>Ga0268285_1000398_pt1 | contig 25650 bp, 35 predicted proteins | sample saktaG_2_FD_190144 | JGI IMG/M metagenome (GOLD analysis project Ga0268285, IMG submission 190144) | Saline water microbial communities from Sakinaw Lake, British Columbia, Canada - sak_2013_06_06_120m | ecosystem: Environmental > Aquatic > Non-marine Saline and Alkaline > Saline ... | reverse complement strand
TCGGCTCATGTAGCATGAGCCGACCCCGGGCTTGACCCGGGATCTCGTATGTCCCCAAGAAACAGTCTGAACACATAAATACACGCACTTATTTCGTAGTTTAAAATGTGCAATTATTTTCTGTAATTGGTAGTAGGAATTTGTTTTTTATTGAAGCGTAAGTATGAATTCTTTGTCATTTTTGGAAAGTTTGACTCTGTCGGGGAATATTTTGAGCACGGAAAAGCCTGTGATATTCGAGCCTTCGAAAACCAAAATGTCATTTATTATGGCGCTGGGCCGTTCGGGGGAAAACATTATGCCGGTTATGGCTGGCAGTTTTTCGCGCGCGGGTTCTTTTTTTGATTCAAGTTTTCCCGAGGGAGAGGGGGATGTTTTGTGAACGATTATTAAGCCTCGCAAAAAAGATATGCTTATTATGATTGTCATGACCCAAAAAGCTGTGATGAGAGATTTGCGGATATATATTGAACGTTTCCATCCGGTTTTGAATTTCTTTAGTCCAAAAGTTTTTTTTAAAGAAACATTTTCCGGGAACAAAGATTTTATAGTGTCTTGTTTTTTGATCTCGGTATTTCTTATTTTTTGTGTTTTTTTGAGAGCCGTACCAATTATGCTCATGTGTTTACCTCTTAACGGTTGAAAAATTAAACTGCCCTTCAACTTCTTCAATGCTTTTGATTACGACATCGCTTTCGATGAGGTGGATTCCCTGAGTAAAACCGAAAAGAAGTATTTTGTCGCACGCGATATTTATCATGCGGGGAATACCTTTTGAGTAGTGATATATTTCGTCGATGGCGGAAGGAGTGAATTTAATTTTCAATTCGTCTCCGGCTATAAGCAGACGGTGATTTATATATTTTTGTATTTCGTCTTTTGCCAAAGCGTTTACATGAAATCTCACGCTTATGCGCTGTCTGAGCTGTAAAAGATTCGGTGAATTTAATTTATCTCTCAGTTCCGGCTGGCCTACAAGAACGATCTGGAGCAGTTTCTCTTTTTCAGTTTCAAGATTGGACAGCATTCGGATCGTTTCCAAAGCCGATGACCGCAGATTTTGAGCTTCATCAATGATAAGGACGGTGTTATTTCCCGCGCTGAGCTGTTCGAGGAGAAAATGATTTAATGTGCGAAAGAATAATACTTTACTGCGGCGTTCCGGCAGGATGCCGAAGTCTTCCAATATCGCTTCTAAAAGTTGATTTTCCGGAAGATTAGAATTGAAGATCAGTGAAGTTTTTGTTTTATGATCGAGCTGATTTAATAACGCTCTGCATACGGTGGTTTTGCCGGAGCCGATCTCACCCGTAATTTCCACAAAACCTTTTCTCTGATTGATTCCATACAGAAGGTGATCGATGGCTTCCTGATGGGTGTGGCTTAGATACAGAAAACTGGGATCGCTCGTCACGTTAAAAGGGTTTTCCCGAAGACCGTAAAAAGTCAAATACATCGCGTGATAACCTCCCTACCAAGCATTATACGGGTTAAATATATTGTGTAAAGCGAAATCTCAAAACACCAACCTCGTAGGTTGGTAGTAACCTACGAGGTTGGTGTTTTGGTGGCGGCCTCCTGGAATTGCAGTTTTTTTTCAAATATACTTGAATTTATAAAATTCATAATGTATAGTTCATTACTATGATGTGGGAAGATATTAACAAGAGAAAATTTCCGAGGGCTAAATATAAGTGCCTCATACGGGTTTTGGGTGGAAAAAAGACGAAACCGGTAGAAGCTGTTACTGAGAATATCAGCTCCGGAGGGATGTGTGTTGTGTTGAATGTTAACATAGGGCTCTTTAAAAAAGTTAGCCTTGAGGTGTTTTTGGGGACGGAAAAGAAGGCTGTTTCGTGCGCGGGGGTAGTAGTGTGGGTAGTTAAAAGACACCCCATGGTCAAGTCAGAACAGCCTAAATACGATACAGGCATTGAGTTCAGTAATATGCCTGGGGAAGACAGGAGGAGTATATCAAACCTGGTAAAGCACATAGTAGAGGCCGAAACTTGACTTCGTAGAATGTGCATGATATACTTCAAGTGAATGGAGATACACTTTACAAGAGAAGGAGGTGAGTTATGAAAAAGATAGCAAAAGTTATGTTTGTGTGTTGTGTTATCATAGCTATGGTAGGCATGGCTACTCAGTGTTACGCACAGGATCCTGTTAAGAAGCTCGGAAGAGGTCTTGCAAATATCCTGACAGGCTGGGTGGAACTTCCTAAAAATATCTATGATACAAGTGTTGAAGAAAACGTTCTTTCTGGTCTTACAATGGGCCTGGCAAAGGGTGTTGGGATGACTATCGTGAGAACGGGTGCTGGCGTATACGAAACAGTAACATTCCCGTTTCCAATACCGGAAGATTACCAGCCTGTTTTAGAACCTGAATATGTGTTTAGCAGCGATTCCGGTAGCACAATAAGTAAATAAACTACAACGGTGAGCTAATTGTCTTTAAAAGAAGGGAACGAGTCAATCGTTCCCTTCTTCTTTTTACGGGCATGTTAAAAGCATGTTTTTAAAAAAGTTAGATTTTAACTTTTATCTTTACGCGGTTGATGAATATGATATAATGAAACCTCTCAGTTTAGGTGCGGCTGATCGCAATGTCAAATTTCATCGCGTAGGTGGAATTTATGGTCCCGCGGGGGATTATGATTTACATGGCGTTTAGAATGTGTTTTTGCCGCGAAGATTAAATTTAATGGAGGACAAATGAGCGAACAAAGAAGATATATGCGTTTTAATGTGCTTATGGACGCGATATGCCGCGGGCGCGGTTCTTCTAAAAAACTTCAAATAAATAATTTCAGCAAAGAGGGAGTGGGCATATTAAGTGAAGATGCTTTCAAGAACGGAGAGGATGTTGAATTGGAAATGACTATTCCCGGGGATAATATTCCCATATTTTTTGAAGGTAAAGTTGCTTGGGCCGGGGATTTGGAGACAGACAAAGCTTTATACAAGACTGGGGTGAAATTTAAGAAGATCGATAATCATGACAAAAGCAGAATTCTTGAGTACATATATCGAAAATGGATAGTGCCGGGCGAAAACGGATCAAACTAAAATATGGAGGAAAAATGGGTGTAAACGAAGAAAAACAAGAAAAGAAAAAAATAGAGAAGGAAGAAAAGGAAAAGCCTTCGGTGGAAGCGAAGAGTCAAGTTTTAAAAAAAGCGGTTTCTCCTGAAAAAAAAACGGAAGCCGCGGAAAAAGAAACTGTAAAAGAAGAAACTCCCGAAGTAAAGCCCCAGGCGCAAGCGGAAGAAACCGAAGCTGAGCCTGAAGCCGCGGAAAAAGAAACTGTAAAAGAAGAAACTTCCGAAGTAAAGCCCCAGGCGCAAGCGGAAGAAACCGAAGCCGAACCGGAAATTAAAAAAGAAGAAACGAAAGGGAATGCTAACCAGCCGAAAAGCACTAAACCTGCCAAACCGACTGAATGCGCGTCCTGCGGTAAAGCATTACGTAAAAAACTTTGGTATTATCGACATGACGCGTTTTATTGCACAAAGAAATGTTTTAAACGAACGCTTGAGAAGAAATCTTCCGAAGAAAAATAAGTAGTAAGGGCGAACGGCAAACCGGCTGAATCGACAACTAACATCTTTCTCATCTTGAAAAATAGCAAACAAATGTTATAATGTTCCAATGAGAAACGATTGTGTTTTTTGTAAAATCGCGGATAAGTTAATAGAAGCTGACATTGTTTATGAAGACGATGAATGTGTTGCTTTTAAAGATTTAAACAAACAGGCGCCGGTTCATTTTTTAGTGATTCCTAAAAAGCATATTGAATCTTTAAACAGCGTCTCTCGTGAAGACGCGGATTTAATTGGCGGCATTTTTTTTAAAATAAAAAAAATCGCCCAAAAAGCGGGTATCGCGGAAAGTGGATATAGGGTGGTCGCCAATTGTAACAAGGATGCCGGTCAGGAAGTTTTTCATTTACATTTTCACGTTTTGGGCGGACGCGAATTTTTATGGCCACCGGGGTAAGCAGTATTTGGTGACGAGTGAGAAGTATCCAGTGAATGGCAGGACGGAGGGGTGAGATGGGAGAAAAAATAGAACGTCGTAAATTTCCTCGAGTCAGGGATGAAAATATATCCGTTAAGTTGTCAGGGGAAGGTTTTAGCGCCATAACACAAAGTCTTGATGTCAGCGCGTCAGGAATTTATTGTAAGGTAGATAGACGGATTCCTCTTATGACTAGAGTTCAAGTGCTTCTTTCTGTGCCGGGTAAAGGCAAAACAAATGCTTCCAGCACGATGAATCTCGAGGGAGTGGTTGTTAGAGAACATCCCGTAAAAAAAGACGGCAGTCTCCAGCATTATGATATCGCGATATTTTTTAGCGCGCTTTTGCCTAAAGAACGTAAGCGGTTGATCCAATATATTAACCGAAAGCTTGAAACATAGTTACACTTTTAAAATGATTGTTACCGAATACATATCGTTAGACGCTAAAGGGAATACCGATGTTATTGACATTACGCGGAATTGTCAAGAGCTTGTAAACTCCGCGCGCGTGAAGAGCGGTATTGTCACGGTTTTTAGCCCCGGTTCGACCGGAGGTCTTACTACCATAGAATACGAACCCAATTTAGTAAAAGATTTTAAAGCTTCTCTGGAAATCATCGCTTCTTCCGGCAAAGTCTATGAACATAGCAAAACATGGCATGATGATAATGGATCTTCTCATATACGGTCGGTTTTTATCGGCCCGTCTCTAACCGTTCCGTTTGTTGATAAAAAATTAACATTAGGAACTTGGCAGCAAATAGTATTTTGTGATTTTGATACCCGCCCGCGCTCGCGCCGATTAGTTGTGCAAATTATAGGAGAATAATTCAAAAGATGGGTTTGTTAATCGGACAAAAACCGGTTAAGCTGGTTGTAAGCATAATCTACAAGGATCAAGAGTTCTTAGAATACGCTGAAAGTAAATTGAAAAAAACATACGGCGGGTCAGAGTCTTTGGAAATGATATTGCCGTTTAATTACACGAAATATTATGAAAAAGAATTCGGTACGCCTCTTGAACGTAAACTGATATGTTTTAAAAAGCTTTTAGATAGCGATAAGATACCCGGGGTAAAGCTGAAAACTAACAAGATCGAAAACAGTTTATGTGCTAATGGAAAAAGAACAGTTAATATAGATCCGGGTTATATCACGGAGGCAAAATTAATTCTTTTGACTACGAAAGATTACGCGCACCGTATATATTTAAGCGGGTGTATTTTTGCCGAGGCGACCTTATTTTTTCAAAACAATACTTTTAATCCATGGCCATGGACTTATCCTGATTACAAGTCAAAGGAAATGATCGATTATTTCAATGAGGTAAGGGAGATATATAGAGAAGAGTTACAGGGTACAAGTTGCAAGTTCCCCGCCGATGGCGGTCCCGCCTTCGGCGGAAACCCTGAACCCTGAACCCTGAACCCTGTAGAACTTATGTTTATAAAACGAAAACACAAATTGGTAATAGTTTTTTCATCTCTTGTTATCGCGATGGTTTTTATATCGACTTTAATCGGATATAACCTTTATATAAAGTGGAAGGGGGATGTTTCCGCCGCGAAATATAGAAATTCTATTTATGAGCTCAGTGCGGAACTTTTCAGAAAAGACATAATTCTATCAAATGTAAGCGTTGATATCGGTAAGCAGAGCGCGCGGATGTCTCCGCCTTTTATTAAAGGAAGTCTGAAAAATAATTCGGCAAAAGCTGTTTCATCGGCTTTGGTGGAGGTGTTTTTTCAAAAGAGTGACGGAAGCGTTATCTATAAAGATTGGATTTACCCTTTGGGAGTCAGGAAACCGCCGCCGGGCAGGTTTTCATTGTTTTTCCGAAGGAGCAAGACTTATAATATTCTTCTCCCGGGGGAAGGAATATCCTTCCGCCATTCGATTAGAAATTGTCCCGATGAAATATATGAACAGTTTTCCAACAAGACAAATTTTGCCAAGAACGGTAAAAATAAAGTAATGATAATTTATTCAATCGTGGGGTTAGATATAATATGAAAAAGCTCGCGTTTTTTGTATTTGCTGTTGTCGGGTTTATGATTTTTCTCGTGATAGCGGCATTTTTTTATGTTGATGTAAACGGGCATATCGGATACCGGTACAGGTTATTCGCGGACGATATTTTTTCGGCTGTTATAAAAATTGACAGGTACGTTACCGAAGACAAGATTATTTATAAGAGCAACGAGAAATATTCACGTTTTGAAAAATATCCGGAAATAAGAGAAAAGTTATTTTTAGATAAAAAAAATATGGCGCCGCTAAAATTTGTAAAAAATTCCGCGGGAGTTAAAGATGAAAGACGTTTGACGTTGTTTGTTCGGAATGAAGGTAAATATGATCTGTTGTTTTTAGAATTCCCGGAATTTATCAATTTTGAGAAAATTAAATTTGATATTGATCGAGTGATATTTTCTCCAAAAGACATAATGTCGTATATGCCGCTTATCGAAAGATATAATTTCTGGAAAAAAGGAACACAGTTTTTTAATGTATTAATCCCAATAGACAAATTGGCCCCGCCGATTGAAGGGGAAGTGGAAATCAGGTATCTCCAAGATGAATACATATTATTTAATGATTGCAAAACCGAGGTGGAAAGTTTTATCATAAAAAGCAATATTCTTCCCGAAATTAAGGTGTTTTTGTCGAAATACATGCATCGCGTTTTGATCGTGGAGATAGAAAAGCAAAATATAAAGTTCGTGCTTACGCAGTGTATAGAAGGGCCGGACGAAAAAATAGAATATTTAAAAAGGAAAGTTTTTTCTTTATTAAAACGCGGAAAAATAACCGATAAAAAGGGAAAAGCGGTTCTTGAGGTTTCTACTGACGGAGACGAGGGAGAAACTATTGATAGCGCGCGGAAACAACCTCCCGCAGTAAAGACAAGAAAACAGGAGATTTTCGTTGAACCCGGAGATTCTTTTTTTGCCGGGGAAATATGGATTCCTTTCGGAGAGGGGAAATTTCCGGCAATTATTATTTCTTCCGAAGATACCCCGGGTTTTAACCTTGAACAGGATATACCGGATCTATTGGGGGAGTTTTTTTCAGAAGCCGGATTTATTACGCTTACTTTTAATAATTCCGGGCGGCGAAAGAGTCAGGGGAAAGGGTTTGCCTCCCGGGATAAAAAAAATATGGCAAACATTACCGCGGCGGCTAAGTTTCTTGCCAAATATCCTTTGGTCGCAAATACGGATATTACGCTTATAGGCCTGTCAGAAGGGGCCTATGCCGCCTTAATGACCGCGTCGAGCCTCCCCGAAATAAAAGAGTGTGTTCTTTTGAATTTGCCCTTAAATTCTGAAAAAGCAGGGTTATTTAAGGAGGAAAATATAGAAAAAGAATTGGAGATAAAGTGCGGCGAGTTTGGGGTGAGGACCGTTTCCGCGGATGTTTTGAAGGAAAACGCGGAAAAAATCAAAAAATGGCGAGAAGATATAACTAAAAAAACGGAAAAAACCTCTTTTTTCCTCGGCATAAAAGTTCCGGTTAAAGAATATAAGGATTTTTTGCTGAGAGACCCTTACCAAGCGGTTCTTTTGTACCAAAAACCGTTATTGCTGATTTTTGAAAAAGATAATCTGTTTTTCGATTCAGAGGCTGTTAATCTCTTACGAAAATTACTTAACGAAAATAAATCTTCGGGCAAAGTGCAGATTGTAAGAAATTTTGGAATTTTCGACGAAAAAGCGCCGGAAAATGATAAGGTCCGAAATAAAATAGTAAAAAATGACGTGTTCAAATATATAGCGGAATGGATTGCTGAAAATAATGTTCAGAAAAAGGAAGAAAATATTGAAGTGACGCTTTATTCTAATCTTGCGGAAGAAAATTTAACAGTTACATCGGAAGATTGATTCGATATCGTATTTTGACTGTATTTACGGTAGGCTCCCGTTTGACTTTTAGTGAATATTATGTTATATTCCATCACGTAGTGTTTGATTTGGGGGCGATGATGATGGATGAAATCACCGCCCGTTTTTTGTAATTGCTATAAATAATTTTGTTTTTAAACTATCAAGAAGGGAATTGCGGGCGGTATATCCGCAATAGGGTGAGATGAAGGTGAAATCATTTGAGAGAAGACGGTTTGTTCGTATTGATGTTCCTTTGAAATTGATGGTTAAAATCGGGAAACGGCGGGAAAAGGGAATTACTAAGAATATTTCTCCTGTCGGATTGAGATTTGAAACAAGTAAGAAACTTGAAGCTGATGAGAAAGCGGAACTTGTTTTATACCTTCCTTCAATGGTTAATCCGATCACCTTTAGAGCAAGAGTGGTTTGGCAGAAGAAAAAAAGTTTGGAAGACAAGGCTCCGTATGATGTTGGAGTGGAAATCGTGAGCATTGAGGATAATGACAAAAACATATTTTTAAAATATCTTTGTGATCTATTCTATAACTCCACCTATAAATAGGGTACATAGGGACGTCACCCACAAGTGTCCTGTTGTTTTGACAAAAACATTGTCATTCCCGCGCAGGCTGGAATCTAAAACCCTTATAGATCCCCGATTTCGCGAGGATGACAGTAGACTGAAGTTGCTATAAGCACTGTTATCGATTTGAATTTATAAATCTCTTTCTTGTTATTAAGGTCCACGAGACTAAAGGGTTACAGAAGTCTGTTTTCTGATTTTTATCATAACCGGACAATAGTGGGACGTCACCCTAAGGTGTCGTCCCTATGTAAAGACCTATTTACTTACACGGTTAACAGAAAAAGGGAGGTATTTTGAAAACATATTTTCTATGGGTTGTGGCATCGGTACTAATAAGTTTGTTTTTCGTTGGATGTGCCGATATTACACTGCCTAACGCGAAAGAAATGTTAAAAGATCCTTTAGGTGAAGGTTCTCTTCGAGTGGGAATGACAAAGGACAAAGTTGTTTCCGTATATGGAGAATCGGACACTAAAAGAGTTGTGATCTCGGAAGAATGGGGTTCGTCGCGCGATGAATGGATGTACAAAGGAAGGTATTCCTCTTTCCCTGTAAACGCGGGGTATTTCTCGGAGGATCTATATCTATATTTTGACGGAGAGAACCTCACAAACATAAGCAAAACACCTTTGGGAGAGGGAGTTGAAAATGCCGAAGACAACATTAAATGATGTAACAATATCGAAAGCTATAATAGAAACTTATTCGAAAAAGTTAGTGAATTATCTTACGACTGATGTCGTAGTTGTGGGAGCCGGTCCGGCGGGTCTTACCGCCGGTTATTATCTGGCGAAAGCCGGAGTGAAAGTTTCTTTATTCGAACGGAAGCTTAGCATCGGCGGCGGCATGTGGGGCGGCGGTATTATGTTTAATGAAATTGTCGTTCAGGCTCTCGGACGTAAGATTCTTGGAGAGTTTGGTATAGAAACGAAAAAGTATAAAGAGGGATATTATACGGCCGATTCTATCCAGGCAGTATCTACGCTTTGTTCAAAAGCTACTTTGGCGGGTCTGAAAATTTTTAATCTTATGGAAGTTGAAGATTTGATGATCAAGCATGATGTGGTTAGAGGCCTTGTTATAAACTGGTCGACGGTAAGTATGGCCAATTTGCATGTCGATCCGATAACCATAGAATCAAAATTTATCGTTGATGCCACAGGGCATCCTTGTGAAATCGCGCGTCTCTTGGAGCGAAAATCCAAGATTAAACTTGCGACTGAAACGGGAGGCGTTATCGGCGAAAAATCCATGTGGGCTGAAATCGGCGAAAAATCCATGACAGCGAATACTAAAGAAATTTTTCCGAATGTGTATGCCGCGGGCATGGCCGCGAACGCAGTTTTCGGAAGTCCGAGAATGGGACCCATCTTCGGGGGGATGCTGATATCAGGAAAAAGGGTTGCTGAACTTATCACAAAAAGATTAAAATAAGCCGGTGCGGTAATTTAAGGAGGAAATGATAAATATGCTGAGGGTTTTTTGTAAGTCAAAAATATCGAACGCGTTCGTGACCCATAAGGAAATGAAATATGAAGGCAGTATCGGTATAGACAAAAATATAATCGAAGCGGCTGAAATAATGCCGGGGGAACAAGTTCACATTTTTAACGCAAATAACGGAGAAAGATTTACGACTTATGTTATTGAAGAAAAAGCCGCCTCCGGAAAAATTTGTTTTTATGGACCGGCCGCGCGAAAAGGCGAAATTGAAGATGGCTTAGTTATACTGTCATACTGTCTTATGGAGACAAAGGAAAGTCATAATTTTGATATGAGGAAAGTTGTTTTGGGTAAGAATAACCAGTGTAAATCCAGGTAGGCTGATTTTTATGGAAATAAAAGTATATCCGGATCCGTGTCTTCGGATAAAAACCAAGAATGTTGATAAGTTTGACAGCGATATTGCTGAGATTTTGGCTGAGATGACGGATGTTATGTACGCGAATCAAGGGATTGGTCTTGCCGCTACGCAAGTGGGTCTGGGGCTCAGCTTGTTCGTAGTTGAAACGGGAGAAGGTGTCATTAGCTTTATCAATCCCGTGATCGAAGATGTGTCAAAAGTAAGATCTAAGATGGAAGAAGGGTGTTTGAGCTTGCCGAATGTAACGGTGAATGTCGCGCGTCCCGAGAAAGTAACGGTACGGGCGCAGGACGCGCGCGGTAATTTTTTCATCAAAGATCTGAAGGGACTGACGGCAAAAGCTGTTCAGCATGAGATCGACCATCTAAACGGAAAATTGATCATTGATTATTTAGATCCCATACGTTATTTTATGACGGTCTATTCATTGAAACGGGCAAAAAATAAGAGCAGTAAAACTTGTGAGGTTGTGTGTCGTGATGGAAAATAAAATACTGGAACATCTCAAACGGGCGCTTAAAGGTGGAGAAAAAACTAAAGTTTCGGTTTTACGGATGCTTATAAGCGAAATGAAAAATAAGAAAATTGCCGATAAAACGAAAGAGTTGGCTGATGAAAGTGTTATAGCCATAATTAAAAAAACGGTGCGCCGTCACAATGAATCTATAGCAAAATTCGCGGAGGGAAATCGCGTCGATTTAGTTGAAAAAGAGACCGAAGAGAAGGGAATACTCGAAGAATATTTGCCGAAAGAGATGGACCTTGAGGAATTAAAAAGCATAATCCTGGAGATAATTAAGGAGACTGAAGCTTCTTCAATTAAGGATATGGGGGCAGTTATGAAGGCGATAGCAATTCGCACAAAAGGCGCCTCCGACGGGAAAATGGCAAGTGAAATCGTACGAAAAGAATTAACAAAAGAAAATTAACTCTCGAGAGATGTGATTTATTAGTGGATGCAGCAGTTTTTATCATATTACTTATAGCTTCGGCGTTTTTCTCCGGTTCGGAGACCGCTTTTTTGTCTATTGGCAGAATACGGTTTAAACAAATAGAAACCATAAATTCTCCGCTTTCTATGCGGGTTATATCCCTTTTGAAAGATCCCCACAAACTTCTTATTACGATCCTTATCGGGAATACTTTGGTCAACGTTGCCGCCAGCGCGGTGCTTGCCAGTTTTTTTTACCGGCAAATGGGCGAAAAAGGAATCGGGTATTCCATTGTCCTTATAACGTTTATTGTGCTTATTTTCGGAGAAGTTACTCCTAAAACGTTCGCGTTGTATTACAGCGATAAGATTTCTTTCTTCGCGGCGGTACCTCTAAAAATTCTCGAAAAAGTATTTACACCTATTCGCGTGGTTTTATCATCCATCGCGTATAGGATCGTTAAAGGTTTCGGAGTGAAAATTTCCGCCGGGCGTCCCAAAATAACAGAACAGGAAATAAAGTCGCTGTTTTTCCTGGGCAGGAAGAAGGGGATCGTCAAAGAAAAAGAAAAGGATATGATTGATAATATCCTGGAGTTTAAAGAGCTTAACTCCGCGGATATTATGTCTCCCCGCATAGATATTGCCGCGTTAGATCTCACCGCGGAGCGGGATGAGCTTGTACTGAAAGCGAGGGAAAGCCAATATTCGCGTTTTCCCGTTTATGTACACACACTTGACAATATTGTGGGAATAGTTCATTCTAAGGATTTTTTACTGAACACGGGAACCCCGATAAGAGATCTTGTCAAAAAACCTTTTTTCGCGCCGGAAAGCATGAAAATCGATGATCTTCTGCAGGAACTTCAGAAAAAACATACACATATGGCGATCATTACCGATGAATACGGGGTTACTTCAGGAATAGTTACCATAGAAGACATTCTTGAAGAGATAGTGGGGGAAATAAGGGATGAACTTGATTTTGAAAAGCCTCGAATTCGTAAAATAGACCGAAACAAATTTGAAGTTGACGGACAAACTCATATCGACGAAGTAAATGAAACTATAGGTCTTAATATAAAAACGGATGAAGTTGATACTATCGGAGGGTATGTTGTATTGTCGGAAGGCAGAATACCGAGGGCGGGAAATAAAATCGAGATCAATGGGTTTATTGTAACCGTAAATGATATTTCGAAAAACAGGATAACAAGTTTGATAGTTGAAAGAAAAAAACAGGGTCAATTATGATAACGCTTTATATTTTTCTCGTCCTATGCGCGATAGTGGTTCAGGCGTTTTTTACGGCTTCGGAAATGGCGTTTACGAGTGTGAACAAAATTAAACTGAAACATCTCAGCGCGACCGGCAATAAATACGCGATCAAAGCCGACAATTTTTTAAAAAGAGAGGGGATGTATCTCGGCGCGACTTTGGTAGGTACGAATTTGGCTGTTATCACATCAACGGTGCTCGCGACGCGAATATTCTCGGAATATTTCGGTTTAGGGGCGAGTCCTTTTATCGCGACTGCCGTTATGGTTCCGCTCACGCTGATTTTCGCGGAAATCGTACCTAAAATAATGGCACGCGAATCATCAACGGCGTTCGCTTTAAAGGCGGTAAAACCTTTAAGTTTCTTTTTGAAAATATTTTATCCGGTAGTTATTGTGGTAAACTTCGCGGCAAGAATTTTTCTTTTACCGTTCGGAAAAAAAAGGACCGGATGGAATTTGACATTTACTAAAAGCGATCTTAAAAAGATATTACTTTTGGGATATGAGACGGGCGAAATAGAGGCGGATGAAGTTGAACTTATACATAAAGTCCTGGATTTCGATTCTAAAAAGGCGGAAAAATTTATGATCCCGTTATCCGGAGTTTCCTCTGTTTCAGAGGATGATACGATTTCTGATCTGAAAAAGATGGTAGCACTTACGGGATTTTCAAGGGTTCCCATTTACAGAAAAACCAAGAAGAACATTGTGGGAATAGTAAACATTTATGATATACTTTTTAACGGTGAAGAAGAAAAAAATTCGATAACGGATTTCATAAGAGAAACGGTGCATATTAGCCGTACGGATGGGTTGGATATCGCGCTCGCGCGTCTTCAGCATAAAAAACAGCCGATGGGTGTGGTGATTAACGCTCGGAAAGAGGCAATAGGAATTATCACGATAGAAGATATTTTGGAAGAAATAGTCGGGGAACTTGAGGACGCCGGGTAGTCCGGTGTGGCGGCCCCGGCGTGCAGGGTGGAATTGGATGGGGTCCTTCGTCGCTTCGCTCCTCAGGATGACGAGGGGGGGAGTGGGCCCGGCAGGCAGGGTGGAAAAGGAGCGGCTATGAATTTTGTGTTTGTTATTCCCGTCATACTTATTATTGTTGTCTCGGCTTTTATCGTTAAGATTGCCGCTGTTGCTTTGAACTTAACGGGGCTTAACGAAAGAAAAGCTTTTTTTCAGGCGCTTTCCGCGTTTACAGGTACAGGGTTTACCACAAACGATTCGGAAGCTGTCGTAAACCATGATATCCGCCGGCGGATAATTATGTTTCTTATGATCTTGGGAAACGCGGGGTTGGTATCGGTAATTACGACTCTTATGCTTTCTTTTTCCAACAAGGGATTGACCCCGATACTGCTTAACATAAGTGTTATTCTTTTGGCGGTGCTTTTGATAATAAAAATTTCGCTCAACAAAGAGATCATAAGAAAACTTACAAAAAAAATACAAGAAAAACTGGTAAAAAGCCGCACTTTTACAAAGCGTCCTGTCGAAGAAATATTGCGCTTGGCGGAAGGGTATGGAATCGCTGAAGTGACGATGAACGAGAAATGTATCGATATCGGAAAAACACTTTTTGAATCATCTTTCAGAAAAAGGGATATTTTAATATTGGCAATTGAGAGAGGTACGGGTGTGGTGCCGGCTCCGCATGCTTCAGATCAAATTGTCGTGAACGATACCTTGATTTGTTACGGCAAATTGGAAAATATCGATAGGATCGGAAATATGAGTAAAGGAGATTAAGTCTTCCGTGAAATGACAAATGAAACGGAAATTCTCATTTCGCGGAAGTCCAAAATTAAATTAATTGTGATTGCGGAGGTGCAGATCATGAGGATACTAACGTTCATTTTTTTAATTACATTGTGTTTATTTATAACCGGGTGCGGAGAAACGTTGAGCGGAATGGTTAAGGATACCACGCGTATAGGTGAGGGAGTGCATAAGATTTTTATTAAAGAATAAGGTTTTTATTCTTTAGTGAGGCTCGACAGCTGTACAGTAAAAATAACTTGTTTGTTTCAAAGAAGTTTCAAACTTTAAAATCAGTTATTTTCATTATTTCCCTGATTTGATCCGGATCTCTATCCTTGAACCCTTACTGTAAAAAAAGATTGACAAAACCAAAACCGAGAGGTAGCATAAAGCATAATTAGAAAAAAGTCCCGAGTTGAGAAGGGGTAAATCCCGGACTTAAAAAAAGTAAAACCTTCGCGTAATATTGAATTGTGGAAGGTTTTTTTTTTGTTTTTAAGCGGGAATTTAAAATGAGAAAGAAAGCGCGGAACAGAGTAACACGAAAAAACAAAACAATTTGCAGGCACGATTATAAGAACGCCATTCAAGTGGGCAATGTGGATTATGTATGCCCCATATGCAAAGAACTTCTTGACCCTTTTGAGTGGTTTTTTATGAATAGCTTTGAGTTTGTGGATGTGGATGTTTTGGAAGAAAAGGATAGCAAGAAGCTATGAGTGAAAACAAAAAATATTTAAAGTATTGGGGAAAAGCAAGGCGAAGACAATGTGGAGCATGGGAATGCCATTTGTTACCATATCATTGTCTTGATGTAGCGGCGGTAGGGCAGTATTTGGCTGACCAGTTGGGGATTACTGAACATATTGCGCAAAAGCTAGGATGTGAGAAAGTAGCTGTAAGACCGGTTATAACATTTTTTTGCGCTGTTCATGATATTGGCAAGTTCTCAGATGGGTTTCAGAATCAAATACCGGCGATAGTTGCTGTATTAAGAGGTGTTTCTCTGAATACGGTATATCGGGAAAAACACTGGTCACTTGGGTATAGTTTTTGGCGTGAATACGCAGATAAAGTATTTGGTTGGGACAAAAATACAATTTTAGATTTTTTTGATGCATGGTTTTCTGCTTCTTCCGGCCATCATGGACGTCCGCCAAAGCTTGAAAACAATTCGTATTTTGACGTGAAGCAATTCCCTGTTAGCGAAGTAATTAAATTTATTTCCAATGTAAAAGAAATTGTGGGTATGCCGGTGGATATTAAATTTTTGATAAAAGACGAATATTTGATGAAGGAATTGTCTTGGTTGATTGCAGGGCTTATGGTATTGGCAGATTGGATCGGTTCAAATTCGCGCTGGTTTTCTTTTCGACAAATTGAACAGTCGCTTAAAGAATATTGGGAGCAGAAAGCGTTGCCTCAGGCGAAAAACGCGATCAATGAAAGCGGTATCCTGCCTGTTTTGTCGGCAAAAGAATCAAAAATTACACAGATGTTTGACTATGAACAAACAACGCCACTGCAAATGTTAGCGGAGCAAATGCCGATATCAAAAAATGGAAATCTGTTTATTGTTGAAGAAATAACCGGCGCTGGTAAAACTGAAGCCGCGCTTATGCTGGCGCACCGTTTGATGACTGCAGGATATGCCGATGGCTTATATTTTGGGTTACCGTCTATGGCTACGGCAAACGCCATGCATGAGCGAGTTGAACAGGTTTATCGGAAGTTGTTTGTTGATGCGTCAAATCCGGCCATTGTTCTTGCTCATAGCGCAAGTCGTCAGTATCTTGCTTTGGAAAACAGCGCGAAAGAGTTTGTTGATGGCGATGACGGTGAGAATGCGCAGGCAGACGTAAAAGCGTGGCTTTTTGATAATCGGAAGAAAGCCTTGCTTGCGCATGTCGGCATAGGGACTATTGACCAGGCGTTGCTTGCGATATTGCCGGCGAGGCATCAGTCATTACGGCTTTTAGGATTACATCGTAAAGTTCTTATTGTTGATGAAGTTCATGCTTATGAATCATATACGAATAAGCTTTTGTGTACATTGTTAAAATTTCACGCGGCACAGGGAGGAAGCGCGATTTTATTGTCAGCTACTTTGCCGGTTTGCGCGCGTAAACAATTTTTGACCGCGTTTAGCGAGGGTAAGGATATGACGTATGATAGTAGGGCGGTTTTAAACACAGGGTATCCATTGGTTACCGGTATCACTGGAGTAGACTTTAGCGAAAATACAGTTGAATCCCCGTTAGAACTGTATCGGGAAGTAAAAATTGACTTGGTATATGAAGAAAAAGATGTTATGGATAGAATCATGGGGGCAGTAGAATCCGGTAAAAATATATGCTGGGTGCGCAATACGGTATTTGACGCTCAAGCGGCATATGAAGTTGTAAGTAAGCATTTAAACACGGAGAGAATTATTTTATTTCACGCGCGATATGTTTTGGGCGACCGGTTGTTGATTGAAAATAAGATCATTGAGCAGTTCGGGAAAAATTCTAACGCTGTTATGCGAAGCGGCAAGGTGGTTATTGCTACGCAGGTTGTTGAACAATCGCTGGATATTGATTTTGATTGTATGATAACCGATCTTGCGCCGATAGACTTGATTATTCAGCGTGCGGGCAGGTTGTGTCGCCACGCGCGTGATGAGCGGGGAAATCGCATTGTTGGAATGGATCTGCGCGGTATTCCTGAGTTAATAGTTTTTGCACCGCCGTTAGATGCTGAGCCAAAAGCTGATTGGTATAAAGCAATTTTTCCTAAAGCCGCTGGCGTGTATGAACATCACGGGCAGTTATGGCTTACGGCGCGGTGGCTTGCTAAACATAAAAAGTTTCGCATGCCGCAGGACGCGCGGAATATGATTGAATTTGTGTATGGTGAAAATACGCAGGAAGATATTCCCGAATCTTTACGACGACAAGAAGATAGAGCCGGTGGTAATGATCGGGCGCGCGCCGGAGTTGGTCAGTTTCAGTCATTAAACCTTAAAGCGGGGTATATGCCGGATTCTCTGAAGTGGCTTGATGATGAAAAAGCGCCGACGCGGTTGGGCGATATCCGTACAACGGTACGTTTGGCAAGGTGGAAAGGAGATATACTTGCCCCCTTTTTTTATAATGACTGGAAACTTTCGGAAGTGTCGATAGCGAAATACTGGATTGCTAAAGAAGATGAAACTTACCGTAGTGAGATAGATGCGGCTAAGGCATTAATGCCGGATAAAGGTAAATTTTGTGTCATTGTGCCAGTTTTTGAAAAAGAAGACATATTTTACGGTACAGTGAAAAATACTGCCGGTCAAAATATGATAGTTTTTTATGATACAAAACGCGGGCTTCGCGTACAAGAACAAGGAGAAACGGATGAACTTGATTAATGATGCTTGGATTTCGGTACGCAGGAAAAACGGAGAGAAAATAAAAATTGCTCCATGGCAGATTACGGAAGCTATAGGTACGGATAAAGAAATAATTGAGCTTGCGGCAGTGCGACCTGATTTTAACGGCGCGGTGATTCAGTTTTTAATCGGGCTTTTGCAGACCACCTGCGCGCCAAAAGGAAACAGCGATTGGCGCGTATGGTTTAATAACCCTCCTTCGAGTACAGAACTTAAGAATAAGTTTGAGTCGATAGTCTTAGAGTTTAACCTTGACGGCACTGGTCCGAGGTTCATGCAGGATTTGACGATTGAAAAAGAAGATCCAAAAGTTGAAACTGTTGAAAGACTATTAATTGATTGGCCAGGAGAGGCAGCATTAAAGAAAAATACTGATTTTTTTGTAAAAAGGAATCATCGGGTTAATTTATGTTTAACCTGTGGGGTGCAAGCCTTAATCGCTATGCAATTGAATTCGCCTGAAGGAGGGCGTGGATTCCTTACTGGACTTCGTGGCGGTGGCCCTGTAACTACCCTAATTGTAGGTGACACATTGTGGAAAATGATTTGGCTGAATGTGTTAGACATTAATGAGTTTAATAGTATGGCATGTTTCACAAAAAACGATAAGAAAGATTTGTTCCCGTGGATGGGAGAAACACGTAAGGGGAATACTCATATTACAACGACTCAGGATATAAATCCAGCTCAGATTTATTGGTCAATGCCACGGAGGATACGTTTAATTTTTAAACATAGTGAATCTATTTGTAATCTGTGTGGAGAGAAAACAGAAATTTTCATAGAGACCTTTTACTCTAAAACATATGGTGTAAAATATAAAAATGTTGCGCATCCCCTAACTCCAACTTATGTAAAAGATAATGATATCTTATCGAAACATCAAAGAGAAGCTGTTGGGTACAAGTTTTGGTCAAGTTACGTTTATGGGGATTCAGATGGGCAATCAAATCCGGCTAAAATTATTAAAACGGCAAGGGGGCGGCATATTGATGATATTCGAATGTGTATTTTTGGTTACAACATGAATAGTAACAAACCAAAGTGCTGGTACGAAGGAGTAATGCCGATTATTTTTATAGACAACGAAACGCAATGGAAACATTATAATGCAGAGATTGCTATGTTGATTTGCGCGGCTGATATGGCGAGGTATTTTTTGTCGAAGGCTGTAGCAAAAGCGTTAAATGCGGGTGTGTTTAATACTGTAAGACAGAGGTTTTGGCAGGAAACTGAGCCGGAGTTTTATCGTCAGATAGCTTTTTTGCGAGAGGAAGTAATACAGGAGAAAGATGGACTTGATATTCGGCGCACATGGCATAAACATCTTGTCGCTAAAGGTTTGGAGATTTTCGACGATATGTCGCAGTCAGAGATGATCGGGGATGTCAACGCCGAGCGCGTGGCAAGGGCGTATAATGAATTACGAAGGAACTTGAATGGTAAAAAATTGATTATTGATATCTTAGGATTGCCTAAAGAAGGAGGTATTCGTGTGAGCTGAAATAGCTTTATTTAAGGAAAGTATATTAGAAAAATTTTACATAATAAAAGAATGGTGGTTTTCGGTTGTGGATGTGATTGAAATTAGCCTCCGCCGATGGCAAAAAAGATAATACAGACTGTGCCGATACCGAGGGAATGTTGCGTATCATCCAATCAATTCCGTCTCCTAAGGCTGAACCGAGCTGGCCAGGGTTGGTTATGAGCAGAGACAAGAGAGGGAGAACCCGGAGTTAGCCACGCGTCTGTTGTGTAAGCTTAAAGGTTATAGTGATGGATGGATTGAAAAGCGTATGTGCGGTATTGCTATTCGTGAAGAATTGACCGATGAGTGGCAAAATCGAGGCGCACGGGAGGAAAAAGATTATAAAATATTGACCGCAGAGATATCTAAGGCAACTTGTGGCGTTACCCCGGGTAGACCTAATAGGTCGTCCGGTGATATCAAAAAAGAATTATTTAGAATTGGCGCGAAAGAAACAAATAACACGAGGGGGGTGAATTATGAGCAATTTTGATGTTAGTATTGTTTTACAATGGCATAACGCACTTGAGTGTGATAGGAGTGGTCGAGCAGAGCTTCGCCGGGCGCATAATCCGGCAGAAGTAGTTTTTTTACCGGCATATCATCACTTGTATAATAGTTGTGGCGCATCTAACATTAACAAAGAAGCATTGGCCTGCGTAGCGGGAATATGCTCTCATGTAAAAAAGAACAGGGAGGGGAAATTTGCCGAGCAAATGGCGGAGCGTAAGGCGGGGAGTAAAAATTCCGAAGTTAGCAGTTTACGATTTCGGCGGCTTTTGACTGTTAGTGACCGCGAGGAATTATATCTTTCCATGATACGCATTATCCGCCAACTTGGCGGCGCGGTAAATGTATTTGATTTGGCTAAAATAGTGTATTGGTGGAACGAAAAAACAAAAAAAGAATTGGCGTATGCGTATTACGATAACGCAAGTACAAAAAAATAAGGAGGATTGCTATGGATAAGTTTATTCAGCTTCACATTCTTACTAATTATGGCCCATCGAATCTAAATCGAGACGATCTTGGTCGGCCTAAAACAGTGGTTATTGGTAGGGATCAGCGTTTGCGTGTATCATCGCAGTGTTTAAAACGGGCGTGGCGGACATCGGAGGTTTTTGAGATTGTGTTGGCTGGGCATATTGGCACACGAACAAAAGGAATGGGGAAGAAAATTTACGCAGATCTTGTGTCCGGAGGAATTAAAGAAAAAGAAGCAAAAGAGGTGGCAATAAAAATAGCTGGTGTTTTTGGAAAGAATAAAGTTGTTGAAAAAAAAGAGCAGTTAGAAATTGAACAATTAGTGCATTTTTCGATAGAAGAAATTGTTGCTATAGAGGTTTTGGTCAAAAATATGATTAACAGAAAAAGCGGGCCTTCTGAGGAAGAATTAAAATTATTGCGAAAAAATCATGATGCGGCAGATATTGCAATGTTTGGACGTATGCTTGCGAATAATCCCGCGTTTAACGCCGAAGCAGCGGTGCAAGTAGCGCATGCGTTTACGGTACATAAAGCCACAGTGGAAGATGATTGGTTTACTGCAGTAGACGATTTAAATAAACATGAAGAAGATGCTGGCGCCGCTCATCTTGGTGAAGCGGAGTTTGGTGCGGGGTTGTTTTACCTGTATGTGTGTATTGACAGGACATTGTTAAAAGAAAATCTTGGAAATAATGAAGAATTGGCTAAAAATGCCATTTCCGCTTTAGTGGAATCTGTGGTTACAGTTTCGCCTTCCGGCAAGCAGAATAGTTTTGCTTCGCGGGCATATGCGTCATATGTTTTGGCTGAAAAAGGCGATAAACAGCCACGTTCTTTGGCAGGCGCTTTTTTAAAGCCGGTAAACGGCGATGATATATTTGATGACGCAGTAAATATATTGGTGAATACTCGGAAAGCGTTTAATTCGGTTTACGGAGATAAGTCCGAGCCAAAAATATTAAATGCCGTTAAAGGAGAGGGTACGTTGGAAGATTTGAAAAATTATTGTGTTGGGGGAGTGAGGTGAATTATGAAATATTTAGTATTTCGTCTTTATGGACCGATGAGTTCTTGGGGTGATATAGCGGTTGGCGAAACTCGGCCAAGTTTTGCTCATCCTACTAAGTCGGCGATTTTGGGGCTTGTTGCCGGGGCAATAGGTTTTCGCAGAGATGAGGAAGAAAAGCACAGATTACTTGCTGAAGGAATAGGCTTCGCAGTGCAGGTTGAATCTATGGGACGTTCTTTATCTGATTACCATACGACGCAGGTTCCTTCGGGTAAAGAGCGGTATTGTATGCGTCGACAGGAACTTTCTGGCGAAAAAAGCAAGTTAAACACGATTCTTTCAACGCGGGATTACCGTACGGATGGGTTATACATAATTGTGTTATGGCAAAGAAAACAGGGCGAATGGGATGTAGCGCAAATTAAAGCAAAACTGGAACAACCGGAGTTCGTGTTATATCTTGGTCGCAAATCTTGTCCTGTTGCTTTACCTTTTGAAGCGCAGATTGTTAATGCGGTTTCTCTGGTTGATGCGATAGGGAAAGGGAAATTTTTGGACATTCAATCGGTTGGGTTTAAGGCTGCCGGACAGAAAATGTTGTATTGGGATGAAGACGCGGTGGCGGGTATTGAGCAACAGCATATTTTTGAAAGAAGAGATTTGCCGTTATCTCGCGACCGTTGGCAGTTTGATACGCGCAAAGAACAGCACGCCACATTAATATGACCGGAGGAAATATGATAATAAGCAAAATTGTTTTTAATAAATCATCGGTGTTTAAGGAAGTTTTTTCCGGCGAGTATGCTCTGCATCAGGCGGTGTGGAATTTATTCGGTGATAATCCTGATCGCAGGCGTGATTTTTTGTATCGTTTAGAGTGTTTAGGCCGCCTGCCGTTTGTATATACGGTTTCCAGTCGTATACCTAACGATGCTAAGGGATTATGGTGTATAGAAAGCAAAGAGTATGCGCCAAAATTAGACAAGGGGATGAAGCTAGGTTTTAGTGTGCGAGTAAACCCGACAGTTAAGCGTGACGGTAAACGCCATGATGTAGTTATGGATGCTAAATACAAAGCGCGTACGAATGATAGTAGTAAGGGAGTCTCTATGCAGGAGTTAATTGCTGATTCATGTGGCAAATGGTTTAAAAAACGCGTTCAAGAAAATGGTTTTAAAATCCTACAATTTAGAGCAGACAGTTATCAACAAATTCAATTTAACAAGGTAAGGGGTGGCAAGCCGGTGCGGTATAGCACAGTTGACATTACTGGCGTACTTGAGGTTATTGGTCAAAAGTTATTTGATGATGTGCTTTTTCAAGGGTGTGGTCCGGAAAAAGGATTTGGCTGTGGGCTAATGCTGGTAAGAAAAATATGAGCGATAAATATAAAATGTGGATAGGGTATCCGTCTTGGCAGAAGAACATGGGTTTGTACTTGCCGTTTTATTCATGTCAAATTCGCAATAATTAAAAGTCGGTTTGGCCTGAGTCGGCATAAAGTTTTAAGAGTTCATTTTTGATACAGGAGGTTTGTTAATGCCAAAAATTGAAGTTCAGGGGAACGAAATTACTATTTTATCGGCGCATCGGGAAGATTATATTTCTTTGACCGATATGGTAAAAAATATTGAGAACGGGCTTGCTTTAATTGAAAAATGATTACGGAATAAGAATACCATTGAATTTTTGGGAATATGGGAGGAGATTTATAATCCTGGTTTTAATTCCCCCGAATTCGAGGGAATTAAAAATCAAGCTGGATTGAATCGGTTTGTCCTTTCAGTTAAACAATGGGTGAAAAAGACAAATTCAAGAGGAATTATTGCAAAGGCTGGCAGGTATGGCGGAACGTACGCGCATAAGGATATCGCCTTTGAATTTGCTTCGTGGGTATCACCGCGGTTTAAGATATATTTAATCAAGGAGTTCCAGCGCCTTAAAGAAGCTGAACAAAAACAGCTTGGCTGGGATATTAAGCGTAATTTGTCTAAAATAAATTATGTGATTCATACTGACGCGATTAAAGAGCATTTAATTCCCGCTAAATTAACAAAGGTGCAGCAAAATATGATTTATGCCAGTGAAGCTGATGTTTTAAATGTAGCGTTATTCAGCAAGACTGCCAAACACTGGAAGGAGAGTAATCTGGAGAAAAAAGGAAACATTCGGGATTATGCAAACATTTCTCAGCTTATTTGTTTGTCCAATTTGGAGAATTTGAACGCGTTGTTTATCTCTGAAGAGAAAGAGCAGCCGGAACGATTGAAAAAACTTAATGAGATTGCGATAGCTCAGATGAAATTATTGGTTGGTCTTAAAAGCGTTAAAACGATTGAACAAAAAGACAGGAATTAATGCTCGATGAGCACGGGAAATAATCCATTATTGCCGAAATTATCGCCTATAACAATCAAGGAACGCGTGTCCCTTGTATATGTGGAAAGGGGCAATCTTGATGTTTTGGACGGCGCGTTTGTGGTTGTTGATGTTAACGGCGTGCGTACTCATATTCCGGTGGGCGGGGTCTCTTGTTTGATGCTTGAGCCGGGGACAAGAATATCTCACGCGGCTGTCGCGTTGGCGGCTCGTGTTGGATGCCTGATTTGCTGGATAGGAGAAGCTGGGGTTCGTTTGTATTCAGCCGGTCAGCCGGGCGGCGCGCGAGCCGATCGGTTACTTTACCAGGCCCAGCTTGCCCTTAACGAAGATACACGGTTAAAGGTTGTCAGACAAATGTATCGTATACGCTTTGGAGATGAGCCGCCGGCAAAGCGAAGTGTAAATCAATTACGTGGCATTGAAGGAGCGCGTGTTCGTCAGATGTATAAACTTTTTTCAAAAAGGTATGGTGTCCTATGGAAACATAGGGAATATGACCCTGATAATTGGGATAAAGGTGATTTGCCTAACAAATGTTTAAGCGCGGCAACCGCGGCTTTGTATGGAATTACTGAAGCGGCAATTCTTGCCGCTGGATACGCTCCTGCAATCGGTTTTATTCATACGGGAAAGCCGTTATCTTTTGTTTATGACATAGCTGATTTGTTTAAGTTTGACACTATTGTTCCGGCAGCTTTCCAGATAGCCGCAAAAAAACCGAGGAATCCTGAACAGGCTGTACGACATGCCTGCAGGGAGATGTTTAGGAGTACGCGTTTGTTACAGCGGATTATCCCAGAGATTGAGAAAGTTTTATCCGCGGGAGGATTATATAAACCGGAGATGCCGAATTATGTTCAACCACCGGCGATCCCTGAGAAGGAGAATTTGGCGGATGATGGTCATCGTTCTTGAAAATGCGGCGGCAAGATTACGCGGACGTTTGGCTGTTTGGCTTCTTGAGGTAAGGGCGGGAGTTTATGTTGGAGTTTACTCTGTTAAAGTGAGAGAAATGATTTGGGGAAATGTTGTTGAAGGGATTGAACAAGGAAATGCTGTTATGATTTGGAGTGCGCCTACGGAATCTGGGTTTGATTTTTTTACATGTGGTAAAAATCGACGAATTCCGATTGAAATGGATGGCCTCAAGATGGTATCTTTTTGTCCGGAAAAAATAGATAGCCCTAAGGATGTTGAAAGTGAATGACAGTTAGATTAACGTAAAAAATAAAAATCGAAGGAAATATAGAAATGGTTCTTAAGCGGTTTGCGGCTATAGATTTTGAGATTGCCGATTATGGCAGGGACAGCGCGTGTTCGATGGCAATAGTTATAGCAGAAAAAGGGAAAATCGCTAAAAGGTTATCCTTTCTTATTCGTCCTCCGAGGCGGAATTTTGTCTTTTCGTATTTACATGGGATTACGTGGATAGATGTGGAGAAACAGCCTAACTTTATTGAACTTTGGCCTAAAATTAAGAAGTCTTTTGAAAATATAGAATTTATCGCCGCGCATAATGCTTCCTTTGACAGAGAAGTTTTAAATACGTGTTGTGCTATGGCCAACATTGTTCCGCCGGATGTTATATATCTATGCACAATGAAACTGGCACGTTGTTTGTGGGGGTTGTATCCAACTAGATTGTCAGATGTGTGCCGCTATTTTGGTATTTCTCTCAAGCACCATGATGCGGAATCTGATGCTGTAGCGTGCGCAAAAATTGTGTTTGAGGCTTTGGAAAACGAGATTTCGGCAAACGCATTTTTAAGAAAAAATGTACGGATTTAATTTGTGATTTTTTTGTTGAGAATTGGAGCAGGGCATAGGGTGGTAAGACAAAAAATGGGTTACCGAACGATTTTTAATCAAAAAATTGATTTCAAAGCCATTTAAATCGAAATTAGAAGTATGTTCCCCACACACGTGGGGATGAACCGTATCTTACAAAAAATAATTGGCTTATAAAATAATGTTCCCCACACACGTG
>Ga0268285_1000393_pt1 | contig 25797 bp, 29 predicted proteins | sample saktaG_2_FD_190144 | JGI IMG/M metagenome (GOLD analysis project Ga0268285, IMG submission 190144) | Saline water microbial communities from Sakinaw Lake, British Columbia, Canada - sak_2013_06_06_120m | ecosystem: Environmental > Aquatic > Non-marine Saline and Alkaline > Saline ... | reverse complement strand
TCTGAAATGGAGGTAAGGAAATGAAAGAATTATTAGGATGGGGAGTTTACATTGCACTAACTATACCTGTTATAGCCATTATAGTTATAATGTGGAAACCAACTATAGTATGGCTAACGACTGCTATGGTATGGTTAGCAGAAAAAAGGCAGCAAAAACAGGGGCATAAACAACAAACTCAAGAAGGAAAAACAGAGGAAAAGACAATAATTTTCGTCACTGTGTTTGCAGTAATTTTTGCAATTATACTTATAATGATTTTGTTTTTTACGCCGCCGGGAGTGAAATTAGTAACCATTGGCATAATCCTGACTTTGGCAATTTATGGATTCCATACAGTGCCAAAGCCACAATACTGGATTATTGAATTCCTTGGCGATTATTGGACCGAATGGAGACCTGGTCCGCACATTCTCTTTCCGGGAATAATGAAGGTCAAAAGTAGAATCTCTATGGCTACCCAGCTTATAGAGCTTTATATGGACGAAGAGAACAAACTGGACTTCCAAGACGATTCTGCGCCAACCAGGCTAAGAATAAAAGTAAGGCCAATTGATGCTTTTAAGGCAACTTACGAAATTCAAATTTCGCCGACATTCAAAGAAAAATTTGCGCCGGATCTTCAAGACTGGGAATGTGCTGTAGAAGAACAAGTTGACTCTGCAGCCAGAGGAGTTTGCGGTTCAATCTCCATAGATGATGCCATTTCAGCAACGATAAAAACCCACGCAGAAACAGCAGAAATCACCAGTCCATCAGACCAAAATATATCTGATAGAATCAAGGAAATAGTAAAATATTCTTTAGAAAAATGGGGCATAATTTTAGAAGATGTTTTGTTAACCGATATCGAGCTTAATACTGAAACAGAAAAGAAGCGCCGGGAATTGCAACATGCCAAAAAGGATGTGTCAATCGCTGAACAAAACCAGAAGAAAACCGTTATAGATCAAAAGGCGATTGGTATGGGTGAATTTGAAAAAATCAAAATAATAGCTGATAAATTATCGTTGAACCCTGATCAAGTTATCGCCTATATATTAACCAATAAACTCTACGATGACCTTAAAACAGCAACGATTATAGCCACCAGCGAAGGTGGTGCTCTGAACGTACCAGTAAATGTAGCAGCCACTATGGCAGCTATTCAAAGCCAAATAAGTAAAGGGGTTTAGACACAAAAGGAGGAAATGATGACAAAAAGAATTTTTTTCTGGATATTAGCTTTCCCAATTATCTTGAATGGGATATGGCTTATTGTGGAAAACATAATACCAAAAGAGATAACTGGAAAGATCAGTTCTGAATGGATAGTAACCGGAATTTGTTTTGGAATAGGGGCTTTAATAGCAATAACACGATACCGTTCATCCGGGCCCTCAGCAGAGACCAAAAAGGACGAAGAAGAAAAAAACAAGAAGGAACTAACTCCTTACAAATCCAGATATGCGACCACTATCCTGTTCTTAATCTTTATGGTATTGGCTTTGACAATGATAGTCCATCGAATAGATACAGGTAGATGGGGATTCGCTAAATCAACTGAAATTCAAGCCGAATTCCGTCCCTTAGCTAGCGCTTTTGAGATGCCAGCCGCAGCTATTCAAGATCTAGACGGATTCTGGAGAGTGCCGGTGTTAGCAAATAAGTTGATTGTTGATTCTACTCTGCAAGCTAAAAAAGGACAAGGAATTATTATCACGGCTACGGGTCAAGCTAATGGCTGTAAAAATCGCTACGATGCGGCTTATGGTTGGATTGGGCCTGAAGGAAGAAAGTGGAGCTGGAATAAAAAAAGGAAACGACCCCTTGGCCCAGATTCTCCGTTTATGGCTCTTTGTGCTAAAATTGGCGAAAACGGCAAATGGTTCAAAGTAGGACAGCAAATTAGTTTTCGAGCTCCTCAAAGTGGTAAAATTTTCTTCACTGTAAACGATGACATTTACGACGCTTCTGGAAGATTTCGTCCGGACTGGATAAAGGATAATGAAGGCGAATTCATCGTTAAGGTGAAAATTGATTGTTAATATAAAAAAGGAGGTTAAAAAACCAAGAGGCAAAGAAGCATCTGCTTCTCTGCCTCTTTTAATTTTGTTATAATATTATAAAAATGTATCACAATAAATCTATTTCTGTCGTCATCCCTTGTCATAATGAAGATGAAGCAATTAATAAAATCATCAAATCTTTACCAAAAGAGATAGATGAAATTATTGTCGTAGATAATAATTCAACCGACAAGACTGCTCAAATAGCTCAAACAGCTGGCGCCATAGTTGTTTTTGAGCCAACACAAGGATACGGTAGAGCATATAAAACAGGGTTAAGTAAGGCAAAAGGTGAGATTATAGTCACCTTAGATGGCGATAGCCAATATCCCGCCGAGGAAATTATTAATTTAATTAAGTTCTTAATAGATAAAAAGATAGATTTTCTTTCTGGTTCTCGTTTTCCTCTTAGTAATCCCGAATCTATTAGTAGAACTCGGCTAATCGGTAATAAAATTCTCACATGGCTGACTAATTTCTTATTTAAAACAAAAATTAAAGATTCTCAATCAGGCATGTGGGTTTTTAAAAAAACCGTCTTATCTAAATTTTCTCTTATCAGCAATGGCATGCCTTTTTCCGAAGAAATAAAAATTAGGGCCTTATTAGAACCAAAACTACGCTTTGCTGAAAAAAATATAAATTATTATCCCAGAATAGGCGAGTCCAAATTATTCCCCTTTAAAGATGGTTTTAGGAATCTTATTTTTTTATTCAAACTGCGCTGGCGATATAGAAAAAGAAAAGAAAAGATTTTATTACCACTTCTTTTTATATTTTTCTTTTTTGCCTTTATTTTTTATCTCATTCAATTTTCATCTCCTAATCTAGCTGGCGTTGATGCTTATTATCATATTAAATACGCTTATCTTTACCGAACTTTAGGCATTAAAGAAACTTTAAATAATTTCAGTTTGGCCGGGGAATATAGCATCTTAAAACAATATCCGACTGACTTATCTTTTCTTTATCATGTTTTTTTAATACCCCTTACCTATGGTGATCTAATCGTAGGAAGTAAGATCTTGGCGGTTATATTTGCTTCTTTGATTTTTTCCTTATTTTATTGGATCCTAAGAAAATCTCAAATAAAATATAGTTTCTTTTGGACTCTTTTGTTTTTTACTGCTTCCAGCGCTTTTATTTCCCGTTTAACCCTTTCGCGACCTTTTCTGCTATCCATTTTAATTTTAATCTTAGGATTTTATTTAATTATCAAAAAAAAGTATGGCTGGCTTTTTATTTTGTCTATTTTTTATTCCTTAAGCTATGCAGTTTCTCCTCTTATTTTAGTCATAGCTTTTATTTATATCATAGCCGAGTATCTTCAAATTAAAAAAATTGACTGGAAACTTCTGTTTTATCCATTTATGGGTATCCTAATCGGCTTAATTATCCGACCTGATTTCCCTCAAGATTTTTATACTATCTTTGTTCAAAATTTTTATACTTTTTTTTATAAAATCAAAGGTGTTTCTTTAGGTATTGGAGCAGAAATGTCTCTGATTAGTGCCCCCTTAAAAACTAACTTGATTTTGCTTTTTTTATTTAGTTTGGCACTGGCTTTCATAATAATAGACCTCATTAGAAATAGGATTAAAAAAGGTAGATTGTCGCTTATTCGCCTTTATACTTGTCTTTTAGCTACTTTCTTTTGTCTATTAACTCTTATGAGTCAGCGATTTTTTGAATACTGGACCCCTTTTACTCTTTTTTTGGCTGCTTTTACTTTTAAATATATTTCAGAAGATAAATATTGGAGAGATTTATTTAAACGGTTTCTCCAAATAATTGGCAATTTCTTTAGTCGACTAAGACTTTTTCTTTTTATTTTACTTTGTTTAATTATTATCTTGAGTGGTTATATCAATATTTCTGGAGCAATTAATCCAATAAAAGACGCTGATCTTTCTTTTAATAGATATCAAGAAGCTGGCCAATGGTTGAAAGAAAATACGCCAGCCCAATCAATTATTTTTAATGCCAGTTGGGATAATTTTCCTCAATTATTTTTCTATAACCACCACAATTATTATATTATCGGTAAAGACCCTACTTTTATGTATGTTTATGATAAAGAGCTGTTCTGGCTCTGGGGTAATATAATCAGCCAAGGCATTATTTGTTCTCAATCTGAAAAAGAATGTCCTGATGCGGTTTATACTGAAAAATTTTCCCAGCGAAGGCAGAAAATATATCAAATTATCAAAAATAGATTCCAGAGCGAATATGTTTTTATAGACAATCAGTCAATGTCTGACCAATCTCAAAGACATCAGATATTTAAAAAACTCTTAGAGAACTCCTCTTTATTTGAAGAGGTTTATCAATCTCAAAAATATCCAGAAGTGATGATTTTTCAGTTAAAATGATTAACGAGAGAGCAAAGCTCCCAAACTGACAAATTAATTCAAAAACAAAAGCCAGACAAGCAAAACAGAAACCGCTCGCCTGGCTTTTTTTATTTATTACTAAATATAAACAAGACCGAACACTTTTTCTCTGTCATATTAAAGTCGTCCTACTACAACCGTAACTATGGCTAAGGCAGCTAAAGCAATAAGCAAACCAACTACTCCAGAAATGAGCATTTTCCTGGCTGTGCCTTGTCGGTCTTCGTCGCCGCTAGCAGTGGCCCACATAATTCCCGCTATAACAATAATTAATGCGGAAATAAGACCAGCAATACCAGCTGCCCAGTTAATAATATTTTTTATAATATCTTCGACACTACTACTAGAAAGGTTTGTTAATCCGCCCGGCGTCTGCACAGCCGCAAAAACAAAAGCAACGCTGCCTAAAAACATAAAAGTCGTTATCGGTAATAAGCTAATCAATGATTTCTTTTTGATAATTCTCACTAAATTTCACCCCCTTTCTTTATAAAGATAAATATTAAGTTATAGTTATACCTAAAATTTCTAATAATGCCTGCAATAAACCCCAGGAAGCTAAAATAATCATTAGCCCGATTAAAGACCATTGAATAGTTTTGCGAGCAGCCGCTACTTTTTCTTCACTGCCTCCGGAAACCATATATTGAATTCCGCCAATAACAACCATTAAAACAGCTACCGTAGCGGCAATGCCAGCTATCCAATCAGCAATACTAAGAAAAAGTTCAGTAAAACTGTTTGCCCCCAGCGGATTTTCTATCGCAATATTCGCCGCTTCAATATTAATTAAAGGCAAGCTAATTGTCAAAAGCCCCAAAATTAGAATAAGTAATAAAGAAAAATTTTTAAAATTATTTTTAGGCATATATTATTTATGGACAACTTGGAAATTCATTCCAAAAGTAAACAACATCCCAAGCTTCAGTAGTTCCAGAAGTGGCAATACTTTTAATTAAAGTATCAATTAACATCCAGCTGCAGAAAATAATGACTAAGCCGATGACTGTGTTGGTGAAAATACTTCTGGCTAAAGCGACTTTTTCCTCACTGCCGGCAGAAGTTAGAAAAATAATTCCCGCGGCAATAAACAAAAGGACAGCCATAGGGATAGCTAAATTAAAGCTAAGGAAATTAATGATATTACTGGCTAAATGCCAAAGGTCACAGAGTGTACAATCGTCAGTACAGGGCACTATCGGGTCAGTAACAAAGCCGGCTGTTACTAAATTAGCTCCCAATAATCCCATTAAGAGCAAGGGAATTAATATAAGAATTTTCTGGGAAGTTTTCATTAGTAATCAAGGACTGTCCTTGTCTCTGTGTCCTTGCTGTTATTTCATCAAAAGAGTTATATCACTAGCCGCTTTGTTAATCGCTTCTTGAATGGTCGCGGTGCCTAATACTACTGATTCTATCACATCAGCTAAAATATTTTCAATAGCCGAGTTATCCACTTGATACCAAGAATAGGCCGTCAGAGTTTGTTCAGCAAAAACGCCTAAGTCCGGGTCATCTTTTTGCCCAAGGATTAAATCTCGCCGGGCCGTTGGTTTTTCGGCTAATTCCAAATATTTTTGGGCATTTTCTTTATCCGTCAGCCAAACAATAAACTGCCAGGCCTCATTAGGGTTCTGGCAATTATGAGAAGTGGTTAAGCCCCAATAATTAGCGTAATTAATATTATTAGTTGAAGCTTCAATTTGCGGCACAGCAGCAATACCAAAATTCAAATAAGGTGACTTGGCTCGAATAATCGGCATCTGATAAGAATAATTCAACATCATGACTGCTTTTCCTTCAGAGAAACTATCCATAGAATAATCCATCCGAGTATTCCATGTATAAACTGGCTTTAGAGGATTAGCCAAATCAGTATAAAATTCTAAAGATCTTTGGCCCGGATAAAAATCTTTTCCATTAAGGTTAACCTTTTGGACAAAAGTCGCTTGAGTTCTCTGCTCATTAACCATTTGAGCGCCGGACTGGAGCATTAAAAGAGCTAAAATATCGGTTGACCGATTAACATTGCGAGCCGTGCCCAAAGCAGCGCCTGCTCGAATAATATTGTCACGTTCATCTTTAATGGTTAATTTTTCCACATCAGTCAAAAATTCTTCCCAAGTTGTCGGCGGCTGAGGAAGACCAGCCGTATTAAAAATATCCTTATTATAATAAAGAGCTAAGGTATCAATGCTTAAAGGAAGAGCCGTGATATAGCCATCTGAAACAAAATCAGTATAAACCACATCAACAAAATTATCAGCCAGTTCTTTGAGAGTAATTAATTCTGAAGGAGCGGCCCAAATTTTATCTTCATAACGAGTCAGCCAGGTATGATGAAGCATAAAAATATCTGGACCCCGACCGCCAGCCATAGCTTCCAATAAATCTTTTTCGTAGGTCTGATAAGTTTTTTTGTAATAATTGATTTTAATTTTAGGAAAGGACGCATTAAAATCCTCAATCAGCGGTTTATAAATATCAGAATCATCAAAAACTCCCCAGAATTCTAATTCTACTTCTTTAGATATAGGTTCTTTACATCCAGGCAAAGCAGCGGTTAAACCCAAAAAAATAATCGGGACAATTAAAGTATAAAGGGTAGTTGTTTTGATTTTAGACACAGTTATTTGAAAATTTATTTTCTAAAAACCATTCCATAGTGCTGATTGTCCATGGTCAGTTCTTGAGATAAAGTTAGCCCTTCAGCTTCAATTAATTTCTGGGCTTCTTCTTTTGAAATAAACCAGCCTTGTTTAGGAGCTAAAGAAGAACCAGTAATCCATTCGATCAAAACTAATTGTCCGCCTTTTTTCAAAACCCTCTTGGCTTCTTTTAAAATGGCTAATTTTTTTTGTGATTGAAATAAAATGTTAGCTAAAAGAACTAAATCAATTGAATCTTCGGTTAATTTTGAACCAGCTGAAATTTCCAAATTGCCATGAATCGTCTCGATATTAGTTACTCCTTCTAATTGAGCTTGACTATTGACTGCTTGCAAGGCCTCTTCCATTACATCTAAGGCATAAACCTTGCCTTGATTAACTAAGCTGGCCAAAGGAAGACTAAAATAGCCATGACCACAGCCAAAATCAGCTACTCGTATATTATCACGAAGAGTTAATTGTTTTAAAATTGCTTCTGGTTGAGAAAAACCGCCTGTACCCTCGGACATAAAATTTCAATCCAAGGACTGTCCTTGGCATGATTTAGATATTAGAAATTTTGTCAAATGCAGGCTATAGAAGCCACTTTGTCTCCCTTGCCCATCCTCATTACCTTAACTCCTTGGGTAGCCCGACCCAAAGAAGAAATATCTTTAAGTTTAGTTTTAATCACCTGTCCCTTTTGAGAAATAGCAATCAAATCCTCTTGTTCTTCTCTTAAAATTCGGCTAACCACAATATTGCCTGTCTTATTAGTTATCTTAGATGTTTTAATACCCAGGCCGCCTCTTTTTTGTAATTTATAATACTTCAAATCAGTCCTTTTGCCAAAACCATTTTCCGTAACGACCAACAATTTATTATTCACTGTTGGCGGCTCTTGGCTTTTTGTTATTATTTCCATACCGACCAATCGGTCGTCTTTTCTTAATCTAATTCCCTTGACCCCGGCCGCACTGCGACCCATTGATCTAATATCACTTTCTTTAAATCGAATACTCTGTCCCTGGACAGTAACTAACATAACTTGGTCTTGACCAATCGTGAGTTTAGCCCATTTTAATTTATCTCCCTTTTTTAGATTAATGGCCATTAAGCCGCTTCGCCGAACATGGCTAAATTCTTCTATTTTAGTTCTTTTGATTATACCACTTTCCGTGGCCATCAACAAATATTTGGATTCTTGTTTCCCTTTATTTGATTTAACGGTAACCACCGCCGTAACTCGTTCCTGAGAAGATAATTGTAAGATATTTACAATAGCCTGGCCGCGAGCGGTTCTATGCGTTTCCGGAATCTCATAGGCCTTAGATTGAAAAACCCGACCTTGGTCAGTAAAGAACAAAACATTATCATGAGTGGAGGCAGATAAGAAATGACCAACCGCATCTTCTTCCCGAGGAATGATACCAATAATCCCCTTGCCGCCTCTTTTTTGAGCCCGATAGGATTGAGGATTAACTCTTTTGATATAACCCCCCTGAGTCAGAATAATGACGCACTCTTCTTGAGGAACTAATTCTTCATCGCTTAACTGACCAACTGGCTGACGATAAACTTTGGTTCGGCGACTATCAGCATATTTTTCTTTTATTTCCTTAAGTTCTTTTTTAACCACATTTAAAATCTTCTTGGGATTCTTAAGTAAGGTCTCTAACTCAGCAATTAATTTCTTTTTTTCCTTTAATTCGTCTTTAATTTTCTTTTGCTCCAAACCAGCCAAGGTCTGTAATCTCATTTCGAGAATGGCTGTGGTCTGCCGATCAGTTAATTTAAACTTTTTCATTAAATTCTGATGAGCTATTTCTCGAGTGGCTGATTTTTTAATCGTATTAATCACTGCATCAATATGGTCTAAGGCCTTGCTCAAGCCCGTCAAAATATGAGCCCTTTCCCTGGCTTGTTTTAGTTCAAAACTGGCTCGCCGGGTAACCACCTGCTGACGATGTTTAATATATTCTTCTAAAAGACCCTTGAGAGATAAAATCTGCGGCTGCAAACCATTGACCAAAGCAAGCATATTTAAATGAAAGGCCTTTTGCAAATCAGTAAGCTTATATAACCGATTAAGAATTTTTTGCGGCTGAGCATCACCTTTAAGTTCAATAACTACCCTGACGCCATCTTTATCTGATTCATCGCGAATATCTTTAATTCCTTGAATTCTTTTGTCCTTGACTAAATCAGCAATCTTAATAATTAAATTCGCTTTATTAACTCCGTAAGTCATTTCCGTAATTAAAATCTGGAATTTACCTGTTCCTGCCTCAATAATCTCGGTCTTAGCCCGCATGACAATCGGCCCTCGTCCCGTACTATAGGTCTGAATCATTCCTTGACGGTCATAAATTTCTCCACCGGTCGGAAAATCAGGCCCTTTAATAAATTGAAAAAGATCTTTAACTGTTGCTTGAGGGCGCTCAATTAAAAGAATAACCCCATCAACTATTTCCCCTAAATTATGAGGAGGGATATTAGTGGCCATACCCACAGCAATGCCCATGACTCCATTCAATAATAATTGAGGCAGTTTGGCTGGCAGAACCACTGGTTCCTGCCGCGTCCCATCATAATTATCAACCCAGTCAACCGTTTCTTTATCAATATCCGATAACATCTCTTCGGCCACTTTGGTCATTTTTGCTTCCGTGTATCTAAAAGCAGCTGCATTATCCCCATCCATTGAACCAAAATTTCCTTGACCATTAATTAAGGGATAACGCAGAGAAAAATCCTGAGCCATTCTGACTAAAGAATCATAAACCGCTGCATCACCATGAGGATGATATTTCCCGAGCACCTCGCCAATAACCGTAGCTGATTTCCGATACTTAGCCGAACTATTTAATCCCAAGCCATGCATGGCATACAAAATACGGCGATGGACTGGTTTAAGTCCGTCGCGAACATCAGGCAGAGCCCGGGCCACAATCACACTCATGGCATAGTCCAAGTAGGACTCTTTCATCTCCTCGGTTATTTCTCTTTTTTTGATGTAGCCTATTTCTCCGCCAGCTGACGGATTTTTTTTATTTGTTTTTTTCATTATTGACTTAGAGGTAATTTAGCTGGCTTGATTTCTCTTGGTTCTTCTGGCGCCTGTTCAATATTTTCTTCCTGGCTCTCCAGCTTTTCAAGTTCTTCTTCTAAATCCTTTTCAAAAAATGCGCCGATACTGGCTTTAAAGGCCTCTTTTAAAGAGGGCACTTCTTTTCTTAACTCTTCCAATGGTTTCTTTACTTCTTTAGTCGTCTCGGGCAAAGAACTTTTTAAAGAAACCACCCAAAGAGAAACAATAGAAATCATGGATATAAAAACAGCCAACCAGAGAATTTGCAGGCGGAGATAACGCGGCTTTTTTTGAATTTTTTGGATGAAATCAATTAAAGACATTAATCACTGTCATCCTGAACCAGCGAGTGAAGGATCTATCTTGATTAGATTATTCGTCTACTGAATTAGAATGACAACTATTGCTTCATCACCACTACTTCCATATCTTGGCCAATCAAATCTTTCTTTTTGATAGTTAACTTATCAACGGCGGGCTTTTTATTTAATCCCATCTCTTTTAAAAATTCAGCTAAACCAGCTAAATCTATCTTTAGGCCGGCCAACTTATAGTGCATTGGAATAATCAAATGCGGCTCAAGCTGCTCAGCTACTTTTATTGCTTCTTGGGCATTAAGAGTAAAAGTACCGCCAATAGGAATAATTAGAATATCTACCTGGCCAATTGCTTCTAATTGCTTATCAGTTAACCGCTCCTGACCAAAATCACCCAGATGGCAAATTCTGATTTTATCCATTTCTATCAAATAAATAGTATTGAGGCCTCTTTCCTGACCCTGTTTTTTGTCATGGAAACTGGAACAGCCAACAATCCTAATTCCTTTAATTTCATATTCTCCTGGATTATTAATAATAAAAGGGCTGCCGCTGATTGCCTTAACATTATTATGGTCATAATGGTCATGAGAGACAGTGACAATATCAGCGCTACCGCGTGGCGGAATCAGGCCAATACTTTTATCAAAAGGGTCAGTAATAATAGTTAGACGACCACCTTGATTAGTAATTTTAAAACAAGAGTGGCCATACCAAGAAATAGTCATGTAAAAAAATTTCTAATTTCTAAATCTTACCAAGGATTTTCCTTGGATTGATAGAAATTAGGATTTAGGAATTCTAATTTTATTTTATCACATCTTTTCCCTCTTGCCAAGCTAATAATTTTAAGTTATACTTTAAGTTAATATGACCAAAGAAGAATCGGAATTGATGAAAGAATTATTAATTAAAGATAGGCAAGCGCCTCATTTGCCCCAATCTGGAGATTTAGTTAAGGGACAGATTATTAAAATAAGTAAAAACGCCCTTATTCTCGACCTTGGCCCCTTAGGCATGGGCATTGTTTATGGTGGTGAATTACGAGAAGATAAAGATATGCTCAAAGAATTAGCGGTAGGCCAAAATGTCTCTGCCTTAGTTTTAGACCCGGAAAACGAAGATGGCTATATTGAACTTTCTCTCAGAGAAGCTGGTTTAGAAAAGGCCTGGTTGACTTTGAGAGAAAAAAAACAAAACAGTCAAACAGTCACCGTCAAAGTAACCGAAGCTAATCGTGGTGGATTGATTATTAAAACAGGCAGCTTAATTGGTTTTCTACCGGTCTCTCAATTATCCAAGGAAAATTATCCCCAGGTGGAGGGCGGCAACAAAGATAAAATTCTTGACCATCTTAATAAATTTGTCGGTCAGGAAATGAAGGTTAAGATTATTGATCTAGACCAAAAAACAGATAAATTAATCGTTTCGGAAAAAGCTAAGGATTTGGTTCAAAAATCCGAGCCGAAGGCGTAGGTTTTTTTGATAAAACAGTCATGAAGTATCTACTCAAAAATTTATTGATTGCTTTTCTGGCTCTATTAACTATCGCCGGTTTTTTTACTCTATTAAACAACCCAACGGAAAAGCCAGCCGAGATTTCTTTAAGTCAGTTAGTTGAACAGATTAATCAAGAACAGATTTCAACCATTGTCATTAAAGGTGACCAGTTAGAAATTGAATTAAAAGACGGCGTTAAAGAAAAAGCCACTAAAGAAAAAGAGGCCTCCTTAACTGAATCTTTGAAAAATTATGGTCTTGATTCAGCAAAACTTAAATTAGTCAATTTGGAAATAAAAGGTGAAAGCGGTCTTGCCTTCTGGCTAGGAGCTATTTTGCCTTTTCTCCTGCCTTTATTGATTATCGGCTTTTTCTTCTGGTTTATGTTACGCGGCGCCCAGCGCGGCCAAATGCAGGCCTTTACCTTTGGTCGTTCCCGAGCCCGCTTGATTGGTCCCAATAATAAAAAAGATAGAGTTACTTTCAGGGACGTGGCTGGGCTCAAAGAAGCCAAAGAAGAATTACAAGAAATAGTTGAATTTTTAAAAAATCCTAAAAAATTCGTTAATTTGGGCGCTAAGATTCCCAGAGGAGTTTTATTAGTTGGGGCACCGGGAACCGGGAAGACACTTTTAGCAAAGGCCATCGCCACCGAGGCTGGCGTCCCTTTCTTTAGTGTCTCTGGTTCAGAATTTATCGAAATGTTTGTGGGTGTCGGATCAAGTCGAGTTCGGGATCTTTTCAGTACTGCTAAGAAGCACGCCCCAGCTTTAATTTTTTTGGACGAGCTTGATGCCATTGGCCGGCAGCGCGGGGCTGGCTTGGGCGGCGGACACGATGAAAGAGAACAAACCCTAAATCAAATTTTAGTGGAAATGGATGGCTTTGATCCCAATACTGGAATTATCTTAATTTCTGCCACCAATCGCCCCGACGTCTTGGACCCAGCCCTACTCCGACCAGGTCGTTTTGACAGAAGGGTTATCTTGGATTTACCTGACTTGAAAGACCGCGAAGAAATTCTTAAAATTCATGCTCGAAATAAACCATTGGAGGAAAATGTTAATCTGCGGGAAATTGCGGAAAGAACGCCTGGATTTTCCGGAGCTGATTTAGCTAATATCGTTAATGAAGCAGCTATCTTGGCAGCTCGTCGGAATAAGAAAAAAACCGGTCAGGATGAACTGCGTGAATGTATTGAAAAAGTTCTTTTAGGACCAGAGAGGAAAAGCCATATCCTTTCTAAAAAAGAAAAAGAAATTGCCGCTTATCACGAATCAGGCCATGCTTTAGTTACTGCTTCATTGACTCATACTGACCCGATTCAAAAGGTTTCCATTATTGCTCGCGGTCAAGCGGCTGGTTATACCTTAAAACTGCCCATTGAAGATAGACACTTGCATAGCCGTTCGGAATTCGTGGATGAATTAGCTGTTTTAATGGGCGGTTATGCGGCTGAAGAACTGGTCTTTAAAGAATTGACTACTGGCGCTTCCAGTGATTTACTAAAAGCCACAGAATTAGCCCGCAAGCTGGTAACCAAATACGGCATGAGTGAAAAATTAGGACCAATGACCTTTGGCGGCAGAGAAGAGTTAGTTTTCTTAGGCCGGGAAATCGCTACGGAAAAAGATTATTCTGATGAAGTAGCCGCTCAAATTGATAAAGAGGTAGCCAAGTTTATTGATAATGCTTTTCGAACAGCCAAAAAAATCCTCTCTGAAAAAAGGAAGAAATTAGACCAAATTGCCAAAGTGCTAATTAAAAAGGAAACCATTGAAAGAAAAGAATTCGCCAGCCTAATGAAAAGAAAAGTTTAATCAGGACCTTAACAAAAAATTAAAGAAGGGGGTGTTATGAATATCCTTAATATGACCCGGGCAGATTTTATTGTAATTGTGGCTATTGCTATATCTATGTTCTATCTGTTTATAAAAATACGGCGCTCGGAAAAAAAAGAGGAATCATTGCTGCAGTCGGAGCAGTTGGAGGTAGAATAAAATGGATCATTTAGTTATAATATCACTTGTCGCTATTTTACTTACTCCCTATCTCCTTAACCTGCTTTCCGCCTACGGAAAACTTCTTCAATGGCTAATTAATTCCATTAATCGGTGGACAAAAAGAGACGATTTATATAAATAGGATGGTTTATCAAGTCATCCTATTTTTTTTTAATAAAAAGATTGACCAAATGATTAAAATTGGATAAAATAAAGGCATTCTTCGGGCGTGTAGCTCAGTGGTTAGAGCACGACTCTTATAAAGTCGGGGCCGATGGTTCGAATCCATCCACGCCCACCCAGGGCGGTTGGCGCAGTTGGTTAGCGCGCGTCGTTGACATCGACGAGGTCAGAGGTTCGAATCCTCTACCGCCCACTAAAATACTCGCTTCGGCGAGTTTTTATCTTGCTTTTTTGCCTATTTTCTGGTATTTTATGTTTATGGGGCCAGTAGTTCAGTGGTAGAATATCTCTTTTGCACAGAGAAGGTCGTGGGTCCGATTCCCACCTGGTCCACATGTTGCTTAAGGCAAATCCATCTATTAAGTTAAAGATTATTTATGAAAATGAAGATGTTCTCGTGCTTGATAAACCGGCTGATTTGGTAGTTCATCCGATTAAGCCAGAACAAGATGACACTTTGGTTAATGGGTTAATCGTCTGCTGCCCGGAAATTAAAAATGTTGGCGATGATGTTTTGCGGCCAGGCATTGTTCATCGGTTGGATAAAGATACTTCTGGTTTGATGGTCGTGGCGAAAAATAATGCGGCATTTGATTTTTTGAAAAAGCAATTTCAAGAGCGGCATGTTATTAAAAAATACTTAGCTTTAGTTATTGGCCAGGTCAAAGACAAAAAAGGCATTATCACCAAAGCAATTAGTTTATCTAGAAAAGACCATCGCAAAAGAAGCGCTTTATTGGATGATAAAGCCAAAAAGGCCTGGACTGAATATAGGGTTTTGAAAAGCTTTTCCGCCAGAGACGGATCCGCCCTTGGCGGAAAGGACTATACCCTATTAGAAGTCAGACCTAAGACCGGCCGGACCCATCAAATCAGAGTTCATTTGGCTTCCATTGGTCATCCAATTGCCGGCGATAAGCAGTATAAATTTAAAAGGCAGCCCTGGCCGGAAAATTTAAACAGGCAGTTTCTCCACGCCGCTTACTTGAAGTTTCAATTGCCTGATGGTAAGATGATGGAGTTTAAATCAGAACTACCTAGAGACTTGAAAGAAGTTATAGGGACAATCCCTTAGATACAATCCTTGATTCAAGGACTGTGTCTAAGGGATTGTCCCTAATCTACTAATCTACTATGAACAAACTTGATTTATTTAATAAAAAACAATTAAAGGATTTGCCGGAAATTAGACCGGGTTATACAGTCCGGGTCCATCAAAAAATCAAAGAAGGCGACAAAGAAAGAATCCAAATCTTTGAAGGTTTAGTTATCGCTAAAAAACACGGCCGAGGGATTAATTCAATGATTACAGTCAGGAAAATTAGTCAGGGATTTGGCGTAGAAAGAATCTTCCCTATTCATTCACCAGTCATTGAAAAAATAGAAGTAGTTAAAAAAAGCAAAGTCCGGCGAGCTAAACTTTACTATATCCGTCATAAATCAGCTAAAGCCGCCCGACTCAAGGAAATTGTGGAAAAGCCAAAAAAATAAAAAATTAATGAGGGGAAACCAGAAAAATAAAAACTATATTATAAAATGGACTCCTGAATTTGCTTACGCTATAGGGTTAATAACTACTGATGGATGCTTATCTAAAGATGACAGACATATTATCTTTGTTTCTAAAGATAAATGCCTTGTTCAAACTTTTAAAAATTGCCTTGACTTAGATTGCAAAATTGGCTCAAGAAAAAGTAGTTTTACCGAAAAAAAATATTATCATGTTCAATTTAGCAATACTAAACTTTATCGATATCTTTTAGAAATAGGATTATTCCCTAATAAAAGTAAAACGCTTGGAAAACTTAAAATCCCAGATAAATATTTCTTTGATTTTTTAAGAGGACATTTTGATGGAGATGGAAGTTTTTATTCTTATTGGGATAAACGCTGGAAGAATAGCTTTACGTTTTATACAAAATTTCTTTCAGCAAGTGAAAAACATATTTTATGGCTTAGATCTAGAATAAAGAATTTAATAAATATAAATGGGTCATTAGACAAAAACAGAGTTGTCTATCAATTAAAATATGCGAAAAGAGAATCTGAAAAGATCCTTACTGGAATATACTACTCTAAAAATCTTCCTTGTCTTGAAAGAAAATATTATAAAGTAAGACAAGCCCAGGTGATGGAACTCGGAAGACATGCATCCTTGAGGAGGATGTGACCGCAAGGTCGTGCGGGTTCGAATCCCGCTCTGGGCACCATGGGCGGTTGGCGCAGTTGGTTAGCGCGTCTCGTTTACACCGAGAAGGTCGGGGGTTCGAATCCTCCACCGCCCACTAAATAGCCGCTTGAAGCGGCTATTTTATTTGACATATCAATGAATCTATGTTATCCCTAAATAAAATAAAAAGGAGGGTAAAATGGCTAAAAAACCAACCATTGCAGAAATCAGAGAGTACCTTGAAGAATTTAATCCGCTGGGTCTAAAAGGAGCATCGATTGACTTAATTAGCGTCCACAACCATCTCCATTACCGGTTAGGCAAAGCCGGTAAAATCTATTGCCTCCGGATGGTTAATCCGGAAAGTCATCGGGCTGGCGAGTGGCTGACCATTCCTGAAGAGTACGTTGTTCTTCATCATCTGAAATTCATTGGCTTAGGACCGATACCCTATTTTGTTGACCCGGAACGATTCAGACTTCCTCTATTTATTCAAGAATTCGTCTCTGGGGTCATCTGTTTCAATGACTTGAAGCCGCTTAACAAGGAACATCTGAAAGCTACGGCTGAGGCAATTGCTCTATTAAACTCCCGAAATATTGACCCAATCAGATTCCCTTTCCGAAAAGGGTTTACTCGCTATTCCTATCTGACCAGCCTCAAGACCTGGGAAGAACGCTTGAAAACAATCAAAGAAATTATCAGCTGGAATAAAGAATCAGATGTCTTGGAGTGGGTTTCAAAGCTTGAAGAAATAGTCAACCGAGCAAAGCCGATTCTGGAAGGATTTGAACCTCTTTTAAGAGAAACGGGTTCACTTTTTAACTTTGACGGCGCTCATTGCGGAAACACTTATTGGCGAGAAAAATCAGGCAGAGTTGTCTTTCTTGACTGGCAGAAAGTAAGCTACGGGGATCCAAGTTTTACCTTGGCCCGTTTTCTGACTTCAGCGGGAAAGGACGGAGAAATTCCCACCGGAGCCAAAGAACTAATGGTCGAGTCATATATTCAAACCCCTCATTTCCGTCAAATAGCTGACGACCACTGCCGTAAATTGAAAGGGCATTTTAGAAAGCTAGTTGACCAGCGCCTTTTTGAGCGCCAGATAGCTGACCTTATCTGGGTGGTCTGGCATTACGTTGAGAAAGGGGGAAGTGAAGCAGTTGAAGGAGCGACTAGTGTATCCGTCCGATACGCTAGAGTCCTAAAACTATTGGAGCAATATTAGAAATTTTCACCAAACGGCATTTAGTAAAAGTAAACCAGATGCCGTTTTTTTTATTGACCAAAACACCTAAAAATGGTAATTTAGGCATTAAGGAGAGGTGCCTGAGTGGCCGAAAGGGACGGTTTCGAAAACCGTTGTTGTCTTCGGATGACCGTGGGTTCGAATCCCACCCTCTCCGCTATGGAAACGATTTTAATTGACCAGCCGATTTTTTTTATTTTTCTAACAGCTATTGCTTTGTTGGTTATTTGGAATTTTTTTCTTCATCTTCATCTCTGGCAAATCAAGAAAAAGCTGAAAATATTTTTTACTGGCAGAAAGGCCTCGGATTTAGAAGGCGTTCTCTTTGAAGAAATTAAACGATTAAAAAAATCGGAAACTGAAATTAAAAAATTAATTAAATCTTCAAAGGCCCTAGAGAAAATGGCCAGTCAAAGTATTCAGAAAATCGAGGTAATTCGTTTTAATCCCTTTAAAGAAACTGGCGGCGACCAAAGTTTTGTCATTGCCCTGCTTGACTGGCATAACAATGGTTTAGTTATTTCCAGTTTGTATTCAAGAGAAGGAACCAGAATTTACAGCAAGCCCATTCAAGACGGTCAATCAAAATATCCTTTAACCAAAGAAGAATTAGAGGCCTTGAAAAAAGCTGGAGTAAAAAGATGATAAAAAAAGCAAAAAAGCAGAAAAATCTTCAATTAAGACCACCGGTAGTGGTCATTTTAGGTCACGTTGACCATGGTAAAACCAGTATTCTTGATTATATTCGCAAAACAAAAGTAGCGGAAAAAGAAGCAGGCGGTATTACTCAGCATATTGGCGCTTATCAAATAGAACATCAGAATAAAAAAATTACATTTATTGATACACCTGGCCATGAGGCTTTTTCAGCCATGCGCTCACGCGGTGCTAAAGTAGCTGACATTGCTGTTTTAGTCGTCGCCGCCGAAGAAGGAATCAAGCCGCAAACTAAAGAAGCCATTTCTCACATCAAAAAAACAGGTATTCCCTTAATTGTTGCTCTGAATAAAATCGACAAAAAGGAAGCCCAGCCAGAAAAAGTTAAAGGAGAATTAGCTAAAAACGACATTATCGTTGAATCTTTAAACGGCCAAGTCCCCTCAGTTAATCTCTCGGCTAAAACCGGTCAAGGAATTGACGAGCTTTTGGAAATGATTATTTTAGTGGCTGAAATGGAAGAATTAAAAAATCAGTCAACTCAAGCAGCTTCGGGGGTAGTCATTGATTGTCGTCATGACAGCCAACGCGGCACTACGGCTACTCTCTTAGTCAAAGAAGGTACTTTGATTAATAAAGATATTGTGGGAACTGATTCAGCTTTTGGCAGAATTAAAACAATGGAAGATTTTCAAGGACAACCAATTAAAAAAGCAACTCCTTCAACACCGGTCATCATTACTGGACTCAACCAAATTCCTCAAGTTGGTGAAAAATTCTTTTTATTTGATAATTTAGAAGAAGCTCAAGTCAGAATAGCTAAAAAAACAGCTAAGAGAAAAGAAGAAAAAGAGGTTTTTGTTTTTGAAGCAGATAAGAAAATTCTTAATATTATTCTCAAAGCTGATTTTCACGGCTGCTTAGAAGCGGTTAAAGAATCTCTTAAAAGTATTCCGTCTGAGGAAGTGGTTTTAAGAATTCTAAAAGCTGAGGTTGGCGAGATTACTGAATCGGATATTAAATTAGCTGAATCAGCTCATGCTAAAATAATTGGCTTTCGAGTTAAGGCCAGTTCAACTATCCAAGAATTAGCTCAACAGAAGAAAATAAAAATCTCGCTTTTTGAAGTGATCTATGAATTGATTCAAGGAGTGCGAGAATTATTGGAGCGACTTTTAGCTCCGGAAATAATTAAGAATGTCTTGGGTCAACTCAGGGTTTTAGTTTTATTCCATCATGAAAAAGACCGCCAGATTATTGGCGGCAAAGTGATTAAAGGACAAGTTCAAAAAGGTGCTTTGATTGACGTTATCCGGAGTGATAAAAAAATAGGTCAAGGAAAAATAATCCAGTTGCAACGCAATAAAAAAGATATTGACAAAGCAGCCAAAGATCAGGAATGCGGTATTTTATTCAAAGGAACAGCCGCCATTGAAAAAGGAGATGTCTTAGAAATCTACGAGGAAGAAAAGAAAAAAAGGGAGATTTAAAAATGTCTCAACGAATTCTACGAGTTAATCAACTTCTTAAACAAGAAATTAGTCAATCACTTTTACGGGAAATTGATTTTACTAATGTTTTAGTAACCGTAACCGAGGTGGAAACATCACCTGATTTAAGGCAAGCCAAAATTAAAATAAGCGTTATGCCTACAGAAAAAAACGAACAGGTTTTAAGGATTTTAGAAAAAAATATTTATCATCTCCAGCAAATCCTCAATAAAAAACTGACTATGAAGACAGTGCCGAAAATCAGATTTGTCATAGACAAAACTGAAGTAAGAACGCAACGAATTGAAGAGATTTTGGAAAAAATGAAAAAGGGTTGAATTTGAGGAAAAATGTGATAAAGTAAAAATATAAAGGCCACGTGACCGAGTAGTTAGGTAGCGGTCTGCAAAACCGTGTACACCGGTGCAAATCCGGTCGTGGCCTCTTAAATGCCGGAGTGATGGAACTGCCAGACATGCATCACTTAAAATGATGTGGGCGAAAGCCCGTGCGGGTTGGAATCCCGCCTCCGGCACCATAAATTACAATACTTTTAATATGAGAAGTGTATTTACCAAGGCTATCAACTCTCACTTCTTTAAAGCCTGGGATCCAGAAATGGCTTATATTTTAGGATTTATTGCTGCTGATGGCAGTATCTCTAAAAGAAAAGACAGAAAAGATTCCTATTTATTTAATATCACAAACAAAGACAAGAGACACTTAGAAAATATTAAAAATATTTTACTTCCTTCGAAAAAGATCGGCTCAAAGCGTAGTGGCTACACAGGAAGAAAAGATAATTATTATCTACAAACTACTAATAGAGAGATCTGTAAAGATTTAATAAACTTAGGAATAATTCCTCGAAAAACTTATTCTTTTCAACTACCCAATATTCCTAAAAAATATTTCTCAGATTTTGCCCGAGGATTTTTTGATGGAGACGGAACAGTCTATATCTACAAAGTTAATGATACACTTCAAATAAAAGCCGGTTTCGTAAGCGCCAGCTTGTTTTTTATAACTGAGTTCAATAAATGTTTATGTGAAAGTATTAATATTCTCCCCAAAGCTATACACAAAGTAATTCCAAAAATACAAGGAAAAGTCGCTTTGTATTCTACTTGCTACTACATTGACGACTGTGAAAAATTAGGTCAGTTTATGTATCAAAATAATCCCTCCTTGTATTTGCCACGAAAATATCAAGTTTTTGAAAAGTGGAAATCTATTAAAAGGAGAAAATACATTAAACAGAATTATCCTTCAAAAGTAGGCTGGCAATTAAATCAAAATCTAATTGCTTAGAAAAAGAATCCAACATAAAAAGCCCTGCGATAAGCAAGGCTTTTTATGTTCCGAGAATCTCTACCTTAGCTATTTTGATACCGAATTGCTTGGCTTGGTCACGACTGACAAACCAGATATCCATTTTATGGCTGTTTCGGACAGCCATGCGGTCCTCAACTACGAAAATCTTTTCTCCGTAGAGTTGAGGAAAACGGACCTTAGTCCCAAACCTTAAAAAGTTACAAGCCACTACTCCTTCTCGAACACCAGTTCCGGAAGCGGTAATAAATGGCGTTGAGTCGGTTTGGTCTGGGGTACTGGAATAAGCAGTCACTGGCACCCAGTATTGAGTAACGACCACGGGGGTGTCTGGATTAGCTGATTGGACTAAAGCTTGTCCCTGAAGAGTAACTAATCCATCAAGCGGCATCAATGACAATTCAATTTCTTTTTCCTCAATGCCAATCAAAGCAGATTGAGGAAAAATAAGGTTATAAATCAAGCTAGCCAAAGCTAAAGAAGCGGAAATCTTAGGATTGGTATACATATATTTTTAAGGTGAATTAAAAAATCCCCTTTTGGGATTTCCTATATTATAGCATACCAACAAATTGATGTCAAGAGATAGCTTTGACGCTAAGCTGGGAAATGGCTTAAATAAGCCAAAAAATAGGTATCAAAAAACGGCTTAAATAAGCCATTTTTTGACTATTTGACTATTTTGAGCGGGTAGAGGGAATCGAACCCTCGTCGTCTGATTGGCAACCAGACGTAATAACCACTATACGATACCCGCATTTGGTGCCGGGGGTGAGAGTTGAACTCACTACCTCTTCTTTTTCAGAGAAGCACTCTACCGTTGAGTTACCCCGGCAAATTATTTAATTTTGTGGACCCAGTGGGATTCGAACCCACGACCTTTAGTATGCCATACTAACGCGCTAACCAACTGCGCCATGGGCCCTTGGTTATTCCCGATGCCCTCGGCAGGAATTGAACCCACATCAAGGGCTTAGGACGCCCCTGCTTTGTCCGTTAAGCTACGAGGGCAGTTTTCCACAACGTTTCTATATTATAATATTGACTAAACATAGTCAATGAAATATAATGGAAGATAATTTGGGAGTGAGGCTCCCAACCTATTGGAATCCTCACCCCCAAATTATTCTTAAATTATAAAGGAAAAATAATTATGGCTCAAAAATCACCAGTAGTTCAAGTAGTTAAAAAAATAAGCCCAACGGTCGTCAGTATTAACATCAGCAAGGACCTACCCAAAATCAGAAAATTCTACGTTCAGCCTTTTGATGAATTTTTTGGTCCTTATGGTCAACCAATTCCTCAGTTTCGTCAGGAAGGAAAACAGCGGGTTAAAATTGGCGGCGGCAGCGGCTTTTTTGTTTCGTCAGAAGGCATCATTTTAACCAATCGCCATGTTATTGTTTCGCCCAATGTTGATTACACAGTGGTTACGGCTGATGAAAAAGAATACCAGGCAGAAATTTTAGCTCGCGACTCAATTAATGACGTGGCTATTATCAAACTTAAAAATACTAAAGGGGAAAAATTTCCTGTTTTAGAATTAGGTGATTCTACTAAAGTAGAATTGGGCCAGGATGTCGTTGCCATTGGCAATGCCTTAGGCGCTTTTCGCAATACTGTTTCTACCGGAGTGATTTCTGGCTTAAGTCGTTCTATTACTGCTCATGATGGTATTTCTGGTCAAGCAGCTTCTTTGCGCGGACTGGTTCAAACTGATGCGGCAATTAATCCGGGAAATTCGGGCGGACCCTTGGTTGATTTGGATGGTAAAGTTATTGCCATTAATGTAGCTATTGTCATGGGCGCTCAAAATATTGGTTTTGCTATTCCGATTAATAACGCTAAAAAAGACCTTCAAGACCTTAAAAAACACGGCCGGATTATCCAACCATTCTTAGGTGTCCGCTATATCTTAATTAATAAAGAGCTTCAAGAATCTTTCCGGGAAAGACTTAATTTGCGCCTGCCAATTGATTATGGAGCTTTAATTATTCGTGAACCAGGCAGCGGCGAATCAGCCGTTGTTCCGAATAGTCCAGCGGCCAAGGCCGGTCTAATGGAACGCGATATTATTTTAGAATTCAATAAGACAAAAATTACTGAAAAAAATCCCCTTCAGGAACTTATCCATAAATGTAAACCAGGCGATTTGGTGGAAATAAAAATTCTCCGGGAGGATAAAATGGGTATAGTCAAATTAAAAATGGAAGAAAGAAAGTAGGCATTCTCTCTGCCTGAGAACAAAAACCCCCTCCGTAGTACTGCGGAGAGGGTTTTTGTAATTTCGGGAATGGTATTTTTTTAGAATGACAAAGACGCTCCTGTTATTAAAATGTAAAGGGGTCTAATTATAAAAGGAATGCCAATATAAATCATAAAGAAAACTACACCAATAATTAAGAAAAAATTACCTTTGATATTTCCGAAAGAGGGAAATAAAGCAGAAAAAATATGTGAACCGTCAAGAGGAGGAATAGGCATTAAATTAAATACCCCGAGAATAAGATTAATCCAAACAAAAAAACTAAAGAAAAAAACAAGAGCTAAATTAGTTGGTTCGAAAAAACGCAGAGAAAGGCCAACTATCAAAGCTATTAAAAGGTTAGAGGCCGGGCCGGCCAAGCTTACTAAAGATGGTCCCCATTTTTGATTTCTTAAATTATAAGGATTAAAAGGTACTGGCTTGCCCCAGCCAATTCCGATAATAAAAAGAAGAAATGTGCCCAAAGGATCTAAATGAGCTAGTGGATTTACAGTTAAACGCCCCTGATCTTTGGCCGTAGAATCGCCTAAATAATAAGCCATCCAAGCATGAAAAAATTCATGGATAGCCAAAGCAAATAGAATGCCGACAGCTATTATAAAAAATGATAACGGATCTTTAAAAAGAAGTTGTATAAGCATTAATTTTAATATAACATCTCTTGTAAAAAGTAAAAAACCCTGTTAAGATATGGCTACTATGTCTAGACGATGCACTATTTGTGGTAAAAAATCAATGGTGGCCGTTGTCCGCAAAAAGCTTCGTGGTAAGTATAACCCAACCACTAAAAAAAGAAAATACCCTAATTTACAATGGGTTTATTTGCCGAACGGCAAACGAGTCAAGGCCTGTGCTAAATGTATTAAGGCCATGGGAAAAACAAAATAAACGGGGCGTAGCTTAGTCCGGTTTAAAGCGTCGGGCTGGGGGTCCGAAGATCGCAGGTTCGAATCCTGTCGCCCCGACAAAGAAAAAACGCCTCGTCAGGTGTTTTTTTATTACCCTAACAAAGCGTTTATATTACAAATGATGAATCATTTTTGATTTTTCTGCTGGCGTTTTCTGGCTAAACTTTTTGCGCTTTCCTGTTTTGATATACCACATTCATGACATGTTTTACGAGATTTCTTGTTCGGTGCTCCACAGACGCAAATCCATTCTCTCCTGTTGCCCATATAGTTTTCCCCTCCTTAAAAAATCCACTCAGGTTCTCCGTAAAACCATCCTCTCGTTGACCTCAATAAATGCGGAAAGAGAAAGGCTATGGCTCCTTTAGGAATCTTCCAAAAGTGCCCATGGCCCTTACTGCGAAATTGTTTACGTCTGATTATAGACCAACAAAAAGTTCCTCTTCCATTCTGCACTCTGATAAAATTAGGCCTTTTGGGATTATTAGAAATAGGAATATAAAATCTTTTTTTTGGTCTTTCTGGATCCAACGAAAAATTCCCGGGCATCTGATCAAATCTCAATATCAACCTCATCTCTATCTCCTCTTTTTTGGGTTTACGAAAACTGAAAAGAACAAATCAAATGGCTTTACTGCCAAAAAATTTTCTTAGTATTTTGACTTTTCAAATAAGTGGTTGTCCGCAAGCCAACGCCACGGCGCTGACTAATTTAGGATTCCCAGTCTTTAGAGATTAGCTCAAAATCTTAAAAGAAAATATTGAACAGTAAAGCCATTATTAGTGTGACATTTTCTAAAATAGTTGTCAAGAAAATTAATACTATTATTTCTCCAGACCCAAAATTTTTACTAACTGTCTAATCAAGGCGAGAACGACTGGTGGGGCCAGCAAACTACATACCAACTTGCCTCTATCGTCTTTTATCACCCAAGATTTTTCTATTATTTTTATTTGTTCATCTTTGGTATTAAACTTATAACTATATTCCGGGGTAATCTCATAATCATCAACATAATCTTTAGCCATAGTTGCCGGAAGGGCATTTCTTAAAAGGATTTTGGAAATACCGTGTAAAGAAAAAATTTTCTTTATTAATTGTTCGTCTAATTCTAATCTTTCTCTAATAGATTCTATGCCCATTTCATCACCTTCCTTGCCTATCATTCTGGCCGCTTGGCACTGAGGATTATCGCAGATCAAATAAAATTCTTTTTTTTGTTTATCATAGCCAACTTTTTTGGTAGGAAATAATTTTAAGTTCCGGGGAGTATGGCATCTGGGACAGACAACCCTATTTTTCATACGAGCATCAATAAACGACTCCGGAATGTCTATGGCAACAAAAATATCAGGATCGGTTCGGTAATTGATTAAATCCCTAAAAAACAATGAATAAGAAACCTGATCCAAATCTCTGGGAAATCCGTCAATAAAAAGAGATTTTCTGGCCAGCTTATCTATTTCTCTTTTAATCAGGGCTAGAATAAACTCGGCTGGCAAAAGCGATTTAGCCTCTCTACTTAATAAAGTATCTATGGC
>Ga0268285_1000392_pt1 | contig 25808 bp, 19 predicted proteins | sample saktaG_2_FD_190144 | JGI IMG/M metagenome (GOLD analysis project Ga0268285, IMG submission 190144) | Saline water microbial communities from Sakinaw Lake, British Columbia, Canada - sak_2013_06_06_120m | ecosystem: Environmental > Aquatic > Non-marine Saline and Alkaline > Saline ... | reverse complement strand
TAAACGATCGCCCCAGAAAAATACATGGGTTTTATACTCCACATGAGGTTTTTGGCAAACTGTTGCATTAGGAACTTGAATCTGCCCTGTCCCTATTTAAAAGTTGTCCCTGACATTAAATAAGACAACTTTTGCACAATAGGAGCGGGACTGTTATAATAAACTCAAAAACACGGAGGAAAATAGTATGGACAATTTAAAAGAAGCGGTTGGAATGCTGGATATTAGACTGAAAGAACTTAGGGGGTATCTTTGACCTCGCCGCGAAAACCAAAGAAATAAAGAGACTTGAAGCGGAACTTAACGCGCCGGAAGTTTGGAAAAATCAGGAAAAGGCGGATAATTTTTCGCGGGAACTGAAAATACTTCGGGCGGTTGTTGTTCCCTATGAAAAAATAGAAGAAAAGTGTCATTCTATTCGAGAATTGTCTGAGATAGTCGAAGATTGCGATGGCGAATCCATTAAAAGTCTTATGGAGGAGGCGAGTGAGGTCAGCAGGAAGATCGACGAGCTGGAATTTAAATGTATTCTCTCGGATGAAGCCGATAAGAATAGCGCGATCGTAAGTATAAACGCGGGGGCGGGCGGAACGGAATCTTGTGATTGGGCGGGAATGCTTCAGAGAATGTATTTGCGGTGGAGTGAGGAGCATGATCATAAGGTTGAAGTTGTAGATCAGCTTAACGCCGAAGCCGGTATAAAAAGCGTTACATTTATTGTTAAAGGTGATTACGCGTACGGGTATCTTAAAGCGGAAATAGGGGTTCACCGTTTGGTAAGGATCTCTCCGTTTGATTCAAATAAGAGGCGCCACACATCATTCGCGTCAGTTGATGTGATCCCGGATATCGACAAAAATATTAAAGTTGAAATTAACGAGAACGATATTAAAATAGACACGTATCGCGCTTCCGGCGCCGGTGGACAGCATGTAAATGTGACGGATTCAGCCGTTCGGATAACTCATATGCCTACCGGCACGGTTGTTCAGTGCCAAAAAGAAAGGTCACAGCACAAGAATAAAGATACAGCCATGAAACTTTTAAAAGCGAGGCTATACGAGCTTGAACGGCGGCGGCAGTCCGAAGATATCATGCAGTCGTACGGCGACAAGAAAAGAGTGGAATGGGGCAGTCAAATAAGGTCATATGTGCTTCATCCATACAAGATGGTGAAGGATCATCGGACAGGGGAAGAAACGTCTAACGCGGAAAAAGTTTTGGACGGAGATTTAGATCGTTTTATTGAGAGGTATCTTAAAAACGCGGCGAACCAACAAACCGGATAAATAGGAGTTAAAAATATGTTTGGTTTATTTAAAAAAATTTTTGGAACGCAAAATGAAAGAGCGCTTAAAAAACTTGAAAACAAGGTTTTGGAAATAAACGCATTGGAAGAGAAGTTTGGCGGGTTTTCTGACGCGGAGATAACGGCGGAATACGAGCGGATAAAAAAAGAAGTGCTTGTCCAATACGCGAAGACTGCCGAAGAAAGAGAACGGGTGCGGGAGCGAATCGCGACAGCATCTTCCGAAGTGGAACGCAACAAATTTAAAAAAGAGATGAGAAATATTAAAAACAGCGTATTGGACGGGAAAATATCGGAAGTTTTCGCGCTCACGAGAGAAGTGTCTAAAAGAACGACCGGTCTCAGGCATTTTGACGTACAGCTTCAGGGAGGCATGATCCTGCACGAAGGTAAGATCGCGGAAATGGCTACGGGTGAAGGAAAAACGCTGGTCGCGACGCTCGCGGTATGTTTGAACGCTCTTTTGGGCGAGAGTATACATGTGATCACGGTTAATGATTATCTCGCGAAAAGAGACTCGGAATGGATGGGTGTCATATACAAATTTTTGGGACTTTCAACGGGAATAATACAAAATGATATGCGTCAGGAAGAGAGAAAAAAGGCTTACGCGGCGGATGTGGTTTATGGTACGAATAACGAGTTCGGGTTTGATTATCTGAGGGATAACATGGTTTCGGACGAAGCGGAGATGGTGCAAAAGCCTCTTAGTTTCGCGATCATTGACGAAGTTGACAGTATTTTGATCGATGAGGCAAGGACGCCTTTAATTATATCGGGACCGGTAAACGAAACTAACGAAGCATATAACCAGATGAGGCCGATCGTTCAGGAAATTGTTAGAAATCAGAAACGCCTTGTAGGGGAATGTCTCGAGCAATTCAGGAAGAAGTCGGCTGAAAATGAAAAAGACGCCGCCGGAGAAATTTTGTATCTCATACACAAAGCCGATCCCAAGAACAGAGATTTTTTAAATATTATTATGAAAGACCTCAACGCGAAAAAACTTTTTGATAAAACGCAATCTCTTTTAGACGGTAAAGTGATGGAAAAAGAACGGCATGAACTTCTTGAAGGACTTTTTTATGTCTTCGATGAAAAATCGCGAGAAGCGACATTCAGCGCGAAGGGCCAAAAAATGATGCATGAAAAGTTCGGGATAGAGTTTCTTTTGGAAGATATTGAAGCTAAGCTCGCGGAGCTCGCGGATGAAGATCTGCCGGAGGAAGAAAAAACCGCGCGCGAAACAAAACTTGTTGCTTCTTACTCTGATCATCAACGCAAAGTTGAAAGCATTAAACAACTTCTTAAGGCGTACATACTGTTCCAGAAAGATGTGGATTATGTAATAAAAGATAACAAGATCATGATCGTGGACGGATTTACGGGCAGAATGATGCCGGGTCGGCGATTTTCAGACGGTATTCATGAAGCTATCGAAGCGAAAGAACGCCTTGAAGTGCAGAGGGAGAGTCAGACGTTAGCGACGATAACGCTTCAGAATTATTTTCGCATGTATGACAAGTTAAGCGGGATGACGGGGACCGCGAAAACAGAGGAAGCGGAATTTGAAAATATTTATCTTTTGCCGGTTATCCAAATGCCGACAAATAGACCCTTGGCGCGCAAAAGTATGCCGGATCGTATTTATAGAACCGAACGGGAAAAATTTAATGCCGTAATTGAAGAGATAATTTCGTGCAATGAAAAGGGATGCCCCGTTTTAGTTGGAACGATATCTATTGAGAAATCTGAAAAGTTATCTCGAAAGTTAGAAGCTAAGGGGGTTAAACATAATGTTTTGAACGCGAAATATCATGAAAGAGAAGCGCAGATCATCGCTCAAGCCGGGCGGTTTCGCGCGGTTACCATAGCGACTAACATGGCCGGACGCGGGACGGATATTATGCTCGGGGGAAGCGCGGAACAGCTTGCTGATGAAATCGTCAGCAAACTGGATATTGACGATCCTCTCGAAAGAGAAAAAACGCGGGAGAAGTTTCTTGCCGAAGCAAAAATGGAAATACTTGCCGAACGTGAAAAAGTGATTACCGCCGGCGGACTTCATGTTATCGGAACCGAACGGCATGAAGCCAGAAGAATAGATAATCAGCTGAGAGGCCGGTCCGGCAGACAAGGCGACCCCGGATCCAGCCGGTTTTATCTTTCGCTTGAGGATGACCTTATGCGTATCTTCGGCTCTGACAGAATAAAGGGGATAATGGATAAGCTTGGGATGGAAGACGGTGAAGTGATAGAAAATCCGCTGGTTTCGAGCGCTATACGAACGGCTCAGCGCAGAGTGGAAGGTCAGAATTTTGAAGTTCGAAAACATCTTCTGAAATATGACAGTGTAATGAGCCAGCAGAGGGAAGTTATATACCGTCGAAGGCGAATGGTGCTGACGAATGAAGATCTGAAGAATGAATTTTTCGAATGTTTATGCGTGGGACTTGAATCAATATTAGAGACAAGAGAAGGGGATTTCCCTGATCTTGAACAGATATCGAAACAGATCATGTATAAATACGCTTTGAACGTAAAACAGTATTTGTCTCCGGGGATGGACGAGAAAGAGATCTTGGAGATCGTATTGGACCGGGCAAAAAAAAGTTACCGTTCGAGGGAGAAATTTGTCGGGAAAGAACGAGTGAGTGAAATTGAAAAATTAGTTATGATCTCCGTTATCGATTTCAACTGGAAAGAATATCTTCGGGAGGTTGATGATCTTAGGGAAGGTATTTCCTGGAGGGCTTACGCTCAGAAAGATCCGCTTATAGAATTTCAGCACGAAGCGTTTAAAATGTTTTCTGAACTTATTATCAAAGTCGATGAGGAAATTTCCGAACGCATTATGAAAATATCCGCTATGGAAGAGCAATATAAGAAAAATGTTTTCGTGCCGGGAACCGAAGTTTTTGAGCACAAAGAATATTCGGCTATCGGGGATGCTTCAAGCGGACAGGATGAGGTGTATAACAAGAACGATCATATCGGCGCGCCGAGTTTTCAGGGCGCGTCCGGTGCCGCCCAAAGAGGCAAGACGGAGTATAAAAGAAATGTTCCCAAAGTGGGACGAAATGATATTTGTCCCTGCGGCAGTGGAAAAAAATATAAAAAATGCTGTGGAAAATGAAATAATGATTATTCGTAGAGGCACGGCATGCCGTGCCCCTACGAATAGTGAATGGTGAATCGTCCGCCAACAACCTCGTAGGATGGTGGTAAAGAGCACCACCAACCTACGAGGATATTGGCGGAGTTTGTTGGACCATCGTAGGGGCACGGCATGCCGTGCCCCTACAATAGAAGGCGGCTTTTGAATATGCGGGATACGCGGATAAAAATATTGCTGGCGGCCTTATCGGGGGTTCTTTCTTTTCTCGCGTTTCCGCCTTTTGAATTCGCGTTTTTAGCGTGGGTCGCTCTGGTTCCGATGTTGTGTGTTTTCAGGTATCGGCTCAGCATAAAAGAAGCTTTTTTTTATCCTTTTTTAACCGGTGTAATATTTTTTTCCGGTCTTTTATCTTGGCTCGCGGGTGTTACAATTCCCGGGATGATCATACTTATTATAATTCTTTCGAGTCTTTACGGTATTTTCGGACTCGGTGTTAAATACGTTTTAAAGTCGTCCGTAAATTTTTTGGCGATTCCTTTGATGTGGGTGATTCTCGAATATACGCGCGGGTTCATCTTTACCGGATTCCCTTGGGGGCTTCTCGCGTATTCGCAGTATACGAATCTCAACCTTATACAAATCGCTGATCTGACCGGCGCGTACGGAGTGTCTTTTATTATTGCCGCGGTCAATACCGCGTTTGCCGCGTGGGTTTTTCGTTCAAAAAGAAAAGTTGCCTATTTGATGGCCACACTGCTTCTTATTGTAGTGGCGGTCACGTACGGCATATACAAGTTCAAAAGTTATTATGTCAGAGGCAGTTTTAAAGCGAGTGTAGTGCAGGGAAACATTCCGCAAGATCATAAATGGGATGCTGCTTTCGCGGATGAAATTATTGAGAAATATGTAAATTTAACCGAAAAAACAGTAGAGCAAGATTCTCCTAATATGGTAATTTGGCCGGAAACGGCGTATCCGTATCTTGTTGAAAATATGACGGAAGCGCCTCCGGAAATCGCCGCGTTTATTGAAAAATGGAAAACGCCGCTTCTGGTGGGTGTTGTGGTGAAGCAAGGTGATGAATATTTTAACAGCGCGATGCTTTTTGACCAAGACGCGAAAGTTTCCGGATTTTACAGTAAAACGCATCTTGTTCCTTTTGGGGAATATATACCTTTCAAAAAGACTTTTTCTTTTCTAAGGGAGCATATTGATAAACCTATAGGAAATTTCCAGCGCGGCGGAAATTATGATATTTTTCGGATCAGATCTGTTGTTTTAAGTTCGTCAGAAAAAGCGAAAACGCGACGTACGGATTTTTATAAGTTCGGTGTGCTTATATGTTTCGAGGATATTTTCCCGTACATAACTCGGAAATTCGTAAAAAAGGGCGCTAATTTTATGGTGACCATAACAAATGACGCGTGGTTCGGGAAAACTGCCGCCGCTCGACAGCATCTTCAGGCTTCGGTTTTTCGGGCGGTAGAAAATCGGGTACCCATGATACGCGCGGCGAATACCGGCATTTCATGTTTTATTGATTCGACGGGAAAGATATTGAATGTAGCTAATAAAAACGGAAAAGAAATCTTTGTTAGCGCTTTTCTCGCGGATCATATAAATATGTATGTCGGTCGAGTTTACTATACGACATATGGTGATGTTTTTATGCTTTTGTGCGGAGTATTGTTAATCTTGCTTGTCGGCATTGAAAAAATCTTGAAAAAAGCTAAATTTGCAAAAAATGAAAGCATTAGGTAAGGTATATTACAATCATAATAGTTTTTTAACGGGGATGATTTCTTGAGCGGGGGTTAATATAAAATGTTTATGAAAAAAACAGCACTCCGTCAACGCTCAAAGGATGGGTACCCTTACGGGGATTCACGCTTACCGCTTAGAACTTGCGGGGACAAGCTTGGCGGGAATGATAAAATAAAATGACCGGCAAAATTACTAATCGCTTTATTTTTGAAGCATCAATAACAGTGTTGATTTTGGCGGGTGTTTTATTTACGACGCCGCCGGCTTTTGCCGAAGACGAAATTGTATCCGTATTTTCAGTCAGAGGGGACGTTAAAGTCGTGCTGAAAGACGCGAATCAAGGAGTGAAGTGCGAAAAAGAAATGATATTGCATGCCGGGGATTGGATCAAGACCGGTACGGATTCGTCGGTGACTATCGCTTTTGATAAAGAAGCCAGCAATGTGATCACTATCGAAGAAAAAAGTTTGGTAGTGCTTAGACTTGACGGGTATTTTAAGGTACAGCTTTTGAGGGGTGAAATATTAGCTATTCTTGAAAACGTTTCACATGATGAAAAATTCAGGGTTTTAACGCCTTCGGTAGTAACGGAATCTTTGAACAGCGGTTGGGGCGCGACAAGTGACGGGGCGTATACGAATGTGGTGGTTTTTGACAACAAGGTTTTTGTTTGCGGAATAAATCCCGAAGGTGAGATCGAAAATAAAAAATATTGGATAGAGGAAGGCGAGCAGAGAAAAACTTTAATGTTTAAAGATCCAGGTGAACTTGAGTCTTTATCAGGGAATGCCGTTCCGTGGTTTAAGGAACAGGTAATGGCGCATCATTTGGCCAAGATAGAGGAGAAAGAGTCCCGCGAGCAGAATCTTGATACGGAAATATTGGGAGCTGAAATTGATTACGATAATGGACAGACGGACGAAACAGGAAGCGCGTCGGCGGACAAAACCGATCTTTTGGAATATCTGTATAAGCAGAGACTAAAATATAAATCAAAGCGAAGGTGATATGATGCTCGGGGGAGCGCGTCTTTATGAAAAAAATATAAAATGGTGCGTGGTTACGTTTTTTATCGCGGGAGTCTTGGCGGCAATGTGTTCCTCCGCGTCTTTCGCGGATACGGTATATGTGAAAAAGAACGGGCCCATAAAGGGAGTTGTTGTTGAAGAGTATAAAGACAGGATAGTTTTGTCGACGATGAACGGAGAAAAACAGCTGATGAGAACTGATATTGAACAGCTTATTTATGACAGAGAAGAACAAAATCTCGTCAGTCTCGCGGAACTTTGTCAGGATAGGGGCCAGTTTATTAAAGCTTACTACTATTACAACAAAGCTTTAACTATCAATCCTGAGTACAAAAAAGCGCGTAAAGGGTTGAACTATGTCGGAATTTATGTCGTTAATTCCGGGCGTAAGCAGAAACTTGACCATGTTGAACGGCTTAACGCGGGTGAAAGAGCCATGCCCGGGGTAAAGGAAGATGCCGATAAAGAAAAACGTGAAAGAGTCAAAGATGTTTTGGGACTAACTCTCTCGAAAAACCTTGAAGATATTGTTATCTCGGAAGTTCGTCCCGCCTCTCCCGCCGCGAAAGGCGGCATCAAAAAAGGCGATGTTATTATGTCGTTATGGGCCAGATCCGTTAATTATATGGATCCGGAAGATATTATGGATAAACTTTTGAGTCCGGTTATGGATGTTCAAATGACAGTTAAGAGAGATTATAATTTAAATTTGAAGAACGCGTCCTTGAAATACGGTAATCTGGCCGGAATAAAACCGGGGTATTCTGAAATGGAAGGAATGATAGTTGAAGATGTGTATGAGTCTTCTCCCGCGGAGGAGAGCGGCATAAAAAAAGACGATATTATATCAGAGATCGCCGGACAGGACGTAAGGTATATGGGGATCAAAGAATTGAATAACATAATAAATTCCGCCTCCGGCGGATCTATTGTTTTAACCGTAAAAAGAGATATGGTTATATGGAAAAATTTCGCGAAAAACGGAGGAAGTAATGGCTGAGAAAAAATTTAAAAGAAGACAATATATCGTACATATGGGTTTTCAATTAAGATATATTTTTTACATCCTGCTTTTTATATATATCGGCGCGGCAGTCGCGGGATATACCGTATATTGGACAACGTGGGTTACTTTGGGAGAGAAACTGGCTAATGTATATCCGAGGAGCCGGCTGATTTATATCTTTCAGTCCGCCAATTGGGTTCTTATCTTCCGAATGCTTTTAATTACACCTATTTTTGTGGTTATGGGGATATTGTTGTCGCATAGAATTGCCGGACCCATTTATAGAATAAGCAAATACATAGATTCTCTTAAAGCGGGAGATTATTCAAGAGACATCAAACTCAGAAAAAAAGACGAATTAAAGGATATAGCCGGAAAACTGACCGAATTATGTCAAGTACTTCGCGCGGATAAAGAAAAAAGAGACACCGCCGCTCGCAATATCATAGAAGAGCTGGAAAAATCCCCCCTCCCCCCGGAAACAATAGAAAAATTAAATAGGGACGTCTCCCATTTAATTAAATAAAAAAAAGGTAGCATAAATAGGGACGTCTCTCATTTAATTAAAAAAAATAAAGTAAGATATAAATTAACAACGTCACCATTTAATATCTGAGGGTCAATTCCCGTAGCTTGCTGCGGGTTGGTGGTGTTTTTCGAACGGGCATTAACACAATACCATACGTGCAACCTCGTAGGATGGTAGTAAAGAACACTACCAACCTACGAGGATGCACTCCCACTATCCCCGAATTCCCCTACCAGATCGGCTCATGTAGCATGAGCCGACCCCGGGCTTGACCCGGGATCTCGTATGTCCCCAAGAAACAGTCTGAACACATAAATACACGCACTTATTTCGTAGTTTAAAATGTGCAATTAATTAATGTAATTGGTATAATGGCTCCTTTCGTAATTTTAACAAAATGGGAGACGTCCCTATTTAATTCCATAGACTTTTGTCTAATGAACGGTAGCCTATGGCTTCGGAGATGTGATTTGTTTCTATTGTTTCGGAAGACTCCATGTCGGCGATGGTGCGCGATATTTTTAATATTTTGTCATAGGCTCTGGCGCTGATGCCCAGTTCAAGTATGGCTTCTTTTAGTATAAGCTCAGCGTCTTTTGACATACCGCAGAAAGTTTCTATGTCTTTTGAAGTCATATAGGCGTTATAACCGGCGTGTGTGGATTTATAGCCGAATCTTTTTCTTTGAAGGTTTCTATTGGTTATTACGCGTTTTTTGATCGTTTCGGAAGATTCGCCCGTTCTTTTTTGTGATAGTTCGTTATATTTCAGACGCGGCACTTCAAGATGCAGATCTATCCTGTCTAAAAGAGGGCCGGATATTTTAGAAAGATAACGCTGTATTTGATGGGGAGAACACTGACATCTTTTTGTGGGGTCGGTGAAATACCCGCATGGGCAGGGATTCATCGCGGAAATAAGCAAAAAACGCGAAGGATATTCGAGCGCGCGGTTGATCCTCGCGATGGTGATCTTTCCTGATTCAAGAGGCTGACGCAAGGTTTCCAATACATCACGACGGAATTCCGGAAATTCGTCAAGAAAAAGTATTCCGTTGTGGGCAAGGCTGATCTCTCCCGGCATCGGCCATGATCCGCCGCCCGCCATCGCGGCATACGAGATTGTGTGGTGCGGAGCGCGGAATGGTCTTTCGTACAATAGGCCGCTGTTTTTCAGTTTACCGGCAACGCTGTAAATGTTGGTTGTTTCAAGCGCTTCTTGCTCCGCAAGGTCCGGCAGGATTGAAGGGAACCTTTTTGCCAGCATGCTTTTTCCTGAACCGGGGGGACCCAGAAGAAGTATGTTGTGATTGCCGCAAGCGGCAACTTCAAGACCGCGTTTTACGTGTTCCTGACCTTTAACATCGTTAAAATCCAGACCGCTATAGGGTTTGTTTTCGGCCGGTTTTCTCGGCGCGACAGTTATGATTTCAAGAGGTGTTATTTTTTTTAAGTGATCAACGACTTTTCTAAGACATTCCGCGCTGTACGCGGATATTTCGGGGATATTCGCCGCTTCATAAGCGCTCATTTTCGGCATGATAAAGGAACCGGAAAATTTTTTTAAAGACATGGCGATTGGTAACGCGCCGCGGAAATATTTAAGTTTGCCGTTAAGGGAAAGTCCTCCGCAGAAAACTATTCCGTCCAGTTCTCTTTGTTTTAGAACGTTTGTGGCTCCGAGTATCCCCAGCGCTATCGGCAGGTCAAAACCTATGCCTTCTTTTTTTATATCTGCCGGGGAAAGATTAACGGTAATTTTTGTGCTCGGAAAATAAAAACCGGAATTTTTAATTGCCGAACGAATTCGGTCACGGCTTTCTCGTATAGAGGTGTCGGGCAATCCCACTACCGAGAAATTCGGCAGGCCTCCCGATACATCCACTTCGACATCGATCGGATACGCGTTAACACCGATAACACCACCTGAATTAACTTTCGCGTGCATAAGAGATTCCTTTCGTTAGTGGTTAAATATACGCGCCGCGCTATAAGCTGTAAGCCGCCTTCGGCGGGAAGCGTGAAACGCGCGGCATGCAGTGTACAACTCATTTTTCAATACCCCCGTATATCTTGTATCGCGTTTTTGATGTGGGTCAGGGTTTGCAATCCGCCTTCAGTGTCGAGCATTATGCCGATGGCGTCAACTCGATATGGTTTATCAAATAACCCGTATTTTTTAAGATAATAAAAACAATTTCTTAGTATGTGTTTTTTCTTTTGTCTGGTTATAGCCTCAAGGGGGAATCCGAATGTATTCGAAGTACGTGTTTTAACTTCAACAAAGATGATATGTCCGTCCTGCCGGGCTACAATATCGATTTCGCCCAGCGGGCATGAGAAATTTTTGGAAAGTATCCTGAATTTTCTGGAAATCAGGAATTTTTCGGCAATCTTCTCGCCTAAGCGGCCTATTTCACGTGATGAATATTTCATAAAAAAGTTTTTTTTGTTAATCCATAAACGATTGTTTTTGATCAATAAAAGTTTTTTCTTTATCCGTTTTTGTTTCCGCTTTCAATGTTTTATGGATCATAATAAGTGTTTTGGTCGTTTTCGCGTCAAGGATCCATTTTATGCCCAGAAGGAATGAGACGGCCAAAAATTGAAGAAAAAATTTTGAAAATAAAAATGAAGCGGAGAATGTTATTAAGCAGGCGGTAAGCCATAGAACTTCGCGTTTTCCCGCGGAGAAACGCGTGATCATTTTTCCGCTCGCGGATTTACGCGTAATGTCGTGAGTTTCCGCCAATAGTGTTCTGCATGACCGGCAGACGGCGAGATGTTTTTCGATCAGGAGTCTTTTCTCGGCGGGAAGTGTTCCGCTTATGTATTCACTTAGCGTTTCTTCGTTTGGGCAGAGTCTGTTTTTCATTTTTTCCTTTTCTCGGGGGTAACGATCGTTCATGAATTCAGATATCCTCATAGAATTTGTTTAGATTTTTTCTTAAAAGTTCTTTAGCGCGTTTTATTAAGCTTGCTACCGTTCCTCCCGGGATATTCATAATCTCAGCGATATCTTTTTGGGTTTTTCCATGATAAAGATTAAATTTCAGAACGAGCTGTTGACGATATTCCAATTTTGAAATTTCACGTTTTATGATTTCGCGCGTTTCATGTGATTCCAGTATCCGGGCGCTATTAAACTTTTCATCCGGTAAAAACGCGCTTATCAAAACTTTTTCGGATTTAGAATTATCCCGGCATAATTTTTTTTCAAATGAAATGATTTTCCTCGAATCCCGAAACGTTTTTTCTTTGCAGTAGTTTAATGTTATATTCAGAGACACAATTGTCAGCCATTTTTTTAAACAGACGGCATTTCGCACTTTCTTGAGTTTATTTTTTTCCCATAATTCGAAGAATATCTGCTGTACGATGTCATTGCTTTCATTGTTTGAAAAGGTTACCCCGAGCGCGGCCAGTTTATATCTAACGCTTTTAGTGATTAGGTTTTTATAGCGTTTAATGAAAATATTCCACGCGGTGTGGTCATAGTCGGCGCATTTGCTTAACAGTTCTTCGGGGCTCATGGAAACGTATTATAAAGCCCCATTGCCTAAAAATCAATAAATATTTCGCTTTTCATCAACAAGCAAAGAAAAGCACCAACCTAAACCACCAACCTCGTAGGTTACTACCAACCTCGTAGGTTACTACCAACCTCGTAGGTTGGTAGTAACCTACGAGGTTGGTGGTTTGCACGGAAAACTCTCCTGTAGATCCTTCAGCCCTTTGGGCTTCAGGATGAGGGGTCGGAAAACTTCTCGACCCCTCAATTTAATAATTATGTTGGATTTCTTCAGTTAGATAGTATAATTGAGTGTGACGTAAAGGATGTTTCGCGTTGTTGAAAGCAAATTTTTAAAAAAATACGGGAAGGAGAAATATGGATCTTGTTGTTAAAACAAAAAAACAGGATAGTACTTGTTATGTGTTCGCCGAAGGCGCTATTAATTCCGATACGGCGGATTATTTTTACGATACGATCAATGCCGAATTGGACGAAATGGTTCATGTGGTTGTGCTGAACATGAGCGGCGTGGTTTATATGAGCAGTATGGGGTTAAGCCGCTTGGCAAAAGTGAAAAAAAGTATCGAAGCTCTCGGAGGGGTTTTAATGATAACACAGCTTCAGCCGCAGATACAAAAATTACTTCAAGTGGTAAAAGCTCTTCCTCTCTTAAATGTGTTTAAAAGTACTGAAGAAGCTGACGCTTATTTGGATCGTATACAGAAAGGAGCATTGAAGGATAGAGGAGAGAATAAAAAATAAAGGATCCGTATCTTTCAATTTTAAGGGTTTATAAGCCATGGATAATAAAGAAATAGCCGCGATTTTTGATCTTATTGCGGACGCGCTTGAGATCAAAGGGGAAAATGTTTTTAAAATACGGGCATACCGCCGGGCGGCGCGGAATATTTCAAATTTGCCTGAACAAGTCTCTTCTATCTATTCCAAAGATCCCTCTCAGCTTGATTCTATTGCGGGTATCGGAAAAGATCTTAAAGAAAAAGTTATTGAAATGGTGTCAAGCTCGAGGTTAGTGTATTTTGACGCGCTTATGAAAAATTTCCCGCCGGGGTTTCTTGATATGCTTAAACTTTCCGGACTCGGGCCTAAAAAGCTTAAGAAACTTAAAGAAGAATTGAATATTTCAAATATGGATGATCTGGAAAAAGCTTGCCGAGGGCATCTTTTATCGAAAATGGAAGGCATGGGGGAGAAGACAGAGCAAAAACTTTCCGACGCGATAAAATATTACAGAAAAAGAGAAGGCAGGCTTTTACTTCCGGAGGCGGCGCGCGCGGCAAAAAAAAAGGTTGATTATTTGGAGAAGTCAGGGTTATTCGAAAAAATCGAGATCGCGGGGAGTTTGAGAAGAGGAAAAGAAACCATAGGGGATATTGACATACTTGCCGCGGCGAAAGACAAGATCAAGGCGATGGATTATTTTACCGCCGCGCCTGATGTCGAAAAAATAATCGATAAAGGCGCCGTTAAATCAAGTGTTTTGCTTAAAGGAGGTCCGCAGATAGATCTTCGCTTCGCGAGCGGGGAGTGTTTCGGCGCCGCTTTGATATATTTTACGGGTTCGAAAGAACATAACATTGAACTCCGCCGGAGAGCGAAAAAAAAAGGGTATAAAGTTAATGAATACGGTGTTTTTTCAGTTTCCGAGCCGCGCGCGGGGAAAAAACTCGCGGGAAAAACGGAAGAGGAAGTTTATCGGGAATTGGGCATGATGTGGATCCCGCCCGAACTTCGTGAAGATCAGGGCGAAATTGAAGCGGCCTGTATCGGGCGCCTTCCGCGGAATCTTTTGAAGGAAAAAGATATTAAGGGGGATTTGCATACGCACACGCTTGCGACGGACGGAACTGTTTCCGTCCGCGAGGTGATTTCTGAAGCAAAGCGCAGGGGATACAAATATATCGCGATAACAAATCATACTAAGAATGTGCGGATCGCGCATGGAATGGATGAGGAAAAGTTTTTGGCGCATGCCGCGGATATAAGGAAAATTTCCGCGAAGATCAAAGGGATAAAAGTTCTCGCGGGCGCGGAAGTGGATATTCTTAAGGACGGACAGCTTGATCTTGAAGACTACGTGCTTAAAGAATTGGATATTGTGATCGCGGCTGTTCATTCACATTTTTCTTTGGATAAAGAAAAACAAACGGCGCGCGTTCTCAAGGCGCTGGACAATAAATACGTTAATATTCTCGCGCATCCTTCGGGAAGGCTTATTACGACGCGCACTCCGATACAAGCGGATTTCGAAAAAATATTTTCAGCGTGCGCGAAAAAAAATATTTTTCTTGAGATCAATACGCATGGAGAAAGGATAGATCTGAATGACGCGCATTCGCGCGCGGCGAAAAAACTCGGAGCGAAATTTGTGATTAATACCGACGCGCATAATATCGCGCAGTTTGACGCGATAAAGTATGGTGTCATAACCGCCCGCCGAGCGTGGCTTGAAAAAAAAGATGTGCTGAATACTTACCCCGCGGAAAAAATGTTAAAGGTGCTTAAACGGTGAATCGACCGCCAACAACCTCGTAGGATGGTGGTAAAGAGCACCACCAACCTACGAGGATATTGGCGGGATTTGTTGGTTTTTCGTAGGGGCGGGCCTTGCGTCCGCCCGTATGGATCGTTAATAGTGAATCGACCGCCAACAACCTCGTAGGATGGCAGCAAAGAGCACTACCAACCTACGAGGTTGTTGGCGGGGTGAATGGTATTTTGTGATGAAGCGAACAATGGAAAAGGCGACAATGATATGAGCGATATACAGAAAAAAATAGAAAGCCTTAGAAAAGAGATACTTCGGCATAATGAACTTTATTATGTAAAAGCGGAGCCTGTTGTTTCTGATAGTGAATATGACAGGCTTTTGAGAGAACTTAAAGCAATGGAGGCTGAATATCCCGAGTACGGATCAGCTGATTCGCCGTCTCTGGCGGTCGGAGCTCCCATACCCGATAAATTTGTAAAAGTCGAGCATTCCGCGATCATGCTCAGTCTCGACAGTGTTAATGATGAGTCCGGCGCGGAACATTTTGATCAAACATGTTCCAAAGAAACAGGAGGGCGAACAGATTATGCCGTCGAACCTAAACTTGACGGGATCAGCATAGAACTTGTTTATGAAAATGGGCATTTTATGGCGGGATCCACTCGCGGAGATGGAAAAATCGGAGAAGATGTTACTTTAAATCTTAAAACGGTTAAAAGTGTTCCCAAGCGTCTAAGCGGTAAAAATATTCCCAAATTTCTTTCGGTGCGCGGAGAAGTTATAATGCATATAAAAGATTTTCAGGCGCTTAATAAAAAACAGATAGATAACGGCGAAGCTGTTTTCGCGAATCCTCGAAATGTTGCCGCGGGTTCTATGCGGCAGTTGGATTATAGAGTAACGGCAAGCCGGAAATTGCGGGTTTATTGTTACCGGATACTTAAAATTTCAGAAGGAATGCCGAGTACTCAGTGCGAAACGTTGAAGCGGCTTAATGAATGGGGCTTTAATACGCCTCCGGAGGCGAAACTTTGCCGGAATATCGCGAAAGCTATAAAATATCATCACGATATGGAAAAAAACCGAGATGAGCTGGACTATGAAATAGACGGCGTAGTGATAAAAGTTAATGACCTGGATTCGCAGGAAAAACTCGGCGAGAGAACCACAAATCCAAGATGGGCGATCGCTTATAAATTCAAGCCGCGAAAAGAAATTACGCGAGTTGAAGACATTGTCGTGCAAGTAGGCAGAACGGGAGTTATTACGCCGTTGGCATTGTTACAGCCGGTTGAAGTGGGGGGTGTTACGGTTTCAAGAGCGACGCTTCACAATATGGATCAGATCTCGAAATTGGGCGTAAAGATAGGGGATTATGTAAAAGTGCATCGCGCGGGAGATGTTATTCCATATATCGCGGAGGTGGTAAAAGAAAAACGTACAGGCCGGGAAAAAACTTTTCATTTTCCGCTCAGGTGTCCGAGCTGTGGAACAAAAGTGGAATGGGAAGACGTGTTCTGCAGGTGTCCTGCGGGACTTTCGTGTCCAAAACAGATGAGAGAGACGATTTTGAACTATGTTTCAAAAGGCGCGGCGAGTCTTGAAGGGTTTTCAGTGAAAAGTGTTGAACTTCTTTACGCGAAAGGTCTCCTGCGCAGGATATCGGATATATATACTCTTAAACGGGAAGACCTTTTAAGTCTCGATACGTGGAAGGAAAAGAAAACGGACAATTTGTTGAGACAGATCGAAAAATCGAAAAATATTGATCTGGACAGATTTATTTTCGGGCTGGGCATTAAAAACGTAGGCAGGCACATTGCCATACTTCTGTCCGATAGGTTTAGCACTTTGAGCAACATAATGTCAGCCGATGAAGAAACTTTGACTGCTGTTAATGAGATCGGACCGGAAGTGGCAAAGAGGATAACAAGTTTTTTTAAAAATAGAGAAAACATTAAGGAAATCGAACGGCTTGAAAAATACGGAGTTGTTGTGCGCGAACAAAGAGATAGACGCGAGGGAAGATTAACGGGCAAAAAAATAGTTTTTACCGGTATACTTAAGACAATGACGCGCCGGGAAGCGAAAGAGCTGGCGGAAGCGGCCGGAGGAGAAATTTCCTCCACGGTGGGCGCCGGTACGGATTTTGTTGTCGCAGGTGAAACTCCCGGGTCGAAACTGGAAAAAGCGAAAGCCAAAAATATCAACGTTTTATCAGAAGACGAGTTTAGGAAAATGTTGGCCGGTTAGCCGGTTTGCCGGTTAGCCTGTTACCGGTTTACCGGTGCCGGTTTGCGGGGAAGAGCTTTTACTGTTTACTCGCGGACACACGGGGGCTGACCTTACGAACGACCATTCACGCTTAACCCAATCCCCGATACTATTCACCATATTACGTTGACATAACAAATTATACCCGATATAATTGGGTGTGGTTGGATTCGGAATTTTGTGAGGGTATTAGTAATTGACCCCTCGGGGAGTTTTTTCCTCCTGTAAAGGGGTCATCCTGACACTGAACGAAGTGAAGTGGAAGGATCTCTATGGAGGCTTCAGCCCTCTGGGCTTCAGGATGAGTGGTCGGAAAACACCCCGATCCCTTGATAATTTAATATTATATGATGCGGTGATGGCTATTTATCATAAAAAAAGGATTTTTTAATGGAAGAGAAAAACGAACAGGTACAAGAGCGATATAAGAATATGGAGAAGATGAAGGCTATGGGAGTTGACCCGTTTGGCGGGAGCTGGGAGGGCATCGAACAGATCGCGTTCGTCAAAAAAGATTATAAAGAAGCTCGTTCGTCCAGAATCGCCGGCAGGATAATGGCAAGGCGTATGCATGGGAAAAGCGCTTTTTTGGACATGAAGGATTTTAGCGGAAAGATGCAAGTCTATTTACGTAAAGATGTTATAGGGGATGAGGCGTTTGAGATACTAAAAACTCTTGATATTGGGGACATAATAGGCGTAAGCGGCGAACTTTTTAAGACAAGAACCGGTGAAGATACTGTCAAGGTGGAAAGTTTTGTGGTTTTGTCCAAATCGCTTCGGCCGCTTCCCGAAAAGTGGCATGGGCTTAAAGATGTGGAGACGCGTTACCGCCAAAGGTATGTTGACCTCATCGTAAACGAGGAAGCGCAAGCGAAATTTAAAATTCGGCATGAGCTTATAAGCAACATTAGAGAAAATCTGAGCCGGAAGGGGTTTCTGGAAGTGGAAACTCCTATGATGCATCCAATTCCCGGAGGCGCGGCCGGAAAACCTTTCAAAACACATCACGAGGCGCTGGATATGGATTTGTATCTCAGAATAGCTCCTGAGATATACCTAAAAAAGCTTCTTGTGGGCGGATTTGAAAAAATATTTGAAATTAACCGTTCTTTTCGTAACGAAGGTATTTCAACGCGGCATAATCCCGAATTTACGATGATGGAGGTTTATCAGGCGTATTCGGATTGTGACGGAATGATGAAGCTTACCGAAGACATTATCCGTTCATCCGCCAAAGCCATACTCGGTAAGGAAAAATTTTCATACCAGGGGAAAGAAGTGGATTTAACGGTTTGGAAGAAAGTTTCGTTTCGCCGGCTTATGGAGGAAAACTTTGGAATTAGAGTGGAAGATTCTTTAAGCACGTGGGTCGGTAAATTGAAAGCGAAAGGGATTGAAATAGAGGGTAACGCGGTGAGTAAAACACAGATAATCAACATAGTGGGAGAATTGGTTGAACCTGAGAGAGAAACTCATCCTGTGTTTGTGGTGGACATGTTCAAAGAATTAAGTCCGCTCGCGAAAGAGAAGAAATCCGAGAAAGGGATCGCTGACAGGTTTGAGCTTTATCTTGGAGGTATGGAAATCGCGAACGCCTATTCTGAATTGAACGATCCGATCGATCAAGCAAAAAGGTTTGAAGAGCAGGTCAAGGCGGATCCATCGGCGATGGTAGACAGAGATTTTATCAGGGCTCTTGAATATGGTATGCCTCCGGCCGGAGGGCTGGGGATAGGAATAGATCGGCTCGCGATGATATTTACGGATTCGGCGAGTATCCGGGAAGTTATTTTGTTCCCGCATATGAGACCGGAGTGAGATCGTATATCGTATGTAGTATGTCGTATATCGTCTAAAATTCCGCCGGAAGCGGGGGCCCCGCCTTCGGCGGGGATCTCTTGCGACATACGACATACGACATACGATATACGACATACGATAATTATGTGGACTTTTTTAATCAGCATAAGATATTTTTTATCGAAAAGAAAAGAGGGGATGATCTCTCTTATCAGCGCTATTTCCATTATCGGGGTGGCGCTCGGGGTGGCCGCGCTTATTATTGTTTTATCGATAATGAACGGATTTGACGACGAAGTAAAAAACAAGATCATAGGCACTTATGCTCATCTTGTTGTCATGAATGAAGACGGGATATCAGGGTACGAGTCTTTGCTCGATAAAATAAAATCTCTTGAAGGTGTTGAAAATGTTTCGGAATTTATTAACGGGCAAGCAATTCTTCAGAATAAGGACAATATCTCCGGAATTATTTTAAAAGGCATAAACGCGGATAGGGAATCGGCCGTTACGAGTGTTATAAGCTACGCGGGGGTGGCTGTTAAAAGTTTGACTCCCGGTACGATAATTTTAGGCAAAGAGTTAATGAAAAATGAAAATATTGCCGTCGGAGATACTGTCGAAATATTCCGGCCTTATTCAGCGGTTGATATAAGAAAAAACAGTTTGAAAGTTATAGGGGAATTTAATTCGGGAAGATATGATTATGACGCGAATATGGCAATTATTGATATTAAGACCGCGCAGGATTTTTTTAAGCTGAAAAACGCGATAACAGGTGTCGGTATTCGCCTCGAAGACGCGATGGCCGTCAGTAAAGCGAAGCGGAAATTGCAGACGATGCTGGGGTATCAATATACCGTGAAAAGCTGGATGGATCTTGACCGTAATCTTGTAGCCGCGCTTAGTATGGAAAAAAAGATGATGTTTATCATTCTCACACTTATTGTTATGGTCGCCTGTTTTAATATTTCGGGGTCGCTTGTAATGATAGTGATGGAAAAGGGACGGGATATAGGTATTTTGAAAGCGATCGGCGCGACGCGCTTGGGGATAAGCGTTATTTTTTTGATGCAGGGTGTATTGATAGGGCTGGCCGGAGTCGTCGCGGGAGGGTTAGCCGGAATATATCTATCGGCCAGAATTAATACCGTCAGCGCTTTTATAGAAAAAATTACGGGCGCGGAGATATTCCCGAGTGATGTGTATTATTTTACGGAAATACCCGTAAAAACCAATGTTTCGGATATTTGTGTTATTGTCGGAATGGCTGTATTTTTGTCGACGATCGCCGGGGTATATCCCGCGTGGAAAGCGTCGAGATTGGATCCGGTAGAAGCGATAAGGTATGAGTGAACTCGCCGCCAGCTTCGCAGGTTAGGGGCGAGTTCACAAATATTGCCATCCCGGCCTCACCTTTGCTATCCCGGCCTTGAGCCGGTATCTCTGAGGTTTGCGGGGGACTTGGTATAAAGTAAAATAGGGGACTTGAGAATGATCGTCGCGGAGGAGATCAGTAAAAATTACAGGCAAGGGACTAAAGAGGTGCACGCGGTAAGATCCGCGGATATCAGTGTTCGTAAAGGTGAAAGGATATATATTTACGGGCCGTCGGGCGCGGGAAAGTCCACGTTACTGCATATGCTGGGGGGATTGAGCCGGCCGGATCGGGGAGAGATAAAATTCCGCGGCGGAAAAAACATATACGGGATATCCGATAATAAAAGAAGCCGTCTTAGAAATAAACATTTTGGTTTTATTTTTCAATTTTACTTTCTTTTACCGGAATTAAACGTTCTTGAGAATGTAATGCTGCCGGCGCTGATAAACGCTGTTTCTCCGGTAAGTGAAATAAAAAAACGCGCGGCGGAGTTTTTGAAGATCGTTCATATGGATAACCGCTTGTATCATAAGCCGAGACAGCTTTCCGGCGGAGAAATTCAGCGCGCGGCAATTGCCAGAGCTCTTATTAATTCGCCGGATGTTTTATTTTGCGATGAACCTACGGGTAATTTGGATTCGGAAATGCGGAAAGAAATATACGCTCTGATAAAAGGTATCAGTTTGCGGAATGAAATGAGCGTGATAGTTGTTTCGCATCAAGCGCTTGAGGAAGATTTTTTTCATAATGAATATTTCATGAAGGATGGTAAAATAGAACCGGTAAAACACGGTGGATCTTCCGCCACCAACCTCGTAGGTTGAAACCTACGAGGTTGGTGGCGGAGTTTGTTGGTTTTTCGCGGGGGCACGGCATGCCGTGCCCGTACGATGAGGCGGCGGCAAAAGAAAGCGGGGGGCTGATGGGGTTAAAGGTTTTTTTAAACGGTGAATTTGTTGATTCGGACAAAGCCGCGATATCTGTGTTTGATCACGGGGTGCTTTATGGGGACGGTGTTTTTGAGGGGATAAGATCATATAATAGAAAAGTTTTTCGCCTTAAGGAACACTTGGATCGTTTGTATCAGAGCGCCGCGGCGATCAGTTTGAAAATACCCGTATCAAAGGAAGTTTTTAGCGATAACATTTTAGAGACGCTTAAAATAAATGAGCTTGATGACGCTTATATCCGCGTTGTTGTGACGCGCGGCAGTGGAGATTTGGGTTTGGACCCGCGCAAATGTAAAACGCCCACAATATTTATCATTGTCGGTAAAATAGCATTATATCCGGAAGATTTTTATAAAAAGGGACTCGCGATCGTTGTGTCGAAGATAAAAAGAAACCATCCCGAGGCGTTAGACCCGAAAATAAAATCGTTGAACTATCTGAATAATATTCTTGCTAAAATTGACGCTATTGATGCCGGCTCTGAAGAAGCGATAATGTTGTCGCTTGACGGATATGTGGCGGAATGTACGGGAGACAATATTTTTATGGTTACCGGCGGAAAACTTGTTACTCCGGAGAGCGGTATCGGGGCGCTTGAAGGAATAACTCAAGAAATCATAATAGAAATAGCCGGAGAAATCGGGATTGAAGTCGAATATAAAAAAGTTAAAATGGCTGATCTTTTACTGGCGGAAGAATGTTTTTTAACCGGAACTGCCGCGGAAATTATTCCAGTCGTAAAAATTGACGGCAATAATATCGGAGACGCTCGGCCGGGAAAAATTACGCAAAATCTTCGCGGAAAATTTAAAACGCTGACAGGGACAGAGGGATCGGGGTATTAGGCGACTAACCGGCGAACCAGTTAACCAGCTAACCGGTCAACTAATCACGGAGTATATATGAAATGTAATATTTGCGGTAAGCGGGAAGCGACGGTTCATTTAACGGAAGTAATTAATGAAAATGTCACGAAATTACATCTTTGTGAAGAGTGCGCTAAATCGAAAACCAATGAAATGCAGGAACATTTCGGACTCGCGGATCTTTTATCGGGTCTGGTTGATTTCGGACCCGAAATAAGTGAAGGGCCTTTTCAAAAAGACACCGGTACAAAGTGTTCCTCTTGCGGAATGACGTATCATGATTTCCAAAATGTCGGCCGGCTCGGATGCGGGAAGTGTTATGAAACATTCTCTGAAAATTTAAGCGTGCTTCTTAGGAAAATTCACGGTTCTGACCGGCATATGGGGAAAACACCGTTAGGCGGAGTAAAAAAACTTGAACCTCAAGAGAATATTCAAAGTTTAAAAGATGAGCTGAAGGACCTTGTTAAGCGCGAAGAATTTGAAAAGGCGGCTTTAGTTCGAGATCGGATCAAAGAAACCGAAAAAAAACAAAAGGAAAAGAATGAAACTGGATGATCTTTTGTATAAAGAAAGTGAATGGTTAAAGGCGAAAGGTCCGAAATCTAACGTGGCGATATCTACGCGCGTGCGCGCGGCAAGAAATGTAGCGGGACATTTATATTGTAGTCGTGCCGATAATTCGGAGCGAGGGGAAACATTGGAAATGATGGTGCGGGCAATAAAAAAAAGCCGTTTGCTTAAAAAGGCGCTTTTGATCCGAATAAAGGATATTTCCAATCTGGATAGAAGATTTCTTGTTGAAAGACACCTGATGAGCCGCGAACATACGCAAAACGCGGAATATAAGGCTCTCGTTGTTGACGAAAGTGAAATAGTAAGCGCCATGCTGAACGAGGAAGATCATTTAAGACTGCAGGTCGTGCAATCCGGGTTTAATATCATGGAAACATGGAGGATCGTCGATGAAATAGACACGGAATTGGAAAAGCTTCTGCATTTTGATTTTTCGGATAAATTCGGATATTTAACTTCATGTCCCACAAATACCGGTACGGGGATGAGGGCGTCGGTGATGCTGCATCTGCCGGTTTTGGCTATGACCGGACAGATCGAAAATGTGTTTAACGCGATCTCAAAATTGGGACTGACAATGCGCGGATTTTACGGAGAAGATACTGAAGCGGCGGGCGATTTTTTTCAGATCTCCAATCAGGTGGCGCTGGGACATTCGGAAATGGATGTGCTTGATAATCTGGAACGAATAATAAGGAAAATCATATCCAGAGAAGAGTCAACCCGAAAAGATCTTCTTGATAAGCGAAAAGAAGAAGTTACCGATAGAATTCACAGGTCTTATGGAACTTTGAAAAGCGCGCGGATCATTACTTCAAGCGAAACGATAAGACTATTATCCGCTATTCGTTTGGGCGTGGACTTGGGCCTTATAAAAGATATTACTATAGGTGAAGTGAACGAGGTCTTGCTTTTAACTCAACCCGCGCACTTGCAGAAAATAAACGGGGGAGAAATAGCGCCGTACGAAAGAGACGTAAAGCGCGCCGATCTCATACGGCAGAAACTTGTGAAATAATAACGGTTGGTTCGTTAACTGGTTGATGGTTGGTTGGTCTGATTAAAGTTCACGCGTTAACTTTTCAACGAACAAACGAACCAACGATCAACGAACCAACGATCAACGAACAAACGAACAAACGATCAACAATCAACCAACACGGGAGGAAGAAAGAATGGCGGCATTTAATAGGTTTACGGAACGCGCGAGGAAAGTAATCCTTCTCGCGAAGGAAGAAGCGAAAAGTTTGAGTCACAACTATATCGGCACCGAACACATGCTTTTGGGACTCATCAAAGAAGGTGAGGGAGTCGCGGCGGCGGTATTATCAAGTCTTGGTGTGGATTCGGATAAGATACGCGCGCAAGTTGAAAAACTTGTTCAGCCGGGAACAGATAAAATAACAACGGGTGATATTCCTTTCACTCCAAGGGCTAAAAAAGTTATTGAGCTAGCGATGGATGAAGCGCGGAGTCTCGGGCATAATTATATCGGCACGGAACATATTTTGCTGGGGCTGATACGCGAAGGAGACGGTCTCGCGAATCAGGTGCTTACGAATATCGGATTGGATCTAAAAGGAGTGAGGCGAGAGGTGTTAAATCTTTTAGGCTCTTCCGTTCCGGGATATACGCTTGACTCCGGCGAAAATGCTAAACGAAAAATGAAAACTAAAACTCCGGCACTGGATTCTTTCGGGCGGGACCTCACGGAAATGGCAAAAGAGGATAAACTCGATCCGGTTATCGGCAGGGATAAAGAAATTCAGAGGGTTATTCAAATATTAAGCCGCCGTAAGAAAAATAATCCCGTTTTGATAGGAGAAGCCGGAGTAGGTAAAACAGCTATTGTCGAGGGGCTGGCGCAGAAGATCATAAACGGAGACATTCCGGAAGTGTTGAAAGGTAAACGTCTTGTGATCTTGGATCTGGCCATGATGATTGCCGGCACGAAATATCGGGGGCAGTTCGAAGAACGCATAAAAGCGGTAATGAAAGAAATTAAAGATACTCCCGAGGTAATTGTGTTTATTGATGAAATTCACACTCTTGTGGGAGCGGGAGGAGCGGAAGGCGCGATAGATGCTTCAAATATACTTAAACCGTCTCTTCAGAGAGGGGATATACAGTGTATAGGAGCTACTACCTTGGATGAATACAGGAAAAATATCGAAAAAGATCCCGCGTTGGAAAGGCGGTTCCAGCCTGTTGTGGTTGAGCCTCCAAGTGTTGACGAAACGATAAAAATATTGATGGGTCTTCGGGATAAATATGAAGCCCATCATAAGGTGAGGTTTTCGGATAAAGCGTTAGAAGCTTCCGCGAAAATGTCGGATCAGTACATTAGCGGGAGGTTTCTGCCGGATAAAGCGATTGATCTTATGGACGAAGCCGGTTCTAAGGCGAAGCTTTCTACGATGATATTGCCGAAGGAGCTTACCGAAGAAGAGAAAAAAATAGAAGTAATTAAAAGAGACAAGGACGACGCGGTTAAGAATCAGGATTTTGAAAAAGCGGCCGGGTTTCGCGATTCGGAACGAAAAACGCGTGAAGAATTGGAAAAAAAGAAAAATGAATGGAAAAACGGAAAAAATAAGCAGGAAATTGTGGTTTCGGAAGACGATATTGCCGGTATTGTTTCCGAGTGGACCGGTATTCCGCTTCTTAAGGTGGAAGAAAAAGAATCCGAAAAATATCTTTGTCTGGAAAAAAAACTTAACGAGTATGTTGTCGGGCAGGATGAAGCTATTGAAGCGATCGCGCATGCTGTTCGCCGGTCGCGTGCCGGTATAAAAGATCCCAACCGGCCGATAGGGACGTTCATTTTTATGGGGCCGACCGGGGTTGGAAAAACTCTGCTTGGGTGTAAACTCGCGGAAATTATGTTCGGAAATGAAGACGCTATTATACAGATTGACATGTCTGAATATATGGAAAAGTTCAATGTTTCAAGACTTGTCGGGGCTCCGCCCGGATATGTAGGGTATGAGGAAGGCGGACAGTTGACTGAAAAGGTGAGGCGCCGTCCATATTCGGTGGTTCTTCTTGATGAGATCGAGAAAGCGCATCCGGACGTTTTTAATCTTCTCTTACAGCTTTTGGACGAGGGCAGGCTTACTGATTCGTACGGCAGAAAGGTCAGTTTTAAAAACACCATACTCATTATGACTTCAAACATC
>Ga0268285_1000390_pt1 | contig 25820 bp, 18 predicted proteins | sample saktaG_2_FD_190144 | JGI IMG/M metagenome (GOLD analysis project Ga0268285, IMG submission 190144) | Saline water microbial communities from Sakinaw Lake, British Columbia, Canada - sak_2013_06_06_120m | ecosystem: Environmental > Aquatic > Non-marine Saline and Alkaline > Saline ... | reverse complement strand
GCGCTATTCGGGCGAAGCACGCATCAGCGACGAGTTGTTCGAATGGGAATGGAACACCCGTGGAGCGCCCATCGGCTGTCTGGTGATCGAGGTGTTCATTCTCGATGAGGGGACCTCGTTCGAGATTGGTGATGACGTGCCCGCGACGTGGCGGGAAGAGAACGGCGTGGATGCCGCGGTGAGCATAATCCTGCGCAACCCGGCATTCAGTATGCACGCACCGGAATCCCTTGCGGAAGGTGACCTTCTGGTCGTTTACGGTACTGCGGCAGGCACTGACCACGTATACCTCATCATGATCAATTCTGAGGGCGAGGTCGTGTTTCCTCCGGGTGGCCGCGCACGAGCAACCCCGGTAGATGGGGATACGTGGGAGGAACCGCTTCACGATCTCGGGAGCGGGCGCTACCATCTGCTCGGAGTGCACCGGGGTAAAGACGGGATCACAGAAGCGATTGAGGACGGCGTGTGGCTAGTAGGCGGGCCCGGTAAGACCGCAACGCAACGGCTCGCTATACTCGAGCATGAACTGAAGGCAGCAGGCAGTGACGACCTTTTTGCCGTCGCCGCTCTCGCGGTCTCCAGTCCGCAGGTCTCGTTGACCGTGCCAGCAGTGATAGCACGCGAGGAAGCGCTCACGATAACGGCGGAGACGAACGTCAGAGACGGTGAACGAGCTTTCATCTCGCTCTCCTCGAGCTCCGAAATCCTCATCGAGACCGCGACGCGGGTAACAAATGGCACTGTGCAGGCTTGTTTTAACTGTAGCGAGCTCCAGCCCGCTTTCTACACCCTGCGCGTCGATATCGGCGGGAGAGCATCTGACGAGATCGAGATTCAGCTCGAGGAGAGACGTGAGAACCGTGAGAACCGTGAGAATCGTGAGAACGTGAGCAGCGTTGAGGATCCGCCAACCCCGGCACAGGAACTGCAACCCACACCGGAAGCAGCGGAGGCCGTGGTTGAAGATGCACGTACCCCGGAAGAGCGCGCGCTGCGCGTGCCCGAGAGCCCGTGGATTGCGGCTTTCGCGCTATTCCTGGCGCATTTATGCGGACGTGCCAGAAAACGAGTTCGCTGATCCCCCATTCACGGATCGCTGGCTTCCTTCAACACCGACGTCCCGAAGCGGAGTTCGGGCGAAGTTCAGCGACCACGCTGGAGCGCGTCGATCACTGCCTGCTCCATCACGTCGAGCGGGGGCTCTCGTTTTGTCCATATCCTGAATGCCGCAGCACCCTGATAGACGAGCATCTTCACACCGTTGATGCACGTGTGAACGCTGGCGCGTCGCGCATCCGCGAGCAGTTTTGTCTCGATCGGATTGTAAACGATATCGAAGACCACGAGCTCGGGCGTGAGCATATCTGCCGTTACTGGGGTTTCCTCCACACGCGGGTGCATGCCGACCGAAGTGGCGTTGATCAGGATATCAGTAGCCTTGAGGTTCGCTTTGAGCTCGGCGCCCAGGCCAATGGCTTGCGCGTTCGTGAGCCGGGCCGCTAACTGAGCAGCACGCACTGCCGTCCGGTTTGCGAGTGTTACTAACGCGCCTTCATGGTCGAGATAAAATGCAATCGCCCTTGCTGCGCCGCCTGCACCGAGAATGAGCACTTTTTTGCCCCTTAAATCACCCACCAGCTCTTGTAAGGCCTGTATCGAGCCGAGCCCATCGGTGTTGTAGCCCATCGGCGTTCCGGTGCTGAAATCAATAGTGTTGATTGCGCCGATTTGGCGTGCGAGCTCGTCGGGTTCTACGAACAGGAGCGCATCTTCCTTCAACGGTATCGTTACGTTAAGCCCCGCGATGCCAAGGCTCTTCGCACCCCGTATCGCACCTTCGAGCTCCTCGCGTGGCACGCGGAAAGCAAGATAAACAGCGTCCATACCGAGCCGCGTAAAGGCCGCGTTCTGCATCACCGGAGAGAGACTATGCGCGACGGGGTCGCCGAGGATGCCGTAGACCTGTTTCACCATCGTGTCTGTCGTATATAGCATAGCACGGTTCGCGTAAAAAACCACCAAAAATTTAAGTAGCAGTGTACAAAGTTCAAAGCAGGAGGAAAAATGGAGGGAATTAGTGTTAACCTGATAAGTGGGAGAACGGCCGTGCAGGGCCAGAACCTGGACAGCAAACTTTCGGACGAGTACTTTGGAGAAGTAGCTCGCTGCGATCTGAACGGTGCGGACATGGAGAAGCTCGGGGTTGCCAAAGATGACCGGGTGAAAGTCACGACTGCCTACGGGCAGGTCGTGGTCAGAGTTGACCAGGACGACGGGATTCTCGCGGGTATGGCCTTCATTCCCATGGGTCCCTGGTGTAACGCGGTGGTGAATGGTGACACGAACGGAAACGGCATGCCCTCGTTCAAGGGGATCGACGCAACGGTGGAGAAGACGACAGAACCGATTTTGTCGATATCGGAGCTGATGCGGACGTATATGGACTAAAGGAGAAGGTGTAAAAATGGCGGAACTAACTGATGTTGTATGCTCACTGTGTGGGTGCGTGTGCGATGATATTGTGCTGGAAGTGGAGAATAACGAAGTCGTTAAGGTGAAGCGTGGCGCGTGCTCGGTGGGCAAGGCCAAGTTGCTCGGACACCACCGGATCCCGAGTCCGATGATCAGGGAGAACGGTGAGCTGAAAGAGGTCTCGTACGATGAGGCGATTAAGAAAGCGGCGGAGATCCTGTACAAGTCGCGTCGCCCGCTTCTCTATGGCTGGAGCTCAACGGTCTGCGAAGCCGATAAGGTGGGTGTGGAGCTCGCCGAGGAGCTCGGTGCGGTAATCGATAACACGGCCTCGGTCTGTCACGGGCCTTCGGTGCTGGCGATCCAGGATGTTGGGCTGCCTTCGTGCACACTCGGCGAGGTGAAGAACCGGGCGGATCTCATCATCTACTGGGGTGCAAACCCAGCCTACGCGCATGCGAACCACATGAAGCGCTACTCGTACGTCTCAAAGGGCTTTTGGACTGAAGAAGGCAAGAAGAACAAGAAACTGGTGGTCGTTGATCCGCGGAAGACGATGACGGCGAAGATGGCGGACGTCTTCGTGCAGATCAAGCAAGGCTACGATTATCCGGTCTTCTCTGCGCTGCGAGCGATCCTGCGAGGCCATGCGGACGTCGTGCCCGATGAGGTGGGTGGTGTCCCTAAGGAGCAACTGATGGAAATTGCCGAGATGGTAAAGGGAGCGAAATTCGTGATGACCTTCTTCGGTATGGGGGTGACGCACACGGGCGCGCGGCACAACAATATTGTGAACGCGATCCAATTCACGCGCGCGGCGCACACGCATACCAAGGCGAGCATCATGCCGCTCCGCGGTCATTACAACGTGGCGGGCATCAACCAGGTACTTACCTGGGAGACCGGCTTCCCCTTCGCGATTGATATGGCCCGCGGGTATGCGTGGTACAACCCCGGCGAGGATTCGGCGACCGATTGCCTCTGGCGGGGGGACTGCGATTCCGCAATGATCATCGCTTCTGATCCCGGTGCGCACTTCCCGGGGCCGTCACTCAGACACATGGCGAAGATTCCGGTTATTCAGATAGATCCGTACGCGAACCCAACGACAGAATTTGCGGACATCGTCATCCCAACGGCAGTGAGCGGGATCGATGCAGAGGGCAGCGTCTATCGCATGGACAATATACCCATTCGACTGCGCAAGATCATCGATTCGGACGTGCCAACCGATGAGGAGATCGTCGGGCGGATACTGACGGAGATCAGAGCGTTACGAGCAAAGGAGGTGCAGTAAGATGGCGGCAGAAAGTGAGCTGATAATCAAGAACGGCGTGGTTTTCGATCCCATAAACGGCGTGAAGGGCGAGCAGATGGATCTGTTTATCCGGGGCGGGAAGATCGTGGAGGCCGTCTCGAACCCGAAGGTGATCGATGCGGAAGGGCGCGTGGTCATGCCCGGCGGTGTGGATATCCATGCGCACATTGCCGGCGGGAAGGTCAACTCAGGCCGGTTGATGCGACCAGAAGATGGTCGGAAGGGCCTGGTGCCGAAGACCAAGGTCTGCAGGTGCCAGTCGGGCTATTCAGTGCCCAATACCTTTGCAACCGGCTACCGGTATGCGATGATGGGGTACACCTTTGTGATGGAAGCCGCAATGCCACCGCTGGCAGCACGACACACGCACGAGGAGATTATTGATATCCCGATCCTGGACAACGCGGCAATGCCACTCATTGACAACAACTGGATGACCCTGGAGTACATCAAGAGCGGGGATATCGATCTGCTGGCTGCGTATATCGCCTGGATGATCAAGGCGACAAAGGGCTATGGCGTCAAAGTGGTAAACCCGGGAGGAACCGAAGCATGGGCCTGGGGAAAGAACTGTAATCTCCATGACGCGGTCCCGACCTTCGACGTCACTCCTGCGGAGATCGTTAAGGGCTTAGCGGAGGCAACGGAGAAGTACGAGATGCCACACAGCATTCACGTGCACCCCAATATGCTCGGTCATCCGGGGAACTTCGAAGTTACCAAGGCTACCTATGACCTTGTAAAAGGCATAAGACCCTATAGAGACCGACCGACGATGCACGCAACGCACACGCAGTTCCACTCGTATGGCGGCTCGACCTGGGGCGATTTCGAGTCGCAGGCGAAGTCGATTGCGGAGTATATCAATGTTAATGACCATATGAGCATTGATATCGGATCGATCATATTGGGCGACACCACCACGATGACCGCGGACGGTCCGATGGAGTATGATTTATATCAAATCACCGGCAGGAAATGGACGAATTGTGATGTGGAGCTCGAGACGGGCTCGGGCATTACGCCATTCCTGTACTCCGGCAAATCGCCGGTGAATACCATCCAGTGGGCGATCGGGCAGGAGCTCGCGCTGCTGGTCAAAGACCCGTGGAAGGTTGCATTGACCACCGACCATCCGAACGCCGGACCGTTCATCGGCTATCCGATCATCATCTCGATGCTCATGAGCAAGAAACGGCGAGATGAGCTGGCTGCGGAAGTGCACAAGGCCATTTATGACCGATCGGAGTTGCCTTCAATCGATCGTGAATACGATCTGAACGAGATCGCGATTATTACCCGCGGCATGGCGGCAAAGACACTCGGACTGAGCGAGCACGGCAAAGGGCACCTCGGTATCGGCGCGGACGCGGACATTGCGATCTACGACATGACGCCGGAGGAGCGCGACGCGGGCAAGATCCAGAAGGCGTTCCTGAACACGAAGTACACCATCAAGGCTGGCGAGATCGTGGTTAAAGACGGCGAAGTAGTCGCGACACCAGAAGGGCGAACCATCTTCGTGACGCCGGAGTGCGACCAGACACTGATGGACGAGATGCTCGTGACCCTGGAGGACCGGTTCGATAAGTACTACTCCGTGACCTTCAATAACTACCCGGTGCAGGACCATTATCTGCCGCATCCGTATGAGATCAAGGCACCATGGCGGAGCTAACTAATCGAGGAAAAGGAGAAAGAAAAATGCAGACGATAACCTTAAAATTGAAGGACGCGATCGTGAGCGGTGTCGCGAAGGTTCCGGTTGAGGTGGACGCGTTAACGCCTGATCAGCTCTTCGGCAAGAGCGAAGCTGAGATCAAAGCGGTAAAGGTCTGGTGGGGCAACCGCCAGGAGCAGACCGGAGATCTCTTCGAGGTGCGCCTCGCGGGCGATGCGGCAAGCGCGGAGGACGTGAAGCTCGTGTTTGAAGGCGATCTGAGGCGTGTGAAGCGCATCGGCGAAGGCATGAAAGTCGGCGAGATCGAGGCACGTAGCGATGTAGACATGCACTGCGGTGCGATGATGGAAGGCGGCAAGCTCGTGGTCAAAGGCAGCGCAAACTGCTGGGCCGGCCGGGAGATGCGCGGTGGCGAGCTGGTCATCGAAGGTGACGCGGAGGACAACCTCTGTGCGATGTACCGCGGTGAGATGACGGGCATGACCGGTGGCAAGGTCACGGTCTACGGTAATGCCGGGGAGCTCACGGCTCAGTACATGGCCGGTGGCGAGATCCTGATCAAAGGTAACGCGAACATGCTTGCCGGGCTGAACATGAAGGGCGGCAAGATCACCATTGAGGGCGATGCAAAGTGGCCAGGCGCCGACATGACCGGTGGTGAGATCATGGTGAAGGGCGCGACCGCGATGATGCCGTCGTTCAAATTCGTCGAGACCGCGACTGTTGATGGCGCTGAGTATAAGAAGTATCTCGGCGATCTCGCAATGGGCGAGCGGAAGGCGAAAGGCACACTGTACGTGAGGTGATTTCTTTTTTCACCTCCCTTTTTCTTTCTTTTTTTTTCTTTTTTCGCGCTAGCTGTTGTTAGCATAATTTAGAAGAGCCATGCCCGCACTCAGCTTCTTTGGCGGTGCGAATGAGATCGGCGGGAACAAGATACTGTTTGACGCGGACGGCACCCGAATTCTGCTCGATTTCGGGCTGAGCTTCGCGATCGCGAGTCGCTACTTTGACGAAAACCTGCAGCCCAGCCGCGTAAATGCGCGGCGCTGACCGATTTCTTCGAATTAGGGCTGCTGCCCTGCCGGATCTCAGGGTGTTTTATCGCGAGGAATATCTGCGGCACATGGGCCGATCAGCGGAAGAGCGAAGCATCGATGCCGTGCCGCTCACGCACGCGCACGCACGCATGCAGACCACGCACAGCACATCCATTTCCTGCGGTCCGATATCCCCCTTTACTGCACTGCACGGATGGCACAAGAACCATTCTCTAGGCCGTCGAAGAAACGGGCAGCAATCCGCTATCACACACACTTAATTACTGCTTGCGAAGCGTCCTTGTCCGCTCTAAAAACACACTTTCCTTTCCGCTAGCTATTGCATCAAACTGCAAAAGCCAATCAGTAAGTAATACTGCTTCTAACCATCCTTGATGTCGCTAGGGAATGTCATGATTCACAGTATATCCGCATTTAGAACGTGTAAGTCTCGCCTAATTCCGGAATAATCACACGTATTTCTTTACCCATCGCTTTAACAAGTTCTTCAAATGCTCCAGGGCGCTCAGTATGAACTGGAATCACAATTCGCGGATTGATCTTGCTGATGAGTTCCTGCAGCTCTGGTCGGGAGGCGTGGCCGGAAACGTGTGAGCGTTCTATCCTTTTTTTCAGCTTGAAGCAACTGGGATTAGAACATCCCAACGGGAGCGGCGTCTCACCCAAACTATACCCAATCCCAAAGGCATCTAACCAATTGATCAATCGTTCTTCGTCCAGTTCCATCTCGTCTGAGAACGGTTCACATTGTGCTCGTATGAAGCGGGATCCCGGTATTTTACCCGTGGCATCTGCTAAATCAAACAGCTGCCCTAAATCATAAAAAGAGAGCATCAAGACGTACTTGTGCGGGTTGGACTTAATCTCTTCGGCCACCAAACCCTTGTTGTAATGACTGGAATCCTCGGTCCACGTATCTTTATCAACGGAATAACCATATTCATGCTTATAGGTCGAGTAGTCATTGGGCGAGTATAAGCAGCTCCCCTTACGCTTCAGAAATACCGACACGTGCTCGGGCAATGGTGTTAGCTCCAGCTTGTTCAAGACGTAAGCAAGCCGAGCGTTTATAACGAATGTCCGCCCACAGGATTCCACCGCCTTACTGATTGTCTCATAGCGCGTGGTGTCTTTCCAGCTGAACTCAACAAACACCAAGCCGTCTGTCCTGGCAATCTCTTCTGTGATTTTAGAGCAGACCAGCTCTTCGGTAAGCTGAGAGTCCGAATCTATCCGGGTGCCCTCGCAGATCATGATGTCTATACCGTCCCCTATCGCGTTGACGTAATCGTCGATCGTAGTGCCCTTATTACCATGGAACCGGATGTCCCCGGTGTAAAGAATACGAAGTGGCTTACCAGTACCATCGCACGTCAGGACGTAGCTTGCAGCCCCGGGAACGGAGTGATCCACCTCTATCAGAGTAACACTAAAGGAGCCTATGATCAGCTCTTCGCCGTCCTCTAGGATCCTACAATCGCGAACCAGCACTTCTTTATGATCTATTCTCGGGCTATCTGGCACGGCTCCTTTCTTCGTGAACGCAACACAGGATCTTTTCGACCGTACGGCCTCTGACGTGAAGTTCGTAACATCGTCAATAGCCTCGACCAGTGTCAGGGTACTCTTTGAGCAGTAAAGCGGAATAGCCGGATGAAGAAAACCGATATCACCCGTATGATCCATATGAGCGTGGGTAAGTAATATCCCATCGACATATCCCCGTCCGTGCTTTCTGTGGTAGTCGTCGTATGTAATAAGTCCTGGCACCCTGAACAGCTCCGAATCAGGTGGGATTATCCGGTTATATATGTCGTTTGACAGATCCTCCACGCCTTCTGGAATGATCAAATCTCTCCGATATACTCCGGGTATAACGGGAAGAACCCCTATGGTGAGTTTATCCTTCAATTCCGTGTTCGATCGAACGCCCAGAAACTCCGAAAAGAAGTCCGAGGCAAAACCCATTCGGGTTCCGAAGTCCAGCATGAGGCGGGTTCCTTGGTGTTCCACCAGAATCTTATTACCACCGATTTCACCCGCTCCGCCATACAAGGTGATTCCAACCATTTTCGGTTCCCTCACTGCACCATTCGCGTCAGGGCAAATAATGGTTTCGGCCTCATCACAACAAACGCTGGCATACGAAGTCTCGGCACATCTCCCCTTCTCGGCTAACCTCTCGGGACACGTTTCGGGTCCCGAGCTGCAGGCCATGCTTGCCGAGATCAACCAGGAACGCGTACGTAGCTACCGGAACGTGGGAAGACGTACATGCTGTGAGAAAGATGAACCGCTGCAGATGCTCATCCACGCGAAGCTCTTGAGTTCGTTTGAAGCCCGTGAGCACCCGCTGGAACCAGCGGCATAGAGACGCTATTTTTGCCTCGTTCGCGATTCAAAAGCCGTCACGAGCAAGACTTATAACCCCGCTCACACTTACCTAAATTACCTAAACTACGATGTCTTCGACTTCTGCTTATCAGCGAACGTTAAAAGAAGGGCTCGCGGAAGCGCTGAAGATCGCGAAAGCGGCGCGCAAGATGGGGCTGGATCCCGCTGTGAAGCCTGAGATCCATATCACGAAGGACCTTGCGGAGCGGGTGGAGGCGCTCATCGGCGTCAAAGGGCTGAGCACACGGATACACGAGCTGGAGAAGGAAGGTCTCGGTCGAGAGGAGATCGCGTTACGTATAGGACAGGACTTCGTCGAGCGGAGATTCGGTCAGTTTGAACGTGTTGCGACCATCGAGAATGCGGTGCGTACCGCGGTCGCGATCCTTACGGAGGGCGTGGTGGCCGCGCCGATCGAAGGCATTGCCCGCGTTGAATCAGACCGAAATGATGACGGGACGGAGTATATCAAGGTCTTCTATTCGGGGCCGATACGCAGTGCAGGGGGAACGGCTCAGGCGCTCTCTGTTCTGGCTGCGGATTACATTCGCCGACAGATGGGCTTCGCCGCGTATCAGCCACGGGAAGAGGAGATCGGGCGATACGTGCTGGAAGTCTCAGTCTACGAGCGGATTGCGGGGTTGCAGTACAAGCCGACCGATGAGGAGATCAGGGAGATCGTGACGAGCTGCCCTATCTGTATCGATGGAGACCCGACGGAAGAGCGTGAAGTAGGCGGCTATATGGGCCTCCAGCGAGTTGCGACCGACCGCGTGCGTGGCGGGATGGTGCTTGTGCTTACAGAAGGGGTCGCGATGAAGGCACCGAAGATCAAACGGCATGTGGATCGCCTGGGGCTCGAGGGCTGGGATTGGGTTACCAGACTGGTCAAAGCGAAAGGTGAGAAACGGCAGCGTGATTTTTTGGCCGACTTGATCGCGGGCCGGCCGGTATTCGGTCGTCCAGCCGCGAAGGGCGCCTTTCGGCTGCGCTATGGGCGTGCACGGAATACCGGACTCGAAACGGTCGGCTTGAACCCCGTGACCATGTCCTTGCTGAAGTTCACCGCGGCGGGCACGCAGATAAAGCCCGAACTGCCAGGTAAAGCGGGCTGCGTGGTCCCGGTGGACTCGATCGAAGGCCCGACGGTGAAGTTGAAGGACGGCTCACTGGTGCGATTAGACGATGCTGAAGCTCTTGCTGAGTTAGAAGATACCATTGCCGAGATCGTTGACCTCGGCGAGATCCTCATCGATTATGGCGATTTCCTGGAGACCGGCCACCGCCTTATGCCGGGCGCGTATGCGCATGAATGGTGGGTGCAGGAGTTGGAAACGAAATCGGAGGTCGAGGCCGCGAAATGGCGCTCGAAGACACCGAGCCAATCGGAAGCACTCGAGCTCGCAGCCACGTATGGTGTGCCACTCCATCCGGCGTATACCTATCTCTGGGAAGATCTGACCGAGGAAGACAGAACCGAGCTCGCGGCCTATATATCGGCAAACGGGGTGCTCGATGCGAGCACACTCCTGCTGCCTGACGACGAGACCGGAAGAACGAAGCGCATGCTCGAGGACTTGCTCGTGCCCCATCGAACGACCGAGCAGCCGGGATTCGTGGCGATCCACGAGCCCGTTGCGTTGCTCCGCAGCCTTGGACTGGATGACCAGCTTCATCAGGACGATTCTGTGCGCGTAACGTTGAGGAGCAAGGGTCCGACGCGGATCGGCATGCGGATGGGCAGGCCGGAGAAGTCGAAGGAGCGGCGAATGAAGCCCGCACCGCACTCGCTCTTCCCGGTGGGCGAATACGGCGGTAAGAACAGATTATTGAAGGAAGCATTGAAAATGACCACTGAGCGGCCGGTGATAGAGCTGGAGATACAAGCGTTGGGCCGCGCTGACCAGCTTCCCACGCGTGCCAGGAATAAGAGCCGCGAGCTGAAGAAGCGCAGCATCGACTTATGGAGCTATTACGAGAACACTATGAAGGGTCTCGGTGAGCCCGCAAGCACGACCAACCTGGAGGTCAAATGCGTGAAGGGGCTGATCTCAAAGTACAAGGTGGCTGAGCACTTGGGCAAAGGGATACTGCGGGCGAAGCACGATGTCATGGTCTTCAAGGATGGCACGATCCGCTACGACTTCACCAATCTTCCGCTCACCCATTTCTATCCCAAAGAGATCGGTCTGAGCGTTGAGAAGGCGCGGGAGCTGGGTTATACCCATGATATCCTTGGTGAAGAGCTCACGAATGAGCTGCAAATGCTCGAGCTCAAGCAGCAGGACCTTGTCATCTCGCTCGATGCCGCGTCATATTTATTACGGGTCTCTCAATTCGTGGATGCATTGCTCGCGCAGTTCTACGCTCTGGCGCCCTTCTACCACGCCAGACGCAAAGAGGACCTCATCGGACACCTCGTGCTTGGCCTGGCGCCGCACACCTCCGCCGGTATCCTGAGCAGGATAATCGGGTTCACGTCTGCGTCGGCCTGTTACGCGCATCCGTTTTTCCATGCAGCGAAACGCCGCAATTGCCTGGCACCAACGACTAAAATCATGCTGATGGATGCTCGAGGAGTGCAAACCACGGAATTAGAGTCACTCTATCGTGCTGCGAACGAGAAAGAGAAAGTTGTTGATGATTTTGGCACCACACGAAAGACGGTGCCCGGAAAGAAGACGTACGCACTCAATCCAGAGACCAGCCAGTTTGAACTCAAGGAGGTCAAAGCGGTGCTCAAAACGCCGGCACCCGCACATCTCCTTGAAGTACGGACGAAGTCGGGCAGGAAATGGGTGTCTTCCCCTGAGCATCGAATGACCGTATGGTCGAACGGTACGGTGAGCTCTAAGAAACTGTTGGAGCTTACTGAAGGCGATAAGCTGTTACTAGCCGCGACGCTCGATATGACGGGCAAAGAGCTTGAGAAAATCGACCTCCTGGAGGCGTTTTTGAGGTTTGATACGCTCTCTTGTGATATTATGGTGCGAGGAGCACGCGATGTCGTAGAAACGGTAGTACAGGAGCTGGGCGGGCTCAAAGTCACCGCTGAGCGCATAGGACTGAAGATTAAAGGATTGGGGAATTATATCTACCGGGACAGTATACCGTTGCCCGTTTTGTATTCACTTTTCAGGTTGGCAGAACGAGATTTGAGCACTCTCCCACGAGCATGCAAACTCGGGGTTAAACGAGACAATACCTCTATTCCGCGAATAATCAGACTCGATGAGCGGTTCATGCGGCTTATCGGCTATTATCTTGCGGAGGGTTACGCGAGAGCTGTTCACGGTGAGTGTTATCAGATAAGCATGGCCTCGTGGGAGAAGGAGCTGCGAGATGATATGGAAGCGTGTGTTCGGGACGTTTTCGGGCTTACTCCGAATAGAAAAGGCGGGGTGCTTACCATTTCAAATCGGTTACTCTACCATCTCTTTGTCGATCTCCTCCAGCTTGGCACACGAGCAGCGGAGAAACGAATTCCCGCACTGCTGGGAAACCTACCGCGCGAGAAGATGAAGTGGCTGCTGCGTGCGTATTTCTCAGGCGATGGATCTGTAGAGAAGAACAGACTCACGGTGACGTGCTCCTCAGTGAGTGAGCAACTCCTGCAGGATATTGGATTGCAGTTGCTACGATTTGGCATCTTCTACCGCGTGAAGCACGAACGGAAACCTGCTGGCGGTGTTGCACGGCGATTCTATGCGCAAAAAGGTGAGCGCCCGTTTTTTCACCTGTACTCTCTCACCATAAGATCAACGTACGCGCGGAAATTCAGTGATTCGATAGGGTTTCTGGTGCAGCGCAAGAACGAGGCCTTGTCTTCAGCGCTGCCAAAGGAGCGGAGTGCTCGCGTTACGCCCTTCGGTGATTGTATCCTTGACGAGGTAAAGGAACTCAAAGCAATCCATTCAGAATTTGAGTTCTTATATGATCTTGAAGTTGCAGATCATCACAATTTTTTAATCAACGACTTTGTGCTCAGCTCTAATTGTGATGGCGATGAAGACTCCGTTCTGCTCCTGCTCGATGCTCTGCTCAATTTCTCGCTCTTCTTCTTACCAGAGAAGCGAGGGGGGAAGATGGACGCGCCGCTGGTGCTCATCCCGATCATCAACCCGAAAGAGGTGGATAAAGAGGCGCATAACGTCTCCACTGCGTCCGAATATCCGCTCGCGCTCTATGAGGCGGCGTGTGCGGGCAAGATGCCCAAAGAGGTCGAGATCGAAACGGCCGCGAGCAGGATCGAGAAGCCGAGAGATACCTACGGGTTTGGGTACACGCACGGAACCACTGATATCGCGGCAGGACCGGTAAATTCGCTCTACAAACAGCTGGACACGATGGTCGCGAAGATGGAGGCGCAACTGCGCCTGGCTCGGATGATCCGTGCGGTAAACGAGACGGAAGTCGCGGAGACGGTCATCGAGAACCATTTCCTACGCGATATTAAGGGCAATCTCAGAGCGTTCGGCTCGCAGAAGATGCGGTGTAACAAGTGCAACGCGAAATACCGGCGGATACCGTTGAACGGCATCTGCAAACGCTGCGGCGGTAAGATCGTGCCCACCGTGCACGCGGCAAGCGTACGAAAATATCTCGAAGTCTCGTTACGTATCGCCGAGGAATACCACGTCTCGCGCTACACGAAGCAGCGGCTGGAGCTGCTCGAGAAGGATATCCAGACGCTCTTTCCCGTCGCACTGGAGCAGCAGAAAGCACTGAGTGATTTCATGTAAAACCTTTTCTTTTAAAGAAAAGCTTTACCAAAAGAAAAATGAGCACTTGACCCCTTATCATCTACCCAGCCAAAAAAGAATTTAGTTTTGGATTAAACCTTTTTCTAAAAGGTTTGACTTACCAACCCCCCAACCACTCAAACGTTCTTAGAAAGGAATTTTGATTAAAGAATTTTTATAAGAAATAAGATTGGTATGGTCTCGCGACAGGTAAGTAAGATAAGTCTCTTCGGATAATATGATATCAACCAACTTTCAATAACGTCCTTGAGTTCTAGAAATACCTAAGGGTCACCATCACATGTACTGTGAAAATATGGCTTTGCAAAGCTTATTCCTGAGTGAAAAGATAGAAATAATGAACGATAGCTTAAGTATTCTGATATAACTTAAGGTTAATTGTATTTTACTTTTGCTTCTCTAAGTGACTTGATTTAATTCTTATATTACGTTCCTGCTTCTTGCAACCCTCTTCCGAATCCATGGATGCCTTTTGCAATGCTGTACTGCTTGCCACCTCGTATGCTTTTGATAGCAAAGAAGTAAGATTAACTTTACCAACGGAGAAAGGAGCATCTCCCAGCCTTTTAAGAATCGCATTCTCGACTTCTGGACGAGCGGGATTGACGGAGAATGAATCTAATGCATCACCCACTTGCCAGAAAGAATCCAAGCATTCCTCCAATGGTTTATCTTTCTCACTACGGATGGAGACAGCGCCCTCGGCTATCACTTCGCTTTCTTCTTCCACCGTTGCGGCAACAGCACGTTTTTCACGGAGAGCATCAATAATCTCTTCCTTTGCTCGACCACGTAGTTTGAAGATAAGAAACGGGTCTTCATCAAACCGCTCTGCTAAGAGGTAATAAACTGCGGCGATATGTTTGCATGGATTGACCCAATCGGGACACGAGCAATCAGTTTCGAGTTCTTTCCCGGCTCTTGGGAAAAGGGCGATGCCCGTTTCACTAAAAGCATCCTCGATGTCGAGCGGCATTTCTCCCGAAAGCAACTTAGCCGCAAATATCGCCTTTGACGCCATTGCATCCATTACTTTGTCCCAATCGTGTTCCGTAATCGGGTTCAAGTGGATTTTAACATCGTAGGGTTTTGGTCGTGTACCCTGGACCTTCGCGATAACAATGCCTTTCTGGACATCTATTGAGATTACCTGCCCTTTGCGAGCATAAGACCGTCCTCGGCTCAGTCTTGCACCCATATCGAAGGATTCAAGCACAGCAATCCATCGTTTTGACCACCATGTCTCACCAATTGCTCCTCGTTTACTCTTTGTTTTTATACCGTCTTTTACTTCCTTCGGCTTTGCCGGTTTGTAATAACCCCAATAACTCCCCATTTTCAATCACCGCTTACAGCATCGCTACTCAATCTGAACACCTCTTTGAGCTGATCTGTTGATAATTCCGTGAGCCAGGCTTCGCCAGTGCTGATAATGGATTCCGCGAGTTCCTTCTTCTGCTCTAACAGCTGGTCTATTCGTTCTTCAAGCGTGCCAATGCACACGAACTTATGAACCTGGACATTTTTCTTCTGTCCGATGCGGAAGACGCGGTCGGTTGCCTGGTTTTCCACCGCGGGATTCCACCACCGGTCAAAGTGGAAGACATGGTTCGCAGCAGTCAGGTTGAGCCCAAACCCGCCTGCTTTAAGTGAAAGAACGAATAGTGGAGGTCCATAATGGTCGTTCTGGAAACGCTGAATCATGGCATCACGTTGTTTCTTAGGTGTGCCCCCGTGCAAGAGCAGTGTCTCACGTCCCAGTTTCTCCTGTAAATAGTGCCGCAACATAACGCCCATTCCCGCGAACTGCGTGAAAATTAGTGCTTTGTCGCCTTCTGCAAGCACTTCTTCAAGCATCTCCTCCAATCTGGTAAGCTTTCCGGAACGACCTAACAAGGGACTGCCATCCTGGAGGAACAACGCAGGGTGATTACAGATTTGTTTTAGTTTCATCAACGTAGCCAGCACCAGCCCTTTACGCTCAATTCCTTTGGATACCGCTATTTTATCGAGCATCTCCGCAACCACCGCTTCGTAAAGTGATGCCTGCTCGCGCGTGAGGTTGTAGTAGAGCTTCATCTCCATCTTCTCAGGTAAATCCCGTATAATATTTGGATCCGTCTTCACACGTCGTAGGACAAATGGCTGAATTATACAACGAAGTAGCTCTGCACGCTCTTTGTTTCGATATTTCTCAATGGGCAATGCGAAGTTCGTGCGGAAATGTTCTGATGATTTCAAGTATCCCGGGTTGAGAAAGTCCATAATGGACCAGAGTTCGGACAGGCGGTTTTCTACTGGTGTCCCGGTGAGTGCGATCCTATACTCGGCTTTGAATTTCTTTATCGCCTGCGTCTGTTTAGCAGCCGGGTTTTTAATATTCTGTGCTTCGTCAAGCACGACATGCCGCCATTGAACTGTGGAAAGAGTCTCTTCATCTCGATGCGCCAGTGTATAAGTGCTGATGACAAGGTCGTGCTTTTTCGCAGTCCTAACAAAGTTTTTGCCGGTAATTCTATCTGCGCCGTGATGAACCATTACGTTAAGCGAAGGTGCGAAACGTTCAACCTCCCTTTGCCAGTTGCCCACCACTGACATTGGGCTGATCAGGAGTGTTGGAGCCAGCTTCTTTTCCCGTTTACCTTCTCGTTCATGCAAAAGGAGAGCGATTAGCTGGATGGTCTTACCTAGTCCCATGTCGTCCGCTAAACAAGCACCAAACCCGAATTTTGTGAGGTATGCGAGCCAGGAAACGCCTTTTGTCTGATACGGGCGGAGGTTGCCATAGAAGGTCCGAGGCGCCTTAACAGGAGTTATTTTCAGCCCTTCAGAAAGACCGCTTAACATATCTCCGAGCCAGCCCTCGGCCGCCACTTCCACTACGGGAAGCCCCACTCCGGTTTCCATACCCTCGCCGACTGCGCCCAGTCCAAGTTGCATCGCCTCTCCCAAGGTCATCTTGCCGCTGCCATGCTTATGCGTGAAAAATTCGATAGCAGCTTCCACATCCTCGGGTCGCAATTCGACCCACTGCCCTCGTACCTGAACTAAGGGGACCTTCAAACTTGCTAACTGCTCGAATTCAACCTCGGAAAGCGTTCCGTCTCCAATAGCCACTTCCCAGTCATAAGCGACGATGCCTTTCACATCAAGAAGCCCTGAAGTTACCACGTTGCCAATTCCAGCTGATGCAGGCTTCAACCGGAGTTTTACGCCAATACGTGCACCGGGTTTTTCCCACCATGATGGGAAGAGGACGCCGAAGCCACTCTGTTCCAGAAGAGGTGCTTCGTGTCGCAAAAAGGAATAAGCTTGCTCTGTGTTCAGGTCCACTCCTACGGGACGTGCAGTTTGCAAGCTCCGCTCTACAAGAGGAATAAATCGGGATGCTTTATTGAGGTCAGCGAGCAATTGTTCTTGTGGGTTTTTAAATCTTCGTTTGAGGAACGTAAGTGTGGGTGATCTCGTTTTCCATACCTCCTCAGCAGGAACCAGCAGACTTCGGTCATCCTTTGCCTGAAGGAAAAAACGAACCTTCCATTCCTCTCCTTTTTCTCCTTCGCCCGAATCAGATGGCGAGTCAAGTCTAAAACAAGTGCGAAATGGTGCATCCGATGCAGCAGGCTGAAGTTGAGCGAGCCATGCCTGCATCTCCTTAGAAAAGGTATTTAATTCCTCGCGTGATGTTACGAGACCAGGATTGTCAGTTGAAAGAGCTAGAAGCCATTGTTCCGGTAAGGGGACAACTTTGGGGCGGCGACCACAACCGGGTGGCAGGAGCGGGAGGGGGACTAAACTTTTTCGTATAAATGCGTCAATGGTTCGATTGATAAAACTCAAGATTAAGTTCGCAGGGGATAATAACTGCGATTTATCTTTCTCGGGGAATGCTCGGCAGCACGGAGGCATCGCCTCTGCCAGTAGATACACTCGTTCTTCGTCATTCTCGGTAATAACTGCCTCCCAAGCAGCCCGAAAGAATGCGGTTGTGGAACCGTCATGTTCAGCCTCTCGAATTGCGGGTATAAATTGCTGTTTCGCAATGAGTTCAAGTGAGAACTTGGCTACTTCTATCCAGAACCGAAGTGAACTGCCGAAAGCAAGGCCACGAGGAGGCTGTTCTGGGAGTTCGAGTAAGAAGTCGAATGCTAAATAGGGATCAAAAGTCAGGGCCTCAATCTCCCAACCCGCTAACGCTGTTGCTTTCTCAGCGCTGTAATCCTCCTCTCGAATCAGCCATGGTGATGGCAGTGGACCTTTTTGAGTCGACGGTAAGAGAAAAGTCTTCTTTTCAAACTCTATCTTTTCATAAATCAAATGCTCGAGAATGCTTTTAATAACTTCACTTAACTCATCGCGGGCGAGAGCAAAAGGATGTGCTCTTGATTTGTGCTTCTTAGCTTCGGACTGCCGACCACGATGTCCTGGGGCACTCAATGGCAGGGTAGAAGATTCAGCCCAGAGATAAAGTCTGTCTTTATCCCACGTTGTATGTAAGACCTGCATACGCCCACACCTTCTCTAACATACCTGTTGCATATTTTTAATAACTTCCAGATTTTATATACATTGAACCCTGATCAGCTCAATTTGTTCCAAGCATATATGGGAGTAACCCTAAGTATTTTTATAAGTAGTGTCATAGCAATTTAGTTTAGTTGCGTAATGCCCGGATAGCTTTTCATCAGCATCCTGTTTTGTGAATTTCCATTCAATCTTCTTCCTTAACTGATTTCTTTTCGTTTCCCAAGCTTCTAATTCCTTGGCTAATAACTCTTTGTTCCTCATTCTTCTTCCTGTACATTCAACGTCCATGACATTGATCTCTATCTCAGCAATATTAAGCCAGCTTCCATGCTTTGGAGTATAGTGAAATTCGAGTTTTCTTAGAATCCTTTCTGCCTCTTTGTTCTCGAAAGATTCATAAAACGGTTTCTCAAAGTGAGTATTCAAGTTGTCCAACACTATTCTCAAAATTTCAGCATCTGGGTATTCAATATCAATTAACTCTTTGATAAAATCGGCAAAATCTTTTTTAGTTCTTCTGTCTGTAACTTTCGTTAGTCTTTTTCCCGCTTTTGGTTCCACGCAAATAAAAATGTTGGCTTTCCCTTTCCTCTTATACTCATAATCGTACTTTTCTGGACTGCGGGGTTTCATGGGTATTGGCTTTCTGGAGTCTTCAAGCAATTGCTTAGGCTTTTCGTCTACACAAATTACTGGCCGCCTTGGGTCATAATGCTCATTATATAAATCTAAAATAGCATACATCCGTTCTAAAAACTCAGAATCCATCTTCTGAATGCACCACATTCGTTTTAGCCATGGTTTTGTGTTGTTTTTTTAAAATCAGACGAATGGATTCACGATTGATGGTTTCAAAACCTTTTTTTGTTCTTAGTTCTTCTTGAAGAAGCTGCAGTGTCCATTTTTTTCTGCCTGCCGGTGGTGAGGTACAAGCAAGAGCTGCAATTTCTGTTTCATGTTTTATCACCTATTTTTTCGGTTGTCCTGGCCGTGGTTTATCTTTTAGTGCTGATTCTAACCCTTCCTCGATATATGCCTTTTTTATCCTCCAGACCGTTTGTCGGTGAGTTTGGAGTAGTGCCGCAATCCTTGTGTCTTTTTCACCTCTATTGGCCGCTAAGAGAACGTTGGCACGCAATATCTCTCGCGCTTTCTTACTCCCCCTCTTATGAATTCGTTCAAAAACGTGACCTCATCTTATTTATTTAAGTTGTATCTCTAAGCTTTTCATGCAATACTATAAGAGTATCCAGCATATAAATAGGTAACATCACTAAGTTGTTACAACACTAGTGGTTGGGGGCTGCCCGATTCGTTTAAGCTTGGGGCGGTATCGTCAAACGCCGGCTTCTCCGCTTCTCCCACTCGAAGACCACTGGTACACACCGTAGGCCGCGATCACGCTGAGGATGACGATTACCAGTACCGCCAGGTATCGTTTATCCATCGTGAATTCCTCCTGCGTGCTTAGAAATGCTCGTTTGCATCTTTAAAAACTTTCGCTTTTGTTTGCCTGCGTCTCTTGGAAGGAAAATCGGCGCTGCCACCACGATCTTCTAAGAAGCTCCCCTCCGTAAAGCGAAGATTTAATTGTACCGGGGGCTTTAATCGAAGTATCTATCACCTACAACTACAGATCAATGGCCACGAAAAAATATCAGGTGTGTCTTATTGCCCTCATGAGCCTCGCCCTTGCAGGCGCGCTGGTCTCCTGTGCAGGAGCAGCCAGCAACGACAACGTTATCTACGTAATCCAAATAGAAGGCACGATCACCGAGGGCACGGCCCTGGACATCGCTGAGGGCTTGCAAGAAGCAGAGCAGATGGGTGCCGAAGCGGTCCTGATCGAGCTCGATACGCCCGGCGGGCTCGTCAGCTCGACACTGAAGATCACCGAGGCGATTCTGAACTTAGACGTGCCCGTCATCACCTATGTCACACCGAGAGGCGCGATCGCCGCGTCGGCTGGTGCTTTCATCCTCGTCTCCGGGAATATCGCGGCCATGGCCCCGAGCACGACCACGGGCGCGGCAATGCCCGTCGAGATCGGCATAGAAGGCCGCCAGGCCGCGGACAACAAAACCATCAACTTCTTCGCCGGGCATATCGAGAGCATCGCGGCCTCGCGCGGCCGCAATGCCACACAGGCCAAACGCTTCGTCACTGATAATGACGCGCTCAATGAGAATCTCGCTCTGGAACGCGGGATCATCGATCTCATCGCCGACGATGAAACTGATCTCTTAGCGAAGCTTGACGGCATGAATGTTACGATAGCGGGCGAGGACCGGACGTTAGCAACGAAGGACGTCACTTTTTACCGTAAAGAGAAAACGATCCGTTCAACGCTCTTAGAGACACTGAGCGATCCCCAGATCGCGGTCATTCTGCTCCTGGTGGGCATCTACGGGCTCATCTTCGGGTTCATGTCGCCCGGCACCTATGTGCCGGAGATGATCGGCGCGATCTGCCTCATTTTAGCGCTCTACGGTATCGGGCTCTTTGAGGTGAACGTCTTCGGTGTGCTCCTCATTATCGTTGCGGTCCTGCTCTTCATCGCCGAGGCGCTGACCCCGACCTTCGGCATACTCACGACCGGCGGTGCGATCTGCCTGATCATCGGCGCGCTGATCCTCCCGAAAGAGCCTTTCCTCGTCGGTCCTGAGTCGGGCTGGTTCGAAGGCTTCGTGCTCACCGTCCTCGGCGTCGCCATCGCCTCTGCGCTCTTCTTCTTCTTCGCCGTCGGTGCAGTCCTCAAGATCAGGAAACGGCGAGCACAGGTGGGTGGCGAGGAGCTTATCGGACGGGTGACAAAAGCTGAGTCCACGATCACCGAGGACGAAGGCACCGTCAAACTACGCGGAGAGATCTGGAACGCTCGTGCCGCAGCGGGGGAGGAGATCCCCCGGGGGGTGAAGGTGGAGATCATGGACCGCGATGGCTTGACCTTGCGGGTGAAACGGAAAGAGGACTGACCGATGCAGATCCTACTCGGCGCGCCGGTGTGGTATGGGAACCGACCCTTTTCCGAGACCTTACGAAAGCTCCATCAGCTCGACCTGGACTACATCGAGTTCTCCCTGGATTATCCGCTGCCCGATTCGATGTCGGAGACAGAGCGAGAAGAGCTGCTGAGATTGCTGGATGAATTTGATATGCGTATCGGCTTCCATTCACCGCTCGATACGCCCGTCGCGCATCCACGCGACGATTTGGCGGAGGCCGGTCTGCGTATAGTGCGGAGCTGCATGGCCTTTTCAGCAACCTTCCACCCCCGCACGCTCTACTATAATTTCCACGTGCCCGTTAAAATCCCGACCTACAAGCTCGGAGACGTTAGGGCGCAGATACAGCGAAAGATGCTTGCGCGCTGTGAATTGCTGACACAAACGGCCGCGACGTTCGGCTTGACAAGTTGCGTTGAGAACGAATTAACGACCTGCGAGCGATCAGAGCTCCTGCACGAAGCGCTCTCACGCTTCTATCCGCGGTTACAGTTCACCCTGGACATCGGGCATGCGATAAAGGCTGAAGTGTATCATGCCAGGGCGAAGGGGCAGGAGAACGGTGAGCGGTTCATGGATTATCTCACGCGATGGGTGGATCACTGCGGCCGAAAGATACTGGTAGCGCATGTGCATGACTGCGCATGTGTCGACTCGGTGCTCCAGGATCACCTTTCTCTCGGCCGGGGTGTGCTGGATCTTGAGCGGGTATTCGAGCTCCTGAAATCGACCCCGTGCAACTATCTGCTGATTGAGACCTTCTGGAAGAGCCTCAAGCGAGAAGAGATGGATTACGAAGAGCTCAAAAGAAACCTCGAGCTGGTACGCAGCTACTGGTGAGCTTTGAGTGGGGGTGACTCGCGAATTCGGATTAACGTGATCCCGGACGTACGCGTGGCAGATGCACACAAAATCAACGCTCCGAAGTCGGCATGAAGCAGGCTCTGCTCTGATCATGGAGCTCAGGACAAGAAGGCTTCAAATGCACGTTCCTTTTCCTAATGAGCCTATCCCCATTCTGGTAGGGACGTAACTTGGGCTCGGGGGCGCCCCATAATCCCGCTTCCTTCATTTTTATGGACGACCGCGATAGGGTCTACCAGAAAGAACACTCGCACGGCGGGTGGGCCGGCGAAAGATGAGTAAGGTAGTGATCTGCGAAGGACTGTGCGAAAGGGAAGCAGCTGCAACGACAACGGAGCGGACCTTCGTGATGATCAAGCCAGGAGGCGTTGCGCGCGGCCTTATCGGCGCGGTCATTGAACGATTCGAGCGAAAGGGCTTGACCATCGCCGCGTTGAAGCTGATTCAGCTCACGAAGCAGGTGGCGGAGACGCAGTATGCGGAGCATAAGGGCGAGGATTTTTACGATGGTTTGATCTCCTACATGACCTCAGGCCCCACGATCGCTATGGTGCTCGAAGGCGAAGATGCCGTCAACGTCGCACGTGAGACAGCGGGCAAAAGAGACCCGCGCGAGGCCCAGCCCGGCACTATACGCGCAGATTTCGGGATCGACACGCGGCACAATGTCGTGCATGCGTCCGATTCTGAAGCCGCGGCGAAGCGCGAAATCGGCATTCACTTCCCTGAGCTGAGCTGAGCTGAACTGAGCCGAGTTCACGGGTTCTTAAAGTAAAACAATCGCTCGTATGAGCCCCTAAGCGCTGCGATACCATGTCTCTTCTAATGCTACCGCACGCCGCATGCAGAGCGCGCCCACGACGCGCGGCCCTCCTGGGTAACGGCGAGGCAGCGATCCGTGCCTTAATTATAGCGGCGCGGTCATAGGGGGGATGATCTTCAGGAGCGCAAAGAAGAAGAAGGTCGTCAGTGCGAGGATGGTCGCGTGCTTCAGCCCGGCGATCACTTTCCCCTCGCCCATCTTCCCGGCTACCAGACCCGTGCAGACGCCCTGAATGATCCCGCAATGGAAGAAGAGCATCTTTATCTTCTCAACCTCCGTGACGGCCGTAAACATGCCCCCCATCCCCGTCCCCTCTACTCGCGCCGCAGCCTCCACCATCATCGGAATAAAGGAGTGGTAGAGCACGAGCAAGACGCCGAGAAAAACGAAGAAGACGGTGTAACAGATAAGCACATAGACGCTCATATCCGCGATGCGTTCTTGCTCCAGGGATCGCAATTCCATAACGTCATCTGCCGCCATCTTCAGAATCTCGCCCACATCGCCGCCCACCTGGTACCCTTCGATGATGATCGCTATTGAACGCTTAATGATTCGCGTGGGATAGCGGCTGGCGAACATGTGTAACGCATCTTCGAACGAGACACCCCAGGTGAGATGGCAGACCAGTGTTCTGAGCCCATCAGTCAGCACGCCGTAATTCCCTTCCGCGGTCAGCGAGATGGCATCGATCAGGGTGAGCCCCGCGCGTTTCGCCTGCGCGAGATCGCGAAGCAAGCCTGGGAATTCATTATCCGCCCTCCTCTCCCGCTTCTGCTCCAAGTACAGGTACGCGGTCGGCGGGATAGCGGCGACAAGTCCTGCGAGGATGTACGCATCGGTAGGTGCCACAAATTCCCAGCCATAGAGATACGAGAGGAACATGAGACAGCCGCCAACGGCACCCGAGATATAGCCTAACCGCAAGGGATTCTCACGAAATACCCCGATAGGATCCCGGAGTATCCGTAAAATTCGCGCCTCCTGCCGTCTGCGCTCCAGTGCCGTTAGCAGCCGATCTTCTACCATGGTTTCTTACTTACTCCGATGATACCGTACCGACGAGGAAGATAAAAGCCGCGGAGCCCAGTGGTATGACGAAATAAATGATCGCGGACAGCCCCTCGATCGACGCCCCGCCGAGGAAGACCATGATCGAGAGCACCACCACGAGTAAGAGCGGGGCCGCGACCGCCCCGATTACATAGAATTCAGCAAAGAGCTCGAGTGTCTGGATAAAATCTTGATAACGCTTCCTCCGCTCTCCCATATATTCACGTGCCGTATTCACGAAATACGAGCCCATATCACCGCCCGAGAGCGTTGTGGTTACCGCACCCTGCAAGAATGCACGCATGTTTGAGGAAGGCGTCGTGGCCACGAGCTTCTTGAGTGCCGTGATGAAATCGAAGCCGAGCAGCTCCACATCCCGCACCAGGAGCTTCAACTCCCTGCTCACCTCACCGTACGTCTCATCCGCGCCCGCGAGCTTCTTGAAGATCGTGAACGGATACACCCCGATCGAGGCCATCGCAGAGATGTAACTGATCGCGTAGGGGAGATTCATGTCGATCTTGCCCTTTCGCTCCCACGTCTTGATGCTTGGATAGTAACGAAAGCCCGCGTAGGTTCCCAGGAAAGCGAGCAGGGCGAGCATGAGGCTCAACGCGATGTCGAACTCGCTCAGGGTGAACTCGGCAAGCAACGAAAGAATCAGGTAGCGGAGAAGGATGTAGATCGAAACGGCAACGCCGGCCGCAATGATCGAATAGAAGACCGCCTGCGAGAGCCAGCGCTCGACGGGCACGAAAATGCGCGCGCTCAGGAGCTTGTCACGGAGCTTCTCGTACTTATCGCGTCGCTTTATGAAGTAGCCGCGAAATATACTCGTAGCTATGCCCCACGTTGGTGCTCCCTCGCTCTCGGTACTCATTGCTCTTCGCTCTCTTGCTCCAACTGGACTATCCACTTCTCCGTCCCTTCTGGATCATTACAGTAATCGAGTAATACCCGATTGAGCGATTGGAAGTCGTTCATCCCCCGCACACGCATCGCCTCCAAAATCCGTCTTCTGCGTGAGAACTCTTCCACCAGTTGCTCCTCGGACATGTTCAGCTTCTCCATAATCTTAACGAATACCCGCGATTCACCGGTGAACTCGAACTCGTCGGGCCGCCAGGTGAAGAGCTCGTTCGTCTTCAGCATCTCATCTTCGAAATCGATCCCGGTGACCTCGATTATCTTGGTGCAGCGTCGCACGGGCCGATCTCCCAACTTCACCTGACGCTGGATCGCGATGATATCCAGGCTGTCAAGGAGCATGAGCGGAACGTCAATGGGGTGCTTGGTCAATCGTTTGACCACAGTAGTCGCGGATTCCGCATGAATCGTGGACAGGGTAATGTGCCCGGTAGCCATAGCCTGAAAGAGCGTATGCGCCTCTACGCCCCGCACCTCACCCACGAGGACGTATTCCGGCCGCTGCCGGAGCGCGGTTCGGAGCAGGTCGTACATCTCGATGGCGTATCCGCCCTCTTCCACCTGCCGTGTCACCGCCGGGATCCAATTCTGATGCAGCAAGTTGATCTCCCGGGTATCCTCGATCGAGACGATCTTGCACTCAGGTGGTATGAACATCGCGATCGCGTTGAGCACCGTGGTCTTACCCGAGGCGGTGCCGCCGGCAATGAGAATATTCGCCCCGTTCTCCACAGCCATCCAGAAATACGCCATCATCTCCATGGAGAACGTTCCATACTCCACGAGGTTGATCGGTGTGAAGGGTGTCTCCCGGAACTTGCGGATCGTGAAAGTCGATCCCCGCGTCGTGACCTCACTCCCGATACTCAATTGCAACCGGTCTTTGTTGGGCAGTGAGGCGTCCAGGAGAGGTCGGGCCATGGAGATGT
>Ga0268285_1000385_pt1 | contig 26001 bp, 25 predicted proteins | sample saktaG_2_FD_190144 | JGI IMG/M metagenome (GOLD analysis project Ga0268285, IMG submission 190144) | Saline water microbial communities from Sakinaw Lake, British Columbia, Canada - sak_2013_06_06_120m | ecosystem: Environmental > Aquatic > Non-marine Saline and Alkaline > Saline ... | reverse complement strand
CAAAAATTGACTGAATGGTTAGTAGAGTATAATTTTGAAAGACCCCATCAATCTTTAGATTATTTAACTCCTATTGAATTTACTCAGAAATATACAAAAGTGTTACCTATGTGGTCATCTAGTACATACCCTTGACAAGATTTAAAAAAAGGTGTAAGTTGCAATGTTCGAGTTGAGCCGTCGCAAAAATAATAGACGCCCCACTTATTCAAATTCCAAACACCAAATCACAAATAACAAATAAACCCTAAATTCCAAATTCCAAACAGGAACAATAAATAACGATTTAATAATTAATTTATATTATATGAAAGAAAAGCGATTTAATAATTATTTTGATTTAGAAGAGAGAACATTTAAGTTTGCAAGGAATATTTCCAAATTACTTAAAAGTTTGCCAGTTAATATTAGTAATATTGAATATTTTAAGCAACTGATTAGGTCTTCTGCTTCTATCGGGGCAAATTATCTTGAAGCAAATGAGGCGTTAAGTAAAAAAGATTTTTTAATGAGAGTTAAGATTTCCAGAAAGGAAGCTAAAGAATCTGTTTATTGGTTAAAATTAATTATGGAAACTAACACAAAAGATATTAAAGAAAATTTATTGTCTTCCTGTCGAGAAGCAATAGAGTTAAAAAAGATACTTTCTAAAATTATATTAAATTCAGAAGCCAAAGAAGAATAATTAAAATTAATTTGATATTTGAAGTTTGTAATTTATTTGGAATTTGTTATTCGTTATTTGCCTGCCTGTCGGCAGACAGGTAATTTATATATCCCCACACCTATTATTTAAAATAATTGTGGGGAAGAAAATAATAAATAAAATACCTATTTGTGTAAGATAGGTGTGGGGATAAATATATGTGGACAAGATTTTTAATTTTAATGCTTGTTACCTTATTAAACGTATCTTTAGGATTTTTTGTCCTCAAAAAATCCCGAGCCAATATTGCTAAAATCTATTTTTCTTTTATCTGTTTTGCTTCGGCAATGTGGTCTGCGGGTTTGGCATTGGCCTCTGTTATTAGAAAAGAAGATATTTTCTTAATTAATATGAGATTTCTTTATATAGCTGCGACAGCTATTTTTTTATTTTTCTTTTTATTTGCAGTTAATTTTTTATACAAGTATAAGCTAAATATAATTTTAAAATATTTATTTATTTTAGTTTCTGCTGGTATTTTTTATGTAATTATTTCTGGTCAGCTTTTTGAAGGAATTTATGAATACCAGGGCTTTATCTATCAATTAGAAAATAATTCTTTAATTCTAATTTATGGAATTTATTTTATTTTAATTTTATTGATTAGCTATTATATATTATTAAGAAAATTTTTTATATCTCAAGGGGTAAATCGAAAAATATTATCCTGGCTAATTAGCTGGACAGCAATTGCTTTTATTTTGGGAATATTTTTTGCTTGGTATATGACTTGTTTAGGAAAACAATACTTTAATTGGTTTGGCTGTTTAGCAACTATTTTTATGAATTTTTCTATATTTTATTTATGCTTTAAAAAAGTGGAGGAATAAAGATGAAGAAAATACTTTTAATATTTTATGGAGGTACGGGCCTTTCTGATAAGAAAGGAAATTTTAAATTTGTGAAGGAAGAACAAGACGTAAAAGAATGGTTAGGACTTGTTCCAGAATTTTTAATGACCGCAGAGATTAAAACTCACGTTATGACCAGCGACTTTTTAAACAAAAAAAATATTACAGATTTAATTAAAATAATTGAAAAAAACATTAGTAAATTTGACGGAATAGTTATTACTCATCAAGTAAATACTATACCCGCATTATCTAATCAATTATTTTGGCAAATTCAAAATCCCAGCAAGCCAATCGTGATAACTGGCTCTAATTTAATACAAAGAGAGGATAGCATTACTCCAGATTTATCTTTTAAGGCCAATTTAATTAATGCTTTCCAAATTATAAATAGCGATTTAAAAGAAATTAGTGTTATTTATGGAAATAGAGTTATATCTCCTTTAAGAATAAAAAGATCAAAATTACAGGATTTAAATATTTTTAAATCAGTTGGTAAAAAATATTTAGCTAAAATAGATTTTGGTTTATCTTTAGAAAAAACCAACGAACGAAAAGGAAAAATGAAATTTTTTTATAATTTTAATGAGGATTTTATATTTTTTAATAATATTCCGGATGCTATGGTTTTAGAAAAATTGTTAAGCAAAAGTAGTCCAATAAATATTTTTATATTTAGGGCTTTCCCGGATCAAATTATTGAAAAAGATAAATTGATAAAAATTTTTGATTTAGCGTGTAAAAATAAAAAAATGGTAATTTTTTACAGTGAAGTTGGCTTTGGAAAAGATTTTTTAAAACATAATATTATTACAATTAGCAAAATTACCGCTGATTGTTTATCTGCAAAATTGTCTTGGATATTGGGCCAAACCAGAGATAAACATAAAATAGAAGAGCTTTTAAAAGCCAATATTCAAGGAGAGTTTTTAGCTTTTTAAATAGAATAATTTATAAATTAAGAACCCAACAAGCTAATTTAGCTAAGAATAAGAAGCTAATTAGCTAAACAATATGAAAATATACTATTGTGCAAATTTAGACAAAGTATCTGAAAAAAAATGGGAAAAGAGGTATGTTTTAATACATAAGCTTCTTGTTAAGCTTGGCGTGAGTTTAGTTAGCAATATAGAAAAGAAAATATTAAAAGGAGACGCAGAAGCGCGAAAGAGCATTAGTTATGATCAAATTGAAGCTGTAATTATAGAGGGAACACATATTGCATCAGATACAGTTTATATAATTGCCACAGCTTTAGCATATAAAAAGCCAGTATTATATTTAATAGAAAAGGGCCATTCTATACCAGAGCAGTTATTATATATTAGAAATGATAAAAATTTAGGAGAATTTTTCTTTTTAAAATTTTATAAGTCAGATGAAAAAAATATTCAGTCCCTTTTAATTGAATTTTTGGGGTCATTAGAGTCAGGGCACCTGATTAAAGAGAAATTTAATATTAAATTTACTTTGAGGATTTCTTCCAGAATAGAAAGATATTTAAATTGGAAATTTTCCAAAATTAAGAAATCCAAAGCAGAATATCTAAGAGATTTATTATTGGAAACCGCCAAGAATGATAAAAATTATAAGGCGTTTTTGAAAAAGGACCATAGTTTTTAAAGGCGGAAAGTGATAAAAATTACAAAGTATTTTTAAAAAAGAATCACGGCTTTATTGTAGCCGTGATTTTGTATTTAGTGTTAGTTTTTTTGGTTCGTATAAATTTGTAAAGAGCTTAAAATTTATGCTATGATTATATTGTTAATAATTAATAACAAAAACTATGTTTAATAAACGTTTAAAGACGTCGGGGATGATTATTTTAATTATTGTTTTGGCCGTGGCTTTACTTTTTATTTTTTATTATAGTTCTAACGAGGAATTAAATTTTTCGCCTTTACGAAAATTTAGCAATTTAATCAAGAATAAGGTTGGCAATTTAGCTGGCGAGGAAGTAAAAATAGAAAAATTTAAATCTGAACAAGAATTTAAAGAATATTTAGAAGAAAGTGGCAGTAATTCTCAATATGCTATGTATGGTTCAGGAATGAGGAATATGGATGTGATGGAAGATTCTATGATGACGGAAGCAAAGACCCTATCTCCAACAATGGCCATGGATATTGGTGAAGCAAGTGGTATGGGAGCCGGTGAACAAACAGCGGGTAGAGTGTCAGATACAAATGTTCAAGTTTTGAGTATTGATGAACCAGATATTGTGAAAACAGACGGAGAGAATATTTATTATAATCATAGTAGATATTATTATGGTTATAGAGATTTTGGCAGACCCTATGATCAAAGTGCGGAAACTAAAGTTATCAAAGCTTTTCCGCCAGCAGAGTTAGCGGAAATTGCGAAAATTGATCGGGCTGGCGATTTATTTCTTTCAGAAGATACTTTAATTGTATTTTCGGGAAAAAGTATTTATGGTTATGATGTTTCTGATCCTCAAAATCCAAAGGAAAAATGGGAATTAGAATTGGAGGACAATAATTATTTAGTGGAAGCTCGATTATACCAAGGAGAAATATATTTAGTAATGAGAAATATAATTAATGCTTATCATCCTTGTCCTATTAAACCCTTTGTCAATGGAGCTAATAATTTAGAAATTTCTTGTACAGATATTTATTATCCAGGCATACCAGTAGAAACAGATTCTACTTTTATTGCTTTAAAATTTGATTCTCAATCTGGAGAGATAAAAGACCAAACTTCTTTTATTGGCTCATCCAACTCTTCAGTAATTTATATGTCCGAAGAAGCAATTTATATTACTTATTTTTATAATAAAGATAACTTAGAGTTTTTCTCTGGTTTTTTAAGCGAAAAATGCTCTGATTTGGTGCCCAATGGTCTAATTAGCTCATTAAAGTCATTACGGTCTTATGACATCAGTAATCAAGCTAAAATGACGGAAATGCAAGTTTTACTAGAGAAATTTTATAATTCTTTAGACAATGATGAAAGATTAAAAATAGAGAATGAGTTTACTAATAGAATGGATACTTACCATCAAGAGCATATTAGAGAATTAGAAAAAACTGGAATCGTTAAAATTGGCTTAGATAATTTTAAGATAGATGCTAATGGAGAAGTTCCTGGGTATCCTTTAAATCAATTTGCTTTAGATGAATATGAAGGCAATTTAAGAATAGCAGTTACTGTGGGGGAGAGATCAGGATCATTTTATTGGATGGGCGGAGGAGAGAGCTTGAATGATGTTTATGTTTTAGATAAAAATTTAAAAGAGAAGGGCTCAGTTTTAAATTTGGGAGAAACCGAAAGAGTTTATTCAGTTAGATTTGTCGGAGAAATGGCTTACGTGGTTACTTTCCGACAAACAGATCCATTTTATGTTCTAGACCTGTCTAATCCTTCTAATCCAGAATTAAAAGGAGAGTTAAAAATTCCAGGTTATTCATCTTATCTCCATCCTGTTTCTGATGATATTATTTTAGGAATAGGTAAAGAGGGATCTAAAGTAAAACTTTCTTTATTTAATGTTGCTGACCCAACAGATCCCCAGGAAGTTAGTAAATATATGTTAGATGAATATTGGTCAGAAGCAGTTGATAATCATCATGCGTTTTTATTAGATAAAAAACATGGAGTATTCTTCATTCCGGGCGGAAAAGGTGCTTATGTATTTTCTTATAATGGAAATAAGTTGAAATTAGAAAAGGCCATCAGCAAGACCCAGGTGCAGAGAGCTATTTATTTAGATGATTATATGTATATTATTAGTCAAGATGAAATTACGGTTTTAGATGAGAACAATTGGCAAGAAATTAAAAATTTGGATTTAAAATAAAAAATCTGTTTTAAATAGGCTCTCTGTCAAACACTGTGGTGCTTAAGATAATAAAATATAATTATTATAATAATTTTCTTATTAGTATTTGTATTTTAAGCGCCCTTACAACAATTTAGATACAATTCGAATAAAGACGAATAGAATTTCTACGAGGAATGAGAATGACGAGTATTGAAATTCATTTGGCTGAATGATGAATTGTCTAAATTCTTGTACAGGCGCGACTTTTTGCCTGCCCGCCATAGCCTAACGGCATCAGGCGTTGGCAGGCGGGGCTCTACCTTTCTCTAGAAAAAGGTAGAGAAAAGAAAGTGTTATCAAAACAAAATTAAAATAACTATATTTTTGCTATTAACAAAATAATATATTATTAAAATAAGTTAAGCTAAGTTTAGGATTTGTATTTATTCATTCTTCAACAAATAATGCTTATTTTATTAGATAAAAAACCATAAAGGTGGAAACTGCTATTTTATAGCTTAGATAATGATAAAAGCATACTTATCCACCACAGGTTATATTGTAGAGCCTTTAAATATTGACTTTTTATCTGATTATAGCTATACTACGAAGAGTGAGTTAGCTTTCTAGCTATGCTTTTTTGTTAAGCATTTGTCTGTGAGGACAAAGTTCGAGCAGTCAACAAATGCTTAACCCCGTAAAAACCGAACAAAGTGAGGTTTGTTGTGGGGTTAGGTTTAATAATAGATTTTTTTGTTATAAATAGAGTTAGAAATTCTTAAATAAAACCTTATTACTTCGCTGGTAGGGGGGTTTATTTTTTTAAAACTAATATTAAATTTTTATTATGGTAAACAAACTAAAAAATTATATTAAGGATTCTATTACGGAATTAAAAAAAGTAATTTGGCCAACCAAGAAAGAAGTTATCAAGAAAACAAAGCAAGTTTTATTTATTAGTATTTCTGTAGCTGCCTTTTTGGGAATAGTTGATCTTGTATTAACTAAGATTTTAGAAGTAGTTGTAAGATAAATTATAATACTACAAACTACTATAAACTATAAACTACTAACTACTAACTAATTTATTATGCCTAAACAAGATCCAAATGTAGGTCGTCATTGGTATGTATTACATACTTATTCTGGCTATGAAGAAAATGTCAAAAGAAACTTAGAACAAAGAGCAGAATCAATGAATATGCAGGATTATGTATTTGAAGTTTTAATACCTACAGAAACTAAAATTAAAATTAAAAATGGTAAGAGAAAAACTGTTCGGGAAAAAATTTTTCCAGGATATGTTTTAGTTAATATGATTGTGACAGATGCTTCTTGGTATGTGGCCCGCAACACTCCTAATGTTACAGGTTTTATTGGTTCTGGGACAACGCCAGTTCCTATGTCAGAGGAAGAGATTAAGGCCTTGCAAAAAAGAATGGGCGTAGAAGAACCAGAATATAAAATTGACGTGGCTAAAGGAGAGGGAGTAAAAATTATAGATGGTCCTTTTAAAGACTTTGAAGGCAAGGTTGATTCTATTGATGCCAGTCATGGTAAAGTTAAAATATTGGTTTCTATGTTTGGACGGGAAACGCCAGTGGAATTAGATTTTTTACAAATTAAAAAAATATAAATAATTTAAAAATGACAATTTTCACCCTCACCCCCTAACCCCTCTCCCTTACCCCTCCGCCTTGCAGGCACCTCCCCTTATTAAGGGGAGGAAGGGAGAGGGGAAAGCGAGCTTTGCGAGCTGGGGTGAGGGAGTTGAAAATTTAGATATTCACCCTGTTAAATAATTTTAGATTTAATTTATAAGTATTATTCTCATATTGTATAATTAGAAAAGAAATAAATTTATATAGGGTGTAAAAATTTAACAGGGTAAACAACATTATGGCAAAGAAAATAAAAACAACCTTAAAATTGCAAATAAAGGCCGGGCAAGCAAATCCTACTCCTCCAGTTGGCCCTGCTTTAGGTCAGCACGGTTTAAATATTCAGGATTTTTGTACTAAGTTTAATGATGCTACTAAGGACAAAATGGGAGATGTTGTGCCAGCAGTCATTACTGTTTATGAAGATGCTACCTTTAGTTTTATTTTAAAAACTCCTCCGGCCTCAGATTTACTTTTAAAAGCCGCTAAAATTAAAAAAGGAGCCGGTAATCCTTTGACAGACAAGGCGGGAACAATTACCAAGGCACAACTTAAAGAAATAGCAGAAAAAAAATTACCGGATTTAAATGCTTATGACATAGAAGCAGCCATGAAAATTATTGCTGGTACAGCCAGACAAATGGGGATAAAGGTTGAATAATTGTTAATAGGTTAATAGTATAATAGGATAATAGATATTTATAATAATTAATAATAGTTAAAGCCATGAGACAAAATTGGATTAGAATAGTATATTTATACTTAATGACTGCAATTGGTTTAATTGTTTTTATTATTGGCGCAGTTTCTATAATAAACCTAGGTTTAAAGACCTTTATTTTTACAAACGCAGACAGAGATTATTATATGGAAAAACCAAGTACCATTTATTTAGACAGAGAAGTAGAGCAGGTTGAGGCGATTAAAGATTGCGAAAGTTTAACAAGCATTGACAGAGAAATGATTCAAAACTGGTTGGTTGATTATGATGCCTGGAAACAAATGAGTGAAAATATTGATTATAATAAATCGCGTAGAGAAGGTGACGCTGCTCGAGCTATAGCTATGATTTTAGTGGGTTTCCCAATTTATTTATTTCATTGGACCAGAATTAAGAAAGACAAGAGAACGCAAGAACATAAGAACCAAAAAACTGAAGAAAAATAAAATAATAATGTTATTATTATTAATTATTAGTATTAATTCGTATATTAGCATTAAGTATTAGTATATAATTAATTGAGGGACCGTGAACCACTCCCGAGCTGAGCTCTGTCGGGTACACGGGTTTGTACCTCAAAAGGAAGATAAAAATATGGCTAAAAAGTCAAAAAGAATTAAAGAATTAAGAAAAAAGATTGACCAAGACAAAGTTTATTCCATAGAAGAAGGAGTTAAATTAATTAAAGAGACTTCTAATGTAAAATTTGATGCTTCAATAGAAATTCATGTTAATTTGGGAATAGATACTAAAAAAGGAGATCAAATCGTAAGGTCTATGGTTGTTCTTCCTTATGGAAATGGCAAAGAAAAAAGAATAGTTGCTTTTACTGAAAAAAAAGATGAAGCTAAACAAGCTGGAGCAAGTTTAGCTGGTAGCGATGATTTAATAGCTAAGATAAAAAAGACCAAAAAATGTGATTTTGATGTTGCTGTAGCCACACCAGATATGATGCCTAAGATTGCTCAAATTGCCAAAATTTTAGGGCAAAAAGGTTTAATGCCCAATCCCAAATCAGGAACCATTAGTCCAGATATAGTTAAAATTATAGAGGAGCTTAAAAAAGGCAAAGAGACCTTTAAAAACGATGATTCTGGTAACGTGCATTTATGTATTGGAAAAGTAAGTTTTGATGATAAAAAATTAATTGAAAATATTCAGGAATTTATGGAAGCAGTTAAAAAAGCCAAGCCAAGTTCATTAAAGAGTACATATATTAAAGGAATTTCTTTGGCTTCAAGTATGGGACCAGGGGTTAAGGTTAGTTTGTAAATTTATTGATATATATTTTAAAAAGGAAGTCGACGACTTCCTTTTTTATCTTTTTTTTGATAGATTTAAGGTATGGAAAAAGCCAAATTTAATATTTATGTAGAAGATTATAATATTCCTCTTAATCCTTGGTATATTCTTAATAATAATTGTTTTAAAGATGGTTTGAAGAAAATACTAGGTTTTAATTTTAGGATTGATAATCTTTTTTTGTTTGAAAAGAATAAGGTTACATGGGGTCCAATTGATCAACAATTTGTTAAAATAGGCGATATAGTAATTGAAAAAATTAAAAATGATCCCAATTTTTTAACAGAAATTATTCAGAGTCATTATAATTCTTTTGAAAAAATTAAAAATTTTTGTCAAAAATTAGAAAAAACTAATTTGAAGTCTAAAAGCAATTCAGAGTTATTTACAATTTATAATAAATATTATCAAATCTATGCTGAATGTTGGAATTGGGGACTCCTAATTCAATTGTTTGAAATGGGTGCTGTCAAATTTTCAGATAGAATTTTTAAATTAGTTAAAAGGGAGTTAGAACAATTTGGTAATTCCAATATCGTTTTTAGTAAATTAATTGCTCCTATTAAAGAAACTTATTTAAATAAAGAAGGGATAGCTATTTTAAAAATGGTTCAAAAAATACAAGAAGATAAATTATTATTAAAGATTGTAAAAAAAAGTAATAATTTAAATAAATTATCTTTGGAGTTTCAAAATAAATTAAAGCAACTGAGTAACAAATTTGGTTGGATGCAATATTATTATTTAGGACCAGCCGCCCAACCAGAGTATTATTATGATTTATTAAAATTGAAATTAGAATTAAATGCTAAAAAAGAAATAGAAAAATATTATTTAAAAAGAAAAGAATTAGAATCGTTACAGAATAAAATTCAAAGAAAATTAAATTTATCAAATAAAAAATATATTGAATCTTTGAGAGAATTCTCTTTTTTAAAAGAGATGCGCAAAGAAGTCCATATTTATTATTTTAATTATCATATGCATAAATGGTATTTAGAGGTGGCTCGTAGATTTTATTGGTCACCACTAAGAGTTAAATATATTACAAAAGATGAATTCAAAAAAATATTAGTAAAAAAAGAAATGGTTATTAACGAACAAGAATTAAATGATCGTTACCTTTGTTTGGCTTATTTGTTGGAAAATAATAAAGAACAATTTTACTCTGGTAAGAAAGCTCAGAAATATAAGAATAGTTTTATATATCCAAAGATTGATTTAAGGGTTAAAAAGTTAGAAGGTAATATTGCTTATCCAGGAAAAACAAAAGGAATAGTCAAAATTGTTAATTCCATAGAAGATTTAATTAAATTCAATCAAGGAGATATTTTAGTTAGTTTTTCTACTAATCCATCCTTGGTGCCAGCTATGAATAAGGCGAGCGCTATTATTACTAATACGGGTGGAATTACTTGCCATGCCGCTATCGTTTCCCGAGAACTTAAAATTCCTTGTGTGATTGGAACTAAAATTGCTACCAAAGTATTGAAAGATGGGGATTTAGTTGAGGTTGATGCGAATAAAGGAATTGTTAGAAAAATATAATCTATGTTTACTACTAAAAATTTACATTTATCACAACATTTAATAGATTATGAAGTCTATCAGTTTATATCTCCATTTAAGGGATTTACTTCTAAATTAAGAGTTAATTCAGGGATGAATTTAGAGACCTGTGTTTTTATTAAAAATAAGAGAGATTTTGGGCTTTATTTTAATTTAGAAGATTTTCAGAAAGTGGGCAGAAAATATTTAGAATTTGTTAAAAAAAGACCAGAAGATTTATTTAAACTTTTAGAAAAGATTATTTATTATTCGCAAAAATTATTTACTTCTTGTAAGGATATTCCCGGATCAAAAAAATTAAGTAAATTGACGGACCTAGAGATTAATCAAATTTATAACAATTTTTATAAATGGCATTATAAAATTTGGGTTTTAGCTATGGTTCCTAATTTATTAGAAGTAGAAAACAATTATTTAACAACTTGTGTTTTAGAATTAATTAAACATAATAGGAATTTTTCCAGTTTTAAACTGCCAGCTTTTGAAGTTTTAAATATTATTATTTTTTTTGACAGAGAAACCATATTAGAAAAAAAAGAAAAAGATTATTGTCAATTGCTAATTAATTTGAAAAGTTTTCCTCAAAGAGAAATGAAGTTAATAAATAAATTTTATAATGCTTATTCGTGGATGGAATATAATTGGTCTGGTCCAATAGAAGATAAAAATTTATTGATAAAACAAATTAAAAAGGATTTAAAAAAGAAAATAAATTATAATCAAAAATTAAAAGCATTAAAACAGGAAAGGAAAGAAAAATTAAAATTGAAAAAGGACTTTTTTAATCAGATGAATTTTTCTTCTAACGATAAATTTTTAATTAAGGCGTTAGAAAGTGTTTGTTATAGTAAGGGTTTTAGAATGAATGCTAGTTATTTTGCTTATTGTCAGATGGAAAGAGTATTTAAAGAGATGGCTAGAAGATTGAATTTAAGTATCAAACAGGCAAGAAGTATATTACCATATGAAATGAAAAAGTATTTACTGGAAAGAAGGGTTGATGAAGATAAAATTAACAATTTATACAATCAATCAGTTTTTTATTGGGACGGAAAAAAAGAATATATTTTAACGGAAAAGAAGGCGGAAGATTTTATCGATTCTATGACAATAAAAGATTATGTTCAGAGTAAGAATATTAATGTTTTAAAAGGACAAGTGGCCTTTAGGGGGAAAGTTAAGGGAGAAGTAAAAATAATTAATCAGCGATCAGAACTGGAAAAATTTAAAAAAGGTAATATTTTAGTATCTGGACATACTGATCCTTCATTAATGCCGGCGATTAGAAAGGCAGCTGCTATAGTTACAAATTTTGGCGGGATGACTTGTCATGCCGCTATAATTTCTCGAGAACTTAAAATTCCTTGTGTAATTGGAACTAAAATCGCAACCAGAGTATTGCATGATGGAGATTTAGTTGAGGTTGATGCGAATAAAGGAGTAGTAAGGAAATTATCATAAAAATTATATGAATAAGTATTGTTTTTTTAATGAAGAGCCAAATGTAAATATTTTGGGTTTAGATCCAATAATTTTTGCTTTTCATAGCCAAGAAATGGAAGATTTTACTGGTAAAAGATTTTCTAGTATGGCTTATGAATTGGATAATGGAAAATTCAGGGCAGGAACAATTAAAAAAGAATGCGACGAAATGTCCCCTTGTTTTTTTGCGAAAATAAAAAATGATTCAAAATTTAGAAAACAAATAGTTTTTAATATAGAAGATAGGGCAGATAAAATTTATAAATTGTGTAAGCAAAGTTTCAAAAACTTAAGAAAAGATAAGATTAGCATTGGAGAAAGGAAAAAGATTATTAGAAAAATTTTTTCTTTATATACCAGTATCTGTGTTTATGGTTTAATAGACCCAATAATTGAGTTTGGGTGTGGAGGAATTACCAAAGAATTGGAAAAAATTTTAGCAGCTAAACCAATTCCAGAAAATCGGAAAAGTAAATATTTGAGTTTATTAAGTTCTAGTTATAATCAAAATTGGGATCGGAAAGGTTTGGAAAGTTTGACTCAAATTGCTCAAGAAATTTACCAAAGAGAAGATTTAAAAAAGATTTTTTTGGAGAGAGATGATATTTTAGAAAAGCTTCCAGCTAAGATTTTAAAGAAAATAGAGGAGCATGTTTTTCAATGGTCTTGGTTAACTTATAGTTATACTGGGCCAGAATATAAAATTAATAATGCGATTGTAGATTTAAAAAAGATACTTTCTATTAAAACTAGCCCGCAAGAGCAATTAGAAAAATTAAATAATGAGCTTTTGGAAAATAAAAAAAGACAAGAGAAAATTATTGCTGAAATAAAGTTTAGTAAAGAAGAATTATATATGATAAAAATTGCCCAAGATTCCATGCAAACTAAATTTTTAAGAACCAAAATGATGTTTTTAGCCTGTTTTACAATCAATAAACTTTTAGATTATTTTAGAAAAAAAGAATCTTTAAGCTTTAAACAAATGGGGGTTTGTACGGTGCGCGAGGTTTTGTATTATTTAGAAACCGGAGAATTGCCAACTGTAGATATTTTAAATCAAAGATTAAGATATTGCGTTTTAATTTCTAAAGTTGATAATGAGGAGATTTTATTAGGAGAGAAAGCTAAAAAGTGGGTAGAAAATAATGTGGAATTAGAAGAAATAGATGAAAATATTTCGGAATTTTTTGGACAAGTGGCTTATGTTGGAGAGGGGGTTATTAGGGGCCAAGTTAAGATAGTTAATTTGACTTCAGAGATGGAAAAATTTGAAGAAGGAGACATTTTGGTATCTATTGCTACTACTCCAGATATTGTGCCAGTTATGAAAAAAGCAGTAGCTATTATTGCCGATATTGGCGGTTTAACTTGTCATGCAGCCATAGTTTCTCGGGAATTAAAAATTCCCTGCATTGTCGGCACAAAAATTGCTACAAAAATTTTAAAAGATGGAGATAAAGTGGAGGTAGACACTAATCAGGGATTAATTAAAAAATTATGAATAAAAAAGTAAAATTAGTTATTTTAGACTGCTATGGAATTGTAATGAACGAAGGTTATCCTAATACTTCTCGAGCTTTGGTTGAAAAATTTGGTGGTAAATTTGAAGAGTATCAGGAAATTATGTATAGAAAGTTTTTTAATTTGGCGGCTCTTAGAAAAATTAGTCAGAAAGAAGCGTGGCAGAGGACAGTAGATTATTTTAAATTACCAATTACTTGGCAGGAATTGCGGGATTTGCATTATGGTTTAATTAAACTTAATCCTCGAGCTGTTAAATTAAATAAAGAACTTATTCAAAAGGGTTATAAAGCATTATTACTGACCAAAAATACTAGGAGTCAATTTGTAGATGTTAATAGAAAATATAAATTAGGAGAAATATTCAAGCACATGATTAATACCTGGGAATTAGACCTACCAAAGGCAAGTAGAAAGACCTTAAGATTGATAATAAAAAGATTCAAGGTAAAAGCAAATGAGATTGTTTATGCTGATGATCAAATGGCTAATTTAGTAGATGCTCAAGAAATGGGTATGAAAATTATTTTTGTAAAAAATTATCAGCAGTTTGAAAAAGATTTGAGAAAATATTTATATATTTAAAAGATAAATTTTTAAACAAGTAAAAAAGCCCTTTGCATTACGCATTGGGCTTTTATGCTTTTGTCGATTACTCGGCTTTAGGTCTGTGGCCTAAACAACCAAGATAATCGATTGTGGTGCATTCATCATCCTCAAACTTGAGGATATAAACGGCACCACGATTCATTATTTCGATTTCAGAGAGGGGTGTGCCAGAGAGATTAGCAATTACAGTTTCTAGACGAGAGGCACCATGAGATGAGAAGGCTAGCGTTTTTCCAGGAAATTTTTTTATTTGTTCCCGGACAAAATTAGCACCTTCTTGACCACGGGCACGGATTTTGTCAACAGTTTCTTCATCTTTTCGAGATAGAAGTAAACCTTCAGCACCAACGCCCTTGGCACTGGCTTCTGCTTTCAAGTTCTCGATGTATGCCTTGTCAAAAGGATGGGCACCAAGTTTTGCATCTCCAATTGCATCACTAGTTCGAACGGGAAGAATTTTTCCCATTCCAGTTTGCAGTTCGATGATAGTGGTTAAACATCTTCCTTGTGGTGAAGAAAATACCTGATCAAAGCTAATACCTTTTTCGGCTAAGGCTTGACCAATTTTTCTAGCAAGGGCCTTTTCTTCCTCAGAAACTACTTGTTTCTTATGGAAGAGATGACGGACGAAAACGATCGTCGTTTCCATGTATCCTCCTAGGATTCTTATTCCCTAATGGGAATTTTTTTTTGTTTTTTTACCTTTTAAAAAGTTATCCACAGTTTTTAAGGTATTGTATTAGTATATATCATTATGGTAATTTTGTCAAGAGGCATTGACAAAATTACAATATAGGTATATATTTAAGTATAAAGTAAAAATTTTATAAAGTACTTTATACTTTTACCATTAACCTTTAAACCAATCTTATGTTAGATAAAATTATTAGTTCACAGGCACGATTGAAAATACTGGCTTTATTTTTTGAAAATATAGATCAAAGTTTTTACGCTCGCCAGATTGTGAATACTTTAAAGTTAGATCCAGCTAATGTTCATAAAGAATTAGTGTATCTAGAAAAAAATGGTTTTTTAAATTCTTATTCCAAAGAAGGCAAGAAATTTTTTAAGTTAAATCAGAAAAATGATTTTTTTCTGGGTTTGAAAATTTTATTTAAAAAATATGCCGAATTTCAAAATCGAGACAAATGGTTTATTGTAGAGGAAATTCCTGGTTATTACCCAATGATGGCTGCTCATGCTTGGTGCGTAGACACAGCTAATAAATTTTTAAAGCAAATGGGTTTTAAAAATAAATTTTATCAGACAGCCGTTAGATATCAAAATGGAATTTGTTCTTTAATGTTGATCAAAGGAGATTACGAGAAGATATCTAAAGAATTATTAGAAAAGGCAGTAGTTAATCAATCCTGGAGTAGGGGATATATTAATTTATTATTAGAAAAACAAGACATTTTATATCGAGCCACTGATGATTTATTAGATACTAATTTAAAGATTTTAAATAATAAAGAATTATATCAAATCTATAAAAATTATTATAATATTTATGAAGAACTTCATGGCTTGCATTGGATGCAGAGTTTTTGCGATTTTGGTGAAGCTTTCTTTTCTAAATATTTAATAAATTATTTAAAGTCTAAAATAAATAAACATAAATATTCTTTGGGTGAGGTTTTCTCTATTTTAACAACTTCAGATAAGGAGAGTAAAACAGCTGAAGAATATAAAGGTCTTTTAAAAATATTAAGCAAAATTAATAAAAATTTAGAATTAAAAGGGTATTTTAAAAATACAGAAACCAGAATTATTAATAAAAAGTTAAATAAATTTAACAAACAGATTAATAATGATATTGAAAATCATATTATTAATTATGGTTGGATCGGCTATGGTACAATTGGGCCGGGTTGGAATAAAGATTATTTTATAAATATTTTAAGTAGCTTAATAAAACAGAACGCTAATCCAGAAAAATTATTAGAAAACATCAAAGGAGAAAGAAAAAAAATTACTAAATTCAAGAAAGAATTAATTAAAGATTTGAATATTGATGTTAAACATCAGAAATTATTTGATTTTGTCAGTGATTTAATTTTTACCAAAGGTTCGCGTAAGGAAGTAATGTTTTATAGTTATTCGGCGCAGGAAAATTTATTTAATGAAATTGGACGTCGTTATTATTTATCAATCAGACAATTAAGATTTATGTATCCTCATGAATTTAGAGAACTTTTATTGAATAATAAATTTAGTGCTAAAAAATTAAATGAAAGATATAAATTTAGCTTTCATTATTCGCGGGGTCATTATAGTCAAGATAGTTTATTAGAAGGACAAAAAGCTAAAAAGTTCATTTCTAATTTAGAGATTCTTGAAGAAGATGTAAAAAATGTAAAAATTTTAAATGGTGATTGTGCTTCCCCGGGAAGAGCCAGGGGTGAAGTTTGTATTGTTGATACTTCTGAGGATATTAAAAAAATGAAAGATGGTATGGTTTTAATATCAATGGCTACTAGTCCAGACTTAGTGCCAGCTATTAAAAAGGCCTCAGCTATTATTACTGATGTCGGTGGGATTGTTTGTCATGCAGCAGTAATCTCTCGGGAATTATCAATTCCTTGTGTAGTGGGTACTAAAATAGCTAGTAAAGTATTAAGAGATGGAGACATTGTAGATGTTGATGCTACGCATGGAAAAATTAGTATTATTAAGAAAAATAATTAATTGTTGATATTAATAAAACTTGTTAAACTATATATATGTTAGATAAAAAATTAAATTGGTTTCAACTTTCCCAGCGACAAAATTTAAGTCCTTTTCCTAATTATTTTTCCACGGAGTCAATTTGTCGGGAAATGAAAAAAGTCATAGGTCGAGCTTATGAGCAAGTAGTTTTGATTTTTCAAAATAAACATATGTATGTTTTTATGGATAAGGATAATCATGAAAAGGTTGGCAAGTTTATTATGAAAAAAGTTTTAGCAGAACCAGATATTTTTATTAAATTGGCTACCAGACAAAGAAATTTTTACAAAGAATTTTATTATTTTCTAAATAAAAATAATAAATCTAAAGATTTAGTTAAATTCTCAGATAAAAAACTTATTAAACTTCATCAAGAATTTGAGAGAAGATATAAAGAGATATATTCACATTATTTTCCTGTTTTGGCTATGGAAATTTATTTTTTCAATTATTTAAGAGATTATATTAATTCTTTAGAAAAAAATAAGGTTAAAGTAGCTCGGTGTCTAGATATTTTAATTACCGAAAGGGCATCAATGATAAATACTGTTGAAAAAATAGAGACATTGAAAATTTGTTCTTTGATTAAAAAGAATAATAAATGGTTAAAAATTTTAAAATCAGAAAATTTAGAAAATATTAAAAAGGAAAAGTTATTATATAAACCAATTAAAAGACACGAGCGAAAATTTTTTTGGATTACTCGAGATTATGATGCTGATGTTTTGATTTTTTCTGATTTTGTTAGTAGATTTAATGAACATTTAAAAAAAGATCCTGAAAAGGAATTAAGCAAAATTTTTCAAGCAGAAGAATCTTTAAAGAAAAATGTGAATGACATTTATAAAAAGTTAAAAGTTGATAAAAAACATCAGAGATTGTTTCAAGCTATGCGCGAGGGAATTTATTATAAAGAATTAAGAAAATGGATTGTTTCTAAGGCCTTGTATTACTATGATCCAATTTTAAAAGAAATAGCTAAAAGAGGACACATATCTTTAAAACAAGCTAGACATTTAATGACTAGAGATTTAGAAAATTTACTTGTTAAAAAGAAAGACTTGAGCAGTGAATTAAATCAAAGAATTGATTTAAGTATTTTTCATTGTTTTCCAAAAAGAACTTTATTATATACTCAAAAAAAAGCTCACAAATATTTTAATTTTTTTGTTAAGGTTGACTATGGCAAGAAGATTTTAAATGGTATGCCAGTTTCAGCAGGTAAGGCTAATGGTAGAGTTAAGATAGTAATTGGTGAAAAAGATTTTTTTAAAGTCAAAAAGGGTGATGTAATTACTACTTTACAAGTTACGCCAGTTTTTTCTCCAATTTTGTCTAAAGCCAGTGCTTTGATTTGTGACGGCGGACCGGGAATTACCTCTCATCCGGCTACTTTAGCCCGCGAAGCTGGTATTCCCGGAGTAATTGGTTTAAGAATGGCTACTAAGATATTTAAAGACGGTGATTTGGTGGAAGTTGATGGAAATAATGGTGTAGTTAAAAAATTAAGTTAATTTTATGAAGCCCAACGTATATATAATTCAAAAAGCGGTTTTGGAAAAAAATAAGAATCCAAAGTTAAGGGGTTCTTATAATATCAAGGTGGCTGTAGGTTTAATTGAATATGAAAAAGATAACCAAAAGAAGTATATGGTCATTGATGCCGATCAATTAGTTTATTGGTCAGAGATTAAGAGAAACATTGAACAGATTGCTGGAAGTTTTGAAAAAGTAACTCATTTATTATTAACTCATACTCATTTAGATCATATTCAGAATATTTCTAATTTCAAAGATAAAATTGTTTTTTTAGCTAATAAAACTTCTATTCTAGGTCAAGCTGAATATGGTTCTCAGGAAATTTACCCTGATGGATATATTGAAATACCAGAAATTAGATATGAAGTTTTACCTGATGGTCATAGTCATGATGACACAATCTATATTATTGATTCTGCTAATGAAGGTAAAGTTATATTTTTAGGAGATTTAATTTTTACAAGTTTAGATAAAATGCCGATTGATAGATTAATTGGTATGGAAAAAAGAGCTAGTATTGATCCGGTTAAAAAGTTTTTTTATCTGCAAGAGATTTATAAAAAATATCCAGAAGTAGAAAAATTTTATTCTGGTCATAATGACCAGACCTTAAGTCGGAAAGATTTAAAGAATTTTATTGATGCTTTAAAAAATAATAAAGAGTGGAAAGACTATTTATATTCTTATATAAGCAAAAGAAATAAAGAATTAGATTTTTTTATTAATAAATTAGAGAAATTTTAGAATTTAACCTATTTGTCTAGCGTCAATTCTACTAATACCTTCTTCGATGTCTTTACCAAAAACCCTAGCTTCATGTTTTTTGTCTCCTTTGTAAAAATCATATTTTAATCCTTGGGCCTCGGGCATTTCACCAACTTCATTTAAAATTTCTTTTAGATTGTCAGATTTGGGTATTAACATACTTTCTTCTTCAGCGGCGGCTAAAGTAGCAATAGAAGCATGGCTATTAGCAATAACTATTACTTTTTTTTCGTAATTTTCTACTAGATGCTTAATGACTCTTTCAGCTTTATTAATATCTTTTGTATATCTAGTTTTCATTTCAGAAAGTTTTTCTATTCCTGCTGGTATTTCGTTTTCGGGAGTTTTAACCCAAGCCATTAAATCGCCAGTAGCTTTAACTTTTTTTCTGTATTCTGGATCTCTTAATTTAAGTCTAAAATTAGGATTTTCATCTACACCCTGTACTCCTTTTAATCTTTTAGCAATACCTGGTCCAGCTTGGTCAGATTTTTGGTCTTTATACTCTAATACAGCCTTAGGTAAAAATATATTTTGATCAGCTATTCCGTATTTTTTTAGAATATCATATTCTAGCCATACTTGTTGAATAGTTCTTTCTGTTCCTGAATCGCGGAGATGGAATTCAGTTTTGTCCGTAATTTTTTGTACTTCTTCTTGAATTTTGTCATTATCATCCCACTGATTGAAGTTAGAATTATTTTCTTGAATTAAGTTTTTAATAACATTTTGCATTGTTTCGGTAACTTGTTTTTGACCCTTTTCTGTTAAACCTCTTTTGATTTGAGTTTTGTCTTTTTCACTTTGTCCGTGACGTAATAAATACATTGTTAGAGCCGGTTTTTCTTTTAATTTTTCTTTTGTTTCTATTTTCTCCTCGAAGTTAATTTTTTCGTTCATAGTTTTTTGGATTATTAATTATCTCTTGTTATTATTTTATCTTTTTTCTTAAAAAAAACAAGCCAATTGTTCTTTATTTAAAAAATTGCTAAACTAAAATTATCTAATAATTAATAATAAAAACTATGAGTTTTGAAAAACAAAAAGAAGAAAAAAAATATGGTCAAAATATTCATGCTGTTTTAGAATTTGGTAGGCATGAAATTCCCGGCAAAACCCCAGAAGGTATGAGCGCTGATTATTTGAAACCAGAGGGACGGGAAAGCGCTAAACAAAGAGGAAAATTAATTAAAGAAGAAAAATTAGGTGGCTATTCTTCGCCTAAAATGAGGGCTCAAGAGACTGTTGATTTAGAAATGCAAAGTACTGATGATGGCGTGGATGTAGTTAATAGAAAATTGGAAGATATTAAGAATAGAAGGGGTCAAAAAGAGGAAAATGTTTTTAAGGCGAAGACCAAAGAAGAATTAGATACAGTACAAGACTTTGGTAAAATAATGGGCAATGCTAAAAAGTGGGCCCAGGGACAAATTGAAGGTGGTTCTAAAAGAGGTATGTATGAATTAATTGTACAATTTTATTTAGATAATTCTGAACTTTGTGTTGAAAATGGTGTCATCACTCCCCGAGAAGCAGCCGCAGAAATAGCAGCTCGAGCCTATAAAGAGTTAGGTATGACTGAAAGATTTTACAAAGATACTGATATTAGATTAACCAATATTACTCATGGGCCAAAATTAGAACCCTTTTTGCAACAAGTTTTAATTAAAGATAATGGCGAGAAGGGATTTAAATCTTTAGAAGAAATAGGGGGAGCTTTAAATCCTGGAGAAAGTTTTGAATTTGAAGTAAATATAGATGAAAATGGTAAAAAAAATGTTAAATTAAATTTAAAAGGAAAAACTTATGAAGTTGATTTAAAAGAAATAGAAAAATTGTATCAGGAATATAAAGAAAAAAATAGCAACAAAGATAAAGAATAAAATTATAAATATTAATAACATGTTTAAGATAATACCATTTTCTAAAATCATTAAAAAAGATGTTCATTTAGCCGGGGGCAAAGGAGCTTCTTTGGGAGAGATGATAAACGCTAAAGTACCAGTGCCAGATGGTTTTGTAATTACTGCGGAAGTTTTTGAACAATTTTTAACAGACACAGATTTATATCAAGACATTCAGTCCCAATTAAAAAAAGTTAATTATCAAGATACTAATTCAGTTGATCGAGCTTCAAATGTTATTAGAGATTTAATTCATGATGCTCAGTTTCCAGAGGATTTAGGTAAAAAGATTTTAAAAGAGTTTAAGGGGTTAAAATGTAAATATGTGGCCGTGCGTTCTTCAGCTACTGCCGAAGATTCTTCAGTAGCTTCTTGGGCGGGTGAGTTAGATACTTTTCTAAATACTACGGAAAAAACTTTAATTGATAATGTTAAAAAATGTTGGTCTTCTTTATTTACTCCTCGAGCTATATTTTACCGCAAAGAAAAAAAATTATTAAAAACAGAGGTTTCCGTAGCAGTAGTAATTCAAAAAATGATTCAATCAGAAATTTCGGGAATTACTTTTACAGTCCATCCTGTCACTAAAGATAAAAATCAGATGATTATTGAGGCTGGTTATGGTTTGGGTGAGGCCATTGTTTCCGGAAGCATTACTCCTGATTCTTATGTAATTGATAAGCGAGACATGTCTATCTTAGATATTAATATTGCAGAGCAGACCAGAAAATTAGTGCAAAAATCAGCGAGCGGAGATAATAAGTGGATTAAGGTTTTAAAATCAGAAGGACAAAAACAAAAATTAAGCGGTTCGCAAATTATTAAATTGGCTCAGATTTGTTTAAATATTGAAAAGCATTATAAATTTCCTTGTGATATTGAATGGGCTTTTGCAAAAGGAAAGTTTTATATTACTCAATCTCGGCCAATAACGACTTTGTAGAAAATTAATTATGTATAGAAAAAAAATTGATAATTGGGAAAAGATAGTAGAGAGAAAAATGGTACCGCCTACACCTTTGCTTTGGAAATTTCAGATGCTAAATCAGATGCCAAAATTTTTGGATTTAACTGGTCAGCAGGTTAATTATTTGTGTTATTGGGAGGGGGGGTTGAATGGGATGGTTAAATTTTATCTTGAAAAAAATGATTTAATTAATATAAATAATTATTTTTTTAATTATATAAAGAAAAGACATTCAGTTTTAATAGAGGATTTTGAAGGTTATATAAAAAAAATAAGTAAAGATATATTAAGAATTTCAGCTTTATTTACTAAAGATAGTTTTAAAAATAAAAATAATAAAGAAATTTTTAATTTATTGGAAGAATATAAAATTTTTTTAACAGAAAGTTTTGTATATATCTTTTTAATAACCATAGGAATTAAAAAATTTCAAGAGTACCTACGGGGATACTTAGATGAACAAATTAAAAAATATCAGGAAGATTTAGATCCAAATGTTTGTTTGGCTATATTGTCTGCACCTGAAAAATTGTCCTACCTGCAAGAAGAAAAAAAATCTTTGGAAAAGATAATCAAAATAATTAAAAAGGATAAAAGATTAATAAAAATTTTCAAACAGCCAGTAAATTTAATAATTTTATTTTTAGAAAAAGAAAAAAGGTTAGATTTTTTGATAAACAAGCATTTTAAAAACTTTTTTTGGATTTCACACGAATATATTGGCCCAAGCTATACCAAAAAGGATTTTATAAAAAGTATTAAAATTAGTTTAAATAGTCAGGAAAAATTTAGGGTAAATATTTTTGAAATTAAAAAAAATAAGTTAAAAATTATAAAGAAGTTAAACATTAATGGAGTTCACGGAAGTTATTTTAATATTTTGAGTTTTTTTACGTATATAAAAGATTATTATAATGGTATAGAAATCAAATCTTTTGTAAATTTAGAGATAGCATTAAATTTAATAGCAAAAAGATTTAAGATGATAAGGCAAGACGTTCATTTTTTACATCCAGAGGAATTTAGAAATTTGTTATTAAAAAATCACAAACCAAATGATTTAAAAAATAGAGAAAGATATTATTTGAGTATTTTTTATAACGGAATTGAAAAAAAATATTCAAATGTTAGCGCTAAAAGTAAATTTTTTAATAAAATTAAAAATGAAAAATATAATAACACGAATAATGTTAGGGGTGTGATTGCTAATGTGGGCAAGGTGACGGGGAGAATAAGGGTTCTTAGGGGTAGAGATGAGATAAATAAAATTAGAAAAAATGAAATTTTAGTTGTGACTATGACAACACTTGATTATATACTTGCAGTTAAAAAATCAAAAGCAATAGTAACGGATGAGGGCGGATTAACTTGTCACGCTGCAATTATTAGTAGAGAATTAAACAAGCCCTGCATTGTCGGTACCAAAATCGCCACTCAAGTATTTAAGGATGGAGATTTAGTGGAGGTAGATGCTTATAAGGGAATAGTTAGAAAATTAAATAAATAATTTATTCTAAATTTAGAAAGATATTTATCTTCCTTTTTTGTTTTATTTTTGGTAATCTTAAGTAAAAGACATATTAAGAAAATTTTAAAATAAATTAATCGTAATTAAATACAAAAAATATGAATATCAAGATAGTTAAAGATAAAATTTCTAAAGATGAATTAAAAAATATAGCCAGAGAAATTTTTGGAGAAATGGTTAAAGCTGTAGTTGATGTTAAAAAAGAAATAATGGCTGTTGGCGGAGAACTACATGCTGATTCTGAAGCTTTACTTTTGAAAGATGATTCAAATCAAGATGATCTTTGGGGAATTAATATTTATCCTGACAAACCCGCAGAGGATTGGATAATTTTTACAGCTTTGATTAATATTCGTCCTAGATTAGGAAATAAGTCAATGGAGATTCAAGATAAAAATATAAGAGAAAGAATTAAAAAAATTATTGATAAACTAGTTGAATAATGAAAAATATTCATCAAAATTTAGCTTCTGGAAAATGGAATAGATTGTCTTTAATAGAACAATTAGCCAATATTGGTAGCGAGGTACAAAGAGTTATATATTGGCATAAGTTAGATGATAAAGAAAATAAGGACCATGCTATTTGGCGTGTTTTAGAATTACTTGATTTAACTATCTCTGATCAAAGATGGAAATTACAAGTTTCAGAATTGACTCGTTTAAGGGAAATTTTTTGTAATGTATTTTTTAAAGATAATGAATATAATATTTCCTTTAGTTCATTGAATGATTATTTTTTACAATTTGCTCTAGCAGTTAAAAAGTAATTTTTATTTCATTTTTGTTGTCCTTAAATAAATAAATGTTAAAAAAACTTCCTAAAATAGATTTACGGATATTGAGTGGAGCTGGGCTGATAATGCTGGCGGCTTTATTTTGGAGTTTGGATGGAGTTTTTATTCGTCCGCAATTTTATGTTTTGTCAGCATCTTTGGTGGTATTTTTAGAACATTTATTTGGATTTATAGTTTTAAGTCCTTTTTTATTTTTGAATTGGTATAAAATTAAACATTTAAGTAAAAAATCCTGGTTAGCCATATTATGGGTTTGCGTTTTTGGAGGACTAATTGGAACTTTAATGATTACTAAGGCATTTTTTGCGGCTGTGCATGGTGAGACCAATTTTTCTACTGTTATTATTTTACAGAAACTACAACCCATCTTTGCATTAATAATGGCCAGGATGATATTGAAAGAAAAATTAAGTTCGCGATTTTATTTTTGGGCCACGATTGGAATAATAGCGGGATATTTTTTGGCCTTTGGACAGGTTAATATTTTTGCAGTTGATTGGATGCATAATGCTGCTATTTTTGCTTTAATAGCGGCTTTTGCTTTTGGGAGTTCTACTGTTTTTGGCAAGCGGATTGTTAACCATTTAGATTCTAATTTAACCGCTGCTTTAAGATTTGGCATAACCAGTATTTTGGCTTTGGGATTAATATTATTTAATGGTAGTATTTTTAATATAGGTCAGCTTAATCCACTGCATTGGAAATTATTAATTGTTATAGTTTTAACTAGCGGGGCTGGAGCCATGTTTCTTTATTATTTGGGTTTGAAAAAAGTTACTGCTTCCACTGCTAGTATCTGTGAGTTATTTTGGCCCTTTTCAGCTGTAATTTTAGATTATATTATTAATAAAAATGTTTTAAATGCTGTGCAAATCTTATCATCAATTGTTCTTCTAATATGTTTTTATTTTGTTATTAAAGAGGGCAAGATGAAAGGCAAAATTTTCCAGGCCAAAGTTATTTGGGGAAAAAGCCAAGGAAGGAAATTAGGCTTTCCCACCGCCAATTTAGATATTAAAGAATTAGATATTCCTCATGGAGTTTATTTAGTGGATATAATAGTTAAGGGAATAAAACATAAGGGTTTGATGCATTATGGATATAAAGAAACATTTCGAGAAGATGTTGGCATAGAGGTTTTTATAAAAGATTTTAATCAAGATATTTATAAAGAAAAAGTTAAAGTAGAAATATTACTACATGTGAGAAGAATTAAAAAATTTAAAGATAGTCAAGAACTGAAAAATCAGATCCAAAAGGATTTAAAATATTTAGAATAATCCCCCACCTTTTGATTAAAAATTAAAAGGTAAGGGATAAATTTGCTCTGGATTTATAAAATTGGTAAAATATTAAAACGTGATGCCAATATACTAATGCATACTAATTATACCAATGTAATACTAATAATATCTAATAACAATTATTAGTTGAGGGATAAATTAATTTAATAAACAATTTAAATATACCTATAAATTAAGTCAATCCCTTTTTAAACAAAGCATTATTAAATAAAATTAAACTAGGTTCATTAACAATTATATATCTAAGTATCAGTTAAACAACGGTAGGACACTTTTAATT
>Ga0268285_1000380_pt1 | contig 26460 bp, 25 predicted proteins | sample saktaG_2_FD_190144 | JGI IMG/M metagenome (GOLD analysis project Ga0268285, IMG submission 190144) | Saline water microbial communities from Sakinaw Lake, British Columbia, Canada - sak_2013_06_06_120m | ecosystem: Environmental > Aquatic > Non-marine Saline and Alkaline > Saline ... | reverse complement strand
CTCAATTCTCATTTATGATGAAGCTACATCTGGTCTTGATCCGATGACATCACGATTTATTACCAGTTATCTTGAAAAACTCAGGCAGTCTGGAAAAACAATTGTGTTAAGTGCTCACAATTTGTCCCAGGTTGAACGTATCTGTGACATGGTTATCATTCTGAAACAGGGTAGAATTGTAAATCTGGGCAGTATGGATGAGTTAAGGGAATTTTTTGGATCGGTAACCTATAATGTCTTCTTTTCAGGACCATATAAGAATCTGTCAATTTCTGTTACACATCTCTCCAGTGGATTATACCGGTTGACGGTACCATCAGTTGATGAACTCAACAGAGTAACAACATCAATTACAGAGGCAGGAGGGTATGTTGAACGCATAGAATCTGCATATCCTACACTAGAGGAAATGCTTGTTCAAATTGGAAAATAACTGCAATAAACATACATGGCAGAAAAAGGAAGCTCGCAGTTGAAAATTAATTAAAAAATTTAAATTTTTTCATATGTTGCAATGGCTGCTGCAACATCTTTATTCTCAACAGTAATGGAGTAAATTGCATTGCACATCCTGATAGCTTCGTCAAGTGGTTTTTGATGAATATTTCTCCCGGTTGCATTTCCTGCGCATCCTCCGATATGAATCTGATCATATAATTGTTGCAGGAATGTCTTCGCATCAACACTGGATCCCCCGGCACATACAACCCGTGTCCTGCCAGCTGCACGAGTTGCTTCTTTGATAAGTTCTGATGAAGAAGATCCCTCTTTCTTGGGTGGATTGACCTTGACGAAGTCAGAACCCAGACATGCAGCAACACCAGCTGCTCCTGCTATGAGATGTGGGTCTTTCTCGTCATGTACAGCAGTTCCCCGTGGGTATATCCACAGGACGGTAATAAGGCCATGTTGATGAGCTTCACAAATTGATTCTGCCGCCTCTAAAAGCATAATATGTTCATATTCAGAACCAAGGTAAATAGTGTATCCAATGCCTGTTATTGGGAGGCAACTTTGGTCTCTGAACCGTATAACCTGATCAACCGTTGTTATCCGGGATGACAATGGATCTTTTTGTGCGGTTTTTATGAGATGAGTCTTTGAATTTATCTTCACCAGATAAGAAATATGGGGATAATCAGCTCCATATGCAGCAATTAATCCCATCTGAGTTGCAAAACACCCAATTTTAGATCCTGCCGCTATTCTGAAAAGATGTTCTGGATCATTATCATCAGAATGAATACTATCTCCAAAAAAGTCTTCATTGAGATGTTCTATCTTTTGATCCCCTGCAAAAAGCATAAGACGCCCGGAATCATGAGTAATTCTCCGGTAATTCGAAATATACGTTTCATATGCCTGTTTAGGGACATCTGAAGGAATTCGTATTTTTTCTGATTCACTCATGAGGTAAATTCGAACTTTAAAAAATTTAACAGTTACCACACCATGCCACTTTGAGGTGGGAATAATTCCTCTTTTTTTATGTTCTGCTAAGGTGTATGAGAATATTCATCGAACCTGAATAATTTTTTCTTCATTATTTTTCAGACGTGTTCTGAGCCACGCAAGAGCATCTGCCTGGTTTTTAAACGCTGCCACATTGACCGGTTCTCCATTTGCTATAAATGCCTTAAGAATTACTTTCTCAACGTATATGCGGCCTTTTCTCTCTTTTTTAATTTCTATAATCTGGAAACGCTCGATATAATCCAGATTTATTAGATCAGTGCCAGTATCAAGCCATTTAGGCATAATGGTCTCTCACACCTGTTATCGTATCAGAAATGAAAACACGCTCCCTTTTTATATTTGTTCATGAGATTCTGGATTTATGTATGTTATCCAAGAGATACAGTAATAATAATATCGTGAGATCTGAAATTCATTTTTTCTTTCGTATTGTTTTTTCTGTGTATGTAATTATATCATTAAGAGCCTTTTCGATATGGTTTCCAGCCTTTTCACATGTTTCCTCGACATGTTTATGGCCTTCTTTTGTAGATACAATATCCCGACCGACATTTAAAACATCCTGCAGCGCTCTAAAAACTGATTCTCTTGCAGTTTTGATTCTTTCTTCTATTTTTTCCTGCTGTTCTTCCTTTTTTGGAATAGATTTCTGTATTTCTTCAACGTCTTCAATCCATTTTCCATTTTTAAAATGTCCTGGTGTTTTAGTCATGTAGTTGTATGTATCTTCAGCAGCAGAATATGTATTTTTTTCTTCATCTACCAATATATTTCTACAATATTTACCATTTATACTTCAAAGATGGGATTATGATATCATATCTTTCTTCAGAGTATCATTGTTATCTATGCATTATCCAGAATAATAGAAATGAATTCCATTTCATATTGTAAAGATATTATTTTCAATTTAAGGAGTTTTAACAATGATAATGAGGATGGAATTTCATTTGTATAATATGTTGAAATATTCAGGGTGAATATAAAAACTGTTTTCTATTCTCTTAAAAAAAATGAATATAACCAATAAATCGTTATACGGCAAATATGAGCATTATTTAAAGAATAAAATCGTATATACTCGTCTGAATAAAATTTTTCTGTACAAATCCAGATAAACGTATTCCAATAAGCCTGATGTCATCTCCGGAATAAAGGTCATGATAGAGATTCAGAACAACTGATAGTATCTTTTGCAATTGATCTGTCTCATGAGAAAAAGAGATGGCGCGGGTCTGGGTAAAAAAATCAGCATATCGAATCTTGACTGTTACGGTTTTACAGAGAAAATTGGATGCTACCAGCGTATTCTGAACAGATGTAGTAAGTGAAATGAGCGTCTGATAGATATGCTCTGGATCATGCGTATCAGTGATAAATGTTATCTCCCGTCCAATAGATTTGCGGGGTTGCGATGCATGAATACCTGTTGTGTCAAGGCCCTGTGCAATACATTGCATCATTTTCCCCCAGTTTCCAAAGACTGACATAAGAATCTGAATATCAGTCCCTGCAAGATCTCCAATAGTTTTGATACCTGCATTCTCAAGAAGGAAAAACCGACGTTTACCTATTCCCGGGATGGTGGAGACTGAAAGATTCTCTAAAAAATTTCTGATATCATCTGGTTTTATACACGTAAGTCCGTCAGGCTTAGAAAATTCAGATGCCATCTTTGCATAATAACGGGCTGGTGCAATTCCAATGGAACATGTAAGCCCTTCTTGTAAATAAATTTCATTTTTTATGGTGGTTGCGAGGCTTATTGAAGATATATAAGTATTTGTAAGAGAAATATCCAGATAGGCTTCATCAATGCTAACCTGTTCATATACATCTGAATATTGTTTTAGGATGGACATTATTCGTTTTGAGACAATATGGTAAAGATTCATATTAACTGGGAGATAGATTGCCTGTGGACAAAGTTGGTATGCCTTTGATATTGGCATACCTGAATGAAGTCCAAATTCCCTCGCTTCATATGAGCAGGTGCTGACCACCCCCCTTTTTTGATACGGATCAGCTCCTATCACAACAGGCTTCCCTACCAGATCTGGGTGGTTTGCCATCTCAATAGAGGCATAAAAACTATCCATATCGATGTGCATGATAATCTGCGTCTTTTCTGATTTCTGATTCACTTTATCATACCTGTTTAAGATATCAATATCCCGGTTGTAAACGATTCGTAATTGGTATATCTCTATACTGGCACCGGATAATTACTGTATAAAGAAAAATTGATTAAACTTCTGATGATGCACAATACAATTTTTACCAATTCCTGATTGGATATAATGTAAAGGAGATAAAAATAAGACCTACAAGGTATTTAAAGGGCATTATGTCCGATAAAAACATAACTACAATATTGAAAAATAATATATTACGATACTTTTTAAGTTTTTTACATGTACTATACAAGAAAAGGTGTAGGTAATTGAGAAATTGCGAAGAGATGAAATACCTGGGGATAGTTATCTGATGCATATGAGTGATGAAGAATCTAGAAACAGTTGTCCTTCCACAATGTGTCAACAGTGTAGCGGCTGTGAACAGATTGAACCAATACATGTCATAGTAAAATGGGAGCATAATTGTTCTGATACGATATCTGATAAAGAAATTGAGATGATAATGCAGGATCTTTCAGAGGAGTTTTCCTATTCAGGAGTTCAAATAACCTACATCCACACCAAAAAAGGAGATGAGACAAAATCGTGCCTGGGACAATGGTATATTAATGGAGTGCGGATGGAAGAACTGGTTCCTTCCTTTTCCCCTGACGATCATATTGATAAAGATGTGATGCGTTCAGCACTATTTAGTGCATTATATTCTCTTTGAGTAATACCGACAGAATGTGTAATAAGGAGATGTACTATGAGCAATCAACGAGAAAATCAATCTGATTCAAAGGAAACACTAATTATGTTACAGGAGGATGAAAGTTATCGCCTTCTCAGTTCATATAAAATAGCGGTTCCAAGACATCAGAAGATTGTAACAGAAGATGAAGCAATACAGGCTGCCGACACCATCGGGTATCCGGTGGTCGTCAAAGTTGTATCAGACTCTGTTATCCATAAAAGTGATGTTGGGGGAGTTATTACCAACTGTCGTGATGCTCTGGATGTCAAAAAAGCGATAAGTCTCATATCATCGTCAGTGAGAATGCACAATCCTGATGCACGAATAGATGGTTATCTTATTGCACAACATCTCCCTGAAGGCCTTGAATTACTTATTGGAGGAAAAACAGATCCCACATTTGGAAAACTGATAACCTTTGGTCTGGGTGGGATCTTTGTTGAGTTAATATCTGACATTTCCTTACGAATTTTACCTGTAGATAGGCAGGAACTGGTATTGATGATACAGGAAATATCAGGGTACCGCCTTTTAGGTGGGTATCGGGGAATACCTCCGTATGATGAGAAGTTTCTCGTAACATCTCTTGAGAAGATATGCAATCTTTTTCTTGCATGTAATGAAATTATGGAGTTTGATATTAATCCGTTTCGTCTCTATCAAAATGGAGGCTGTGTTATAGACGCACGTTTTTTTAGGGGAACACCATCATTTCATGCAGACACAACAATTCGTCAACCTGTACCGACTGCCCTGCTCCATCCATCCAGTATCGCAGTTGTAGGTGCATCACACCATCCGGAGAAGGTTGGATATACGCTGATGAGAAACATGCTTGCATTCTCTGGTGAAGTCTTTCCGGTAAATCCCTCTGGTGGAGAATTATTTGGACGCACTGTTTTTACCTCTCTTACTACCATTCCCGGACATGTTGATATGGTTATGGTTGCAGTTCCCTCCTCAGCAGTAGTTAGTGTTGTTACTGATGCTGCTGTAATCAAAGCGTCTGTGGTTGTAATATTAAGTGCTGGTTTTTCTGAGATGGGACCGACTGGAGAGGAACGTGAGAATGAAATTTGTGCCATTGCAAAGAAAGCAGGTATACGATTAGTCGGGCCAAACTGTCTGGGTATTATTATCCCTTCAGACAATCTGAATGCAACATTTACAAACGTCGTTCCAACACAGGGACAAATAGGATTTATATCGCAGAGTGGAGCAGTTATTACATCAGTTACTGATTGGAGTCTTACTGCAGGAATTGGTTTTTCATTGATAATCAGTGTAGGCAACCAGGCAGATCTTGATATTGTTGATTATATCAGACTTCTTGGTGATGATCCAAAAACATCAGTAATTATTCTGTATATTGAACAAATTCATGATGGAAAGGCATTTATGCAGGCCGCTGCTGATATCGGGAGTCATACTCCGATAATCGCTCTGAAATCCGGGTCTTCTGAATATGGACGACAAGCTGCCCGCTCACATACCGGATCCCTTACCGGGAGTTATAAGACATATATCGCTGCGTTTAAACAATGTGGTGTCATCCCGGTATATGGGATTAAAGAGGCATTTGCAACGGGTTCCCTGCTTGCGATAGAAGGATACCCTCTCGGTAACCGGGCTGTTGTTATTACCAATGCAGGTGGTCTTGGTGTTCTTGCATCAGATTATGCAGAACAATACGGGGTATCATTTATTTCCCTTTCTCAATCATTATTAGCAGATCTAAACGCAGTTCTTCCCCAGGAATGGTCTCATAATAATCCGGTTGATATTATTGGTGATGCAGATATTGTTCGATTTTCCCATGTTTTTGATGTATTCATCAGACATAAGTCAGAATGGGACATTGCCTTTATTATTATTTCTCCGGTTGCACGAATCGATCCGGTGAGTCTGGCCCATGAATTAATTCGTTTTTCTTCACATGTTGAATCTATAATTATTGGATGTATGCTTGGAGGGATATCTGTGGAAGGTGGCATATCAATCCTTCAAAAAGGACATATTGCTTGTTTTACCGATCTAAAAGAGGCCTTTCTTGCTGTTGGTACGGTAATCAGGGCGAAGGAAAGAATGAGTGAAAATCTAATTGAATCAGATTATAAGCCCGATATGGTCGTTTAACTGGGTGAATTCCTGCTGCAGTGTCTGTCGGAATTTATAGAATTCTTTAGCACCATACATATTTTCATCTGAATTCATCATTTGGGAATTGTATCTGTTATCGAGAAGATCCTGAAGTTTTTTAGTGATTGCAATTGCTTTATATAATGAGATTATTTTTTCAATGTCTTTCTTTGGATGGGTACCTTTTATCTGGGAAATGATACCCTGAATGCGCTTTTCTTCTAATAGTACCTCATCAATTATTTCGATACAGTTTTTTGGAGTAATCGGTTTCATGAGATAATAATTAATATCAAAACAATACCGTTCAGCTTCCTGATAGGTGAGATTTTTTCCAGTCTGCATGATAATCGGGATATTCTTATAATCTGAATTCGCCTTGATGCGACTCAGCGTCTCCCAGCCATCTATTGGTTCCATCATAATATCCAGAAGAATGATATCAGGTTGAAACTTCTGTAAAATAATAAGGGCTTCTGCCCCTCCAAGCACTCCCTGAACTGAAAAACCATATTTGGTTAATCCTATGACGAAGAGATCATTCAATGCCTGTTCATCGTCTATAATGAGAACTGTTTTCGTCATAATTCACTCTAGCTGCACTTATACTATTTTTGTATTCCAACTGAAATAAAGTTAGGTTATTTCCTTAAAAACATTGCTTATTTATTGTATAATATATATATATATATATATACATATATGTATATGCCTGTGCCTTAACTTTTTGGTTATGCATAAGCCAGATACATTACGTAATTTGCGTTTAAAAATAAATATTGAATTAAAGATAGTTAAGTCATGATGAGATCCTTAAGGTATGTAATACAACGCTTCTGTTGATCTGATTCAGAAGAATTTAATTGATAATAAAGTATGAAAACCTATGAAGGAAAAAGGTACCTTTAATAAGATAATAAGGTAAAAACGGCATTTATAAAAATTGTATGATAAATCTAAAATATAATAAGATTATGCGAGGGGAGCGATTCGAACGCTCGAACACCTGCGTGACCAGGCCCTGAACCTGGCGCCTTTGACCTGGCTTGGCAACCCTCGCGAGAATACACATTATTCTTCTTCTGACATAAAGGTTGGCACACAGTTTTTGAATCTGTACTCGTATCACACAAAACACCAGTTCTTTTTAATTCATCATCATCCGGTATTTTCATATTAAATCCCTTTTTGATAGTATACATATATGGGTTACTTTAGATAAAACCCAAATAAAGATGGTTTTGACACTGCGTGCATATTCCAGTATCAATGATATAACAGGGTATTGGTAAAAGAGAAGTAATCGGGAAAATGTGGCAAAATCATTTGATGTGAAAATGGTGTTGTCTTTGTCATGTATCTAATATTAAGTATTGATTTTTTGCTCTTTTTTGCGCAGTTCACCCCGACGAATCTTACCTGAAAGAGTTTTTGGAAGTTCATCAATAAATTCAATAGCGCGTGGATATTTGTACGGAGCAGTTATACGCTGAACAAAATTCTGAATATCTTTTTGTAAGGCGTCTGATGGTTGATATCCTTCATTAAGTACAATAAATGCTTTAACAATAGTTCCTCTGAGGGTATCGGGCACGCCAATGACGGCAGATTCCTGGACCGCAGGATGTTCAAGCAACGCGCTCTCGACTTCAAAGGGACCGATTCGATACCCGGAACTTTTGATGACATCATCATCACGACCGACAAACCAGAAATATCCTTCATTATCACGATATGCTTTGTCACCGGTATAATAAAAATCGTCTTTAAATGTTTCAGAATTTGCCTCTTCATTCTCGAGATATTCAATTACCAGTCCTACCGGGCGGGGATTAAGACTAATTGCAATTCTGCCTTCTGTCTCATCCGGGACCTGTTTTCCCTGTTCATCATGTAGTTCAATATGCCATCCAGGCATTGGTTTTCCCATTGATCCTGGTTTTTGTTTCATACAGGGAAATGATGCAATACAACAGCAGGTCTCGCTCTGTCCATATCCCTCATAGATGGTAAGGCCGGTTTCTTCCTTCCAGATCTTGATAACCTCGGGATTTAATGGTTCACCAGCGCTTATGCAGTGCCGTAAAGAACGAAGATCATATTTTTTCAAATCTGCAATGATAAGCATCCGGTAAATTGTTGGGGGGCAACAGAATGTTGTTATCTCATATTTTTCCACAATCGGTAATAATTCGGTTGCTTTAAATTTTCCCCTGGCATCATACACAAAGATACAGGCACCCTCAATCCATTGCCCGAAAATTTTCCCCCATGCACATTTGGCCCAACCAGTGTCGGATGAAGTAAAATGGAGATCATTACTTCTCAGATCCTGCCATAGTCGCGCAGTGGTGATGTGTCCCAGGGGATATGAATGATCATGTAGTACCATCTTTGGTTCAGCAGTAGTTCCGGATGTGAAATAAATGAGCATAGGATCTGTTGATTTTGTATGTTGCTCAAATGGCATACTAATGGAATGACGTGAGACCGGGGCAGGATAGAGTAATTCATACCGATAACTGATCCAGTTAGGAAGGTCACCATCTACAAGCATCCTGGATTTTACAGATGGACAATATTTACAAATTTCCTCTACTTTTCCTGAGTTTTCTATATCGGTAATGACCATCCTGAACTTTCCTGCATTAATACGGTACTTAAGATCTTGAGGTGTCAGCATAGTCGGACAGGGACATACAACGGCCCCGAGCTTAATGAGAGCGATAACAAAAATCCACCATTCTGGGATTCGGTGTAACATAATAAGGATCCGGTCACCCTTTTTAATTCCATATTTAAGGAGAATATTGGCAGCTTCAACGCTTAAATTTCGCAGATCTCTGAAAGTGTACTTTCGCTCAATGCCTTCCTGGTTTACCCATATCATTGCAAGTTTATTTCTGTCAGTAATGGCCCAATGGTCAATTACATCAAATCCAAAATTGTAATACTCAGGAACTTCTATTGAGAATGTTCGATAAAATTCGTCATAGTCCTCTATATTATGGGCTATCTCTGCCATATCTGATACCTTAGCCTGCGATTATTATAGTTCATTCCATTTCAATCAGAATAGTAAGGTATTGTATAATAAAATCAGATGCAGAATACCTGTATACCTAGGTCTTTGAAATTACAAAATTTGCAGAGATCTATGAAGGAGTTATACTGCCTTCTATAGAGAAATTCTGAGGAATCCTACCATTACTATTATGTTTATAAACGTCTCAATAATGTGCAATGGAAGACAAGAAATACGAGTCATTAAAAATTGAGAATATCGTTGCATCAGGGGGCATTGCTGACTCGATTGATCTTGAGATGATTTCTAATAAGATTGAAAATTGTGAACTCAACACAAAACGGTTCCCGGGGGCGGTATATCGCATTCTGGATCCAAAGATGGCGACACTCATATTTTCATCTGGGAAAGTAGTTCTCACTGGTTTAAGGGATAAAAATGCTCTGGAAAGGGGATTGAAACTCGTCATCAGTAACATAACTGAAGCAGGCGTTAAATGCTTTGATGAACCACAGGTTGCTATCACAAACATCGTCTGTTCATATGACATTGGGAAGTACATCAATCTTAACAAAGTAGTCATTACCCTGAATTTAGAGAATATTGAGTATGAGCCAGAACAGTTTCCAGGACTGGTATACAGGATACAGGATCCTAAAATTGTAGCTCTTCTCTTTTCATCAGGAAAAATAATCCTGACCGGAGGAAAAAATCTTGAAGATATCAAACGGGGACTTGACTTTTTAGAGCAGAAACTCAGCAGCATAATGTGAGAGAGAATATTACCAAAATCGATGTGTTTTGATATAATTTCGTTCAGCTTTCAGAATCTCCCGGTACATGGCATCACCGGTTGTATTTGTTCCAAGAATCCGTGATGCCTGGTCTGGTCCTACTCCCTTAGCGGAGAGGACAATTATTGCTTTTTTTCCACTTGAAAGAACCATATTTGCATTTCGCATCAAACGTGCAATTGCATCACGTTCTTCTTTAGATTTATCTTTTTTCCGTATTGTACGGTATATCTCCTCTTCATATGGTTTTAAAGCCGCTATGAGTCGTGCTCCACATACAGAACATTGCGGGCTATCAGGAGAGCGTTCCACCGTTGTTCTGACTTTCCATCCATAACAGTTCATACATGCAAGGATTATATCCTGTTTCATAATCCTGTGTTTGATAGTGGATAACACCGCCTGATCAGTAGAAGGAGGAGGTATCTGATCATGCGATGAGAAAATACCTGCTGCCCCTATCATACTGACAGGTCCAAGAACCAGTGATATGGTGCCCTGCTGAATATTGGTAATTATCTCTTCAGCATGGGTGACATCCATATATCTGGTAAAAAGTTCCCGGTATGTCTCCTCCTGAATGGTAGATATCTCGATGATATCAGCCATCCGCCTGATACCTATCCGGTTGTAATCAGCATCAGGATCAATCACCCCAAATTTCTTTGCAGTCTGGATTAATTTAAATTTAAACAGATCTGAACGTTTCATTGCGAGTTGTAATATGGGTTTTATATGTTCACTCTGTACATTTGCAAGTATCTCACGCACGGTTCCTGCCCTGACTTCTGAAGGGAGGCGAAGGTAAATCCGGTATGCATCAATATCAGTCCCGACGGTTGACCCATATCGGGCTGATATCAGGATTGCCAGGATCCGCCCTATCGCCTCATTCGTCTGATGACCAGCGCATATGTTGATAACCACACCGTCATCTACCTGTTCAAATGTAATACAAGTATCAGTCGGAATTACTGAATGGTTTTTATCGAGCATAGCAAAGTATGCCTGAATATATGTTGTTACAATGGGGTCATCAGTATATGATGAAACAGTCCTGTGGCGTCTGAGTTCACCAACCTCATGTGCCACTGCATAAGGCACTGGTATCTGTTCCCCTTCCCATGATGGGACCTCACCTCTGGCATGACGTGCCGGTTCAACAGTAATGGTTCCCTCTTCCATATCCAGCACCCGCCACAATCGTCCTCTTGCAATGAAAACCACTCCTGTGGATAGATATGTCACCACAAACGATTCATCAAGTGATCCCACGGTTCGTCGCGAGACGATATCATAGACTGGAAACCTCCGCTCATCAGGAATCATTGAGAGATTGCCGTATAGATATGTTCGCGCCCGTCTGGTGGTTATTATCTTTTCTCCATCAATCCGGATGAGATGATGCAAAGATAGATCCTGACATATATCAGAAATGAGTGTATCTTCACCAAAATAGAGGGGAGATTTAGTTATAATGGAGATAATATCAGAACGGTTTATTTCTCCGGCCTCGACTGCTATGGCTGCTATCTGATTGGCTAGTACATCTCCAGCACGATATACCGGAACAATATCTTCGATCTCTCCATGTAAAGCCCTTCTTTTAATCACCAGCGATTCTAATAGATCATCAAAACCAGTTGCAATAATTGTTCCTGTCGAGACCATACCTATTTGATGCCCTGCACGGCCGATTCGCTGGACAAGCCGGTGAACTTCACGAGGGGAACCAAACTGGAGAACATGCCCGACATGACCAATGTCAATACCAAGTTCCATTGAAGAGGTGCAGATGAGAGCTTTCGTCTCTCCTTGTTTAAACCGATCTTCTGCCTCAACTCTGATATCCCGTGAAAGAGAACCGTGATGAACATCAACATCTCCCCGGTGCATCAGGGCATGTCCAAGTGATTCTGCAGTAACACGCGTGTTTACAAATATGAGAGTAGATACTGATTCCTGAATCTTATCCTCAACAATCTGTACCTGATCTGAAAATCGCTCGCCTGTTATGGCTACATCTATTAAGAGACTTTTTGCAATGGGTACATCGATAATAGAGAAGGGGCGGTCTCCACAGAGAAATGATCCAATAACATCCGGATTTCCTACGGTAGCTGACAATCCAATGCGTTGGAATTCTCCACTATATCTGACAATTCGCTCCAGAGCTATGCTTAGTTGAGCTCCTCGTTTGGTTCCTGCAAGATCATGAATCTCATCAATGATGACATATTGTATCTGGCACAACGATTCGCGTAGGCGATGACCGAGAAAAAGGGCCTGAATACTTTCAGGTGTGGTAACAAGAAGGTCAGGGGGTAAAAGTGCCTGACGTCGGCGCTCTGCCTGTCCGGTATCTCCATGTCTCACACCTATCAAAATTCCCAACTCCTGACACCACCACAACATCCGAGACATAATATCCCGGTTCAATGATCGAAGGGGAGTAATGTACAATGCCTGAAAACCCCTGGATGAACTCTGTTGCATCATCTCAAAAATTGGGATCATGGCACTTTCTGTCTTGCCGGTTCCTGTCGGGGCAAGCAATAAAAGATGTGAACCTGCCAGAATAATAGGAATTGCCTGTTCCTGAACTAAAGAAAGCTCGGTAAATCCGCGCTTTACAATGCAATCACGGACAGGTCGGCTGAGTAGATGTAGTGCGCTCATGAAGGGTGTTGCTATAATGATATACTGTCTGCTTCATCAGGATCCACTGGTTTTCGTCTCCAATACGTTTTACCACAGGATAATTATTTTTGACAGGTTTTTTAAGGGATTGGTGCTGTAAAGTCTCTCTTTTGGAAAGATTGTGCCCTTTTGTTCATTATAAATCATCAAAAGTATCATTCATTCGATACAATTGATGCTCCCTGGCTGTTTCACATGTAGAATGAATTATCTCTCTACAAAAAGAGCAGAACCAGAGATGTTTTCTGTCCAGATCCTCAAGACTTTCAGGATTAGACATAATACATTCAGGATTATCACAATGAATCAGTCCTAACAGATGTCCAAGTTCGTGGCATCCTTCCTTTGCAAGACGCTCTATAAGAGCAGCATCATCCGGGGGAAGGTTCCAAAACTCATTTTTTAGTCTGGCAGAAGAGATAACAGCAGCATTTGCCACTGGGCGTGCCAGACCAAACACATATGCATGCTGTCTTTGAAAGAGATCCTGCGCCATAACCAGAAGAACAGGACGCAACATCCTGGTGCGTCTCTTATACCTATCGATTGAATCAAGGATAGAGTGCGCATTAAATTGCTCCCGCTCATGGACAAATCCATTACATAATATTGGATTTGGTGTGATATGCACCGGGATATCCATGGTCCTGCTTACTAGACGTGATGTCGGGAGCTCAAGTCCTTCTGGTGCCCGGGCATCCCAAAAGATATGGATATCCATGTCCATATTGTGTGTGTGATAAGTGGGTATAAACATATTGAACTGCAGATTGGGACTTATATTGCATCCATGTATACTTCAGTCGTAGAGGTTGGTGCCGGTTCTAATCTTACGGCAGCACAGGTACTGTATGATGCAGGAATAAATTTGATCTGCACTGATATCATACCATATAGAGGAGAAATCCCATTTTTGTATGTAATTGATACGATATGGGATCCTGATATTTCACTATATTCTCATGCAGATTGCATTTATGCCATCAGACCAACTGAAGAGATGATGAGTTCTCTCATAAGGGTTGCCATGAGAGTGAATGCCGATCTTCTTATTTATCATCTTGGATTTGAAGGGTACGAATCTGATATTAGACCTGATATTATCGACTGTGGCGTCCCTCTCATGCGATATGTCAGACGTCAAAACTGAAGAGGGTTGCCTGTGTTTTAGGGAGTGGTTTTTCATCGGACTGAGATTCATTTCCTGTGATGGTTCTCTGGTTTGGTTTTTCTGATTTTCCTGGTTTTTCGCGCTTTTGTCTTTCCTTTTCCAGACGTCTCTCTTCTTTTTGAGCATTTTTTTCTTCTGCCTCAATCTCTTTTACCACTGATTGTGAAACGGTCCGGTCACCGATGATATATTCAAGCTGGTCGGCATCGCATGAGAATTCTAACGCAAAAATTTTCGGATTTTCTGCTGCTATGAGTGAGATAGACCGAATATACTCTTCTCGTATATGAGCCTGAGAAATATGTATCGTATTAGCAAGACGTGTCAGAATCGCATGTCTGATATGTTCCTGTTTTCGAGCGGTTGAAATCCTGCTTCTACGGTGAGGGGGGGCAATTTTAAATCGTAATTCCTGATGTAAGGTTTCAGCATGAACACCAAATAACATAAGAGCAGAAGCATAGCGCCAAAGAGTATAATATTGCATACGAAAAGTTCTACCAAGGTAAGTATCAGCCATTGCCAACCAGGAATATGCTTTGGTTCTGTATCGCATATCACGAATATTTATGACCTGCTCTTCTATCCAGGGGAGAATTTTATCTGGTGTTTCGTCTACTTCAAAAGATAATTGTAAGAGGTCCTGATTTTTTCTCATTCCATACACAACGCTGACAAGGTCAAATATGGATGACCGATGATCTTTTTGCGATATATAAATGTCTTCTGAGTTTAGATTTTTCTGTCCTATTGATGAGGCAAATAACATATTTACCGCAGATCTGATATCTCCCTGCGCTCCCTCAGCCAGGAATCTGATTGCTTCATCAGAACAGTTGACACCTTCCTGTGAGCAGATCTCTTTTAATCTGGGAGCTATTGACCGTGCCTGAATAGCTTTAAATTGTAATTTTTCAGAGATTCTCTGTATTTCTGATGTAATTCCATATGCATCATTTGCAATGAGGATAATGGGTTGCTGAGCATGTTTAATTATTTCAGAGATAGCACGGGCACCTCCCCGATCTGCATTTCCCTGCAGATTGTCAGCTTCATCCAGGATTATTACTTTATGAACAGCTCCTGATAGTGATCTGGTAGTTGAACCTTCACCCGCTATTTGTTCGATAACGGTCTTTGTTCGCTGGTCACTGGCATTGAGTTCAACGATCTCCCATTTCATATCATATGCAAGAGCATAAGCACTGGACGTTTTTCCGATACCTGGTTTTCCATACAGGAGCAGGGGTTTAGAAGCAGGTGTCCATCCCTGTGCCCACTCGACCATTCTTTTAATAACATCACGATTCCCAACAAGATCTGTGATGTGAGCAGGTCGGTATTTTTCAGCCCAGTCCATACCAGATCTTTCTACTGATAAACAAATAAATTATGTCAGATGAGACCGAAATGAGAAGGTAGAGTGAGTCATTAAACCATGGGAGAATATATCTGTTCGACTGAAATTGTTGCCAAAGCGGTCAGAGAATATGATGGTGTCAGGCGCAAAGCAGAGATCGGTGCAATGGTTAAGGAGCTTCGGATTGAAAGCCCTGAGGTTATTGCTTCATTTGGAGAAGATGCCGCTGTTATTGAACACAAAGGAGATGCTTTGCTTCTGGCTGCAGATGGTATCTGGAGTGTTCTTATGGATGCAGATCCATATTGGGCCGGGTATTGTGCAGTTCTTGTGAATATTCATGATATTGCTGCTATGGGTGGGCGCCCTATTGCTATGGTAGATATTCTGTCAGTTGCCTATGATGATAAACGCGACAGTGTTATTGCAGGTATGCGTGATGCATCAGTTCAATTTGGTGTACCTATTGTTGGCGGGCATCTGCACCCTGATACCCCATATAATGCTATTGATATAGCAATCCTGGGTGTTGCAGAGATAGATGATGTTATTTATAGCAGCACTGCAGAAATCGGAGACATCGTACTGGCGGCTATTGATTTACAGGGACGGGTTCATCCGTCCTGCGTTTTAAATTGGGATTCTGCAACGCTCAGAACTTCTGATGAGGTTCGAGCACAGATTGGAGTTATGGTAGGACTTGGTCACGATAAGCTCGTTACCGCAGGAAAAGATATCTCTAACCCGGGAATTATTGGCACACTTGGCATGTTGCTTGAAGTTTCAGGTAAAGGGGCAACCATTGACCTTGATAGGATACCACGACCAGATTTACATGCCCATAGCATATTGTTTGAGCGCTGGGTAAGGATGTATCCGGGTATGGGGTTTATACTAACCCTTCATAAGGAGCATGAAAAAGAAGTTATCGCGAGATTTAACGCAGTTGGGATGTCTGCAGCTTCTATTGGGCATGTCACTGACTCAAAACAACTGTGCATTTCCTATCAGGGAACAGATACCAAGGTATTTGATTTTATTGATAATGGGATAATGCATCTGTGTTGAGGGATAGTATGCCGACGATTGGAATAGGTATCGGCAATGATTCAAAACGGCTAATTGAGAGTATTTCGGCATACAATGGCTCTTGTAGGATTGTGTGTTACTCTCGATATGATATAGATCCAGGTGCTGTTCCATGCGAACTAATCCAGGATAAATTACCAGGAAAAGCCCTTGTCACTGATCTGATGGCAGGGAATATTGATGCAGGAATACGGGGAACCCTTCCAGCCCATGAGACTCTTTCATTTTTGAAAATTGTTGCAGGGGTTTGTGAACTTGAACGTATCGTTCTTCTCGAATCTTTCTCAAAAAAACTGTTCTTTTTGGCCCCTGTCGGGATTGATGAAGGATGGACTGTAACCCAGAAAATCTCGCTAATAAAAAAAGGGCAGATTATTGCAAGACGGTTTGGTCTACCTGATAAGGTTGGTGTCCTGTCTGGAGGTCGTCTTGATGATGTCGGTCGTCACCCTATGGTCGATACAAGTATGGCAGATGCTCTTTTGGTCTGTCATGTTACAGGTGCTGCCTATTATGGAATTCTGCTGGAGGATGCTCTTTCAGAATGTGGGTTGATTATCGCTCCGGATGGTATTTCCGGCAATTTAATATTTCGTACACTTGTCTTTGCCGGAGCGGGGGCTGCACATGGGGCACCTGTCGTAAATCTCGATAGAATCTTTGTCGATACATCGCGCGTCAATCCTAGTTATATTGGCGCGATAAAACTCGCAGAAACTCTTATTGAGTAATCTACGTCTTCAAATGGCTTTATTTTTGATTATTCAAGGAAAATAGGATACATCATCTATTATCTTAATTATTCAATATTTTGCATAGATATTGGGAAATGGCTATGAATATACAGCTAAATTTCGAAAATATCGTCCATAATCACGAAATGTTTAAATAGATACCAATTAACCTATTTTCCGAGGTAGAGGACTATGGCAGACTTACCTATAGCAGCAGTTGTTAGAATTGCTAAAAAGAATGGTGCCGAACGTGTCGGTAGCGATGCAGCATCAGCTCTTGTTGTAAAGGCTGAGGACTATATTGCAATGTTGACAAAGGAAGCAAACCGTTTAGCACAGCATGCCGGAAGAAAGACCATCAAGGAAGAAGATGTGAAGATGGCAGCAGAAAATGCCTGAATCCCCTCTTCCTTTTGGTTTACAGGTAATGTAGTCTTATACCCATAGGGAATTTCTCCTTTTTCATTGCACAACTTTTTTACTGAATCTCATATTCAGATTATGGTATCATATGAATCTGATGGCTGATTATACAAAAATAGAATGGATTTGTAAGGCTGGCACTCATACTTTGCATGAGACGGTCATAATGACCCTTTTGTGCTGGGTATCACATCACAACCAGGGATGACTGTTGTTGCATCAGTAAGAGCTATGCCAAAGGCTTTGAAGAGGGCCTCACATTTATGGTGTTCATTTCTGCCTGTTACATCCATATGTATCGTTGCTCCTGATGTTGTCGAAAAACTGGAAAAAAAGTGCTCGATAAGAGAAGGCTCAAGAATTCCTTCAATTAAATTGGTAAATGAAGCATGGAAAACCAAATAAGGCCGCCCTCCAAAATCCATCACAACAGTTGCACATGACTCATCCATGGGTACCATGGTATGAGCGTACCGCTTTATTCCCCGACCTTCACCCACAGCTATTTTAAAGGCCTGCCCAAGAACCAGAGCAACATCTTCCATGGTGTGATGAGGTCCAACAGGAAGGTCTCCTTTGGCCTTGCAGACAATATCAAATTTCCCATGCCGTGCAACTGCAGTGAGCATGTGATCAAGAAAGGGAATGCCAGTCTCAATATCACAGACGCCGGTTCCATCAAGAATGAGAGAGAGAGTAATCTCTGTCTCACGTGTTGTTCTGTTAACCAATGCAGTTCTCATCTGGAAACCTCAATAGCTTCTGATAATTTCAATCGTCCATTATAGAGAGCTGAACCTAATATAACACCGCAGACATTATTTTCTTTTAGAGCAATGAGATCTTCGGTTGTTGTTATTCCTCCTGATATCATAACTGGCAGCTCTGTATGAGTAATCAGGTTTTGTATCGTAGTCATATCTATACCTTCACAAAGCCCTTCTACATCTACATTGGTAAAAAGGAGAGAACCTGCACCTTTTTCTTGAAAGATACCAGCCCATTTGATATAACTGCCGGCTGGTCGTTCCCATCCATGGGTTACGACTTCCCCTCCCTGAGCATCAACACCAGCCATAATTCTTTCTGAACCATATTCAGATGCAATATCAGTAATTGATTGTGGGTTTTCTACTGCGAGTGTACTAATAATGATGCGGTCAACACCGATGTCCAGCCACGCTCCGGCATCTTCTACTGAGCGGATTCCTCCCCCGAGCTGGATATATACTCCGGTCTCTGTTAGTAATTCCCTGATAATCTCAGCATTTTTTCGTGCATTGCCAAATGCTCCGTTCAGGTTTACAACGTGAAGGGCATCCGCTCCTTCGTCAAGCCAGCGGTGGGCACATCCCAATGGTTTTCCATATATAGTTGCTCGATTTCTATCCCCCTGGATAAGTTGAACACAATTCCCATCCAGAATATCTACTGCAGGAAATACTATCATGGTGGTTTTTTCCTATGGTACCATCCTGTCGATAACCATGACCAGGATATCTCTGGCACCTGCTTTTTTAAGTCGGTTAATCAATTGATAAACACGTTCCTGATCAACAACAGCATGCACTGCAACTATGTCATTGTCTGATCCTACTTTCATAATAGTCGGACCTGCCATACCTGGGATAATAGCCTGTACAGCATCAAGATGATTGGTATGCACATTCATCATGAGGTACGATTTCCCACGTGCATTGACCACACTCTCAAAGGCAAGCAGAATCTCATCTATTTTTAATTTTTTCTCACATAATGAAGTATGGTTTGCAATAAGCATTGTTTCAGTATGTAAGACCGTATCAATTATCCTGAGACGATTCTGTTTTAGTGTAGTTCCAGAACTCGTAATATCTATAATTGCATCAGAAATTCCCAAATGAGGAGTTGCTTCACAGGCTCCTCCCACCGAAATTATTTCTGCCTGTATCCCAATTTTTTTGAGATAATTTCTTGTTATTGAAGGGAATTCAGTAGAGATACGTTTATTATGTAACTGATAGGGTGATTCTATTCCCGTTTCTTCATCAACAGCAAGCACTACTGACGCGATACCAAATCCCAAAGGAAGAAGTTGTGCAATATCCACCTCTCTCTCTGCTACCATATCAAGTCCGGTAATACCGATATCAGCAATTCCTGAAGCTACGTAGGCTGGAATATCTATTGGCCTGACATAAATAATATCGAGGACCGGATCATTTGTACCAATAATAAGAGATCGTTCACCCCCTTCATTGAGAGTCAGACCTGCTTTATAAATTAGTTCCCGAATGGGAGTTGCTATCCTCCCTTTATGGGGGATAGCAAGTCTGATTCGCTGGTCATGGCTTAAAAATTCTGTTGAGCCAGGTTTTGTTGCCATTTAACGTATATTAGAAAGTTTTTAGCTCACCGGCGATGACCCGTTCGGTGACATTGCATATGTTCAAAAGACCGGCATCGATTATTTCATAGACTTCTTTTTGTAGTTCCTGTACCGTGTATGATTCCTGTGGAAGAATCTGTGCACTTGCTACAAGCGGCTGGTCTATAGGCATACCAATCTGAGAGAGGAAACGTAGGTAAATCTCCTCAATTCCATCAATTTGATTGACACATTCATGTGCAAGTTCGGTTGTCAAAAGATTATAGATCTTTCCGATATGGTTTATCGGATTCTTTCCTGAGGTAGCTTCCATGCTCATTGGCCGATGTGGAGTGATTAATCCATTTGCCCGGTTACCTCTTCCAACAGATCCATCATCTCCCATCTCAGCGGATGTCCCTGTTACCGTCAGGAAAAGACTACATTCGTGAATACAATCTGCAGTGTTTATATTTACTTCTACAGAACGAGAGGTACACTTCCGTGCAATTTTTTCAGATTCTTCTTTTAATCGTTCGATATAATCTACATATTCATCAATTGAAGAGATATACCGGTCAACCATTGCACAACACATTGTAAGTTTGATGCTATTTTCCTGCCTGAGTCCCATAATCTTGATATCCTGTCCATATGCAGGATATTTTGGTCTGAATGTGTTATCGATATGAGAGCTTATCTCCTTTATGATAGTCTCAGTCTCAGAATATGGTGCATACGAGACCCCAAATGAGGTATCATTGGCTCGCGGGACAGCATCCACCTGAGGTCTGAAGACATCTCTGAGATCTGTTGATCCGTTTCCAAGCCGGCAATCCACAATAATGTCAGTATCAAAGTTCAATTCAGGGAGAATCGTTCGCATATAATCTTTTGCCGCTTTCAGAACTATCGGGTCTGTGGGTATTGTTGTACCTTCAAATTCTTTTGTAGCACGGCCGTCAAGAAGAACATAAATTGGTTTTATAATCTTCCCCCCACCAAATTGAGGTTTAGATTCCCCGGCAACTATCTCCCCCTGGTCGGTATTATGATGGAGTGTTCCTCCAAAAGCATTAAGATAGGCTTTAGATAGTTCTCTGCTCATTGACTCGGCGATTCCATCTGCTATGCTGTCTGGATGACCAAGGCATTTTCTCTCAACTACTTCGACATTCTGTTTCTCTAATGGGAGTTGGTATAATTGTTCAATGGAAATGTTGCGACTCATCACAATCCTCGTATACTGTTTATTTGTGGTACTCGTGCTTATGGAACAAATAAGTTCCATACTGATTGATAAGATACGAAGCTGAACAGACAAAACATAATTTTGATTGATCAGTCACATCTCAATCTTCAGCTATCTGTACATACTCTGTTATGAAGTATAATAATAGGTGGTTATTGTTGTAAAACAGGTATGATGCATTCCATATCTAAATAAAATAAAAATGAAACTGAAAAGGTCTAAATTAGTCTTTAAAAATAAAAATATTTGTTTTATGACCGGATTGCTATTTGTTTTGTATTTCCATTATTTTTTTAAGATTGTAAACTCGCAATTATAGAGATAAAAGGGTTGAAATGTATTACTGGCATATTTGAGTAATATTCAAGTTTCAATTTTGATTTAAATAAAAGTTATAACGCATCATCCATTCTCAAATAGGTAGTAATAACCAATCGCTCTGGTTAGGGATTGTTCTTGGGTTTTTAAATTCGTCTGATATCAGAATGGGATTTCAAATTACAAGGAATTTTAGTAGGTAAACTGTTTAGGCCCTTATATTTTTAAAATTCTGTATCTGTAACGTGAATCTGATGCACAGGATATTATTCTTAAATATTATTTCGATTCTTCAACCAAATTTTCCTAAAATATTCAAATACATTGCAGAACATGTCCTGTAAAATCAAATGATTATTATGCAGATATTTTTAAAAAAATGTTGCATTTGTAACATATATAATCAAGTCGATTTCTGTATTTGGTTGATGGAAAGATCTTAATTATTTTTTTATTCCGTCGATAAAAAGACTTTTTACGAGTACTTCACGGAGTGTAATCATCTGATTTTTATATCGGTGTTCATGTTCTAATTTTTTATCAAGAGTATTCATAACACTCGCTATCTGACGTTGTTCATCACGGGGAGGAAGAGGTATAAGAAGAGAACCAAGTTCTTTTCTTGAAATTGTAGGTGGTGATTCATATCTAAACCTGGTAAAATATCGCTCTTTTTTAAATAAATACCAGTACAGATAAAGTGGTTCTAGTTCTGCTACCGGGATAATACCATAAATATCATTATGTATTGCCATGTCTTCTTCGGTTATCACCGCTGCACCAACGTCCCCCTTTCTTACAACCAGGATATTTTTCGCAGGTACAATCCAGCTCCCAGCAGAATCTATCGCCTCTTTTGTGACAAATTCCATATCATCACCCATTTTTCTGCCAACAATATCTGAAGGTGCAACCCATGCAATATCACCCTGCCAGTAATTAGATATGCTTTTACTGGGCGTTCCCCCTTTTTTTAGAATCTGACATAATGAATGTAAGGATCGCACCTCCCACGTATCTGGAATTCTGCCTATTTCAGTCTCGATAAATGCAGTTTTTCTGACTCCATTAGAAAAAAGACCCTGTAATAATCCCTTAAGTGCATCATGAGTTCGTCTGATGATTCTATCTGTATCGTTTATTGTTACATCAATTGTCTGGAGAAGTTTGACAATTATATCCTGAATATCTCGTGGAGGTACCGGGAACTGGTGATTCAGAAGGAATCTGGTAGAAATGTCTTTAAGATTTTCTTTTTCCAGACATTCCAAAAAGACAGGACTACCCAGGTAATAGCATAGATAGGTAACATTATCATCCCGTTTTAAGGGTAATCCAATTACTCCTGCATCAATTCCTGCATTACAGGAAGTAATTTTTGCTCCTGTCATCTTAAGTAGAGATTTTTTTGATGGGATAATAAGTGAATTCTGATAAAGAACAGGAAGAGAAGATCCCGGTTGAATTAAAACATTATGTCTTGAGGTTTTAATTATAATGTCAGATCTTGCATCTTTGAAATCTTCGGGTGTAATAAGCATTATCTGGTTTTTGTCAGAATCCTGTGTAACTTCAAGTGGCTTTTTCCCTCTCACCGGAGTGAAAATATTCTCTCCTTTCACATACTGAAACGACATAGTACAATCAAATCGGTTTGTTCTTTCTCGTTGATTATTTCCTTCAGACATATACAGTAATTAATTGGTGTAACCGATTATTTTCAGATATTTCTCTATCTTTTGTGAAGTATCTTTTCGGTGAGCCTCCAGAGTTTGGAGATCTTTAAGAACTGATCTGACATTGATTAGAGTTTCTGAACCTAGACTGTCAACATATCGTGATACAGTTAATCGGTATTCTTCATCAGCTATCGTATTCGAAGAAACAGATGAACTAAATCCTTTTAGTTCTATTCCCTGTTGGGTTACAGAACAGATTGTCTGTATCGTTTCAGGAGTGAGAGTATTTCGTTTATATTCCTGTATATAATGTTGTGAAGCATCAATAAAAAGGGTTTTTTCTGACTGATTCCTTTCTTTACCAATTATGAGTAGAGCAGGTGCTTCATCTGAAGAGAAGAGCACCTTTTCAGGAAGATAAATGACCGCTATTAAATGATGATGATGGATAAGTTCTTTCCGAAAAATTCGCTCATTTCCTCCTGAATAGAGGAATTCATGAGGTACAATCACTGCCATCTTTCCATCAGGTTTTAGCAGGTACAACATATGTTCAAGAAAAGTAATTTCTCCCTGTCTTGACCGATAGGTTTGAGAAGAAAAACTGGGATTAACATCCAGATTGTCAAGATTCCAATGACTCATATCAGGAGATCTCGGAATTTCACAGATGCACCTGTCAAAATGAATCAATTCCTGCTCTTTATAGGTAAATGGAGAGAGAATGGCATCATTTGCTTCAATCTGTGTATTTTTCATTCCCTGCAGGTACAAATTTTTCCGTGCAAGTGAGCAGATTCTCATATTAATATCATGCCCATAGGTGTACAGGTTTTCATTTCCAGTTATATCGTATGCATGCTGATAACATGCTAACAAAGATCCCCCTGATCCACAGGCCGGATCATAAATGTGCATCTCACTCATAGGGGCAATTAGTCCTGCCATTAATCTATTCAGTTCATAGGGTGTGCTGTGGCTCTGTTCTTTTCGTGTATCGTGTGCAAAAAATAGATCTGAAAATTGAATTGGTATACAGGGGAAAATTGCTTTTCCCTTCTGTTTTTGCTTTTGTATTAATTCCTGATACCAGATATTGATTGCCCGTGTTAGTGATTTTCTAGTAGAAACCGGAAGATTTTGTATTAGTTCACAGGTTTTTAGAGATACATCATATTCAAAAAGATATACCAGTTCTTTCTGATCCGGTGAGATATGATGCATTGTTTTAGTAAAAAAAGGAAGAAAATCTGAATAGGTGTAATTATCATTAGCATTCTTTTTATCTTGACACAATTCATCAGAATCCCTTATGGTATTGATATAGGTATGAATACACAACGATAATATGGCATAGGTGGTATCTCTGAGATCTGCCCGTTTCAATGATTTTGGTCCAAGTTTAGGGATACATAAAAGAGAGGATTCTTCAGTTGTCAGATTATTATTGATACATGTCATAACTATTTTAAAGGTTGATAAAAATGTCTGATTGATTTTTACAGATAAAAATCTGGGAAATCTTCAGTATTTTGCGTTTTATCCGTAATTCTGCTAATATTTTCAGAGGGAATCAGGATATTAAATCGTGCAGAAGTATTCGGCGTTCCGGTCTCGGTAATGGTAAAATGGGGTATTAAAAAGAGAGAATGCGCAAGGAATAGTCCGTTTCCTTCGCCACTTCCATAGCCTAAATCAAAAATGCGTTTTTTTACGTCATCAGAAATACCACAACCATTATCCTCAATAATAAGATTTCCATCGCCCGAATCGGTATAGGAAAATGAAACATACACAGAATTGGCTCCAGTTCCATGAACTGGAATATTCTCAAATATATTAGTAAGTGCTTTTTTAATGGTTTCGTCGCAGAAAAGTAATACTGGCGGGATATCACAATGCATTGTGATACTCATAATTCCGGTTTCTTTCCATGCAGCAGAAATAAGATCATCCAGATTATGCCAATATGGTATTTCAAGACCTATTTGTTGATATTCACGGGTAAAAAACAATTTATCTTTTATTCGCTCTGCTGCAGTCTGTTCTTTGCCGATAAATTGTAAAATTTCACTGTCCTTATCAATAAAGTCAGTGGATATTTCTAAGTATCCGATAATAGCAGTAAGCTGATTCAGAATATCGTGCCTGATCCTTGCGTTTAAGGTATTCCACTGTCTTGATCCTTCCTTTTGTTGCATCAGAGCAAGAATTGAAGAACTTACCCAAAGTATACTGGTACTAGATGCAACAGATCCATCTTCATGATAGGTGATTGATGTTTTATCCTCTACCCATCGGAACCCATACTTTCGTGTCAGGATTCGATAAAATATGGTAAATTCGCTATTTTTTTTCGAAATATTGGTAGCTATTTCATGTGAAATGGTATGTATATCATCAGGATGGATTAATTCTGCAACTCCATTATTACATTGCAGAATCTCTTCTTCTGAATAACCTAGGCGGAATATATTTGGAGATATACTGATTACGTGCCACGGGTTATCAGGATCCCATATTATCGCAATCGCCGGACTATTATGATATACTGATACCAGATCTGTCAAGAGTTATCCCTCAAGGCAATTTATTCTCACGATACATAAGTCGTCGTAGAACGCTTAAAAAAGTATCTTTTTTATTCGTTATACATTTTCTGAATTTCATTGCGGATTTGAGGGTATGAAATTCTACCAATAGGGACAAATGTTTTATTTATCAGAATTATTGGGAATGCCGGGTGATGCTTTTCATATATTTTTTTGATATAATCAGGGACTTCATCATCAATCAGGGTCATTTCTAACTTCAGCCGTTCTCCAAATTCATTAAAAAGAGTTTCCCGTAATGCCTTTACGGCTGGTACAAGCTGGTTAGTAGGTGCACATGAAAAAAGACCACAAGTTCGGTCTTCGTTACAGGGAAATGGAGAACATTCCATAACTGAATATCCGATTACCTCAATAATAATTTCATTATTCATTGTATATTATTTCTTTTTTATTATCTTAATTCCACGGTTTTTATGTATAGGAATCAGCATTATAGAAATCGTTCAAAACGGTCTTTTGCTTTA
>Ga0268285_1000378_pt1 | contig 26564 bp, 28 predicted proteins | sample saktaG_2_FD_190144 | JGI IMG/M metagenome (GOLD analysis project Ga0268285, IMG submission 190144) | Saline water microbial communities from Sakinaw Lake, British Columbia, Canada - sak_2013_06_06_120m | ecosystem: Environmental > Aquatic > Non-marine Saline and Alkaline > Saline ... | reverse complement strand
CTACGATTGGTCCGTAGGGGCGGGTTTTCCTCACAGGCAAAATTCAACTCGTTCATCAGGTAGCTGGTGACCTTATCCACAGCGATCTTGGCGTAATTAAAGACCAGCTGCCGGTAGCGTGAGCGTTCCGACCACTGCGCGCCGTTGTAGAAATCCAGATTTGACCTATAGGCGGACAGGCGGGCGCGGTCCATCTGGTCTATACTCTTAATATCAAAATCCATACAGAAGCGATAATATGGCATCCATGCGCATACAAACAATTGAGAAATGTCGCTTTTTGATAAAGCGCAGGCGGATGCGCCCGGTCAGTGATTGCCCCAGAATTTAAAGGGGTATAAGATTTTAAATATGCGTAAAGAATCCCTGCGGTTATTAGAGCAGAGCGGCCACGATATTGATACAGCCTCTCAATTGCTCAAAATAAAGATCTACTATGCCTCCGTGTTCTTTGCCGAACAGGCCGCTGAGAAGTCCATTAAGGCGCTCCATATCGAGAAAAAACGCAGAGCTGAGTTTACGCACGACCTTGTTGAACTGGCGCAGGGTTTGGATGCGCCCCGCGATGTGGTTAAAGCCGCCGCCGAGCTCAGCCCCGATTACATAATCACGCGGTGTCCTGACGCTGCCAACGGGGTGCCCGCAACCTTATATGACAAAGAGTCCGCCGCGGGGCACTTATGTACTGGAGAATAGCGCCCTCAGGCGTGTTGACCTGCTGTGTTACACCCCCGGCGAAATAGAAGAGCGCTCCGGTGAAATAGGCATAGTGGCCGAGGCGCTGCGGGGGATAAACCTGCTGTAAATGCGGCTAAAATAGCGCCGGAGCAATTCAATCCAACCCAATCTTTACTTCTTGCCCCTCCTTCCCCTCTTAATCTCCCTTTGCACCGTGCGAACACATACCCCGAAGGCCTTCGCCACCACTTGTACGCCGTTACCGCTGCGGCGCATCTTTCTCATCGCCGAAGCCCTCAACTTCAGACGTGTCTGTTGCTTTCCCCGCGGCTTCTCCTCCATGCAACGCGGAAAAGGGCAATCCAGACATTGTGAATGCAACTCGCAGCCGCTATCCTTCCAATTTGAATATTCTCCCGGTAATATAGGTACATCGCGCATGAATCAGATAATAGGACGTGCGTATGTATACGGACAATGTCCACATGTCGCATTTTGATCGTGGCGCTTACTATCATTGCGAGGAGCCGTAGCGACGAAGCAATCTACGCGCTGAGGACAGATTGCCGCGCCCTTCGGGCTCGCAATGACATGTAATAAAAGATAAAATTAGAATCGTAGGGGCGTACCTTCAGGTGCGCCCATATTAAACGATTATGACGAAAACCTTATTGCTGGTATTGATCCTCCTCCTGGCCTTCTTCATGGCCTTCATCCCACATATCGGCTACGCCTACCCGCTGCATTTCGATGAGTGGGCACACCTGGCCTACAGCAAGACCACAGTGGAGATGGGCTCTGTTTCCTTCCCAAACCCCTTCAGCGGACAGGAAGCCACCGGTCTCAGTAACAGCCTGGAGGTTAATTATCACCTCTGGATAGCCATGCTGCAGCAGATCAGCGGCATTGACTGGCTGGCGCTCTTCCGCTTCGGCCCGTCCCTGGTATTCATGCTCACCGTGCTGGCTGTCTATGTGCTGTGCAGGAAGGAAGGCTACGGTCTGGAGGCCGCCTTCTTCACCTGTTTAATACCCACCACGATAGGGCTGATGGGCCCGGCCTTCATGGTTCCCGTGGCGCTGGGGCTGGCCTTCATCCCGCTCTCCCTGTTTTTAGCCTTCAGGGTCAAATCGTGGCCGGCCTACCTGCTGCTCTTCCTCATCGCCTGTTTCCTGTGGCTTTTGCACCCGCCCACCGCCACCGTGCTCTACATCGTTATGGCGCCTTACATACTTATCAACCTCAAGGGTAACTGGCGTCACAGCATCGGCCTGTCCGCCGCCCTGATTGTCCCACTGCTCAGCGCCCTGCCCTGGATGTGGTCCAGGCTGCTGCCGGCGCTGGGCAAGCTCCAGGTGTCGCAGGCCCTGCCCGCGCACGTGGATATACCGGCGCTGCTCTGGCTGTTCGGTATGCTCCCCCTGATACTGTGCTTCATAGGCATTATATATTTGGCCAGGAAAGGTGACAGGCGTAGTTACGGGTTGATACTCGGCCTGGCCCTGCTGCTGGTTGCCGGGCTGGCACTGCTGTGGTTCCAGTACGGCAATTACATCCTCTATGCGCGTAGCCTGCATACAGCGTTGCTGCTGATCGGAATACTGGCCGGCGCCGGGCTGCTGTGGGTGAGGTCAATTAAAGCGCCGGCCGGCGGCCTGCTCTGCGCACTGCTGGTAATGGTGACATTAGCCACGACCCTGCCACCCCGCTTAAACTACACCTATTACCACATGATAGATGATGAAGATTACCGCGCCTTCACCTGGATCAGGGACAATGTGTTGATGGACGATGCGTCATTGGCCGTGCTGGACCCATGGGAGGCCACTCCCTTTACTGCCGTAACCGGTATCAATGTGCTGCGGCGGATAGCTGCCACGCAGGCGCCGGCTGACGACCTGGTCTACCGATACCTCAACAGCGGCTGCCCGGATACCGCTTTTCTGCGGGATAACAGGGTGACACTTATCTATAACCGTCTGCCGTGCGACGGCAGCGGACTGATTAAGGTCAGGGATAATGTGTTCATTATTGATGAGGATATATCCGACGGCTTTGCCGCAACGGGCACACTGCAGAACGGCGGCTTCGAGGCTGTGCGCGGACGGCCGCCTGCAAGCTGGGCGAGCAAGCAATCAAATAACCAACCTTCATTCCTCTTTCCGGAACCGGGCCGGGTGGGCGGCTCCTGCGCGGGCATAAAGATGTCCTCGGTAGCGCCCTTCACGCCCTGGCCTGTGGCCAGGTGGTATCAGAAGCTGGCTGTTCAGCCGGGAACCACCTGTGTCATAGGAGGCTGGATAAAGACGGAGGATATCGCAGGCGAGGGCGGCGCCCGACTGGCGGTGCAATGGTTGAATTCAAGCGGCAAGGCGGTCAAGGGCGGCGAGCTTATGCCTTACGTCAAAGGCACCGGCGGTTGGAGCTATTATGATTATGCGGTCAGCGCCCCGGCAGATGCGGCAACCTGCTATGTTTGGCTGGAGCTGGCCGGCTGCTCGGGCACGGCCTGGTTTGACGACATCGTCTTCACAGCCGAATAAAACCCCGCGCTGCGTTACTCAGTCACGTCGATCCACAGGTGCAGTTCCTGCGAGGGCGTCAGCTCTGCCCCCTTGTAGAGCAGGAATTCCACCTTCTGTTTATCGCCTGTTTTAGACGGGCTGAAGCTTACCTCCTGCTCCCACTTCTGCTTATCGGCCAGCGTTAGCGGCGCTATCACCTTATCTTTTACCCCGTCCACAGTCACCTCCACCCTGTAGCTCGTATCCCCGGACTCGTGGTTCACGATACCCACTATCACGCTGGCCTGTTGTCCCACATATAGCTCCCGAGGGTAATCGGCCGCCTTGCCACCCAACCCCAATATATAGAACTCAGTGAATTTCTCCCCAACCTTTGGCGTTGATATCACATAGATCAGCGTCCCCACGGCCACCAGTATTGCCAGCGCCAGTAGCACGGTCAAAGCCCTGTCTAATTTGGATGAGCCCATCCAGCCCGCCGTATTAAAGCTAAATGAGATGGCGAAGCGCTCTTCCCCCGGCAAACGGCGCCGCCTCAGCCACGTGACGATACACATGGCCAGTGTGAACGCGATGACCGTGATCAACACCGGGTAGAGCCTGATGCCCCATGGCGTGTAATTGAGAGCCAGCCCCAGCAGCGGCACCACAGCGATACTCAGCCCCAGGCTCAGGGCAACCCTCTCTATTCCATCCAGGTCAGCCTTTTTTACAAAGAGGGCTGCTATCAGCGTATAGCCCGGGAAGAGGAGCAGGAAGGGCAGCCCCAGTATGATGCGCAGCATGTCTGAGGGCAACAGGATGATGACAACTACCAGCAGGGCGGACAGGATGAGTATCAGCAGAAGGTCGTATTTAAATCTTATCGGCACCATACTGCGCGCACCTCCACAGGTGTTTACCTTCGTACAAAGTAGCAGTATACTATATCCGTCTGATTTTGGAAAAGGTGGAGGCGCGATGATCATAGCGGATACGGAAAGACAGGGAGCCTGGTGAAGGCCAGGGCTGTGATACTGGAGGCTGATGATTATACTCGTGATACCATGCTCACCAACATCAAGGAGATCAAGGCGCGTGAAGCCCCTGTAATGGCGCTGGCCGCCGAGGGTGACGACGAGGTGGAGAAGTACGTTGACCGGGTTATCTATGTGCCCGCGGCCGACCCGCTTGTCTCCCCGCTGTTCAACAACGTGGCCCTGCAACTAATAGCCTACCACGCGGCCAAAGAGAGGGGCTGCTCCATCGTCATGCCGCGCAACCTGGCCAAGAGCGTAACCGTGGATTGAAATGCATATTGACACAAGTGTGCAGAAGATACAGACACAGAAACTTGGTAAGAATAGCCACAACGACTGGATACTAAGGCGACTTGCTGCTAAATGCGGGATAAGGTCAGTTATAACTAAAAAATATTGTTACTGTCAATGAGACTTAAGTTGTCAGGTGAAGTCCAAGGTATTACACTTTGTCACATAATTAATTACCATAAGTGTCTTTCAAATATGCTCCCTGGATAAATGGATGAAACCGATTCAGCTTATTCTTAAGAATACCATATTTTTATATGTTAGCCAGATTATTTCTACTTTGCTAACTGTTTTTTTTACAATTACCTTTGCCCGCATACTTGGTGATACGATTTTTGGCGAATATTCGTTTGCGCTCTCATTTATCGCGCTATTCTCCATACCTATTGATCTCGAATTCAGTACTTTTATGGCTAGAGATATTGCTCGTGACAGATCTGTTGCCCCAAAATATCTAGGAAATATTCTTGTTATAAAGGCTATCCTATCTATCACGGTGTTTGGGTTAATACTGATGGTAATTAACTTAATGGGGCGTTCTCCAGAGACTGTAGAAACAATTATAGTCTTTTCTTTTTATATCATACTTAATTCGTTCGCTAATACCTTTAGAGCAGTATTTTTGGCTTTTGAGAAAATGGAATACATTGGTTTTACCACAGCCCTCATTCTAATAATAAGAACCTCACTTGGCTTTGCTGCCTTAATCAGCGGATATGGCCTAATCCAAATCGCTTATATTTTTGTTCTAAGCAGCGCATTTGATGTTGTGCTTAGTTTTATTATCTGTAAATGGAAGTTCACAACACCAAAAATAGAGATTGACCTCGATTTATGGCGGAAAGCAGCGACGGTTGCAACTCCAATGGCTATAGGAGTCGCGACTATCCCAATTTTCACCCAAATAGATACCATAATTCTGTCCGCCTTGAAGGGAGATGCCGTCGTTGGATGGTATAGCGCTGCTTATAAATTGGTACTAACACTGAGACCAATTCCAATCATGGTAGGGACAGCCCTTTTTCCGATGATGTCAGCATTATTCGTATCCTCTATAGGCGCGCTGAAATTCACTTATGCAACATTAATAAGATATATGTTTTATATCGGTTTGCCTTTAGCAACGGGAACAATGCTGCTATCTATTAAAATTATCCCTTTCTTTTATGGCGAAAAATTCGCTAACTCTATAAATGTCCTTCAAATTCTGGCATGGGATATTTTGCTATTTTTTATATACATCCCTTTATGGAGGATACTAATAGCAATAGAAAAGCAGAGGCAATCAGCAATTGCCTGTGGTATATGCGCAGTATTAACCTGCATTCTAGACCTTATCCTTATTCCCTATTTCAGTCTTATCGGATCAGCAATTGCCACAATAGCTGCTGAATCAATACTGGTTGTACTTTGCTTCTATTTTGTTTCCCATTATTTTCATTCCTTGCCACTGCACAAAATCGTTATTAAGCCAGCGGTAGCTTGTATAATAATGGCACTTTTCATACAGTATTTTATCAATATTAATCTGATAGTACTGATTTTATTAGCGGTAATAATATATTTTGGGGTACTTTATATGATAAAAGGTTTCACCCAAACAGATATAGTATTGTTCAAACAGGCGATTAAGACATATAAGGTCAGAAGAAAATAAGAATTATTAATTGACCTGACAATATCAATTTATCTAATTTCATTTATAAATGTCTGAGCCACCATTGGAATAGATTCTATTCATACCCACAAGCCTACTAGAATAATCATCTAGGGCATAAGATTTTGTCTCGGTTCTAATGTTATTATTCACTACATTATTATAGCTCAAATAGAGATAGCCATGGGTTTTCCGTTCGAGGAAGCTTGTAAAGTTAATTATGTCAGGTGGAAGCAGACCCTGGCTTATTAGCCTCATATGACTAACATAATCGGTAGAATAGATAAGAGTGTTTTCTTCAGCGTGTTCCTTTAGCCAAATAGCAGCCGGGATTTCCTGATCATGAATAAGTTCAACATCCATCAAGGGTCCGCGCGGATTCAATGCCAAACTTGCACCCTGACCTGTTATCTGTTGTAACAAGCCAGTAGTTGATATGTAGTAAATAATTAATATCAATAGGATTAGTAGACGAGGATTCAATCTAAGATATTTTGATACTATAATGCCACCCATCACAAAGAAAGTAGCTAAAATGACTACCAACTGAGGATATACACGTGTTGATCGATAGCCTATGGAAAGATATGGGGTTACTACTTCAACTAATAATATTCCACAGCAGACCAAAGCCGCAATGAGAAAGTTTCTATTCAAATTATATCCAACAAATTCTGAGAATAAACTTCCTTCCACAAAAGTAGATGACTTATTTTGAGACCTAATTATAGTGCCAATGATACCCACAGCGATAAGAACAAAGGAAATCCAGGTAACAACATATCGCAACCAGAATACGAAGTCCTTGGATGCCATACCCACGCCCATTATGTAATTTATCTCTGTTGCTCTCGCTTCAGCGATAAAGAAATAGCCGAACCGGTCCAATAACTCAGAAACAAACAATATCCCCCCCGTAAAGGGACTCTCAACTAATTGGGCATACCAAATGAACATCAACGCTAAACATAGTATGATCAGAGTGTACGTAACACTACTTGAAGAGGGCCAGACTTTGTTAAGAGTCAAACCTATCAACCACATAAAAAATAACACAGCAAGGAATATGTATGTGGTAGTGTAATGCGAAATAATGATGGCAAGCATGAATATTATTAACAGAGTAACTCGTTTCATCTTTGGCATCATATTATCAAACAACACCATCATGAAAAGCGCAAAGAAGAACTGGGCTATATTTGTTCTTGCGCTACACGCAGTGAGTAAGAAATAACTCTGGAAACTAAAAAATAGCGCAGCCAAAAAGGCATAAACATGTGGCAAATATCTCTTTGATATTATGAATACCGCTAAAGGGCTGAAGCTGCAAAGGACAACATAAATTCCTTTAAACAAGTATTCAGGTGCCGCCATATTTAAAATAGTCTGATAAATAGCTGGAAGCACAGATATACTAAAGCAGGCATCTAATGAAGAGTTAGTTATCACCTGCCAATGTTTATTGACCATTGTCATTTGGAAAAGATAATATTCCGTATGCATATCACGCCCCATAATGTGCTCTGACCTAAGCCATAAGCTGCTAAGAAGGGATATGCTTATCATTAGTATTGTTAATGAATAAGTGCCTGCTGAGCCATTTTGACTTACCATGGTTATTAATACGATGCAAATGGGAATTAAGAAAAACAAGGCAAGCAGAATTTGGTTATTATCGGAAGTATTTATAGAGTGGGCGCCTAATACAGCAAGTAGCGGGAAAATAAAAGGTAGAAGCAGACACCATTTCCCCCGTTTATTTAATTCAAATTGAACTGGGAAAGAGAAAAAGGCCTCTTTATTTAGCACATAAGAGCCAATAGCTAGCAATGTTAATACACCGCTTAAAACAAATATCAGAACATTTGTGTCAAATGGAGTCCTATAGTGAACCATTAGGCATACTTGGTTTAAAATTAAGCCGAATAGCATTAAAAAAGCGGGGCCAAGTCCAATAATTAATATGCTTTTCTCAAGCAATGCTAATCTATGAAGCTTAAGAAGGTGAATAATGAGTAAACCTGGTAATGTGGTTAATAATAAGAGACCCAAAATTTGCCGTAGAACTGGAATGTCTAGTAAAACTGCTAAAGTTGTAAGGACGATCAATCCTATAACCGATATAAAACAAACTACAGGAGATAGATATGGTTTTCTATCGCGTAACAATTGGTTGTTCATACTATTGTAATGCACCCCGTTAATCAAGCCGATGTAATGCACCCCGTTTATCAAGGCGAAACTAACTGAGTAATCTGATTATTGGACACAAAATTGGTATTCCGTCTAGCTGAGTTTTAGGAGAGACGGTCACTCTTTATCACTTTGGCAGGCACTCCTACAGCTATCACTTCTGAGGAAATATCATCGATGACTACTGCTCCAGCCCCTATTACTGACCAGTCTCCGACCGATATTCCTTGAATTAATGTAGCCCCACTGCCGACATATACGCCCTCACCTAAGCGATCGCTGCCGCTGACGGCTACAAGGGGATTTATTGTGCAGTAGTCTCCTATAACTGCATCATGTCCTACTGTACAGTTTAAATTGATATGCACGTGGTCTCCGATCCTTATATTTACGGTCAGTATCGAGCCGGCGCAGATAATTACATCCTTGCCCAGTTCAACAAACTCTGATATTATCACCGATGGATGGATGGCATTGTAGAAATTGACACCAACTTCCTGCAGCTTCTCAATGACCTTTCTTCGTGTCTCACAATTGCCCACAGCACATACACAGCCCATACCCGGTCTATTATAATCTTTGAGCCAAGCCAATCCCCCCAGTACCGGGTAACCGTTCACTATCTTGCCAATTAGTTTATCATTCTCATCTATGAAACCCAGAATGTCCCACGTCTGAGATATTGCATTCTGGTCTTTGAATATCTCCAATACTTCTCTACCGAAGCCACCAGCCCCTATGATGACCACCGATTTCACCAGTTACCTCTCTGCCTTTCTTTAAAGATCATTCTATTATCTTATTAGCGTACGTTCTTCAATATATTTTTGTATAATCTGTTCTATCTCATCCTTTGATAATAGCTCTGTATCATATGATGAATATCGTGAGAATCTCGCTTTAGTTAAAGCGGCGTATTTACCATTGATATTATTATCAGGCAATAACACGTACATGTCTTTTAACTGATATAAACGAGGAGCTTCCATATCACTCATTAAATCTTCGTGGAGTTTTTCGCCGGTAACTAAGCCACTGTTGATTACCTTGACATCTTCTTTGGCTATTTTCAAATTTGGTGCAATTCTGTTCACAATCACATCCACCAAGTCTCCCAATTTGAACGCCTTCATTTTCAAAATAAAAATCTCACCGCCCCGCATATAGCCTGTGGCCTTTAGCACAAGTTTAACCGCTTCGCTAATTGCCATGATAAATCGGGTTACCTCAGGGTCAGTCACCTCAAGAGGTTTATTATTCAATAGACTCTCCACATAAACAGGAATTACGGAACCGCGAGAATTAGCCACATTACCGAAGCGTACACAGGAAAATGATTGTTCATGCCTGGCAACTCTGTTCGCATTCAGCGTTATTCGCTCTGCGATAAATTTGCATGCACCCATCACATTTGCGGAATTAGCAGCCTTATCTGTGCTTATAGTTACTACCCTGGGAATGGCATATTTTAAGGCCAGGTCAACAACATTTTGAGTGCCCAAGATATTGGTCTTCACTACCTCCAAAGGGAAATCCTCGCACATAACTACATGCTTCATTGCCGCCGCATGATATAGAATATCAATGTTGAACCTGTAAAAAGCTTGCTCTATGCTACTTAAATCTCTCACATCACCAACAATTGTCTCAAGCCTGGTATTCGAGAATTTTTTCCTCATCATGAAGTGCTTTACCTCGTCACGACTGAACACAACAACCTTACTAGCACCTTCGTTTAGAGACTGCCGTACTATCTCGCTACCTATGGAGCCAGTACCCCCGGTAACCAGCACTACTTTTCCTTTCATCATCTTGCTCATTTCTATTTACCTTTTATCAAAAAGTTCTCAACTGTCTTTGCTATATAGTCTATCTCTTCTTTGGTTAAGGTGGGATACATGGGCAGAGTCAGGACTTCTGCGGCAATCTTTTCAGTAATAGGCAACCAGCCTTGACAATATCCAAACTGCTGGCGGTAAAAACTGGTCTGATGGACAGGGTAAAAATACACCTTCGCCATTATACCTTTGCTGATAAGGTAGTTCATTAGTTTGTCTCTTAAATCTCCACGTTCGTTTAGACGTATGGTATATAGTTGATATACGTGGGAAAACCCTTGTGGAACCAAGGGAACCTTTACACCTTTAATCATCGAGAGCTTTTGACTCATGTATTGTGCGTTTTCTATTCTTTTATGGATAATATTGTTTAACTTCCCCAACTGAGCCAGACCCAGAGCAGCGGTCATTGTCGACATGCGGAAATTATATCCCAGCGCCACATACTCCATTTGCTCCGTTGAAGAGAAATAATCCCCCGTTTCTAATCTGCCATGATTGCATATCAAAGTCAGTTTTTTATATATATCCATGGAGTCTGTTAGTATAGCGCCGCCCTCACCGGTTGAAATTACTTTATTGGCACAAAAACTGAGAATAGCTGAATCGCCGAAAGTCCCAACTTTCTTTCCATTAACCATTGCACCAAGGGACTCGGCAGCATCTTCTATAAGGATCAGGTGATGTTTTTCGGCAATTCGTTTTAGCGCCTTAATATGACATGCTTCACCACCGTAATGGATGGGAATAATTGCCTTTGTTCTGGGAGTAATTTTCTTTTCTACATCCACTGGGTCCAAGCCATAGGTCTCCTCTTCTATATCTGCAAATACCGGTTTTGCTCCTACGAAGAGCGGGGCATTAGCAGTTGCTATAAAAGTGAACGAGGGAACGATTACCTCATCCCCATTACCTATGCCATAGGCAATAAGAGCAGCATGCAGGGCAGTTGTGCCTGAATTTACAGTAACAGCATATTCTATTCCCATATACTCACAAATTTCTCTTTCAAATTTGGCAACTTCTGGTCCCTTAGCCCAATCTGAGCCTTTTTTTAACACCGATGATACCGCATTTATATCCTTGTCATCCCAATATATTTTAAATAAAGGTATCTTCCAGCTCAATTTGTCCTACTCCCTTTCCTCATTGCCGTCGAATCCATTTTGGCAAGCATTTGCAATGAATTTTCCACGACTTTCTCGCACAATAAATTCTTCTCGACAAATACATTAGCTGCATTTTGAATTTTACATAAATCAGGGTTATCCCAAACTTCAAGAATCTTATCAGCTATGGTCTGTGGTTCATTATCCTTCAATAGAAAACCTGTCTCGCCGTCCACTATAACATCAGGAAGGCCGCCAACAGCGTTTGCCACTGAAATTGCACCACAGGCCATCGCCTCAAGACCAGCCCCGCCAAAATTCTCAGTGTACGAGGGAAGAACATGGAATCTCAATTTATGCATATAGACTGCTACTTCCTCATGAGGCACCCACCCGGTGAATTGCACTTTGTCCAAACATCCACTTTTCTCTAGTATCTGTTTCATCTCGTACATTAATGGGCCAGTACCAACTATTATAAAGCTCAGATCGCTTTTTCGTGATAACATGAGTGGTATTGCCCTAGCAAGTTGAAGCACGCCCTTTTCTCTGCTTAAACGCCCAACATATCCTATGATGTGACCCCTATCACATAGTCTATTGCCGATATTGAATTGCTTCTTATCCAGAACAACTATGGGAAATGGCACAATTTTTCCTTTGTAATGGTCCAACCCTAAAGAGCGGATGCTGCTTTGGCACGACATCAACATTATCCCTATCCTATCGCATAAAAAATAATTGATTTTTTCGTTCATTCTAGCCACGTAATAAAAAATGTGTCCCCCCCTCCCTTTATAAATCCATTTTACTGACTCTGATATTGAACCAGTCACTATTAATAATACTTTTATTTGTGCTACCTTTGCTGTTAACATTGGAATTATAAGACTAGAGCCGAAGAAAAAGACTGCGGTATCAATTTGGTTAGATACCTTAAGTAGTTCCCTGGAAATTCTTAATTGCGAAACTATATATTTACACAGCTTCATCGCCATATTATTAGCGCTATGGTGCTCAATATTCACGACGTATATATTTTTGTTCAGCATTAACTTGAATGCTTCGGAAGTTGATCCTGTGATAACATGGATGCTATCGGCCATTGGCTCCAATATTTGGATAAGTTGTGCTAAATACACTGCGCCGTCACCCCACCTATATGCAGGTGTAATAATACATATCCTCATTTTGTGTATCTCCTTGCAACATCACCGGTTCATAAAACTCTTCGTTTATTGGCCGCAACTTATCCTATTTAAGATTCACCCATAGATAATCCCTGCAAATTTCTTGAGATGGAATCTGTTTCATATATAATGGAACCACGTGAATATTCATTTTTCATTATTTTCAATTAATAGAGATTCATATACTTTTTCCAATTTGTCTACAATGCTTTGCCATTGGAAATTGTCCTCAACATGCTTCTTGGCCTGAGCGCCTAATTTTAATGATCCAGTATTGGTAAGAACCATTTCGATATAATGTACAAATGTTTTCACATCTTTCGGCTGGGCAAGCAAACCAGTTTTTCCATGAATTATGATATCGGATACACCACCCGTATTACTTGCAACTATAGGTTTACTGCAGATTGCTGCCTCTAACAAAACATTCGGTAACCCTTCTGCTAGTGAAGGTAATACAAATACATCACATGCTACCATTAGTTCCGAGATATCACTTCTGAAGCCAGTAAAGACAATATTTTTTCCTAAATACCGGGCACTTTCTTCATACTGCTTTCTATATGGACCATCGCCAACTATGACAGTCTTAACATTGTAGCCATCATCTAACAGTTGTTCAGTGATCTTTATAAGCGTGTCGATCCCTTTCACAGGGACCAAGCGGCCTACATTGAGTATCATTCTTTGGTTATCTTCAATGCCAAGTCCTTTCCTGATGTCCGTATTACTGGAGATAGCGCCAGTACTTGCAGGCTCCACTCCATTCGGAATTACTAGTAGTTTATTTACCTTTATTCCAATTTCATGCGCACCTTGCATGGCGCTACTATTTAAAAGAATCACTTTGCTACAACCTCGTAACAACACCCTGCCCATAGATACAGAATATAGTTTCGCTATAAAATCAACAATTCTAGAACCATAATGCCATGAAATTCCTGGAAAATTGGCGACTGTTATTACGTTCGGCACATGTTTGATCTTACAATAGAGAAACGGAATCCAAACGGCAGCATAAAAATATGTCCATATATGAATAAGGTCGATATTTTCCCTCTGCACTAATTTTCTAATAATTATTAATTGAGTTAAGAAATTGGGTATCGTATATCTTATCTTAGGGATGAATATAGACGGATATACTTCTATTGAAACAGAATTTAAGCCCTCTAGTTCATATTTCTCCGGTTTGGTAGGCGTTAATATTATCACCTTATGGTTTCTAGATTCTAGATGTTTGGACAATCCGATAATTCCAGGACGGATTATTCTTGTCGGGTTTATTATGCAAATATTCATCTGCGAGCTTCCTTTTAGCTTTGTCACACAATACAGATGTTTCTTTCTGCGCCGCTTCTTCCGTAAGGGAACCTACTAAAATTACGGCTACTCCCACTTTCGCCTTTTAAAAAATCCCTTCCTGTTATAACAGCCCGGGTGACATTCTGAACATTATTTTCTTGCCATGCCAGTTACCATACTACATCTTTTCGTAAATTCGGCATCCTTTTCAGAATGAATATTTTCCTGAGGCAAACCTAAGCATTTTGGAACCTTTATGCTTTAATTGGCAAATCCAATCCATTTGGGCAAATACTTCTTTAGAAGCTCTTGGTCAAACTCATATTCTCGATAATTACTTGGCCTTTTCAGTATAAAGGCAGGGTCAACATCCTTTATCTTTCTCATGGGATTTCCGCCATAAACTCCGGCTTCACGAATATCTTTATAGACATTGGTTTCAGCAGCAATAACTACATTATCACCGATGATAAGCCCCGCAATAATAGAGGTCATACTGCCAATCACTGCTCCATAACCTATCCTGGTTATGAGCTGAACTTCCTTCAAATTTCTCTTATGCATTACATTCTTAGTATGATTAGTCATTACTCCAGGACCGATAAACGCATTATCATTTATGATTAAAGATTTTGATATACAAGCTCCTGTTCGTGCGCCCACACCATTGCCTATTATGCAGATTCCCGTTGTTTTGACGTAGTCAGCCAGATCAACACCACTCATTATCCGCGTGCCGCTCTTGAGTGTAACATTATGCCCCAGTTTAACATCATCACTGACAACTATATCATCTTCAATAATGACATTGTGACCACATCTGAAATTTTCACCGTGAATAAATGAAGCGTGAATGTGATTCATCAAATACCACCTTAATTATTATTCATGCACAATTACATTCTATCTAAATGAGCTCATTCAACCGGTTTTGCAATTACCCTCTCATATTCTAACGTGGACTGCTCTTTCCAGCCATGTTTTTACCCTCCTTGTATTATATGTCTGAGGAGGTCCAATCTCTTTAGGTCTGTGAGGTTGCCTCCCGGACCAACTCCGCAATGTCTTTAATCCTCGATAATATCTCACCCATCGTCAGTCAGGCTACTGCCCTCAAATTTGAGTATGTAATAGGAGCAGGGAGTAGTTAATTTTGCACTCTGGTTTATCATGTTTGCGCTACCCACTATATCAAGTTCTAGAAACGAATTCCGTGGCATAAACTACCCTTCTTTGCCTCTGTTCCCTTCATTCTTATCCAAACCTGAATCATGCTTAAAATCTTTGATCAGCGATGCAGGATTTCCTGCTACCAAGGTATATGGTGCCACATCATGCCTGACAATAGAACCAGCACCTATGAAAGCACCGTCTCCAATGGTTACCCCGGGGAAAATAATAGATTTTGTTCCAATTGATACATAATTCCCTATTTTTATTGGCTTAAGTATATATGGCAAATCGTGTACATGATCCCCTACGCTGTATATCCGCAGGTCTCTTTGATGGACTAAAAGAACAGTGCCTGTAGCTACTCCGCAACCTTCACCAATCGAAATTAGCTCCGGCCATACCACATCAATATAAACATCACACGAAACATCGGTTCCCTTGCCTATTCTAACTCCCATCTGCCTATAAAGGAACTCCCTCAGTCCGGGAATCGGGCAATGGCGGGCCAACAAATCAGCTATCTTGACCTTGGCGTAGCAACAAATAAATTGTATGTTGCCAAATATTCCACTATAGCCTTTTGATCTGGCTCTCTCTGGAATGCGTCTCATCTTTTTACTGAATATTGATGGTTCTTTCGTATAATTCATTAGACAACCTCAACCTATAACCAGCGTAAAGGAATCCATCGCTTTTACTTTCCCCCTTTATTGGGAAAAAATGAATTCAAATATCTTTACAGAATCCTTCCTGTGAATTACTATCCCTTAATAGGTACTATGCTTATAACCCAGCCCCTTTCAAAGAATTCATCTCTAATAAACTTCTTATTGTAATAAATGTGGCACCCACACCTGTGATAATTTGCTCAATCATCTTAAATGTATGTGCTCCAGTGTGGTAGTATGCCCGCCATGGAATGCCTCGTAAACGGGGCAAATAAACAAGCTCCCAAGGATGTACATGCAGAACCGGCACAATCCCCCGCCGCAGTAATGATTTTATGCCCCACATTGTATAGCGAATGCCAAAAATACGCATCCATGCGCCGGATATTGGCATGCGGATGACTGGATTTACAGCGATGGGGAATTCCATTAGATCCGAATTCACAGTGGGAAAAAGCTCGCGAATGGTGAATGGTTGTTTAGGCGCTCTGGGAAAGCCATACCAGCCTGGAATACGTAGACAGGGTACAACAGAGCTGTCATATTGATAGCCGCTTTGCTCTATGGCAGTTGCTATTTTAGTGTTTATCCCGAACGCCGGCGCTCTAAAGCCCAGCACTTCAGCACTTATTGCGTCTTCCAGCATTTTTTTTGAGTCACATACCTCGCTCAATATCTCCATATCGGTAAGGTTTAAAAGCGACCTATGAGTCATTGTATGAGAGGCAATTTCATGGCCACCGTTTCTGATACGGTTTAATAGCTGCTTATGGGATTCGACATGTCCGCTAACTACGAAAAAAGTGCTTTTAATGTTGTGTTTTTCAAACAATTTCAATAGTTTTTCGACGCCTGCCTCACCAGCTTCTCCATATTCCCATTTCCTGCTGAGTTTCTGAAATGCAAAGGTATCTGTGAAAAACTCAAGATCAACACTCAATACTGCGTGGTTAATCATTCTAGTTCTTTCTTGTTGGATAATACATTTATCTGAACAACATAACTTTCGCCACCGCCCAGAGACCACGGAATGGATACATAGCAAACCTTCCGAGATTAAGATGCGATGTGCTGGCATTGCGAGCCAGCATCTCAATTGGAACCTCTCCAATTTTCATGCCTTTTTTAGCAATTTCCATCATCTGTTCCACTGCAGGGTTTATATCAGACGGTTTGCTCAAAAGCTGAAGGCTACTCACTTTGTATATTTTAAAACCGGAGGTGACATCTGTAATCGTAGTATGGCCTAAAAAGCTAACGACTCGTGAGAAAAATATGATCCCTATTGTTCTGACAAACGATAGATTTTTATAACTACCAGTTAGAAATCTGCTTCCAAGGACAATGTCGTAATCTCCATTCTGCATGGCTTCAAGCAATTTGGGGATATATTTGGGATCATGCTGCCCATCCGCATCCAATTGAAGGATATAATCATAGCCTTCGTGAATTGCGAACATATGTCCGGCATATTGAGCAGCACCGTAACCCCTCTTATCAGGATGTGGAATAATTCGAGCACCATTCTGCCTGGCAACTTCCGCTGTCTCATCATTAGAGCAATTATCAACTACGAAGATATCAGTAACATATTCTTTGGTCTGGCGTACTATTTCGCCTACCGTCTCTACCTCATTACAGGCCGGTATGATTGCACAGATTTTCATTTGTTTGCTTTATTTAACCATTCTGATAAATCACGCAATCCCTGCTGGAGCGTAACCACCGGCTTGAAGCCAAGCACCGCACCGGCCTTGCTGATATCCGAGTAATTACGGCGGATCTCCCCCTTACGCTCCGGCTGGTGAACTACCTGTATGCTCTTTCCAGTTATCTCCCCTATTATGGCAACCAGCCTGTTAATCGTAGTTTCCACACCGGTGGCAACCTGGAAAACCGCACCCCAGCAATCCTGCGGATCTACTTGCGCTTCGGGCTTGGCCAGGCAAAGATAAATAGCCTGGCAAACATCCTCCACGTGGATGAAGTCCCTGGTCTGGTTGCCATCACCGTAGATGGTGACAGGTTTGCCTTCCTTTACCATTTTCATGAAGCTGATAACCACGCTGGTCTTATGTTCGGAGTAAGGTCCGTAGCAGCCGGCAAAGCGCAAAGCGGCGGTCTTTATGCCATAAGACTGGTAGTATGCCGAACAGAGCGCCTCGCCCGCCAGCTTGGCAGCGCCATAGGGCGAGATCGGTTTGGGTAATTTCAGCTCGTCAACCGGCGGCACCTGCTGTCCCACGGCCGCGTTGGAAGAGGCAAAGATAAATTTGCCTACACCATTACGACGGCAGGCTTCCAATACGTTGACTGTGCCGGCTACATTGATATCAAAATTCTCAGCCGGGTTTTCCAGAGACTTGACGATCCCGGTATGAGCGGCAAGGTGGACTATAGCGTCCATGCCCTGCACGCTGCTGTTTACAACCTCTTTATCCCGGATATCGCCAACGACCAGGTCTAAACCCGGGTTGCGGGTTTTGCCATCGGCAGCCCCGCTGCAGGCAAACTGCCTGGAGCACGTGGACAGGTTGTCCAGTACCCTCACCATGATGCCCCTGCCGGCCAGGTATTTGACCAGGTTGGCGCCGATAAAACCGCAGCCGCCGGTGATGATTACCTTCATATCAGGCTGTTACCGCTTTGAGCGCTTTCGACTTCCTCCTCGTGCCGTCCCATCTCACCTCAGGTATCAGGCATTCCCGTTTCTCTTCTATCCTGTCCTTATATTTGATCAGGTCCTTCATCATTATCCGCATCTCCTGCTCCACCCCATGCGTGGGCTGATAGCCCAGGTCAAGCAGGTGCTTATGATCGGGGTTGTAGTAGTGCTCCTCCATCTCTTTGCGCGGATTCTCTATATGCTCAACCTCCACCTTGAGGCCAAACTCACCGCCCACCTTCTTGACCTTCTCCGCCAGCTCGGTCACCGAGTACAGCTCCTCGAACTGGTTGAACACCCGGTATTCACCCTCTTTGGGCGGATTGTTGATAGCGATGGTCAGGCATTGCATCGAGTCCCTCAACGGCAGAAATCCCCGCGTCTGCCCACCCATACCAAAAGGCGACAGGCGATGGCCGATGACGGCCTCGGCACAATAGCGGTTGATGACCGTGCCGAAGCATTCGTCAAAATCAAAGCGGGTGAGCCATCTATCGTCCGAGCCCATCTCATCGATGCGCGTGCCGAAGACCACACCCTGCATGATATCGGTGGACTGCAGTCCCCAGATCCTGCAGGCGAACATGATATTGTTCGAATCGTGCACCTTGGTCTGGTGGTACCAGCTCCCAGCCAGGCGCGGGAAGGGCAGCGTGGCCTTCCTGCCACGGTATTCTATGGTGAAGAATCCCTCGGGAATGTCGACATCGGGCGTGCCGTATTCACCCATGGTGCCCAGCTTAACCAGGTGCGCCTTAGGGCACACTTCCTTCATGGCATAGAGCATGTTAATCGTGCCCGTGAGGTTATTAGTGTGGGTGAAGGTGCTGTGCTGTACATCGATCATGCTGTAGGGCGCAGACGGGATCTCACCGAAATGCACAATGGCCTCGGGTTGGAAGTCCTTGAAGAACTCAAACACAAATTTGTAATCCTGCAGGTCACCCTCCCTGAACATCAGCCCCTGCGGGTAATGCTCACGAAAAGCATCCAGCCGCCTCTCCATGGATTTGATAGGCGTAGCTGACTGGCTACCTATCTCCTTTACGCATTTCCTGCGCAGGAAGGAATCGCAGCCTGCGACCTCGTGCTTGCGCGCCGCCAGGTATTGCGCCAGCGGCCAGCCCAAGTAGCCATCAACTCCTGCTATGAAAACCCTCATTTGTCTCCTCCTTACGTACGTTTATTGTTGTTAAGGCTTCTCTGCCCTTGTCCACTTAGTAACCAGCCGAGTACACAAAGGGTCTGCTCAGCATGAAACCAGGCAATTTTCCTGGGCTTATCTACAGAAACCGTCGTGATCGGAATGCCATCAATTCTTGCCCCGTAATGGCCGGCCTCCAGGGCAAAAATACCGCAGGTGCATTTACCCTTCAATTCCAGTTTTAACGCCAGGTCTTTCCTTAAAGCCCTGAATCCGGTGCACGAATCGGACAGGTTGATCCGAAGTCCGGTAAGCCGGTTGATCAATTTCTCAGATATCCGCGGCACCTTTCTTCTCGTTCCAAAAACCAGGTCCGCCCGGCCGGTTTGAATCGGCTCAATCAGCAGGGGTATGTCCTCCGGGTTATGCTCCCCATCGGCGTCACAGGTAACGATGATATCCCCTGCAGCCTGCCGGAACCCTGTCTTCAATGATTCGATATAGCCTCTTGTCCCTGCGTTGACGAGAACCCTGGCGCCGGCTTCCCCGGCAATCTGAGAGGTGGCATCAACACTTCCATCATCTATGACGATTACTTCATCGGCTTGCCGGATTGCTGCTCTTACAACTGCGTAAATCGTCTTCTCCTCGTTACGGGCGGGAATTATCACACTGAGCACAACTGCCCTCCAGCCCTTGTATCTGCTCTCCGAAAAAGGAACGACCGCATACCTGCAGCATGGACCTGGGACAGCCCTCGGTCAGACTGCCCAGCCTCACGGCCAAACCGCCGCACAATATTACCGCCTGCATCACCCTTACCTTCGTAAAATAAACTACAAACCGTATCTGGCTGATAAGACTATCATTAATAATAGCTCGTGTCAACACTGTGCACGCGTCGTATCTAAAGGATATACTTAAGGGTACCGCCATGGTTGATTTTATTTGCCACATAGGATAATATGTTTGGAATATCACAGGCTGGAATAACCCTGTGTATTTACAGGTGTGACAGGAGAACAAGAAGTGTGGCCGGCAGGGTTGCTATAAAAGATGACGGCGGGCAAAAAGATGCAGGACCTGGTTAAACTCGTACATGAACTGCAGGCACAAAAGGCCGAGCTTGAGGGGCAAAATGAGGAGCTGCGCAGGGCACTGGTACAACTCGAAAAGTACCGCGAAGCGCTGCAGCATATCATTGTGGCCACGTCGAAATTTCACGAAGGCAGGGACCCCTATACAGCCAACCACGAGCGCCGTGTGTCCGAGCTTACCTGCGCTATAGCCGCCGAGATGTGCCTTCCGCAGGAGCAAATCGAAATCATCCGTTTGAGCTCGTATATACATGATTCGGGCAAACTTGCCGTGCCGCTGGAGATACTTATGTACCGGATCCAGCTCAATGAAATGCACATGGGCATGATCAGGTTGCATCCACAAAATGCCTACATCATACTTGCCGGCCTGGACCTTCCCCTGCCCATTGCCCTGACCGTATGGCAGCACCATGAAAGATTGGACGGGTCTGGATATCCGCAGCGGCTCCGCGATAAGGATATAATACTCGAGGCCAGGATACTGGCAGTTGCAGACGTGTTTGAGGCCATGTCTTCATCACGTCCCTACCGGCCGGCATTGGGTATCGATAAAGCGCTCGAGGAAATATCCGTCAACAGGGGCAAACTCTATGACCCCGTTGTAGCAGATACCTGCTTGAAGCTCGTTAAGGAGAAGGGGTTCAAATTCGCCGAACCCGGGCTGCAAGATACTTTTAATTAAAGCAGACTCTTCCCGTTCGGCGGCGTTACCTATTGCGCCGCTTTCTTTTTGATGGCGCCATCCGGCGCCGCAAGGCCTTTCTCCAATTCTTACTAAAGTACTACATGTATTTACGTAAACAGGGACTAACAGGCCATGTTCAACGGCCTTATTACGGGTTAGGCTTAAGACATGGGCACAAATACTCGGGTCACTGACAACGGAAACAGGCTTGTATGGCTGGGCAGAGCTTTCATCCTCGTGCTCTGCGCTGCAGCTTTAGCAACAAGCCTGTACCCGCCGGTAACGGCGCAGGCGCCCGCTGCAGTGACCGACCCGGCAGCCAGAGCTGCTTATACACTAACTCCGCCTCCCACGTACGCATCCGCCATTGAAAAAGCGATGCCGTCTGTTGTATTTATCTACACGGAAAAAAACAGGCTATCAGGGAATAAACCTGTATTTGAAGGCGGTTCCGGCGTAATCGTCAGGCCCGACGGCTATATACTAACCAACCGCCACGTAGTGGAGGACTCTAAAAATGTATGGGTCACGCTATATGACAGGAGCACCTTCGAAGCTGTAAAGGTATTTCCTGACGCGCTGCTGGACCTGGCGGTCGTGAAAATAAATGCCGCCGGCCTGCAGGCCGCCACTTTCAGCGATTCCGACAAATTGCGGATGGGTGACCCGGTAATCGCCCTGGGCAATCCGCTCGGATTGTCCGCCGCCGACGGCATCAGCTCGGCCACTACCGGCATCGTGAGCAAGCGCAACTGCTCGTTCGTCATGCAGGGGGTGCCATACTACGATATGATCCAGACCGACGCGGCCATCAATGCCGGCAACAGCGGCGGGCCCCTGGTTAACCTGGACGGCCAGGTAATCGGCATCAACAGCGCCCATGCCCTGTTTGCACAAAACGTGGGCTTCGCCATAAGCATGAATACGGCCAGGTTTATTTTCGACGACGTTGTCACTATCGGCCAACCCTACCACCCCTACCTGGGCATCATCGCTGAAGACATGAAGCCGCAGCTGACCGGGTCTATAACGGGCGCGGCGCGGCGCGTCATCATCACCAACGTGGAGGACGGCTCCCCGGCCGCCGCCGCCGGGCTGAAGGCAAATGACGTCATACTCGACATCAATAACGTGGAAGTACAATCGATGTCCGAGCTGGTCAAGACCATCTGGCGAATGAGTGCAGGGGATGTAATCCAGGTAACCTGCCGGCGCGGGGGAGAGACGGTGTCGCTGACGGTTAAGCTGGCAACCAGGCCTGACACCAAACCTCTGGCCCAGCTTTAACCTTCAGGGTCATGTTTTATATCCTGATGGCTATTGAATGCAGTGATAAATCGTGTGATATTTGATTCGGTAAACCAATATATGCATGTTTATGAAGAGTCGGCCCGCCGGGTAAGGAGTAACTATGATAAATTTAATAAGAGGAATAAAGCGGATACCTTTAAAAACTGTAATGGAGAAAATATGGACCATAACCTGTGATACAGGTTACGTTTTAGCCATGTTGATATGGCTCATTATAATACCTTTAGCTCTTCTATTTCGTGCTGTCACAGAGATAAGGGCAGCACTGCGAACGGGAAAATGCCTCTTTGATGTACCGGCCTGCAGTTCGTCCACCCCGGTGAGACGTAAGTAACGGGGACCGGTTTTAATGTATTTGCTCCAATTAAATAAAAAAGGGGGAGCGGTTGCCCGCTCCCCCTTTCTAAGGTCGTATGCTTGCGGGGTTACCGCCCGAGGGGGATGGTAACGGAGAACTCCCTGCCGTCCTTATATTTGCCGGTCAGAGTTATATGGTCAGCGCCGGCGGTCAGCGCTGCGAAATCAAACGTCACCGCCAGCCCATCCTCTGTAAACTCAGTCTTAAGCGGTTTCACTCCGCCGATGGCTAAGCTGGATAGATCGATGTTATTCACATCAACATATTGTTTCAATATAGTGATAGTGAAGGTATTGGCATAAAGACCTGCCGGGGCTACCGGGGACGGCGGTACTACGTAATAGAACGGCCAGACAGCAGGTCCAGCAGGTAATCCGATGGTACCACCACCGCCACCACCACCGTAACCACCCATTACAGTAGCCGGTACGCCCGTAATGGGCACGGTCACCAGCACAAGCGCCATGACACAGCACGCTATTGTCAGCGGCATCAGCCATTTTTTCACCCAACTATTATTCATACCGTTCATGTATAAGCCTCCTCCAGGCAAAATCCCAATTGCCTTACTATCGTATGTAAACATTATCCGCCATCATATTGCGAAAGTCAAGTGCGAATTTAAATCGTACTTGACTCACGGCAGTGTCCGGTAACTGATTGACAATAGCGCCGTTTGCCCTGGCAATAAAGCTGGTAAAATTACTTTATTTCCCTTATAACTACCACCCGATAAAGATAATTCTTTACCGTCCAGGTTTACAGATATTGCATCCTCTTCAGCCAGCAGTGTCAGGCCGCTTATGGATCCGGGGTTATTATTTGTTACCCTGTAGGACCCTCCGCCGATATCGCTTACCAGGACATTTTGCTGCAGCTTTAAATAGTCGCCAAATTGGGCCATGGTCGGGGTCCAGAGTAAACCGGCAGCCCGCTTTGAGGCTATGTAGGCTAATTGGCTGTCAAAAGCGGGGGCAATCTCTATTTTCCCATCAGCCGGATCGGCATACCAGGTATGATTTTCCAACGCTGCGCTTGCCATATATTCATGCCCGATATGAACCCCTCTCTGCGAGATCAGGCTGTCGATATTGGCGCCGGTGTAATAAAGTTCCGGTTTCTTCCTGGTATTTAACGTGGACCACAGGTATATTCTGGCATTATCCGATGGATCGTCGTCTATCCTGTTGTTGTAATAGAAGAAAGAGGTATTTGCACCGTTATCAGAAGGCTTAAGCATATTCAAATCATAACCTTTGGTGGTCACATCGATATATGACCAGGCATATCCGTAGCCCTGCGCATCCAGTAAATCCAATGTGTAATTAACATCTCCTTTCAGCGTCCCCCGGGAGGCGATATCTTCCAGGTTGTTAGCGCCGTTAGCAGCATCAGCGTCTATCCAGTTTACAGCGCCGTACGACGACAACCGCCTCAGGCCGACTTCGACCTCCGCCCTGGTATCAGTGTCGGCCGAAATGGTATTCCCGCTAATTTCGGCCCCGTCGCTGCACAATTGATCATGCAAGGATTTAAACCCTGAGTCATTCAGGTCACCATAAGGAGCACTCTGCCAGGCAACAAATAGCGACTTGGTCCAGCCCAAACCCCTGCCCACAATACCTTTAGTCCCGTAATCGGGGCTGGTTGTATCCCCGGTGCCGTAGGCCACGGCGCTTACCGTTGCCGTCCTTTCGGAGCCCGCGTAGTTGGCCAATACTAAAACCGCTTCGTACCCGTCCGGCTGCCTCATTTTTACCAGTGACTCAGGCAGGATCCCCGGGCTGATCGAGAAGGCCACAGATGCGGTGTAACTATCCCCAACCCTCCTGGATTGAGAGCTTATGTCGGTGCCATCCCCACCGCCATCTTTAACGTAGTATTTAAACGGGTGGTTAAACTGATTATCCGAATAGAGACTGCACGTACTTGCCGTACCGGTAGCCCTCAGCCTCATGGATTGCATGGTATCATCGCCCGGGAACGACAGGCCGTTTCTGAATTTAACCACCTTTGGAGAATATAAATCGGAATAATATTCCCCTTTAACCTTGTTGAACTCTGCAAATTGCAGGTCCCGTGTCATTATTAAGCCAGTTGATGTGGGAACGGTAAAATCAAACCTCTCCTCGTTGACGGTAACGTCCTGCTTGTAGGCCAGGGTTGCCGTGTACCTTATATCGGGCGAATGCGTGTTTAATTCATATTTGTGGGCAACGGTTACCGATGGATTGGTGTCGTCGGTGGCCGTGATGGTAACATCGTTGCCCAAAGTAAAGACGTCTGTGGCGATAGTGTCTCCATTTGACTGGTAAATTTGAGTAGTCTGGCTGACCTTCAGGTTATCAAAGTAGATGGTGGCCACAGTATTGTCATCCGAAGAGAGAAGCAATTTAAACGACCGCGCATCATAGGGCGGGTTCCAGTCCAGGGAAACCGTATTCCAGGCGCCGGTATCAACAGTAGGGACCCGCGCCGCTAACCTCGAATTATACCTGCCGGCGCCATCCGCAGAAGGATAACCGTAAATATAAACATAAGCAATCCCGGAAGTAAAGCTTTCGACATAGGCATCAAGTGTTATGGAGTATGAGCTGTTTACAGGTATTTCAATGAAAGGGGAGTAGCACTCCCCCGGAGCGGCGTCAGCGGCAGCCATATTGAATTTGAGTGACATATTGCCGTCGGAAGCATGTGCGGCGGATTGCCTGATATAAGTCTTATCTACAGTCCAGCCATCGGGGATGCCATCCAGATTGCTGTCTGCTTCAAATGATGGATTGGTCAAGGAAACATCCCTGACCGATATATCGCCATAATCAAAATAGAATTGGGGAGAGCTATCTAAAATTGCATTGCCATCTTTATCAGTGAAGGTTAAGGTCCCATTGGCATTTATAGTGGCAGTATAATTGTCTGTTTGTATTGTTGAAAGCTGATTATTTTGACCTTGTTCCCGGGCCCCAAGACAGGACGCCAGTATTAAAATACCTGCAATTATTAAAAATATGCCCGGGGTGTTTTTCATATACGCGCTCACGCCACCGATAATCATTATACCATGACGATCTTTCATACAAAGCGCTTAAAACACTATTCTCCGAATTTGGGTTAGCTATTGACATTTCAGTATATTTATGCGATTATACCCAATATCATGGGGTTGTATATTTTCCTGCCAAAGCTCGTGGGCGATATCCGGATATATAATCAACGAATTTTTCTTCTGAGAGGCTGCTATGAAAAAATATTTGTCTAATATCCCTGCGGTTTTAATCACCGTGTTGATACTGGCCTCACTCGTTATACCGGTTAATATATCTATGCCATATGCCGTGTCGGCTGACCCGGGTATCATGAAGTGGGACACGGTCGTCACGCCCGGCAGTGAGGATGCGACGTTATTCGGACGGTTTGATATAGTCAACCCGCATAATCCGGACCCGCGTGGCAGCGAGGTAATCGGCATGGCTGTAAGCAACAACAGCGACACTGTCAGCACGGTGATAAAGATCGGGGGCGTCCGCGACACGGCTACCTCTTCCACCCAGGGCATCTTCTGGAGATATGGATCAAATGATGTCGATTATGTTGAAACCGGCGCCTACAAGGTTTATGAATCCGACGCCCAGGCCTCCGCCCGCCTGGTAACCAC
>Ga0268285_1000377_pt1 | contig 26575 bp, 24 predicted proteins | sample saktaG_2_FD_190144 | JGI IMG/M metagenome (GOLD analysis project Ga0268285, IMG submission 190144) | Saline water microbial communities from Sakinaw Lake, British Columbia, Canada - sak_2013_06_06_120m | ecosystem: Environmental > Aquatic > Non-marine Saline and Alkaline > Saline ... | reverse complement strand
GTAGTCAATTTCTTATCATAAAACTGTAACTTCTGAAAAATTATTAAATGAAACATGGAAAAAAACCAAAATTAAACAGAATATCATTAAATCTCTATTGAAATTCCCTTATGGAATTTTCTGGGAAGAGATAATAATATTTTAAGGAAAAAGAAGTTTGTGTAAACATAAATCTACCAAGGGCTTGTTATGTCGTAGAGGGCTGCATGAAGAATGTTGTTTTCTGAAAATACGAAATATATGTAATATCTTCCAGCTTCAAATGGAACCAGCTTGACTTTGCCTGTTCCTTCTTGAGGAAGAAAATAATATCCGGATTCACGGGCACCTTTTAGTAGCCAGAAAAGTCCATAATTACCTGTTGGAATTGCTTTAAAGTTTGTCATCTCGTGAGGACCGAAATCATCAACAAATGCTACAACACTGAACTCCCAGGTCTCTCCGATCTTCATTATATTGAGATTTTTCTCAGTACCGTTCAGCATAGATATCTTGGGATTGAAACCAGCATCGTCATCAAGAATATAATAACTCATGATACCATTTTGTTGCGCAAGTATAGCATGGATTTTTCCACCCTCAACAGTACAGTGATATGGTATATTTTCTTCATTCTTCCAACGTATCCATTCCTTCTCGGAGGAGGGTTTATAATAAAGAAAATTCTCTTCAAGATCAGTAGTATTGAGCAGGTGCGAAGTCTCATGTTGCGGCAGGTTTGTCATGGTGAAAACCGGTTTGGATGATTCTCCAAGACGGACATCAAAGGGTTCATCATACAGATTTACAAAGAATATTTTTGCATCCTTTATCCAGAGTGTTATGGAAGAAAGGAAATAATCATCGGAGTAATAATGAACGGAGAAATATTCTCTTAGATCCTCGGTAGATGAAATTGTCGTATCAGCAATATTTACTTCGCGAGAGGTTAAAGTATTTTTAGTCAGATTAATGTTAAAACAATAGTAATTTACCTCATCGCCGCTAGAACCGAGAGGTCGCGCATAGAGATATTTATTCGCTCCAATATTTGTGATATAGCCGATATAGTAGGGGTCACCAAGGTAGTCTTCATTGTATGTGAGGATCTTTATGAAATATGAATAGGGATCGTTTTCAATAAACTCTACTTTTTGAACATCATAGTCATCACTGGTTTCCCAGATGCCTATGAGGTTTCTGTCAATCGGAACAGTGCCAAGATCACCAAATGGATATTTAGTGGCTGCAGGACATCCAATAAGCGTCATTGCATGGTTATAATAACTACAAAATTCAATAATTTTTTTAACATAGAATTAAATATCCTCTATTAAAAATAGCAGAAATATCACTAAAATATTCGTCAAGTTTAATCAAATAATTCCACGAGGCTCTGCCTCGGGGTTTCCAATTTCTCCATCTCCATTTTGGAGAGGGCTGGGGTGAGGTAAAATAATGAAAATTCGATTTTCAATCACTGGATTGAAATAAAATTGGCGAAATACTCCTTGGGTCTGCCACGCGGATAGTCAATTTTAAGAATTTTCTTTATTGGAATTTAGCCAAATGAATAATGCTGGATTTTTAGTCGTTAACAAAGCAGATAGTTGTTCCAAAATGATTTTCCAGATATTTCCGAAAATAACATATGGTTTCCTGCTGGTAATTATTTAGAAAATTTTGGTATTTATAATTTGAATTTTTCAAGAAATTAACCAAGTTATTTATTCTAAGCTGTTCCTGAATCTTGTTTAAAACAATAAAATATCCATTTTAATCGGCTTATCTTGACATTATTTATATTCTTTTATTTTTGAATTTATTTCCAAGATGATCTATCTTTTCTCTTATTTTATTGAAACTGGAGAGATTGTTGATTTTTTGGAATTATCATAAAATGATAAAAAAAATTGAATATCTGCACTATTAATTTTTTATGAAAGATATTTAAAATTAGCGTGATGAATCAATAAAAAAAATTGTATGTTCATACGAAAGGTGACACATATTAACAAGAACAAGAAATCAAATTCGATTTTAGTTATTGTTCCAGCATATAATGAATCTCAAAATATTGTAAATGTAATTGAGTCTTTGAAAAAGGAAAATTCCGATTGGGATATTATTGTAGTTAATGATGGCTCAATTGATAACACAGGAGAGCTTGCAGAATCAACAGGAAAAGTATTTGTTATAAATCTCCCTCACAAACTCGGGATCGGAAGTAGCGTTCAAACCGGTTTTAAATTTGCAGAGAAATATAATTATGATTTTGCTTTACAATTTGATGGAGACGGGCAACATAAAGCAGGTGAAATAAATAGATTGTTAGGAATTATCGAAAATAATCAAGCAGATGTAGCAATCGGTTCTCGTTTTTGCAAGAAGTCCTTTGGTTTTAAGACTACTTTTTTACGTTATGTTGGAATAAGAATATTTGAAATAGTAAATTCCATTTTAATTAAACAAAAGGTTACAGATAATACTTCTGGTTTTCGTGCTTACAATCAAAAAGCAATAAATTTTCTTGCTGAATATTATCCTTCGGATTATCCGGAGCCGGAAGCAGTTATTTTATTAGGAAAAAACGGTTTCAGAATAAAAGAAATTTATACTGAAATGCAGCAACGACAGGGTGGGATTTCCTCCATATCCGGGTTTAAAACAGTTTATTATATGATAAAAGTTTTGCTTTCGGTTTTTTTAACTTTTACCCGTCCAAAGATAATTAAGAATGTGAAAAAAAACAGAAAAAGGAAATAACTATGAATAATGTTTTCAATGCTAATAGAATACAATATATTGCAGTAGCTTGCAGTATTGTTCTGTTGATCATTATCTTTGAATTAACACGCAAAAAAAAAATAAGAGAAGAATATTCAATACTTTGGTTAGTTTTTTGTTTTATTTTTCTCATATTTTCTATCTGGAGAAAAGGATTAGATTTTTTTGCAAGTGTTGTTGGAATCGAGTATCCGCCTTCAGCTTTATTTTTGATTTTTGTTTTAGCAATCTTTTTGATATTGATTCAGTTTTCCATAATTATCTCGAAGCTGACAGAACAGAATAAAAATCTTACTCAAGAAATTGGTTTATTGAAATTGGAAATAACTGAGATTAAGAAAAAAATGAAAAATTAGAAGTGAAAATTAAGAAGAAAAATTTTTATATAATCCATATTTTTTTATGGTTGAAAGAGACATTCATAATTATAATTTTTTCAGACAACGAGTAATATTACTTGCAATGGGATATATGAAATTCATTTTGAGATAGTATTAAAACTCTTTTTGAAACCTGAAATTCTTGATAATTTTGTCCTTATTATATTGGAGATTAGCGAACGTTTTGTCATGAGAAAGAGGTGTACTGAATGTTCCTCCTTCTCTTCCAATATTATTTGTTCTGGATAGTCTTGGTTTTAAGGCTTTCAATTCAAATTCTTTAAATGCTCCTTGAATTGCCCAATCCCAACCTTTTTTTTTAAAGTACTTCTTACCAAGCGAATCAATAAACCAGTATTTTTTGAACAATTGATTCCAATTTTGTTTGAAACAGCACCACCCATAGCCATCAAATCTCGAAATTTCAATAATTTGATCTGGCTTTCCCGGGTTGCTGTCGTAGGCAAATAATCCATAAACAGCATACAAAGTTGGATTGAACTGAAAAGTATCATAATACCAATTTGCTAAATTTATCATATCCGATGAAACAATCAAGTCATCTTCAAGATGAATATTAAATTGACTCCCTATATTGAAAGCGGTCTGTATGATATTATAAGGATTTTTTCTAACTCCAAGTTTTTTCTTATTGATTATAATCTCTTTTTCTATGAAATCAATTTCTTCGCATAATTTTATTACTTCATCATTTTTTGGTTCAATACCGCAAAACAGTTTGAATTCATCTAAATTATTTCTTCTTAAACTATCTAATAATTCTTTGAGATATTGTGGTCTATTAGCAACAGGTAAAGTTATTGTTTTCGTACGACACCTCCAGTTCTGAATTCAATTTTTTTTACATACCACTTCTTAATGTAAATCATGGAAAATACTTTTTCCTCTCACGAATTAATGTCAAAGGATTTAAAATTAAATATTGTTTAATTTTTTTTTAATTGACTAATATTTTTTATTATCAGATTTACATTTTATTAATAGTTTCATAAAATATAGGGCAAAACAGGATATAGAATAGGTATGAAAGTTAAAATGCATAAACATTTTGTAAATGTAATTTGGGTATATTTTGCCACCTTTTTGGTTATTCCAATTACTTATGCGATAAGAGTCATTTATGCACAAAACCTTTCTTTAGAAGATTTTGGGATATTTTATGGTTTATTTGGATTTTTTGTTTTTTTTGGCTTTTTTCGTGATTGGGGAATGAACAGTGCTGTTATTTATTTTGCAAATAAATATCATGCAGAAAAACGCTATGACAAGATAAAAACATTATTTTGGTTCAACCAGGTTATACAGTTTGGTCTTTCAGTAATTATTGGATTAATTCTTTTCTTGTTCAAAGAATTTATTTTTTCTGCTTTTTATCCATTAGAACAGAACGTTTCAAGTATATTTTCAATATTCATTCTTTATTGGATTATATTTACGATTTATTCGACAAACTCAATTTTCTTAACGATTTTTCAAAATCAAAAGGCAAATGCTTTTTTAAATATATTATTTTTTTCTGTAGTACTTATAATCTCAATGTTATTTATTTTTTTAAAGATTGAAAACTACATAATTCCTTCGCTGGCTTATTTGATAAGCACTATTACGATTGTATTAATTTCGCTATTTTATATTTTAATTCATTATAAAAAAATATTACTTTTACCGGCTTTTTATAAAAGTAAAGATCTTTTTAAAGAGGTTTTTCAATATTCGAATTCCATAATAATAGCTGGAGGGGCTGGCACTTTATTTCTTTCAACTGATAAAATAATTATTCAATATTTTGAAGCTTCGGAAATGGTAGCAATATACTCAGTTGCGTTTTCTACAGCTCTGTTATTAACTTTGTTCGTATCCCCAATCCAAAGAGTCATTAGACCAATAATTGCTAATAAGTGGCACATCAAAGAAATCAAAACTATTGAAAATATAATGTCTTCTATCCTTAATAATTATTTGTTGTTTATTCTGCCATTAGTTTTATCATTTTTTGTTTTTGCAGATAATTTTATTTTGGCTGTTTATGGTAAGGAATTTATAGGAGCTTCATTGATTATCAGAATATTAGCTTTTGGTGTTTTAATCATGACAATTAATTCCTTTATTAGCATAATATTGAGTTCTACAGGTAAACCTAAGGTTTTTAGTAAGATTGTTGTCATTACAGGAATTTGCAATGTAATCTTAAGTATTATACTAATAAATGTTTGGGGAATTATCGGAGTAGCAATTGCCACATTATTTTCCAGTCTATTGAAACTTATTATGCTCATAACATCTGTGAAAAAGTATATATTATTAAAAATTAATTTAGTAAATAATCTAAAAATTATTTTCTCATCTCTTATTTTTCTGATAATTAGTTTAATATTAAAAAATACAATTTACCATGTTTATACAAGCATTATGATTATTAATTTCCTAATTAACTGTGCGATTATATTTGGTTTATCTACTTCACTGTATTTCCTGTGTTTAGTATTTTTAAAAGTTATCAATTCAGAAAAGATTATGTATTTATACAAGTTACTTTTTGAAAGAAAAATAATAAAGTGAAGAAAAAAAGAAAAAATCCCAAACAAGTAACAAAAAAGACATTCAACTTTACTCTTTTAGCTTTTCTGATTATTGCTGTAATCAGTATTTTAATTTATTCTAATAGCTTTGATTGTGAGTTCCAATTTGATGATGAAAGCAATATTTCCGAACAGGCCGTAATCAAGAAATTGAGTAATTTTACTGACCTTTCCATTTGGAAAAATATAAATTTCAGACCTTTAACGATGTTCACATTTGCTATTAACTACCATTTTAATAAGTTAGATGTAGTTGGATATCATGTAGGAAATTTGATTATACATATTATAATGGGTTGGTTTGTATTTTTATTAATAAATCTAATTTTTTCATTACAATCAATAAAATCTGATTCATTTTCAGAAGATAAAAAGTATTTAGCTTTATTTGCAGCTTTGATATGTGTTGCTCATCCCATCCAAACACAAGCAGTTACCTATATTGTACAACGAATGACCTCCTTAGCAGCAATGTTCTATATTATTTCAATTTTCCTTTATGCAAAAGGAAGAATAATCCATATTAAAAAAGGCTTGAAGTGGGATGCTCTGATATTATACATTGGAGCTTTATTATCAGGAGTTTTTGCATTATTATCCAAACAAAATGCTGCAACCTTTCCTTTGGCAATGTTGTTATTTGAATTATTCATTATACGTAATAAAGAAAACAAACCATTTAAGAAATATCTCATTTTTTCCTCCTCAGTTTTGCTTTTGGTTTTTCTGGCAATAGTTTTCTCTGGTAATTTACCTAAAGAAACCGAGCAGATTTCAAGAATTAATTACTTAATCACGCAATTTAGAGTAATGATAAAGTACATTCAGCTATTATTATTACCAGTTCATCAAAATCTTGATTATAATTTTTATGCATCTAATACATTTTGGAATTTGAAAGAAATTGGAAGTTTTTTAATAATTCTAGGTTTATTTATTTCGGGAGTATTATTATTTCGTAAACAAAGAATACTTTCATTTGGGATTTTCTGGTTTTTTCTAACTTTGTCGGTGGAATCAAGCATTCTTCCAATTAGTGATATAATTTACGAACACCGTCTCTATCTGCCAATGATTGGTTATAGTCTCTGTGTGATCTCAATAATTTGGCTCATATTTTCTTCTAAGAGAAAGTCTATAATGTTCATTTTGTTAATGATAATTATTTTTTCTTATGGATATGCCACTTTTAACCGTAATAAAGTTTGGAAAACAAGATATACGCTTTGGTCTGATGTAGTAAAGAAATCACCAACGAAATTACGACCTTGGTACAATTTAGGAAATATATGGAAAGACAAGAAAGAAGTCAATAAAGCGATTCAATGTTACACTAAGGCTCAAAGAATCAATCCTAATGATCCAATGGTGCTTAGTAATCTTGGCAGTATTTTTCTCGAAAAAGGGGAACTCGATAAAGCATTGGAATATTATGGTAAGGCCCTAAAAATTGATCCGGATCATGCAGTTGCACTAAATGGTCTTGGCAGTATTTGGGTTTACAAAGGAAAACTCAATAAAGCAAAAGAATACTACGAAAAGGTTTTGGAAATTAAACCAAATGATGCAGAGGCGATAAATAATCTTGGAATTGTATGGGCTCGTAAAAGAGAATTTGATAAAGCAATAGAGTGTTTTAAGAAAGCATTAGAAATTAATCCTGATAATTCAAATGCTTTGAAAAATTTGAAAATCGTTTCTAAAGAGAAGAGTAATGAGAAGAAGTGATTTTCACAAACTGAAATATTTATCATAAATAACAATGAAAATACTCTTCGTTATTGACAATTATATACCATATATTGGTGGAGTCGAAACCATGTTTCAACAGCTTGCTGAGGGATTAGCAAGACAGGGACATCAAGTAAAGGTCGTGTGTCCATTGGTTATTAAAAGTAGTCCAAAACAAGAGCAACTAAATGGTGTTGATATTTATCGTTGCCAAAGTGGAGGTCGTTACCTTTACACATTGTTAGCTTTACCAAATGTTTGGCGGTTAGCTCGCAGTGTGGATATTGTTCATACTACAACTTATAATGCAGCACCAGTTGCCTGGTTGGTTGCTAAATTACAGAAAAAAAAAGTTATAATTACAATTCATGAAATCTTAGGCAAACTCTGGTGGCAGAAGATGAACCTGCTCAGCGCTTTATTTCATTGGCTTTTTGAAAGATCGATTCTCTTTCTATCCTTTGATAAGCTGATAGCGGTTTCCCAATATACCCAAAATTGTCTTGAACAACGCAGAATTAAAACTCGAAAAATAACAGTTATTTATCATGGTTTAGATAATGATCTTTTCGATTCAAAAAAAGCTAATGAAGTAAAAATTCGTCAAAAATTAGGTTTGAATGATAATTTTACTTACCTCTTCTTTGGACGACCCGGAATCTCGAAAGGATTGGAATATTTAATCCGAGCAGTTCCTCTTATCAAAGAAAAGATAAAAGAATCAAAATTGATTCTTATCCTTGGTTCCGAACCACGTAATCGCTTTAAAATGATAAAACAATTAATTCTGGAATTTGGAATTTCTCAAGAGATAATTCTCTTAGAGTCTGTTCCACGCAAAGAGCTTACAGATTATCTCGCTGCTGCAAATTGTATAGTTATTCCTTCTCTTAGTGAAGGTTTTGGTTTTAGTGCAGCAGAGAGTTGTGCTATGAACCGACCTGTTGTTGTTAGTAAAGTAGGAGCGTTACCTGAAGTTGTTTCAGGTAGAGTTGTTTGGATTGAACCTAAAGATAGCAAATCTATTGCGGAGGGTGTAGTTAAGGTTTTCAGAAATGAATGGCAAGAAATTCTTCATAAACGATTTTCATGGGAAAAGTCAATTAAAAGTTATTTAAAACTTTATAAGAGCTTATGCTAATAGTAATTATTGCGGATCCAATTGACGAGCAGTATGCTGGTATATATTATTACACTAAGCATCTAATCGAAGCTTTAATAAAAATTGATAAAAAAAATGAGTACATTTTCATCCATAAACGACCAAATGATTTTTTTATCGGTCAGAAAGATATGATTATTCCTAACTATCGTTGGTTACCTGGTTGGATGATCATACGAAAGTTTTTATTTATAACTTTTGCTTTATTAAAGATTAAACCAGATATCGTTTTAGAACCAGCTCATATCGGTCCTTTCAGTTTTTTTTGGAGTTGTAGAAAAGTAGTGACAATCCATGATCTTACACCTGTTTTATTTCCGCAATATCATATCAAAATAAGTTGTTTTATTCATAAATTATTTTTACCTTTGATTTTGCATAATGCAGACGGTGTCCTTGTTCCTTCAGAATGTACAAAGAACGATATTGAAAGATTATATAAACCTGAGATTCCCATTCAAGTTACTTATGAAGCGGTTACTGAAGATTTTCATCCATCATCAAAAAAGCAAGTCAGAGAGGTTAAAGATAAATTTGGAATTGAGAAACCTTACATACTTTCAGTGGGAACACTTGAACCTCGCAAGAATTTGATAACCTTGCTTAAAGCATATAAGACTCTTAGGGGAAAAGGTTATGATTATCAACTTGTTATCGTTGGAAAAAAAGGATGGTATTTTAAGAAACTTTTAAAAGAAATCGAGAGTTTTGGAAAAGATATTATCATCACAGGTTATGTCCAAAGAAAAGAACTTCCTGCTCTTTATTCAGGAGCAGAAGTGATGGTATTTCCTAGTTTGTATGAAGGATTCGGATTACCTCCTCTTGAAGCAATGCAGTGTGGTTGTCCTGTAATTTGTTCAGACACATCCAGTCTTCCTGAGATATGTGAAGAAGCAGCTATCTATATTGAGCCACATAAGTCTGATGAGTTGGAGAAGGCTCTATTGAGAATGTTAACAGATGATAGTATTCGCTCGAAAATGAGACATAAGGGAATAAAACAAGCAAGTAAGTTTTCGTGGGAGAAGTGTGCTAGAGAAACGCTTGAGTTCTTTAAATCTGAATTACTGTAAAGTTTTATCAACAATGAATATTGAGATTAAAGATATTACAATAAGCAAAGAACAGTAAATTACGAAAAAAAATTAGAAGATTAACTTTTTATGTTGATATTTTAGTGATGGTTGGGGTGGAAGGAGTTGAACCCTCACATACGGAACCAGAATCCGCTGTCCTACCATTCCGTGTAGGGATAGTTCTTGACATTATGAAATATCTAACAAGTTTAGTGAATTGTAAAAAGAAAAATAAAATGATTCAAATTAAGAATAAAAAGGCTTATAGAATTCAAATGGATTATAAAAAAATTACCATAAAGATAAAACCCGAAAAAGCTTTTCTTTTAGTTGGAATTATTGGAGGAATTGTTTTTTTATTTTTGACTCCTCCATTTCAGGTACCAGATGAATATAATCACTTTTATCGTGCTTATCAAATATCTGAAGGAAATATAATTTCACCAATAATTAATAATTCTTATAATGGATTTTTGCCGGAAAGTATGATAAAAACATGTATATTAAATACTCATATTCCGTTTCATCCGGAAAATAAGCAAAAAATTTCAGATATTTTTTCAGCTATAAAAATCCCGCTTAATCCTGATAAAAGGGATTTTATCTTTTTTGGAAATACTGCTTCTTATTCTCCAATAAATTATATTGCTGCTTCTATTGCAATGCTATTGGGAAGATTGTTTCATCTTCCTCCGATAATTCTGATGTATCTTGGAAGATTATTTAATCTGATTGTCTGGATTCTTTTAGTTTACTTATCTATAAAAATTACTCCTTTTTTTAAATGGTTTCTTTTCCTGTTAGCTTTAACTCCTATGTCTCTTTTTGAAGCAGCTTCTTTATCTCCCGACAGCTTTACTAATGCTCTATGTTTTTTTCTTTTAGCCTTCTTTTTAAGGTGTTCTTATGATGAAAATAAAAAAATGGAAAGTAAAGATATTTTCATATTATTCTTGTTGTTTATTTTTATCTCACTTCTAAAATCCAGTGTTTATTTACCTTTAACTCTATTCATATTTCTCATACCTAAAGAAAAATTTGGAAGTAATAAAAAATATTTTTTAATTATTATTTCTTTATTTTTGATGAGCATTGTTTTTGCGTTAGTTTGGTTTTCACTGATTAAAGATGTGGTTAATATTCCTTTACATGACGGAATTAAGGTTAATCATTTTAATGAACAATTAGTGTTTTTACTTAACAATCCTTTTCAGTATACTTTGATTTTATTAAGGACTATCAGGGGTATGTATTTACACATTCTTAGGCAATTCATCGGAGTTCTGGGCTGGTTAGATACACCTCTTCCTGATTTATTAATATTTACTTATTTTGTATTTTTGCTTTTCATTACATTAATGGACAAATATAGAAATATTATAATCAATATTGTACATAAGTTATTTATCTTATTTATTAATAGTAAGCGTGGCACTTATTCTTTTATCCCCAATGGCTGGAATGGACTCCCTTAGGCAATCCTATCGTCTTTGGAATTCAAGGGAGATCTTTTATTCCATGTAGTTTACTTTTATTCTTATTATTCTACAATACATAATTCAAACTAAATATCAATCATTTTTATTTAATAATAATTGGTTTTTTTTCTTTCTTTGATAATTTCTTCAGTTACTCTTATTAAAAGATATTGGTTATATTAATAAAATCACAACCTGAAACTGAAATCTTCTTTATCTAAGGTTAAATTTGGATTATAATACGGGTCATTTTCAATTATTTTTTTCCATTTTGTTTTTATAAATTCTCTTTCTCTTTTTGTCTGAAGATTTGTAGCATATCCTCTACTTACTGATTCATGATGATATAATTCTGCAAAAGGAGTATAAACAATTAAATAACCTTTTTTTCTAATTTTTAAACATAAATCAATATCATTATAAGAAATTGACAAGTTCTTTTCATCAAATCCACTTACTTCTTTAAATAAGCTCTTTTTTATCATTAAACATGCTCCAGTAACAGCACTGACATTTTGAATAAGATGAGGCTTTAAAAAATATCCGCTAAAATCATTTGGAATGAATTTATGCGAATGACCTGCAACTCCGCCAATACCTAAAATAACACCTGCATGTTGAATTGTATTATCCGGATATAATAATTTTACGCCAACTACACCTACATGTTTTTTTTGACAATGCTCCAGCATGGCATTAATCCATTCATTTGAAATTACTTCTGTGTCGTCATTCAGAAATAATAAATATGTTCCTTTAACGAATCTAACTGCATAATTATTCATTGCAGAAAAATTAAATGGTTTATTATAATTTATGATTTTTATTTTTTTATTTTCTTTAATATCCTGAAAATACTCCAAAGTCTCATCTTTTCTACTTTGATTGTTTATGATTAGTATTTCATAATTTTCATATTCTGTTTTTTGAAGAATGCTGGGAATACATTTTTTCAGAAGTTTAAGATTATCTTTTGTGGGAATTATTATACTTACTTTTTTATTTTCCATTATTTCATATTTAATTCTATAATGACCGGGATATCTTACATTTTTGATACATTCAATTGGAATATTTCTTCTTTTCATAGCATCCTTTAATGCTTTTTTTGCATTTATATAGGCATATTCTTTTGCTTTAGGGTCTGATGCTACGGAACCGGGCACTATTTTCCAATGATATAATATTTCCGGAATGTGATAAATATTACTAGTTTGCTCTGAAAATCTTAAAACTAAATCATAATCCTGAGAACCGTCATATCCTTTTCTAAAACCGTTTATTTTATCAATTATCTTTTTTCGATATACTCCGAAATGAGAGAGATAATTTTGAGAAAGAAGAAGGTCTGGTGACCAATCTGGTTTAAAGAAAGGATCTGATCTTTTTCCTTTTATGTCTATTTTATCTTCATCACTATAAATTAAATCTGCTTCCGGATGTATTTGTAATAATTTCACCACTTCATAAAGAGCATCATTTGTGAGTTCATCATCATGGTCTAATAATCCTATGAATTCTCCTGTTGCAAGTGATAATGCCTGGTTGGAATTTTCTGATATTCCTCTATTTTCGTTTAATAATTTTAACTTTATTTTTTTATCTTGATGTTCATATTTCGTTAAGATTTTTTTTGTTTCAGATTTTGAATTTCCATCAGCAATGCATAATTCCCAGTTAGTATATAATTGATTTTGAACTGAAGTTATTGTTTTTTCTAAAATATCTTTTGGAGTGTTCCAGGTGGGAACGATAATGCTGATCTTTGGTTTATATTTGAAATTCATAATTTCATTATTGATTTCATCAATATTTTTTTTCTGTTTATCCTTTTCTCTCCTTTGAAAATAATACTCTTGATTTTTTTTTATTGTTTCTTTTTTAAAGTTTGTATATGCTTTATACCTCTTACAAAAAGGTGTCAATCCTTCATTTACAAGAACCCGACAACCGACCATCCACAAATTATAAGTAATTCTTCTTTTTGTACCATAAGGGAATAATAATTCAGGGATGTTTTTTTTTATTTTATTCAGGCTAATATGGTTTTTCATCATACTTCAGGATTCAAATATTCAAAAACAATTTCTTCAGGATTTCCAAAATTTTTGATTTTTCCATTTTCCAAAAGTATTGCTCTATCACACATACTTTCTATTGATTCTAAAGCGTGACTTACAAATATAATAGTCTTTCCCTGTTTTTTAAAATTTTCAAAAACATGATAACATTTTTTTTTAAATTCTTCATCTCCAACTGCAATTGCTTCATCTATAAGATATATATCACCCTTTGCATGAATTGCAATACTGAATGCAAGTCTTAAATGCATACCTGTTGAGAATTTTTTTAATTTAGTATCAATGAAATTCTCTAATTCTGCAAAACTGATAATTTCGAGAAATCTACTATCAATTTCCTTTTTTGTTAAACCAAGTAACATACCATTAAGATAAATGTTTTCTTTTCCAGTTAATTCTCCATTAAACCCTAAACCTAATTCCAAAAATGGAATTATTTCACCATTAATTTTTATCTTTCCAGAATCTGGTCTGATTATTCCTGCCAGGAGTTTAAGTAAGGTCGATTTTCCAGAACCGTTTTTTCCGATTATTCCAATAAATTCTCCCTTTCGAATTCTGAAAGAAACATTATCAACGGCATTAAGAATTTCATACCTGATAGGTTTAAACATTTTTATCAAACTTTCAAAAACAGTATTGCGATTTTCATGAGGAATTTTGAATTTCTTGGTGATATTTTCTACTTGTATCATAATTCTTCTGCCATGTAAGGTTCTCTAATTTTAAATAAAATATATCCAATTAATAATATAGATATGCAAATAATTAGTGTTTTTAGAAAAATCAGAAATGTGGGAAATGAATGAAATATTAGTGAATCTCTTGATTCTGTTATTATCCTTGATAAAGGATTTAGCATATAGAATTTTAGATATTTCTCTGGAATCAAAGATATTGGATATATTATTGGAGCTAAGAAAAATCCTGCTTGCAATAAAACTGTCCAGATTTGATTCAAATCTCTAAACTTAACATAAAAAGCACTTAAACCAAAACTTATGCCAAGAGATAAACAAAATATTAATAAAAGAGGGATTATGAAATACAGGTTAGTTAAATGAAAATTTACTCCTGAAATCAACATTATGAAAACAAAAATAATTAAATTTAATAAAAAACTGTAAAAAGAGGTTAAACAAGATGCTATAACAAGTATTTCTTTTTTGAAATATGCTTTATTAATTAGAGATGCTTTATTTAATATGCTTGTCATACCATTCATAGTACATACTGAAAAAAAGTTCCAGGATATTATTCCCAAAAGTAATATTAATTGATAATGTTCTATGGGACTTTTCATTAATAATGAGAAAACTACATAAAGTACAGTTAGCATTAATAGAGGGTTTAATAGTGACCAAAAAAACCCTAAAACAGAAGAGTTAAATCTTAGTTTAAAATCTACAAATGAGATTTTTTTTATTAAATTTATATCTTTCTTTGTTAACATTGTATTTATTTTCTTTATTGTTTGTTTATATTGTCAATAGAATTCTCAAATATTAATCCCAATAATATTTATTCATACTCAATTTTCTTTTAAGGAAAAGAGGTAGTCGTTTTTCATTTAAGCCGAAAAATATTCCTAAAACTTTGATGAAATTTTTAAGAATCAAAAAAGGAATCTCCAATGGTTTATTTGTTAAGATATACTTAAATTCTTTGGAAACAAATCGAAAACTTTTTCTCCTAAAACTTTTAAATTCTTTTTTGGTAATTTCATTTATTGAAAATGCAGAATCAAAGTATCCTTGAAATACCTGTTTAAGATTATGATTATGGGAATGAATCACGATGGATTTTGGTTCATAAATTGTTTTAAAGCCTAATTCAGTTATCCTTTTTGCCCATTCCTGGTCTTCAGTTGTTAATATAGAATCATTAAACTTATATTTTTGGAGTATTTCTTTTCTTATGCAAGAGCTTACATTAGAGAAAAATCTATTTTGAATAGAATTATTTTTTTTATTTGGTCTAATTTTTTTTTGGTCTGGAAAATAATATTTATAAAAGAATTTTTCTGTCTCTTCAGCATCTTCTCTTGGAATTTGTCTGGAAAAAATACCTGCTGTTTTTTTATTAGAAAAATTTATTAGAAGATTAGATAACCAATAAGAATCTTTGGGAAGAGCATCTTGCGATAAAAAAACTATGTAATTTGCTCTTGAATATTTTAATGCTAAGTTTCTTGTTTTTCCATGACCAAATTCAGTTGGTTTTATTTCATATAATTTTATTGGAAAATTTCTTACTATTTCTAACGTTTCATCGGTTGAGCCAGAATCTACAATGATAACTTCCAAATCTTTTTCTTTCTGATTATAAATGCTATCAAGTACTTCAAAAAAATCTGAGCCTGCATTCTTTGTTGGGATAAATATTGATACTTTAGGTTTCATTTGATTAATTTTTTTACTATCCTCCAATAGACTTCAAAAAAAGGATTTGCCATATATTTTAGAAAAAAATTGTCTAATTCTGGAAATTCAATTTTACCCATAAAAAATTTAGTGATTTCTTTATCATTCACTTTTCTTGTTTTTTGAATTAATTTCCTTTTATTTAAAATTTTTCTAATATTTTTGATTATGAATAAATAACTCAGAGATTTTTGTTTAAGATTTCCATTATAAAGAAAAAAAAAGAATAATCCTATCTCATTTATTACTAATGCAAAAAATATTAAAAATAAAGTTCTTGATTCGTAATTTTTCAATAAGGTGATTAAACGGTTTCTTTCTAAAAAATAAATCTTGTTTTTTTTGGAAAAAGAATATTTATGATAAATTATAGATTTAGGTGCTAAAAGATTTTTATAACCCAATAATTGTAATCTTAATCCTAAATCAACATCTTCATGATAAAGGAAATAATCTTCATCAAATAAACCTGTATTTTCTAATGCTTTTCTGGAAAATAAGACAGAAGTACCGCTTGAATACGGCAATTCTTCGATATCCTTTTTCTCTGAACTATCTTTTAAATAGTCTCCACAATATCCGAAGCCTAAGAAAGTGAGTTTGTTCGTCGCCGTATTTATTTTATTGGGTTTGCTATGTAACAAAATTTTTGATTGTACAGAACCAGTATTATGATAATTTTCTGCAACAAAAATTAATTCTGCTAACCAGTTTTTATCTAAAATTGTATCAATATTTAGACAGACAATGTATTTTAATTTCTCATTCTTAAAGGCATGTTTTATCCCAATATTGCATGCTTTTGCGAAGCCATAATTTTCTTTATTTTGAATTATTTTTATATTTGGATAATCTTTTTTAACTAATTGAATAGAATTATCAGAAGAATTATTATCAATTAAAAAAGTGCTGAAATTTTTATAGTTTTGTTTAGTTAAAGAATCTAAACATTCTTTTATATGTTCTTCACTATTGTGAGTTACTAAGATGATGGAAACAAAAGGATAATTCATCTTTCAAAATCACTTTTTTTAAAAACGAAATTAGGTTTAGCAAGATTTATTTTAATCAGATTATTATTCTGTTTACTCATTGTCGGAAGATTTGGATGAAAATTTATTAAGATACTCAGATTTCATTAAATATATTTTTTATCGATCAGATATTTTTTTACAGATTGTTTCCAATGTGGCATAAAATTTATTTTTTGAGATTTCAACCTGGCATTTTCTAAAACAGAATAAAGGGGCTTTTTTATTGATTTGTTGAAATTACTGGATTTTACATTTTTAATTTCTACATTCAATTTCAGAAGTAGAAAAATATATTTTCCAAACTCAACCCAATTACATTCATCTTCACTGGTTGAATGGATAATTCCCTGCAAATCGTTCTTAATAATTAAATAAATTTGATAAGCTAAATCATTTGTGTATGTTGGTGATGTAAATTCATCTTCAACTAAACTGATAGATTTGTTACTTCTTGCTGATGTAATTATTTTATCCACAATATTTTCAGTTCTATTTTTACTATCACCATAAAGAGCAGCTGTTCGGACAATCGCATAATTGTGACAATAATTTTGAATTATATTTTCTCCCACATATTTGGTAAGCCCGTAGCAATTTATTGGATTTGTTTTATCTTCTTCTAAATATGGTTTGGTTTTGGAGCCATCAAACACATAATCAGTACTTATATGACAAAGAAAAATATCTTTTTTATTACATAAATAGACTAAATTTTTTAATGAAATTCCATTAATTTTCATTGCTTTATCAAACTCAGTTTCTGCTCGATAAACATCTGTGTAAGCGCAAGCATTTATGATAATATCTGGTTTGATTTTTTCTAAAGTTGATGTTAGTACATTATTATCAATTATATTGAATTCAGGTAAATCAACTCCTTTGAATTTTATGTTTTTCTTTACGAACAGTTTACCTAAAGCTGTTCCTAATTGACCTTTTGAACCTAAAACTAAAATATTCATAATTGCTTAAAGATGAAATCCTTTTTGATTTCTTTAAACATCGGATAGTTATTATCTTTATCTGAAACTATTGGTTTTTTTATTTTCCAGTCAATTGCCAAGTCTGAATCATTATAATGGATTCCTCTTTCATCTTTAGGAGAGTAAATTGCAGTACATTTATAGAAAACTATTGCTTCTTTGGATAATACTGAAAAACCATGAGCAAATCCAGGAGGTATCCAGGATAGTTTATGATTTTCTTCAGATAATTCACTTGAGAAATGCTTACCATAAGTTGGAGAACCAAAACGAATATCAACAGCTACATCGAGTATTTTTCCAGTTATAACATGAATTAGTTTTCCTTGAGCATACTTTCCAACCTGATAATGTAACCCACGAATCGTTCCAAACTTTGAATATGACTGATTATCCTGAACAAAATTATCACTAATTTCGAGTCCCTTAAATTTTTCTGCTTGAAAAACTTCAAAAAAATATCCTCTATTATCACGATAAATAACAGGAATAATAATTTTTGCATCTTTTAATGGAGTATTGATAATCTGCATATTAATCATCTTTTCGTATAATTTTTTTTAATCCAATTTTGATATTCGCCAGATTTAATTCTTTCAACCCATCCCATATTATTCAAATACCATTTTATTGTTTTTTCAAGTCCTTCTTCAAAATTTACTGATTGCTTCCAATTTAATTCTTTTTTTATTTTTTCGCAATTAATCGCATACCTTTTATCATGTCCAGGTCTATCTTCAACAAAAAAGATGAATTTTTTATAATGATTTTTACTTTTATTTGTAAGTGAAGCCATTTTTTCGCATAAGATATTCAGCAGTTCAATATTAGTCCATTCATTTTCTCCACCAATATTATAAGTTTCGCCACTCTTTCCATTCTTAATAATTTTCCAGATTCCTATACAGTGGTCTTCCACATAAAGCCAATCACGAATATTTTTTCCATCACCATAAACGGGCAAAGGTTTACTTTCTAACATATTACAAATCATTAAAGGAATCATTTTTTCAGGGAATTGGTACGGACCATAATTGTTTGAACAGTTGGAAATAGTAACTGGCAATCCATAAGTATAATAATATGCTTTAACAATATGAGCTGAGGAAGCCTTTGAAGCTGAATATGGACTTCTTGGAGCATAAGGAGTGTTTTCAGAGAAATAACCGGTCTTACCTAAACTACCAAAAACTTCGTCTGTAGATATATGATGGAATAATATATCTTTTCTATTTTTTCCCCAATACTTATTTGCTAATTCCAACAAATTAAAAGTTCCAATTATATTTGTATGAATGAATTTTGCTGGTTCATAAATCGAACGATCTACATGTGTTTCTGCTGCGAAATGAATAATTAAATCCGGTTGATATTTTTTGAATATTTTTTCAAGGAGAAAATAATCGCAAATATCAATTTTTTCAAAAAAATAGCGAGACTGATTAAAATGCCTTTCTATTTCAATAAGATTTTCCGGATTTCCTGCATATGTGAGTTTATCTACATTAATAATATTTCCTTTGAACGAGGATTTATTGAAAAGATAATGAATAAAGTTTGAACCGATAAAACCACAACCACCAGTTATCAGAATTGAGGAATCTAATTTTGGATTTCTTAGTTTATCACTCATAATTATTTTATTTTTGATATCTATTATGTATGTGTGTATTGCTAAATGTTTTCATCAAATATGTTTTATAGTTACAATTAGGCATTTTGTTAATTAGTTCTTTTAATTCCTTTCTTGAAATGTAATCCATCAAATAAGCAACTTCTTCAATACAAGCAATTTTCAGATCTTGTCTGTGTTCTACAGCTCCAATAAAAGTAGAAGCTTCCAACAGGGTTTGCGGTGTTCCTGTATCCAGCCAGGCAATTCCTCTGCCAAATAATTCAACTTTTAGTTTGTTCAGTTTAAGATATTCTTTATTAATATCTGTAATTTCAAGTTCACCTCGAGATGAAGGTTTTAATTTTTTAGCTATTTCTATAACATCATTATTATAAATGTATAAACCAACAATCGCATAATTAGATTTTGGTTCTTTTGGTTTTTCTTCAATTGAGATTACCTTTCCATTTTCATCAAATTCAATGACACCATATCGTTGAGGGTCTTTTACATAATAACCAAAAACTGTAGCTCCCTTATTTAATTTTACAGCATTACGGATAAAGTCGAGTTTACCATAAAAAATATTATCTCCCAAGATCATAGTAACAGAATCATCGCCTATAAATTTTTCACCTACCAAAAAAGCATCGGCAAGACCTCGAGGTTTATCCTGAATTGAATAAGAGAATGAAATTCCGAACTGACTTCCATCCTTAAACAACTTTTCATAAAAAAGAATTGTTTCTTCATTGGAAATAATTAGAATATCTCTAATTCCTATTAACATCAAAACAGAAAGAGGATAATATATCATGGGCTTATCATAAATCATGGTAAGTTGTTTGCTGTATATTATTGAAGTAGGATAAAGACGTGAGCCTTCTCCTCCTGCTAAAATTATCCCCTTCATTTTATGAATCCTTTTTAAGCTATTATTTCTTTTGTTGAATATAATATTCACAGTAATCCGCTGTCATCAGAATTGAACATTGATACGAGTACGATATTAAACATCTCCTTCTCATTAAAATCATCAGTAAGAACGGCATTTACCTGAAAATGCAATATTTTTTTTAACATAGAATTAAATATCCTTTATACAAAAAACAGAAATATCACTAAAATATTCGTCAAGTTTAACAGAGCACATCTCTTTTTTTCTCAACTATGAAAATTTTGCCATATCATTCTGGAGAAAAATTTGCCTTCAGTGGTTATATTCTATTGATGGCTATTTGTTATGTGATTTCTTTAAAAAGTATATCTGCCAAAGGTCTTTATCCGAAAAATGAAGTAATGGCTTAACTGCAACAATGCCGGTTTGACCGATTGTTTTTTCGAGATATTCCATTTCAGTAAATTTTTCTTTTATTGAAGGATCAATTTCAACAGGATGTCCTGTTTCTTTCATCATCAATAAGGCTTTCGCCCTAACTGCTAATTCGAGATGGAGCTTCAGATAGCAAAGCATATCCGCCACTACTTCTTTAGGAAATAATTTTTGAAGTGAGTAAAGATACTTTCCCGCCTTGCTCTCTTTAAATGTTCCGTTATTAAGGATTTTTAGGAGTGAAATATCGTTATTGAAACCTGTTTCAAGCCACTTATGTAGTCCCCTTTCACTTTGCTGGAAGGTTACATATATTACAACAAAAAAAACGATAATAAGGAGAGATGTCATCATTACTGGTGGAAGAATGAAATGATTGAAAATTAGATGAAAGAATATCGCGAGGAATATCCCCGGTAGGAATAATATGATGTGGAGGGAATTTTTCTTCTCTATGATATAACCGGAAATAATTGCCATTATACAAGTTGTAGAGCCATGCATTATAGCAGTTCCAAAACCCCGAAGTATCCATGTGAAAATAGTCTCATGATTCAGAATGGACAGATAGTAGCTGTTCTCAACAAAGGAAAAACCTGCTCCCACTGCAAAACCGACGATGGCTGCATCGACCAGGAATCCTATTCTTTTTTTATAGAAAAGTATAATGATGATCGTGGCTTTAAGAAGTTCCTCAAGAGGTGGTGCGACATATAAGGAGAGCGTTGCGACATGTATGTGGAAGATAATATCGATCAGATACTCGATACAAAAACTGACTGCTGCAGCAATGCATCCCATGAAGATGACTTTCAATAATAGTGAGAGTTTTATTAATTTAAAGCTATCAATAATGACAAGGAATAAAAGGAATATGAAAACCGGGCAAAGACTAACAAAAATGCTGGCGATCATCCTAAAAGAGCTTGAGACTCATCATGAATTCGTGAGTATAGTTATTGTTATTATCAACTGCCGCCGCATATCCGAAAGAGAGATAGGTTCTCAGGAGAGAAAGTGCGATAAATTGGATATCAACTTGCACCCCAATATTATAATACATTTTGCGCAATGAGTTATTCTCGATGTTTGCAGCAAGGGCTGAAGAGAAAAGTGATGTCCTCATCCATCTTAAATAAAAGGGTATGATGCCGGCTTCCCGGAACCGCAGTGGTGGCAGTTCGAATTCGAGCATTGCTTTAAGAAAATTCGTTCCTGAAATGCTGCTGATTTCCTTGCCGGGAAAACTGTTCCATTCCCTGTATCGTTGCACATCCTTGTCATCGACCCAGTTATTTTGGAAGCCGCCAATATAAAAATTATCAAAGGGTTCGTTTCTTTTTCCGGGTGAAATCCCCCCGGCAGTTCTCAGCCAGATAGAGGAGTGGTTTATAAAAAGTGGAATACCGTAATCTGCCCGTGAATGCAGAAGTATGTGCATTCTGTCCTTGGCATAGCTCAGGTTTATGTTACTGCCGACGATATAACCTTTTTCATCATCTACCGAACCCTGTGAGCTTTGCAGGTTTTTGTAGGTTAGATCGGTATTGCTCTCGAAAATTGTCTTTGCATCGATCGTGACGTCCTGCGAGAATGGAAGTTCATCAAGCCCCGTATAAGCAGTGATATCTGATGACAAGGTCAAGATTCTCGGTTTGTCATAGATGAGATCTTCTTTATAGGAAATTCCAGCAAAAAAACCTTTCCGGCTCACTTTCGTTGGACCAAATAGATCATAGAAATCTGCTTTATTATAACCTAAATGAAGTCCCCATTTTCTAAGCCAAAAATCTGCTTTCATATGGAATGATTCGTTATCCGTAAGATGTTCATTCGGTGGAGAATAGGCAAAGGTGAGGTCGAGAATACGCGTGTTAACATCATCAGAAAAATGAAAATAGTAGCCATAAGCTGTATAATCTTTATAACCTTCTATTACAGGGTATGCAAAAAGCAGATCAATATTTTTATAGTGATCATACGAGCCGTGATAAGAGGTGAGTGAGTCGATATCATACTGGTAGAAATCACCGTAATTCCAATCTCGTAAAATTGGATATTTATCAGCTACTGCCTGATCGAGATACTCTATTGCACTCACTCCTGCAACTGGTTCGTTCTGTATCCAAACTGGAGAGAAGCCCTTTCCTCCTTCGAATTCAAAAGCGATAAGAGCGTTTTCACTCACCGGAATCGGTCGGAACAATCCTGTCTCAACATTAGTCAGAACACTCATATCGTCGAGTTCAAAATCGTAGCGGAAAATATTGGACACTCCCGTATAATATGATGCTCCGAAAAGATAGCGACTGTCTTTGGAAAATACAAAATTTGCAGGAGAGCTGAAGCCGAAATCAAAGATCGATTTATAAGACGCATTGTTGTTCATAAGACTATCAATTTCGAATAATGCTAATTCCTGAGTACCATCAGCGTGAGTGAGCGCAGCAGATAATTTTTTGCCGTCAGGTGAAATGTCGAGGTCGTATATTGATGTGCTGTAATGAAATGCATGGACTGCTTTCCATTCTTTATAAGGAGGTTCCAGCCGTATCAGAGTGGAAATTCCGTCAGAATGCCTGACACCCCACAGTGAGGAATCAGCAGGATTTGATACAAGATCGCCGGCACGAAGATTGTTATATAGTTTAGTGATTTTTCCTGTATCGATATCAACAACATTCAGGTCTCTAAGTGTATAATTATCTGTCGTGAAGTAAATCTTTTTCTGAAACTTATCGAGTGCCATTGAGCAGGTAAAATAGGTGGATGCACCTCTAAGATTGCAGATCTTATGAAAATCTCCATTCTTTACATCAATGTAGCCAAGCTGAGGAAGTTGACCGGGGAATTTAATAGCAGTGTAGAGTCTTCCTGTTTCCTCATCATAATAACTTTTGGAAACGGAACCAAGAATTTTATTCGTGATCTTTTTGCCTTCAGTGATAGGATTTTCTGCAATCTTAGCAAGATTTTTTTCCTGCCAGTTATGCTCAAATGCTATCCAGTCAGACCAAGCATGGCGCAGAGATTTTCCATATACTTTTTTAAATTGTGAAGTGAAGCACTGGTCACTTTCATCGACTCTATTGACCCAGACGATAAGCTTTTCCGGTCCATATACATATGCTAAATAAGCAAAAAACCTTGCTCCATACAAATAGGAATTTGCCCCAACCTGAAAATCGATCGCAGTGCCTTCAGATTCTAATCCAACTGCATGATAGATTGGAATGGAATACTTCACCATCGCCCTGAAGATCATCTCGTCATAAGAGCTCATCGTGCGCCCGACACCTTTGCACATCCAGGTTTCCATGAACACGGCAATTCCTTCATGAAACCAGCGGGGAGCAAATTTTCGAGGTACAGTTAAATAGGAATAGAGAAGCGAGAGGGGATTTGCAGCATTTTGTTGTACTTTTCCCAGGAAAAGTTTCCTGAAAAATCGTTCTGATTTTCCTGAATTATCCATTGCAACTACATGTGTAAGTTCGTGATTCATCAGAAAGGACATGCGCTCACTCGAAGGGGCAACTTCGAACACATACATGCTTGGAGCGATGTTCACAAATACAAAATTGACCGGGGCAGCAGTTGCACCTCCATTACTCCAGTCAGAAAAATCTTCTAAGAAGATTGTAATGGGCTCCTGAGATTTATAATCCCAGAAATCCTCATAAAAATTATATGTATTGAGAAAGGACCGGGCTAAATGGGGGACAATATAGGAATGAGCGTTCGAGTAATAGATCAGATTGAGATCTTCTGTTTTCAGCTGCCGGAATTGCTGGGTATAGGCTGTAGAAATGATATTCAAAAAGAGAAAAAAAAGATAGCTGCTTTGAAGATGCGTTTCAATGATATATTATAACGGAATAATAATATCATCTAAATAAATTGATGCTGGAAGTCGCTTGCACGAATAAGGTTTATAAAAACTTCGCTGGATAAAACTGCCTCAAAAATGTCAATGGAATACAGAGCTTTTATTGCTTCAATATTATCGTCACCAATCATGTACACGACTTTCAATTGTTCTTCTGGAATGATGTTGGCGAGCTGAGGATGAGCAAAATCAATATCTTTCAATGATTCTTGGAATTCCTGGCTCATATACGTTTTTTCAAAATTCTGGCTGAATCCGAAATCAGGAGAATCGATCGCTGCAATAACTACATCATTGAAAAAATCATTTTGGTTGAAACCCTGAGAGAAGACTGCATTTAACTTGTCCTGCGGTATTGCCATGAATTGTCTTTGGAAATCCTCACTGAAGCCCTTTTTGAACTCATCGCTTTCAAGAAAATTTTTCATCTCTTCGGGTGTATTCGCAAGATGTATCATTTTTTGAAAATCTTGAGCGAGAGCAACATAGCGCTGAAAGTCAGACATTAGTGTTATAATGATATCCTGAAAATCAGAACTCAAGACAGCTTTCCTGAAATTCTCGTCTTTGATAAGATTCTGGAATTCGGCACCCTGTATTATGTCATTAATTTCCGGATTTTCTATAATAATTTCATCAACAGTAAACTGTCTCCCAATATCACGTTTGCCTTTTTCGATACCTGCCATTGTTCCGGTGAGTTTCTTCGATGATGGGGGGGGATAAAAAAATGAGAAATAAACCACAATAATAACTATAACAACAGCAAGGGCAACAAACCTGTTCGATTTTTCTGTTTCATGCTACCTCCATGATATTTTTATTGCCATGAAAACTTATTACTTCCCTAAATGGTATTTGATAATAATTTGTCAAATATTTAGCAATTAAGTTTCGATATGGAGAAAAAAGTGAAATTTAGATACATCCTTTTTAATGCGGACAGCACATTGTATGACTATGAACATGCCGAATTCCAGGCTTTCAAGAACACAATTCGTGATTTTGGTATTGATAAGGATATTGATCTGCTTCATACTTCTTATAAAGAGATAAATTATGCAATATGGAGAGATTTTGAGGAGCACAAAATAACTGCAAAAGAGCTCCGTATAGAGCGATTTAAGAGATTTTTAGCGAAAGAGCAGTTGTATCATGACAGCAGTGAAATGAGCAAAACCTACATAGACCATCTCTCAAAAGGTACGACGCTTCTGGATGGAGCAAAAGAAATTATAAGCTACCTGCACGCCGATTATTCAGTGAGTCTTATTACAAATGGACTTGCAGATGTGCAGTATTCACGCATAAGAAATTCTGAGCTCAAAGAGGCTTTTGATCATATTTTTATCTCAGAGGAGATTGGGTTTCCCAAGCCCATGAAAGAGATTTTCGAGCACGTTTTTGAGACTCTTGGTTATCCTAAAAAGGAAGAAGTTCTTATCATCGGGGATAGTTTCCGTTCAGATATCGTGGGCGGTAAGAATTATGGCATCAAAACATGCTGGTTCAATCCAAAACAACTCAAGAATGAGAATGGATTTTAGCCTGATTATGAGATACAGAAATTACTGGAACTGAGAGCTATTTTATAAGGGTAACTTAAGTTTCGCCGTATTAATGAAATCAGTCAGCAGACTAATCTGTTCTCTTTATCAAGCCCAAGTTTATCAAGGCGTAATGAAATGAAGACTGGCTTTGTAAAGTAAAATGGTGGAGAAGAAGGGACTCGAACCCTCGACCGCAGCATTGCGAACGCTGTGCTCTCCCAGCTGAGCTACTTCCCCACATCATATTGGTGTTGTATTTTTTTTTTGTTACTCTGGATGTCAATAAACAGATTTTTAATTTGGCATTATGCCTTCAGTTTTTCGACCAATTGCTCTTTTGTATTCCAAAGTTTTTTTGAGAGCGAAACATGATAGAAATGGGGATTTACGAAACGCTTTACGCCAGGATCTAGGCTATCAATATCCTTTATTCTTGTTTTGCGGATCTGCTCCAATGTGGGCAGTTCATAC
>Ga0268285_1000373_pt1 | contig 26667 bp, 29 predicted proteins | sample saktaG_2_FD_190144 | JGI IMG/M metagenome (GOLD analysis project Ga0268285, IMG submission 190144) | Saline water microbial communities from Sakinaw Lake, British Columbia, Canada - sak_2013_06_06_120m | ecosystem: Environmental > Aquatic > Non-marine Saline and Alkaline > Saline ... | reverse complement strand
CGCGACTTTTTAGCGGTCGATTTCCGTTCGTTCGAATCCGGCTGCACGGTCTCCCGCTCCATCTTTGATGACGCTGAAATCACAGAGGGCTCGGTAGTTGATAGTGTAATCGTGAACTCCTCGGCGAAGCATGCGGAACTCGAGCAGGCATGCGTCTTCAACTCGACTTTGCATACCGTGACAGGGAAGCGCTGCGTGGTGTACAATGTCGTTGATCATGAGGAGCTCGAACTCGAGGATTCAGTCCTCGTCGACGTCTTCCACCCGCGAAACGGGAAGATACGGCTGACGATACCGATTGGCGCAGAGCAGGGCCCGGAAGCCGCGTGGTGGCACACGTGCCTCCCGGATAATGCCTACGCGCTCTGTGACGTTGCGGATCTCTTGATCGGCGTCTCGGACGACGAGCGCGAGGCAACAAAGCACCTGTTTGAGCGCGTGGCGCGAACGATGATCTCAGGAGATAAGCAGTTACAGCGACTTGTTGCGCGTCCGTTCACGGTGAAGCCGTTCGTGGAGCCGAAGCCCTGGGGCTACGAGTTCTGGTGTGTCTCGCCACGGAGCTCTGCGGAGTTAGACCCTGAGCTGGAAGAGCTGACGCTGGACGATCTGACGTTGCTCTACCCGGTGCAGATTCTGGGAGGGGCCGGTGAACCGAAGAAGTTCCCGCTGATTGTAAAGCTCATCAAAGCGGACGAGAACCTCTCCGTGCAGGTACATCCGGACGACGCATACGCGCTCGGAATGGGCGATGCGTACGGTAAGGAAGAGGTGTGGCACGTCCTGGAGGCGGAAAAGGGCGCGAAGATTTACCTCGGACTTGCGGCTGTTATGACGAAAGAAGCTGTTATGAACTCAATTGAAGCCGAGACGTTTCTATCACGGTTACATGCGTTCGAGGCCCAGGTCGGCGATGTGTACCATATCCCAGCGGGCGTCGTTCATGCGTTAGGCGCTGGTGTAAAGGTCTATGAGGTCAGCACGGCTTCTGAGCGGACCTTCCGGCTCTATGATTATGGCCGGGGCCGGGAGCTGCATCTGGAGGACGGGCTAAACGTGCTGAACGTGACTGAAGGTGGTCTGGGAGAGGCTCTGAAGAAGGAGCCGAAACTTCTGTGTACGAACGAGGATTTCGAGGACTACCAGCTATTGCAGGGCAGGCACTTTGAGGTGCAGTTGTTCAGGATTGATGGCTCGATTGAAATGATTACAGGGGGTAAGCTGCAGGCGCTGACCTGTGTAGGGGGAATGGTGACGGTAAAAACGAGGTCGGGAGCGATAGACTTGCGACCGCAGGAAACGGCCGTGGTGCCGGCGTGTGTGGATGCATGTGAAATAGCGGGGCGCGGAGGAGTGTTGTGCGCCCGTTTTATTATCGTCTAAGTATATTATTTGACCATGTGGCGACTGATAGAGGCACCCTAAAGTAAAGCTTGCTGATATTTGAACCACCAGTACCCTTACGAGAGGTGATTAGTAGAACGGAACTGAGTTTGGAAGTTAAAGGATATTTAGCAGATCTGATTGCAAAGGAAAGCTTGGGGAGAATAGAGATAATTGGAATGCGTTTAGGAATTGATCCTAAAATAATTCGACACCTACGTGGCCCGCCTAATTACCCGCCTATTTCTGCACTCGCTCTAGGTCTGCAAGCTGCATTGGATCCAAATGAAGGCGTTAATCGTGACAAGGCTGCGATTTATATTCTCGAAAATTCTGATAATCAAGACCTGTTAATGGAAACTGTCTTTGATATAGCCAAAAGAACAAAACTAGGTGGGAAGGATGATACTGAAATTTACACCGAACTTAACCCCATTATAGAAAGAACGATGCAATGTCGAATAAATAAAAAGGGTGATATAATTCCTATTTTTGACCCCATTTTGGGAATTACAGATAAGCTGACATATATTGAGAAGAAGTTAGAGGAGTTTGGATTTACAAAGACGTTAACACATTATAATAGTGCACTTAAAACTTACAAAGTACATTACAAATCGTCTATTTCACTTTTACGTTCAACATTTGAATCCTTGGTTGATGAAATTTTAGCATCAATTGGTGAACCACTAGGAAGCAATCAAAAAGAGAAAATAGCACAATTAGAGAAATTAGAAATTATAAAGGAGATTGATACTCAAGAATGCCAAAAATGCCATCATAAAAAGAGAGACAGCGAGTTCAATTATTCCTATGACATGTGGAGTTTGTTATCTCATTATGGACCACATCTTGGGTCGGTAGCAGAAGAAGAGGCAAACTTCCTTTTTACTTCCACACTAGCATTCATTTGGTTTTTGATCAATCGATATGAAAATACGGGGAGAACAAAGGTAAAAAATGATTATAGACAAGACCACCTATCGGGCGAATGATATCAGGGGCATTGCAGACCCGTCGCATCCGGACTACCAGCTCACGGACGAGTTCTGCTATCTCACGGGGTTGGCGTACGTCGAGCTCTTGAGGAAGTATCGTGGTAAGGAACCGCACGAGCTGCGCGTTGTTGTGGGTAAGGACGTGCGAACGAGCGGGTTGCGGATGCAAACCGCATTTATCAACGCGCTGCTGGCCCGGGGCGTGCACGTGATTGATATCGCGCCCGCAGCGAAGGTGAGTAGCACGCCGCTGCTGTACTTCGCGACCTGGCTCTTTGATGCGGACGGCGGTGTGGAAGTAACGGGCAGTCATCTCGATAAGGAATGGAACGGCTTCAAGCTCTGCGTGGGCTCGGAGAGCATGACCGAGCAGCATGTCCGCGAGCTGTTCGAAACCGCCCGGAAGCTCGAACGGGAGTTCGAAGCGGGCACATTGCACGTGATCAGCTCGGGTGTCTGCGAGCTGGATGCGGTGGACGTGCTGGCGGATTACCAGGCGATGATCGCGGCGAACGTTATTTTGAGAGACCGCTGGGAAGCTCTGGCGTTCGAGGCTCTTGATGGGACGATCTCGTTAAAAGAAGCCCTTGCCACGGCGAGCAAGGAGATTGAGCAGCTGCCGGAGGAGCAGCGGAAGCCGCTTACGGGCTTGAAGATCGTCTACGACGCGGGCAACGGGACGACCGGTGTGATCGCGCCACCGCTTTTTAGGGAGCTGGGCGCTGAAGTCGTTGAGCTCTACAGCGAGCCAGACGGCGACTTCCCGCACCATCTACCTGATCCGACGATCCCGCGGTTCATGGCGGATCTGACGGCTGAGGTGGCACAGGCGAACGCGCACATCGGATTGTCCTCCGACTGCGACGGTGACCGTGCAGGCGCGGTCTCGCCCAGCGGCAAGCTGATCATCGGTGAGCAGATACTCGCACTGCTTTGCAAGCACATTCTGAAGGAGCATCCGGGTGCGGCGATCGTCTACGATACCAAATGCTCGGATGCGATCAAGGAGATCATCACCGAGAACGGCGGGCGACCGGTGGAATGGAAGACCGGGTTCTCGTTCATCAAGACGAAGATGACGGAAACGGGCGCGGTCGCCGGCGGCGAGATGTCCGGGCACGTGTACTTCGATAAAAACAATCGCGCGGACGACGCGGTCTTCGCGTTCTCCGAGCTCTTGCTGCTCACTGCTGGCGAAGTGCGGTCAGGGAGATCAACGGACGTGGTTGACGAGCTGCTGGCGGATTTCAGAAGACGGTACGTGAACACGCCGGAGATCCGAATACCGGTGGTGAGCGATGAGGAGAAAGAGCGCGTGAGTGATGCTGTAGAGGAATATTACCGTGAGCTTGCCACGGCTCACCCGAATCGGTGCAAACGACGGGTTGATGAACACGGCAACGATATCGACGGTGTTAAGGTCTATTTTGTGGAAGAGGATGGCTGGGCGCTGATACGCCGCTCGAACACCTCGCCCGTAATTATATTGAGGATGGAGGCGCGTAACGCGGCCGGGCTTCACAAGATCGAAGAGCAGGTGCTCCGGAAGTTTCAGGAGTTCGAGACCGTGGATCTTACGGCGGACGAGTACGTTAAAGGGATCATGAGGCGGGTAACACGCTGATAAAACCACCTTGTGCATGGATATGGGCGATGTTCTCTGACCACCTGAGTTGAGTAGACGCGAAGTGGCGGATGATAGCGCGCGCATCGTTGTAGATTCCGCCTCTAATACTGCATAGAGCCATACGAGCTTTTTATTTTATTTATATCTACCATACGGCCCCCGCCAGGTATCAGCTATCTCTAAAAATTTCGCATAGCCGTTTTCTCGAATAAATTCAAGTGCCTGCCGGTATTTCTTGTATTTATATCCTTTTTTGCTATAGAATCCTTTTAATATTTCGCACGATAGATAATCAGGGCAATCGGCACAGGTTTCATAGTTCCATTCCTTGAAGCAACACACTTTCATCTTACATTTAGCCTTATCAATGTCTCTTTCGCCATTTTCGTATCCTAATTTACAACCACGACAACTTTTGTCTATTAGTGCAGGGCACGTTTTACAGTATGCACCACAACAGCCAATTTCGCGTATCGTCATGGGTTAGTGCTTCTTCCCTTTGTATGACAGAACGCCATGGAGAAAAGTGCTACCACAACAAGTATCGCTCCCGCTATGGTGGCATATCGCCCGGAAAACTCGCTGCCCAGCAACAGTCCTAACCCGATACCGCCGATGACGCCAATGAGGAGACTTTTCTCGTCCATTTGCTCGCCCCTGTTCCTGAGGTTATGCGTACTTCCCCCGACTGAAGCCCAGGACCGCGTCGCAGTAGGGACAGGAGTACATGATCTCCTGTTTGAGGAACCCCCTACCTTGCACTTCCCGTTTAACGTCCTTTAACGAGAGCCGCTGTTTACAATATGGACATACCGGCATCTTCATGCACCCTTCCTTCTTCTTTCTCTTACCATAGTTCCAAAAGATTCAACTGGTGATTAGTGTACCTCCCCCTTGAGAATCTCCTTTACGCGTCCGACTTCGCCGGACGTGAGGCGGACTTTAATGCCGTGTGGGTGGTGCTGCGATTTGGTAAGAATCTCCTTGACCACGCCTTCCGTCCGCTTCCCGGATCGCTGATCCTTCTTCAGCACAATTGCTACTCGTATTCCCGGTTTTATAGTCGCTCGGTTCGTTCCATTCATAAGGTATTTATTCTACTAAATATTCAGCAGTAAGTAAGAATTCCTGGCCATTTTTAGCTAAACACTAATCTTCTTGAACAACGCCGCGCCGGCGACCAGCATGAACATGGTAAACCCGACCAGCACCACGAAGCCCACGAACGGATGTACCTGCGATGTGCCCGCTAATCCGTACCGGATCCCTTCCACACCGTAGGTCAACGGGTCGAGCAGGGTCAGTGACCGCAACCACGAGGGCAGGCTATCGATCGGGAAGAGCGCTCCGGAGAGCCCGAATATCGGGAAGATTACGAAGTTCATGATGAGCTGGAAGCCGTGCATATCCTCCATCTTCGATGCGATCGCGATGCCGAATGCGGTAAACGAGAGCCCGATGAGCACCATAAATGCCGCCGCAATCAGAAGCCCCAGCGCACTGGTGACGTTCAGACCCATGAACAGCGACAGAACGAGTATGATCAATCCCTGGATACACGCGGTTGTCGCACCGCCCATGGTCTGACCCAGCATGATCTCCAATCGTGAGACCGGCGCCACCAGCGTCTCTTTCAGGAAGCCAAACTGCTTGTCCCAGATGATCTGGATACCGGAAAAGACCGAGGTAAAGAGCACACTCATGGCCACGATACCGGGCACGATGAAGCCCGTGTAGTCCTCTCCCGCTCCGCCTGGAATCCGCACCACCGAATTGAGCCCGAAGCCAAGCACGAGCAGGAAGAAGAGCGGCATACCCAAACTGCCGATTATCCTGCTCTTCGACCGTAAATACCGTTTCATGTTCCGTAACCAGATCGTGTACACAATATCCATGGTATCTTGCTCATCTATCTCCGGTGCAAGCGATGCATCAGTCGCATCTGGTCCTTGCTGCTCGCTTCCTCTTCCCGCATCGTCCTGCCCGTATAGTGGAGAAAGACGTCTTCGAGCGTTGGCTTACGGATCGAAAGCGACTCTATATCGATGCCATTCGTCGCGGAAAGACGTGCAAGCTCAGCAACGTGCCGCTCCGCATTCTGCAAATTGATGGTAACATAGCCGTCATGCGACTCTACATGGATGACCCAGGATAACGCTTTGAGCTGCTCATACAGCCGATCCCGTTCCGAGGCTTTTATGGTGATAACGTCGCCGCCAAGCTCTTCTTTCAGCTTCTCCGGCGTATCCAAGGCAATGATCTTGCCTTTATCGATTATCGCCACACGATCGCAGAGCCGGTCTGCTTCGTCCATATAATGGGTCGTGAGAATGATCGTAATGCCTTTCTCCTTATTCATTTGCTCGATATACGCCCAGAGATGGTTCCTGGTCTGCGGATCCAGGCCAAGCGTCGGCTCATCCAGGAACAGCACGTTCGGCTCGTGCAGTAACCCCCGGGCTATCTCCAGCCGCCGTCGCATCCCGCCCGAAAAGGTCTTCACGAGATTATCCTTCTTCTCGTCCAATTCAACGAGCCGCAGCAGTTCAGCGATCTTCTGCTGCCGCACATCACGCGGAATGCGATACAAACGTGCGTGAAAGTCCATGTTCTCATACGCCGTCAGCTCCTCATCCAGGCTCTGATCCTGAAAGACGACACCGATCGATTTCCGTACGTCGCCCTCGTGTTTTGTGATCTCAAAGCCATTCACCCGCGCAGAACCGGACGTTGGCCGCAACAATGTGGAGAGCATCGAAATGGCCGTCGTCTTGCCCGCGCCGTTGGGCCCGAGCAAGCCGAAGATCTCGCCGCTGGTTATCGTGAACGAAACGCTGTCTACCGCGGTAAACCCGTCAAACTTCTTCGTCAGATTTTCTACTTCTATTGCGAACATCTTCTTTTATCACCGCAGACTTTTTAAATCGGCAAGGCAGTGCTCGAGAATCGCGACGGTCTGATCCTTATTGTCTGGAGCTATGTCATCGACCGCCTCGCGTATCTCGAAGAGCAGTCCTCTCAGTGTTACATGCTCTGCGCCAAAGATCTCGATCATCAGATTTTTAAACTGCAGATGTTTCTCGCGCAATTCCTTCTTGTGCGCTTTTATGGTACGTAAGGTCTCTTCGCCGCTTTCGGTGAGCGCAAAAATATGCTTTGACCGCTTACCTATTTCGGCTACTTCTATGAGCCCCTCCGCCTCTAACTGTTTCAGGATCGGATAGAGCGTACCCTTGCTCGGCACCCATACCCCTTCCGTCTTCGCCTCGATCTCCTTGAGCAGTTCATACCCGGATTTCGGCTGTTGCCTGAGCGAGTGCAGAATGAACAGGGCAAGCAAGCCCCGCTCTCTTCCGCCCTCCGGGGCGAACGTCCACAGGCCCGTCATTTCTTACCTGATTACTAGAGTGCGCACACATATAAATACTTCGGATTCGAACCGTTCGAGTTCGGGGTAACAGGACGAAGGACTTCTCAGTTCGTTATGTGGCCCACTGGGTTAGAGACACCTTTTCATTACTTCAGGTGGAATGAACTAGTAGCTCAGTGTGAGCATCGCGAAGAAATAAGCACATGAAGCAAGAAAAACGCGGATACCGGTACATCGAGCACCCCTCGGACGTCGGTTTCGAAGCCTTCGGCTCGTCTCTGGAGGAGCTCTTCGCCAACGCCGCGCTCGCCATGTACAGCTTCATGACCGACGTTGCGGCCATCGCCGCAACGGAAGAGCGAGCGGTGACAGTGGAAGCAGAAGATCTGTACAGCTTGATGTTCGACTGGCTCGATGAACTGCTCTTCCTGTTTGAGGCTGAGTTGCTGGTTATGACAGACTTCAAGATCGCCGTGGATACGGCAACCTTTAGCATTACGGGCACGTGCCGCGGCGGGAAGTTCGATCCCGAGCAGCACGAGGCAGGTATCATCATCAAGGCCGTCACCTACAACATGATGGAGGTCAAGAAGAATGAGCAGTGGCACGCGCAGGTTGTGTTAGATGTGTAACCCCTGCGTGATCTTCGTCTTCCGCAGCCAGTCGATATCCGACCGATAGAGGTCGCGAATGTCCGTCAGACCGAGACTCAGCATCGCGAGCCGCTCAATACCTAGCCCCCATGCCAGGACCGGGTATCGCACCCCGATGGGGTTCGTCACCTCCTCTCTGAAGACGCCCGCACCGCCCAGCTCCAGCCAGCCATGCTCCGGCATGTACACCTCCACCTCAACCGAGGGCTCAGTGTAGGGGAAATAGCCCGGCCGGAACCGTATCGAGGGAAAGCCCATCTTGTGGTAGAACGTTGCGAGGCAGCCCAGCAGATTTCTGAACGAGACGCCCCTGTCCATCACGATCCCCTCTAACTGAAAGAATTCCGGCAGGTGCGTTGGATCGATCGTCTCACGACGGTACACGCGGTCGATACTGAAGACCTTTACCGGCGGCTCGGGATGCAAGGCTAAATACCACAACGTTACCGCCGTCGTATGGGTCCGCAGCAGCAGCTCCTCACTTAACTCCTTCTTCCATGCACCGCCCCAGCCGGTGGAATTCAACGAGCCGCCGTGCTCGTGCATCTCCTTTACCTTTGTTATGATCCGCTCATCGACGTCCAGGGGCTGCTTCGCACCCAGGTAAAAGGTGTCCTGCATCTCACGTGCCGGATGGTCCTGTGGCACGAAGAGCGCATCGAAGTTCCAGAACGCGCTCTGGATCAGATCACCCTTGATCTCAGTGAACCCCATCTCCGTGAAGATCCTCCGCATCATGTCCAGAATCCGCTGATACGGGTGGATCTTCGCCGGGAATTCCTCCTTCGACGGGAGATTCACATCGTACGTCTTGAACGTCCGCCCCCGCCATGCACCGGTTCGTAACAGCTCGGGCGTGAGCTGCGCCAACTCCTCCTCGATCGAAATACCGCAAGCAACGAGCTCGTGGCCCGATTCAGTTATTGCTATGGTTCTTTCGACTTGCACGGTGGACACTAACAAGTTCCTTTTCTTGATCAACTCGCCTAAAACACGATTGAGCGATTTATCGGATATTCCCGTAACGTTCTCCTTTACTTGATTTAACAGGAGACTTTCTTCCAGTTTCTCTACATCATGGAGGATGCGCAAAAACTCTTCGTCAGCATTATATTCCCAGAGGGTATTCCCAGTTGGTACTAAAACCTTCTCGCCGTCTTTATCTTCGAATCGCGCCCAGCCCTTTCGTAGCAACCAATTCGTTGATATGTTTGCTTCCTTCTCATCCCTGAACAATTGTTTAAACTCGTGTAGCGGTGACGGTAACAGTTCAAGCCCGCGACGCTCCGGCAGGCCTGTTTCCGCATATTCCGTGCCCTCCTCCGTTAAATGCTGGAAAAGCTTTCTTATTCCTTTGATCTCGCAGAGCCCCTTTTGCGCCAGCATGAACGCAGCTTGCATCGCGGCGTCTTCGTTGAGGCCCGTTTCCGCCGCTAAGGCGTTCTGGTCCCATGCTCTACCTCGTTCGCTGTCCAGCGCCAGCAGCACTTTCTTCTCGTTTACCGCAAGTGCTGTAGTTCTCTCTGTTTCTTCGGCCATGCGGTCTGCTATGCTCTTGTAAGAAGCCTGCTCTTTTAAAGATGTGCGAAATTACGACCCCGCTTGCAGTTTCTGCTTATAGAGCGCAAGTGCTTTTCGAAGCTCATCCTCCTTCAAGAGCCCATGCGGTGTCGGCACCTCGAAGATCCGCTTTGGTATACGGATATTATCCAGCTCGAAGCCCTCTCTGAACTTGAAGTTCATCTTCGCACGGTGGATTTCTCTGCCGAGCGCTTCCAGTTTCTCCGCCGTCCAGCCTTCGATCCCAATCGCGTCCAACGCCTTCGGGATAACCTCGGGCGTGTAGACCTTTCGGGCGAAGAAGCAGACCACGAGGCTGGAGAGTATCTGCCGCCACTCCTCTTCCTTCAGCAGCTTCTCCACCACCTCCTCGAGCGTGAACTCCTTGCCCAGCAACTTCTGGTCAAGGTCGTAGCCCGCGGAGTCGAGATGGCTGTGCCGCGCACCTGCGAGATTGTTGATATAGCACGCGATACCGGTATGATACTCGGGCATCTCGTTCCCACCAAAGGCGAGCGCGAACTCCTGGCCACCATACACACGCGAAGCGTGCTCCACGCCCTGCGCTAAGTCACGATAGAACTCGTTCGGCATGGTGACGATCCTATTGATCGCCTTTAAATACGTCTCGACGTCACCCCATGCCAGCTTCAGACCGCCGGTCTGCTCCTCGCTGATGAGCCCCTTCTCGTACGCCTCGGTCGCCCAAGCCAGCGTCACGCCCGTGCTGAGCGCGTCCATCCCCGCGCGATCTACGAGATCGATCAGCCGCATGTATTCCGTCGCCTTCGCGATCCCGAGCATGAAACCAAGCGCGTAGATAGTCTCATTATCATAGGAGAGCGTAGCGGTCTTAAAATAGTACCCGGGCTCGTACATCTCGCGGACTGAAGCCAGATGGATACAGCCCACCGGGCAGTGCGCACAGGATACGCGTCGTGAGAGGTACTTCAGCGCCAGATTCTCACCAGACAACTCCCTCGCCACCGTATCGGGCGCTTGCGCGGATGTTAAATTCTTATACGCCATACCGCCGATCTTGTTCAGATCGTAGATCTTCCCAGCCGTGCCCAGATCATGATACTTCTCCATCGCGTCGGTCTCCACCACGACCTCTTGAAGCTCGTCATAGATCTCTCGATACGCTTTCAGCTTCTCCTTCGGTATCTCAGCGCTTTTGTCCGCGGATACCACGAGCGCTTTCAGCTTCTTTGAGCCCATCACCGCGCCCAGCCCGAGCCGGCCGAAGTGGCGGTAGGTCTCGGCAACCACGCAGGCGTATCGCACCAGCTCTTCGCCCGCTCGCCCGATCCGAATGATGGATCTGAGCCCGCTTCCCGGCTCGGCCTCCCGTAAGATCCTGCCCACGGCGTACGCCTCCATGCCCCAAATCGACGACGCATCCCGGAAGTGGACGTCGTCGCCGTGGATCGCGAGATAGAGCGGGATGTCGCTCGCGCCTTTGATGACGATCGCACCATAGCCCGCGAGCTTGATCGAGATCGCGCTTCTGCCGCCGCAGTGACTCTCCCCCAAATTCCCGGTCAACGGCGATTTGAACATCGCGACCGTCTTCGAGGCAGAGGGGTACATTCCTGAGATCGGCCCCACGGCGAAGATGATCGGATTCTCCGGGCCCAGCGGATCGGTTCCGGGTGGACATTCCTCCTCCAAGAGCTTGATCCCGACGCCCGTGCCGCCCAGATACGTGGTAAACAGCTCCGGCCGCGCACGTACTGTAATGTCCTTCTTCGTCAGATTTATGTACAGCACCTTATTCAGATCTTGTGCTTGCATTTTTCGCTACACCTCAGTCCTCCTCTACATCCACCAGGCCAATAACGTCATGCACGCAATACTCAGCGCATTTGCCACAGTATTTGCACACGATGGGCTTGTTCTTCTCACCGTCCCAGAAGATCGCACCCAGAATACAGGCATCGACGCAGTTGCCGCACCCGATACACTTATCCTCGTCCAATATGATGCCGCCGCCTTCTCGTTCCCGTAACGCGCCCGTCGGGCAGACCTTCGCGCATGGCGGGTTCTTGCACGCACGGCAGACCGTGATCATGAAGCCGCGCTCTATGCCGCCCGCCGAACGCACGTTGATCGCGGATTTGTTCATACCGCCGCGCCCTACGCGCCGCGAGCAGGCGAACATGCACTCCATGCAGCCGATGCACTTGTTCTCATCAAGAACTGCTAATTTCTTAGCCATAGTTTTATATCACTATTCTCCGGCAGCGCAGAAAAAGCTTTGCGAGCCAGCAGCTTACCTGAAGAGGTCTGCCTCATGGGTGAAGAGTAATTCGTGAATATCTCGTTCGGCCCGCTCCACCACTAATCCGCGGACGATCGCAATGGGCACGCCCTCCTGGAATTCGCCCATCACCAGATTCGCCGCCGCACAGATCTCATCGACGATCGCTTCCTTCGTTATCTGCGCGATCTTGCCGAATCGGTCTTCCTCACCCCTTCGATCCACCAGAGCAGGAATACCCGAGACACCGACGCATATGCCCGTAATACCGTCACGAAACGCACGGCCGAAGGAATCCGCGATTAAGACCGTGATCGCTTTCCCGCTTTGCGCCTCTATCTCCCGACGGAGCCGCCGCGCGCTCTCCTGTGGATCTTCGGGAAGCAGCACGGCCTTACCCACCTCGACGTTCGACTCGTCCACGCCCGCGTTAGCGCAGACAAAGCCGTACTTCGTCTCCACAATGAGGTGTTTTCGCATCAATCGCTCGATGGTCTTCGACTCCTCAAGGACGAGTTGCACGATCCGCGGATCCTTCTCCGTTTCCCGTGCTATTCGCTCCGCTTCGCTGCTCGCACGTACCGTGGCCAGGTCAACGACGCGCCCCTCACTCTTTGAGACGATCTTTGAGGTGATTACGATGACGTCGCCATCCGCTAAGCCTACCTGCTGCTCCTGCACCGCATCAAGGAAGAGGTGGGGAAGGTCATCGCCTTCCGTGATTTCCGGCAGTCCCGGGATACCAATGATCTCCAGGCGGCTCCCGGGCACGAACTTTCTGCTTTTCATCCCATTCTCTTTTCCCGCGAGCAGTTAAAAAGGGCGTTACCTTTAACTTGACCCGGGCTCAAAAAAAGAGCGGGATACGATAAAACGATACGCGATGAAGAAAGAGCTGATGGAGATCCTCGCCTGTCCTGCCTGCAAGGGCGAGTTGGAGTTGAGCATTCAGGCGGAAGACGAGAAGGGGGAGGTAGTGACGGGAAGTCTGTATTGCCGGCACTGCGACGAGCGATATCCGATAGAGGATGGGATTCCGAACCTCCTGCTGTCGGAAGACAGACGAACCTGACTGACGAGCACGCCGTTGACCGAGCCGCTTTCGACGCTGCGTGAGTGAGTGCGTGCGTGGAAAAGAGGGGAGCATGGGAAGAGAAAGGAGCACGGAACAACGCATACAACAGAAGATATACTTGAGCAGAAAGAGCCTGAATTCAATTGAATTCGAGCATGAGGTGCTGAGGATTCCCCTGAAGGCGGGCGAGGAGACGAGCTTCGAGCTCCTCGTGATCAATCGCGGTGAACCCACACACGTACACTTTTCACTGAGCCCGCGGGTTCGGGACAAGCTCATGATCATGCAGGATAAGGTCTACGTCATCGAGACCGAGAAGGTAGCGGCAATGGTGCGTCTGCCCAAGAGCTACGCGGGTGTGACTGACGAGTCCACCCGGGGCGATATCTTTGTAAGCTCGGGCTACGGCGCGTCCAAGCGAGCATTTGGTGTGGAGATTGTCGAATCGGAGGAGCTTAGCGCGCGTATGGAGCATACGGGCGAGGAGCCGCAGATCCGGGATACCACGATCACGGAAAAGAAGGAGATTTCGTTAACCGCTGACGAGCGCGAGTTCCTGTCACGACTGGTCATCTCCGCCTGCGTCACCATTATCTTCTTTGTTCTGGTCGTCTTGATGCTGCACGTGGGCCTGTTCAGTGATTCGCCCGGAGGTCTCTTCGTTAGCGCGCTCACCGCCGCATTGCTCTTCCTGTTCCTCGTGCTTTACAACCTGTAGCTCGGCGGTGAGCTGAAACGAAAAGGTTTATCACCGACCGCAAGGGTAAGTTGTTCATAGAAGCGTGCATCCTTTTTATGCATCTGAGAAACGTGGAGCAGAAGGGGGGCTAGGGATGAAGTATATCGTGGTGACCGGAGGCGTGATGAGCGGGCTTGGGAAGGGCATCACTATGGCCTCCATTGGGCGACTCTTGAAGGACCGCGGCTATACTATCGTCCCGATCAAGATCGACCCGTACATCAATATCGACGCAGGCACGATGAACCCGTATCAGCACGGTGAGGTGTATGTCTGCGGTGACGGTACGGAGGTCGATCTCGATCTAGGCCATTACGAGCGGTTCATGGATGTCGAGCTGGGCCGCGAGCACAACATAACCACAGGCGTCGTGTATGACGCGGTGATTGAGCGTGAGCGGAAGGGCGAATATCTCGGCCAAACTGTCCAGATCATTCCGCACATCACGAACGAGATAAAGGCGCGTATCCGGGCGGTGGCGGCGGGGAGTGGTGCGGAGATCTGCTTGGTGGAGATTGGCGGCACGGTCGGCGACATCGAGAGCATGCCGTTCCTCGAGGCGGTGCGGCAGATGCACGGCGAGGAGGAGGAGAAGGACTTTCTCTTCGTACACGTGACGCTGGTGCCGTATACCGCGCTCTGCGAGCAGAAGACGAAGCCGACGCAGCATTCTGTGAAGGCGCTGCGCGAGCTGGGGCTGCAGCCCGACATCATTGTCTGCCGGTGTACAGTACCCCTGAAGGATGAGGTGAAGGCGAAGATCGGGATGTTCTGTAACGTGCGAAAGAACGCGGTAATCAGCGCGCAAGACGCGCAGGACATCTATGAGGTGCCACTTCTGCTCGAGCGGGAAGGTATAGCCGAGATCATCATGAGCAAGCTCCAACTAACGCAGTCCGTAGAAGATAACAAATGGGAGGAGATGGTGGCGCGGCTGAAAGAATCGAGGCAGGGGCCGTGCATAACTATCGCGATCGTGGGGAAGTATGCGGAATTAGAGGATTCGTATTTGAGCATTAAAGAAGCGATTAAGCATGCTGCGACGGCAGTTGGGTGCACCGTCATGTTGAAATGGCTCGAGGCGGAGGATTTGGAGGTCGCTGGCGGGTTAGATCCCTTCTTTGAGGACGTTCAGGGCATTCTCGTTCCCGGCGGGTTCGGTAGTCGCGGCGTGGAGGGGAAGATCAACGCGATTCAGTACGCGCGCGAGCACAAGATTCCATACCTCGGGTTGTGCTTCGGGTTCCAGATGGCGGTGGTGGAGCTAGCCCGGCATGTCGCGCACCTCAAGGACGCGCATAGTGCTGAGCTCTCAGAGACACCTTACCCGGTTATTGCTCTGCTGGAGGAGCAGGAAGGCGTGGATGAGCTGGGTGGCACGATGCGGCTGGGCAACCATCAAGTCTTCATCCGGAAGGACACGATCGCAGAGCGGATTTACGGCAAGAACAAGATCGTGGAACGGCATCGGCACCGGTACGAGGTGAATCCCGCGTACATCGAGCAGATCGAGAAAGAGGGCGTGGTCTTCTCTGGCTCAGACAGAAGCGGCATGAGAATAGAGATCGTGGAGCTCGAAGGGCATCCATTCTTCTTCGCCACGCAGTTCCACCCGGAGTTCCGATCCCGGCCGAACAAGCCCTCACCGCCGTTTAAGGCGTTTATAGAGGCGTGTTTGCAGGCTTCGTAAGCAACGTGAACCTATCTTTTTGTGTTTGGCCTATAGTTCTCTACTATCATGCTGTTACGCGAGCTTACTGAAATCTACGAGCAGGTCAGAGCCACGTCGAGCACACTGGAGAAGATCTCGCTTGTCGCGGATTTATTACGCAATACGCCTTCTGAGCTGCTGCCGCAGGTTTGCTACATGCTCCGAGGCCGGCTGTTCCCTGATTATTCTGCGCAGGAGCTCCAAATCGGCTGGTCGAGCCTCTGGGATGCCGTTCGTTCCATCGTTCACATCTCCGATGATGACCTGAAAGCGGCATACAACAGGTTTGGCGACCTCGGCTCCGCGGTCGAATTGATCGTAACGGAGAAGCCGAAAATCGCCGTTTCTTTGGTCTCAGAGCCACTCACCGTCGAGGAATGCTACAGTGCGCTGGTGAAGATCGCCACGCTCCGCGGTAAGGACTCAACGCGCCGAAAACGAGCGATACTAACAGGGCTCCTGAATCAGAGCACGCCGGCGGAGGCGAAGTTCATCGTGAAGACGATAACCGGCGAGATGCGCTATGGCTTCAAGCACGGCCTGCTGGAGGAAGCGATCGTGCAGGCATTTTCGGTGGATGTGGACGTGCTCCGCAAGGCGTACATGGTGCGATCAGACATCGGAGAGGTGGCACAGCTAGCGAAAGAGGAGCCTGCAAGGCTGAAAGAGCTCACCATCGTGCTCGGCCGACCGCTGCGCCCGATGCTTGCGGATACGGCCGAGAATCTCGAGGCGGGGTTCAGACGCTTCGATACCGCGCTCTTCGAGTACAAATACGACGGTGCACGGCTCAGCATGCATAAACATAACGAGCTCGTGAGTGTGTTCACCCGTGAAGCAGAGGAGGTGAGCCAATCGCTCCCCGAGATTGTTGCTGACGTCCGAAAGATTCCGCATTCATTCATCGTTGACTCCGAGATCATCCCTTTCGAGCACTCGCCAAAAGCGTTCCAGGAGCTAATCAAGCGGCTCAGGCGGAAGTATCGCGTTGACGAGTTTGCACGCAAGATCCCGGTTAAAGTGCACGTCTTCGACCTCCTGTATCTTGATGGCAAGCCGCTCATAGATATGCCGTTACTCGAGCGGCGTAAGCTGTTGCAGACGCTGATTGAGCCGAGTGCGCACGTGGAAATCGCGAACTATGTCCTGACCAAGAGCGCTGCTGAAGCGCGGATCATGTTCCAGGAGGCGCTCGACCTCGGCTACGAAGGCTTGATGATCAAGAACCCGCAGTCATGCTACACGCCGGGCAAACGCGGCAGTGAATGGCTGAAGCTGAAGCCCACGGCGGAAACGCTTGATCTGGTCGTCATAGCGGTCGAGTACGGCCACGGCAAGCGCGCGCACCAGCTTTCGGACTACACCTTCGCGACCCGAGACCGGGAGGAGAATCTCACGCCGATCGTCAAAGCCTTCAGTGGCCTGAAAGATGCAGAGATCGAGGAGATGACCGAGTACTTCAAGGGTATTACACGCGAGCAGCGAGGACGAACCCTGATTGTCGAGCCGAGGGTGGTGGTGGAGGTGAAATTCGATGAGATACAGAAGAGCTCGCTCTACGAGGCCGGCTACGCACTCCGGTTTCCGCGCATCAAACGAATTCGCTGGGACCTCTCGGTCGATGAGATTGATACGATCGATACGGTCGAGCGACTGTATCAGCGGCAGAAGCGACGTATGTAAGCCCCTCTCTACTGTTAGATGGCTTGTAAGGCCGAAACGATGGTAAGCTGCGGAACGTTCACATGTTAAGGATCCAGGTCGGGATGAAAAAAGGGGGGTATTTATATATCAGTATGTAGCCAACAGTTTCTGAGGTGGTATATTCATGAGTTCTGATGATAAGAGTAGCAACAGGTGGATTATCCTGGTTGGCGCGCTCATGCTCCAATTATGCCTTGGTGCGGTCTACGCGTGGAGTGTCTTCGCGGCCGAGCTGAAGAAAGACGTGGCGCTTGGTGGGTTTGGCTGGAGCGTAACCGAAACGCAGATTGTTTTCTCAGCAGCACTCGCCACCTTTGCACTCGTCATGGTCGTCGCCGGCAGATGCCAGGATAAGCTCGGGCCGAGAATAGTAGCACTCGCCGGAGCACTTGTCCTCGGGCTTGGCTACATACTCTCGAGTTTCATGCCCGGTAATTTCCTGTGGCTCGTACTCACGCTGGGTATTATTGCAGGAGCCGGAATAGGTATAGGCTATGTTTGCCCTATCGCGGCGATTGGCAAATGGTTCCCTGATAAGCTCGGACTGGCGACGGGAATAGCGGTCGCCGGTTTTGGAGCGGGCGCATTCTTCATCTCGGTCTTATCAGGGAAAGGCATCGACATGCCTGGATTGAAGATTGATCTCATACAGTTACTCGATAATTATGGGCTTGATGGGACCTTGCTGATCTGGGGTGTTGTGTTCGTCGCTTTTGGCGGTGTCGGTGCTCTCCTGCTGAAGAACCCGCCTCTTGGATGGAAGCCAGCAGGTTGGGAGCCCTCAGCAAAATCGAGGAGCGCTCAGGTACGGGAGGACTGGGAACGAACCAATATGCTCAAGACGCCTCAGTTCTGGATGCTGCTTGTTATGTTCGTCTTCGCGGCTTCTGCAGGGCTCATGACCATTGGTATCTTGAAATTGTACGGTATTGATTCAGGACTCACCGCGGCTGCGGCGGGCACTGCTGTTGGTATACTCGCCATATTCAATGGTGCGGGTAGAATATTCTGGGGCTGGGCTTCAGACAAGATCGGAAGAACCATAGCGATGGGGATTATGTTCTTTTTACAGGCGGGCATGATGTTCGCGCTCATAGTTTTGGGCCTCGGTTCAACTGAGGTAGGGCTCACCCTAGCAGCTGCCTGGATCGGGCTAATGTTTGGTGGTAATTTTGCCTTATTCCCTGCAACGACACGGGAGTTCTTTGGGATACAGAACTACGGCGGTAACTACGCTCTGGTATTTTTAGGGTATGGTCTAGCAGGCATATTAGGGCCAATCGTTGCTGGACAAGCAAAGGATATCCTGGGTAGCTTTGATATAGCATTTATTGTCTGTGGAGTATTGTGCATTATAGCTGCGGCATTAGCATTCATAACAAAACCGCCACATCATTCGAGCTAGCTCGTTCTCTATCTAGCTACCGTTACTACGAACTGCGCGAGCCACTGTAAGGTAAATCCGCAGCACATTCATGGATGGATGGATGGATGGATGGATGGATGGATGGATGGATGGATGAGGCTCGAACGGCATGAAAATCTGGACCGTGGGGACGAGTTCGAGGAGCATGAAGGAGTTCCTGCATGTGCTCAGAGCGTACCAGATCGAAGTGGTTGTGGATGTCAGGCGGTTCCCGACCTCCCGATACCGCCACTTCACGCGAGAGCACCTCAAAGACTGCCTGGAGCAGCACGGCACTGAGTATCATCATGTAGGACGACTCGGCGGCTTTCGGAAGGGCGGCTACCACGCGTACATGGAAACCCATGAATTTGAGCGGGGATTGGCGTACGTTGAAGAGCTCGCAGCATCGAAACGGGTCGCACTCATGTGCGCGGAGCTGCTCTTCTTCAGATGTCATCGCCGGTTCATCGCCGATGCGTTGAAAGAGCGGGGTCACACCGTGGTTCATATCGTGGACGACAAGAAGAGCTACGAGCACAGCGGAGGAAAGAGTAAAGACGTTGATCGGAAGCTGGATGAGTTTTTCGAGAAGGACGAGGTCGATTGAGTAACCTGAGCGACTATCGAGTACTCGGGTTGTGCCGCTCAATAGCCTTTAACCCTCACAAACCTTCTCATAAATCTTCTTCACGGCAACCACTGCCTTCGAATCATCCGGGAGCTCTATGATCGGCGTGCCCACCAGATCGAACGCTCCGATCGTATCGTCTTCCGGTACCGTTCCGACGAGCTCGAGCCCGCTCTGCGCTATTAATCCAGGCAGAGCTCTTTTCACCTGCTCCTCTTCCCTCACCTTGTTCACGATCAGAAAGATGCGCCGCACGTTAATCTGCAGCTTCTCTGCGAGCAGTTTGATCGATGATGCTGTTTCAATGCCCCGTTTCGTTGGATCGCTCACCACCAGCAGCGTATCCACGTCCCTGGTCGTCCGCCGGCTGAGATGCTCCAGACCTGCTTCGCAATCGATCACAATCGTCGAGAACCGTGCTGATACTTTATCGATGAAGTGCCGGAGCATATCATTGATCAGGCAGTAACAGCCCGGGCCCTCGGAATGCCCCATCGCCAGGACAGAGAAGCGCGGCGTCTTCACCAGAATCTCCTCGATCTTGTACTCGAGCAGCATATCGGTGGGCATCTCCTGTGAGAAGAAGACCTGTGACGGCGACGCGATCTCCTCCCGCACGTCACCGATCGTCTTCTGCACCGTTACGCCCAACGCGCTCGGCAGGCTCGTTGCCGGGTCCGCATCGATTGCCAGCACGTACTCTTCATTCGACTCCGTAAGGAATTTCAATAAGAGCGCGGCGATGACCGTCTTGCCCGTGCCACCCTTGCCCGCCACCGCAATGATCTTCCCTCGCTTTGCCATCGCGTTACACACTTCTTAGCCCTTTCGCAGCCAAAAATTTATAGAGTATTGTTCAATTTTGTACATGAAAAGCCCATGTCCGCACCGATTTATCTCGAGACGTACGAGTGCGGTGAGCTTGACGAACGGATCGCGCAGCTCTGGGCTATCCTGCGTGCGTGCACCCTCTGCCCGCGCGAGTGCGGTGTCGATCGTATCAAGGGTGAGCGCGGGTATTGCAAGTCAGATAGCCAGCTGATGGTCTCCAGCGTGCAGCCGCACTTCGGTGAAGAGGATGTGCTCGTGGGCACGCACGGCTCAGGCACGATCTTTCTCACCAGCTGTAACTTGGGCTGCATCTACTGCCAGAACTATGACATCAGCCACCTCGGACACGGGCGACCGATGACCGAGGAAGAGCTCGCGCGGAGCATGCTCCAGCTGCAGGACTTGGGCTGCCATAACATCAATTTCGTCACGCCCACGCACTTCACGCCACAGATCGTGAAAGCGCTCAAGCTCGCGATCGAAGACGGGCTGCATGTGCCGCTCGTCTACAACTGCGGCGGTTATGAGTCGACGCGCACACTCGAGCTGCTGGACGGGATCGTGGACATCTATATGCCGGACCTTAAGTATAGCGATAACGAGGTAGCGAAGAAATACTCTAAGGCACATGACTACGTCGAGGTCTCCCGGGCAGCGGTAAAGGAGATGCACCGTCAGGTCGGCGATCTCACCGTGGACGAGCGGGGAATCGCGGTACGGGGCTTGTTGATACGGCATCTGGTACTGCCGCACGGCCTCGCGGGCTCTGAGGCGGTCTTCACGTTCATTGCCACTGAACTCTCGCGAGAATCGTATGTAAATATAATGCCGCAATATAGACCTATGTATAAAGCGTGCGAGCATGAGGAGCTGAGCAGGGGAATAACGCTGCGCGAATACCAGGAAGCGCTCAGGAGCGCGCGGAAGTGGGGGTTGTACCGGGGATTTGAGGATTAAATGACACGGAAAGAGAGAGACGAGCTAAAGTTTCTGGGGACCGCAGGCGCGCGATTCGTCATGATCACGCAATTTCGCGCCTCTGCCGGAACCGTGCTGAGCCTTCAGGGCACCAACATCCTCATCGATCCGGGGCCGGGAACACTGGTCAAATTTACCGCTAGCCGGCCGAAGCTCAATCCCGCAAAGCTTCATGCAATTGTGCTCACGCATAAACATCTGGACCACTCCAACGATGTCAATGTGATGATCGAGGCGATGACTGAGGGTGGCTTCAAGCCGCGTGGCGTGCTGCTCTGCCCCAATGACGCGCTTCATAACGAGGGCGATGCGGTCGTCTTGAATTATTATAAGGGCCTTCTGGATCGCATTGAGATCTTTAAAGAAGGCGGCAGCTACACGGTGGGGAACCTCGAGCTCCAGACCCCGAAACGGCACGTGCACAGCATCGTGGAGACCTTCGGGCTGAATATCAAATTACAGGGTGGGGATTCGACGATCGTCTCCTTTATTTCCGATACGCTCTATTTCGACGGCTTGGAAGAGTATTACGACGGCGCGGTGCTCATCATGAACGTCGCGATGTACCGACGGCGGGAGGGCGTCGATCATCTCACCGTTAAGGACGCAAAGCGAATCATCGAAGCGCGGCGACCCAAAGTGGCAATCCTCACCCATTTCGGGATGACCATGCTCAGGAACAAGCCCTGGGAGATCGCCAAACAGCTCAGCGACGAGACCGGGGTGGAGGTCATCGCCGCCCGCGACGGGATGAGATTCGATCTCAGCCCCTTTGTATGAGCTTCGTTCCACTCTGCTCAGCACAGTTCTAGAGATCCCCGAAGACGCGTCTATGCCACGCAACAAAGTCATGCTTCTCCTCTTCGGTCATGCTCGCGAGCTCATAGGCAGCTTTATCCAGCAAATTGCTCACCTCTTCGGGCTCCAGTTCGCGCAGCAGGTAGAGGAGCACCTTAAAGAAGACGTTGAACTTCGCTTCAAGTCGTCCTACGCGCTCTTTCAACTTCTCGAGCTCTTCTGATTCGTTCATAGTTCCCTTAAATGCTCGCGGTATGAAAAAAAGCTCGCGCTCGTTTGTGTACAAAGCAGGATGAGAAAAGATAAAGGAGGAGGAAGATAATACAAATAGGGAGTAGTGACGTGTAGAGGGCTGCTATGGATCCGCTGACGCATTACATAACCGGCTATTTCCTGGGACGCCGCAGCCAGCTCGGCGATGCGGGCGTACGCGCCGTTACGCTTTGCGCTCTCCTGCCCGATATTGACATGCTTGGCGCGGTTGCCGGGTGGGATACGTTATGCGTGCTGCACCGTACCGCGACTCATTCGCTCCTCGGCGCTCTGGTGATCGCGGTGCTCGTTACGGTGGGATTTGCCGTGTGGCGGGACAGAGCGCAGGCACTTCAGTTGCTTCCCTGGTGTGTGCTGGGCACGCTGAGTCATCTCTTCCTGGATCTCTTCTCCTTCAAGACCTCGCTGCTCACGATCTTTGGCGTCGCGGCTGCACAAGCCGGGCCTGAATATCTAGAGGGCGTACAGCTCTTCTGGCCGCTCTCGACGGCGCGATTCTCGCTCGTTACGGTGGGGCTCCTCTCGCAAGGCGGCACGAATATCGCGATGCTGGCGATCTTCTCTCTGGTTATCGGCTGCGTGATAAGTGAAGCGCTGAGAGGGACGACCCCATGGCATGTGTGGACTGCTCTGTTTCCGGTATCTAGAGGGAAGGCGCGACTTTAGCTTCAAAGGCCACCCGTCTACCTGCGAGGGTTATTCGCCCCGCATTGCCTGCTCTTCGAGTGGCTCGCCCCGGCTCAATTTGAGCGCGGATACCGTCCCGATAACGATGCCGGCGACGGTATCGAAGAGAAGATCGAGCATGGTATCGTAGAGCCCTCGCTGTAGCGTCGTGCCTACCATCAGATCGAATCCCCATTCCAGAAATTCCCAGACCATGCCCATGCTCATGGCAAACAAAACCGTAAAGATGCCGAACCCCAGCGGCGGGAGCTTCACAATACGCACATGAAAGGCGAGGTCGTAGAGCAGGGTCACGCCGATGAGGGAGACCGTTGCGGCCGACACGAAGTGGGTGAAATGATCGTAGAAGGGCACATAATCGTAGAAATCCTGGTAGCCGCCAATTACGTGAAGGAAGACGGAGACCGTAATGGCAATATCGAAGATAAGCGGGAGTTTCATCTTGAAATCGCGCTCTAGAATGGTGGGCACGAGGGTCAGGAAGAGCGCGAAGGAGATACCGATGAACCAGACGTACTCGACCCTGAGGAAGGCCACTAACGCCAGGACAGCGATGACGAGCTTCAGAAAGAAGCTCATCAGGTGCTCCAGGCAGAATTCCGCACGTTCCATGATTGACACCCACCCCTTGGTCTCTGCTACACACGTAACGATGCTACACGAGCATCTTTTTTATCACTTTATCCATAATGCAGCTCCGCGTGATGATCCCCACGAGTCGATCGCCGTCCATGACCAGCAGCCGACCAACACCGGCGTGCGTCATCTTCTCCACGGCATCGATCACACATTCATCAGGACTGGCGCAGATCAAGCAGGTGCTCATCCTGGTTCTCACCGGCGTCTGCTCCCACTCGTCTTTGTCCACACGCAGCAGGTCCTTTTGCGTTATCACTCCGGTCACTTTCCGATCGCTGTTCACGACCGGATAGCCCGTGTGCTGCTCTTCGGCGATCAGAGAATCGAGCGCCTTCAACGTCGCGTCCTCTGCGATCGTCACGACGTCCTGCTCCATAATCTCGCGGACGGTGAGGTGCCTGAGCCACCCATGGCCCGCAATAATCTTCTTGATCCGTTCCGGTATTTCTTCCATGCTCGCCACCTTCGTTCCTTCTTTCCTATCCTTTCTCTTCGTTCCAGCCTCACGCTCGCTTCGGCCTCCGCTCAAAGAGCACCAGGATCGCAGGGACAACTGTGATCGCCGCGATCATGGAGCAAGTCACGCCCATCGCAAGCAACTTCCCCATGTCTTTCATCATCGGCAGCTCCCCGAGTGAGAGGCACAAAAATCCGGTCACCGCCGCCACGGTCGTTATCACCAGGGGATAGAAGACATTGGAGAGCGTATTCACCATCGCCTCTTCCCGCTCGTGCCACTGCAGCTCGTAGCGGAACCGTTTCGTTACCTGGATCCCAAAATCGATCCCGATACCCATGATCATGGCGAGCGCACCCGAGGTCATTGGCGTTATCTCAAATCCGATGAGATACAGCACGCCATAGGTCCACACGGTACCGAGCAGGATGGTGAGTAGCGGAATGAGCCCGTATTTGATCGAGGCGAAGAGGAGTATGAGAATAATGATGATCAGCGCGAAACTAATCGCGGAGGTGGTTTGCATGGTCTCCGCTGCGAGTTCCATCATCACCTGATCTTCCACTGGGCTGCCAGAGATGTCTACTGTAAGGCCCGGCGGCGGCGTCACCTGTATCGCTTCGTGTAACTCTGCGACGAGCAACTCCGAATCAAGATCTTCCAGGAGCGTCAAGCGCACGACACTCAACGTATAATCATCGCTAATGTACGCGCCGAGTTGCTGCGCTACCAGTTCGTTCTGCGCCACCAGCGACTTCACGCTCCTCAACGAGCCGGGGATTTTACCGCCGTTCGCGTCTTTTATCACGTCCCCCGCGCTCGTTGCATCGATGACGCCATAAATGAGCTTTGCACGCTTGGCGAGCGCATCGACGTAGCGTAAAAGCTCGGGATCGCGAGCATCCCGTATCTCGTTCGATTGCGCATAGCCAGGGTCGAGTTCCACAACGATCGTCGCGCTGGAGAAGGCACCAGCAAACTGGTCAGAGACCAGCTCAAGCGTCTGTATCACCTCGACATCTGCAGGAAGCATATCCTCCTGCGACATGCCCACCGTTTGCGTTGCGGATGCATAGAAGCCCATAAGGAGTGAGAAGATGAGAAAGAGGACTAAGAGCAGGGCTCGACGATAAGCCACGAACTTCGCATACCGCTTCAAGAGTCCGTTATCTCGCTTCTTGCTGTTATTTCGCACGTCTCCCCTCCTCACCTTTCACCCAGTCGTGCAACCAGTCGGCGACCTTCCTCGCTTGAAGCCGCTCCTCAAATAGGATGATGCAGGGGTTAACGACCGTTGCCGCGAGCCAGCAGAACGCGATACCGAGCGCGAGTGTTTGGCCCAGATGCTGAATCATAGGCATAACTGACAGCGTGAGCGCGAAAAAAGCTGCTGCGGTCGTCAAACCAGAGCCGAATGTCGATGCACCGATGTTCGAGACCGCGATCGTGATCGATTCCACGGGCTCGTATCGCTCACGCTCCTCGTAGTACCGGGATACCATGAAGATGCCGTACTCGACCCCGAGACCGAGCAGGATAGCACCGATCACACCAGTGGTGACGGATATGGAAATGCCCAGGAAGCCCAGCGTACCGAAGGTCCAGACCACCGTGAAAATCAGCGGCAGGAAGACAATGAAGCCCCGCGAAAACGACCGTTCCAGGAGCACCAGCAACATGAAAATGACGAGACCCGCCGTTAAGGTCGTTATCACGATATCGCCTTTGAGCAATTCGACGATCTTCACGATGATCGGGGCAATGCCGGTAATCTTATAGTTTACACCTGCAGGCCTCGTGATCGCTTCAACATCCTGCTGTATTTTATCGGTTATCTCCGACACCTTCTCTTCATCCGTGCCCACTGCGGTATCTGCATAGATGAGCATGACGCTGTAATCGCGATTGAAGAACTGTTCTGCGCCCGGCGTGGCAACTATAACCTCCTTTACCCCTGCTATGTCCTCAGGCACGCCCCACGCCTGGAAAACAGGGGCTATAGACCGAACGCCTTCAATTGACGGGTCCGCTACCAGCCGTTCGTGCAGTTCCAGCACTGATTTGATCACGCGCGGGTCCCGCATGTCGCGCGGTATGCCTTTGGTGCTTGTCTCGTCGTCAAACGTAAGGGCTATAACCAGGAATTCTTGTCCCGTGAACTTACTTGAGAGCTTATTCGCCAACTCGTAGACAGGCAGGTCCTGCGGCATTTCCTTCGTCAGATCGCCCTGGAACTGCAAGAGCGTCATGCCGTAACCCATAAACGCCGTGATGAGCAGCACGGCTACGATTATTCTCTTATAATGCCGGTATTGAACTGCCGCGAGGTGCTCCAGTGCCCGTTCCACGCTTATTTTGTCCTTGAGCGCCATTCGATCAGCCTCGTTCCCTCGCTCTCGTTACAGAATTCATAACGTCTTCAGTCCGGATGCATCTAACCGCTGATCTTTCTTTTTCCTAGAAAGCTAAAGACGAGAACAAGCGCGAGAGCTAAGAACAGCGCTTCAAACCCGGGGACTGAGAAGCCCTCCCTTTGAGAACTACCTGACGATACTCCCACTTTGATCTCCTTGTTGAAGATGTACACGTTATCATCCCCGAGATCGCGATCCCCGGTACAGCGTATCTCGATTCCAATGGGATAAACTCGTGGCACCGCATCCTCATCCACATCGAATTTCAATATCGCCTCACCCTCGTCGCCAATGTTCAAGTTACCCACAAAATCACTCTTCACGTCGTAGTCGAAGGGCACATCCGCCTCGCCCGTTAATCGCACACTCGCGGATTCCGCATCCTCTGAGCCGATATTCCGTACCGAGACGTAGAGTGCCACGCCCGTGGATCCCGGACCGATGCTCGCCGGCTCGGTCGCGTACGAAACG
>Ga0268285_1000366_pt1 | contig 26956 bp, 21 predicted proteins | sample saktaG_2_FD_190144 | JGI IMG/M metagenome (GOLD analysis project Ga0268285, IMG submission 190144) | Saline water microbial communities from Sakinaw Lake, British Columbia, Canada - sak_2013_06_06_120m | ecosystem: Environmental > Aquatic > Non-marine Saline and Alkaline > Saline ... | reverse complement strand
TGTTTGGTAAGAAGGATGTCATACCAGTTCATCTTTCAGATAGAGGGAAAATATCAATGCCACAAATTTGTATAGGATTTGAAGTACATCAACCATACCGGCTAAACCGGTTCTTCTCACCGAATGCAAAAGTAAAACAGAAAGATCTGGATACACTCTATTTTGACACACTCAACCGTGAGGTGTTGGAACGGGTTTCTGACACCTGCTATCTCCCGGCAACAAAAATAATACTAAAGATGCTTGATGAAGGATTTTCCTGTGCATTTTCATTATCCGGAACACTAATCGAACAACTCGAAAAGTGGAATCCTGATGTTCTCTCCCTTTTTGACCAGGTTGCACGCCATAAAAACACCGAACTACTTGCACAGACGTACTATCATAGCATTGCTGGTCTTTTTGCAGATAAATCTGAATTTAAAGAACAGGTGAATATGCATACAGACCTTATGCACGATCTCTTTCACGTGCGTCCATCTATCCTTGAAAATACTGAATTCATGTTCAATAATGAGCTAGCTACTCATGCAAAGAACATGGGTTTTGCAGGGATTTTTACTGAAGGGGTTGATCGTATCCTAGGATGGAGAAGTCCAAATTATCTGTACAACTGCTGTGATATACCTGTATTTCTTAGAAATACCGCTTTATCTGATGATATTGCATTTCGGTTTGCAGATCCGGGCTGGGATAAATATCCACTTACTACAGATGCTTATACCGACTGGCTTTCGTCTTCAACAGGGGATATCATCACTATCTTCTTAGATTATGAGACATTTGGTGAACATTTCAAGAAAGAGACTGGTATATTTCATTTTTTACAGGGTCTGCCGGTTGAAATGGCAAAGAAGGGAATTTCAACTATTCTGCCATCAGAAGCCGTTTTAAATTACACTCCTGTAGGAACCATTGATGTTATAGATACTATTTCCTGGACTGATATTGAGAAAGATGTTTCAGCATGGGTAGGAAATGAACGGCAGTATACTGCATATTCTGCGATACAAAAAGCACAAACCTTTGCAATTGACAAATCCATCTGGCGGTATCTCCAGACTAGTGATCATTTCTACTATATGGCGTCCAAATACGGAACCTGTAGTGAAGTACATAATTATTTCAGCCATCATACAGCAGAAGAAGCATTTCAGACATATATGAAGATCCTGGCGGATTTTGAGAAGAGATGCATCAGGTTGATGAAGAATCAGAAATCAGCAAAGGCTCTTCGGACATTTCCTCCTGAAGAAGCATTTCATTTTAGGTGTCCGACTGGTTATTGTGGATATACAGCATACAATCTGGATCAGTTTTTTGATCTTCTCCATGTTGTACCCATTGATTCAATCTCCTACCATCAGGAACGTGGAGATTTCATTGACTGGATCAATGATGCATTAAAGGATCCACATCTTGCAGAACTTATTAAAGACTGTACACAACGACAAGAGATCATTATCATAGTAGGTGAAAGAAAGGAGGTATTATGGAATCCCTTAAGATAGCATTTTTCAGCTGGGAATCACTATATGCTGAACGTGTTGGAGGACTAGCAAGTGCTGCGACCAACCTTGCTGAGAGTATTGCAAAGAATCATGAAGTACATTTCTTTACCCGTGGATGGATGTCTGATCAGACAATTAATAATGTCCATTACCACTACTGCCAGCCTCATGGGAATAACACCGTTCAGTACTGTGATGATATGTGTTATGCCATGGTTGACCAGTTCCACCGGTTTGATAAGGAGGGGGCTTTTGATTACCTCCATTTCCATGACTGGCACGTAATACAGGCACTCCATTTTCTGCAGGACCGTAATACTATCCTCACTTATCATTCAACGGAATTTGGGAGAAATGGCAATCAGTTTGGCGACTGGCAGGAGTACAGAGATATATCTGGAAGAGAGTGGTACGGAGGACTTATTGCAAAGAGGGTGACGACTGTCTCAACCACCATGAAAAATGAGATAATGCAGCTCTATAACGTTCCTGACTGGAAGTGCGATGTAGTGGTCAATGGCGTCGTCCCGCGTCAGTACCGGGCCAATATCGATCCTGGTGAAGTGAAGCACTCATATGGAATTCATCCGTATGCTCCACTCATCCTCTTTGTTGGAAGACTCTCCTACCAGAAAGGTCCTGATCTGTTTATTGATGCTATCAGAGACGTATGTCAGTACCGCTGGGACGCAAAAGTAATTGTTGCCGGAGATGGGGGTATGCGGCATTACCTGCAGGAACGGGCGTATGGCCTTCCTATAAACTTTATTGGGTACATTCCTGATTCAGAATATATCCGTCTCTTAAATGCATGTAATTTTGTTGTCATCCCAAGCAGGAATGAACCATTTGGTCTTGTCTTACTCGAGGCATGGAGTGCAGAAAAAGCCGTTGTTGCATCTAATGTCGGTGGTCTGTCTGAAAATATCGATCCATTCGTAAACGGCATAAAAGTTGAACCCATGACGCAATCGCTCACCTGGGGGATCAATAATCTGGTTAATGACTCTGATACTGCTGACCGTCTTGGCAGACGGGGCAGGGCGAAAGTTGATCGGATGTTTCTATGGGATCCCATTGCAAAGAACATGACCGATACGTATTCCCGTGTGGTAGCCTGAAATAAAAGGTACCCTCCTTAGATCTTTTTTGGGTGATACAATCAGACATATCTGAAATGTGCGTGGAAATCATTTTTTTAGATAGGTGATACCAGTTTTTTGTTATCTGTTGATATCCGGGTATTTACAAGAGTCTGAAAACAGATTGTCGTCCCCTCCTTTGTCAAATGTGATACAACCGGTAAAGCAACTGATATGAATGTCCAGCCAGTAGAACCAGACTTTTTTAGAATTTTTCTTGGGTTTGAAAGGTGAGACAACACTGTAAAGTTTGTGAAATAATCCATATCTGTAATCGTTATTTTCAGATCGGATGCACACAGATCTCCATATCAGCTGTTTTTTGGCATACATCTGCAGTTGCTGCCTGTGTCCACCGGTTTAATCCTAGTACTGAAACTGCTAATAGCAAATCACTCATTTTGATAATTCAGTTTTTAAGCTCATTTGCAAATTAATGTATATAAAAGGCTCCCTTTTCAGAGGCTTTTAGGAAATCCGGATTTCTTGAACACCCTCCTAAGTAATGTAACGATAGAGGAAGGGAATCAGACGATAGTTTATGCATGAAACATCATTTGTATATGTTCATACCCTTTTTAATTGCATTTTTGTCTGTTCTATATTCATCGGTCCTCATTTGGAAGCTTTCATATGGATATACATCCATCTACTCTTTATCAGGTCTGATAGCATGAGTGAAACTAACACTTCCTCGAACATGTCACCAAAAGAACTGTTGATTGTTGTCGTCATTGCCCTTGGTTCATTCATGGCCGGTCTTGATGGAACAATTGTAAACATCGCCCTTCCCACCATTGCAAAATCCCTTCAAGTCTCAACTGTAACTGTATCCTGGGTACTCAATGCGTATCTCATCGTTCTTGTGAGTCTTCTTCTCGCGGCTTCGCGTCTCGGGGATATGAAAGGGTACCGGAATATTTTTCTGGGCGGTTTTGCTATTTTTACCATCGGTTCTGCTCTCTGTGGTTTTTCTTCCACCATCGATCTGTTAGTTCTCTCCCGGGTGATTCAGGCGGTAGGAGGTGCAGTTGTATCCGCACTTGGAGCGGTCATGGTCACTTCCTATCTATCTGCCTCTCTACGTGGACAGGCGCTGGGTATAGTTGCCATGTTTACTATGCTGGGGGCTGCACTGGGACCTGTTATCGGGGGTTTTCTCACCAGTGTACTCAGCTGGCAGTATATTTTCTTTGTGAATCTGCCAGTTGGTATAATTGCTATCCTGTTAGGGATTCGGATTCTTCCACGGGTTAATCCTGTTGCACCACAGGCAAAAGAGGACATTCCCGGAGTGATACTTATCTTTGTTGCGTTAGGCACACTCATCATTGGTCTGACTTCTGTTCAGAGTGAGAATGCGAGTATCGGGATAGGAGCTCTTCTGGTATCTGTTGTCTTCTGGTTCCTCTTTTACGTACAGGAACGAAAATCAAAACAACCCTTGATTCTCATCGGACTCTTCTCAAACAGGGCATACACCCTTCAGAGCCTGAACATACTGCTTATTCAGATGGCAATGGCCGGAGTCATGGTCATCATGCCTTTCTTCCTTGAGTTAGTAAAAAAAATTCCGACTGATAATGCCGGAATGATCCTTCTTGCCCTCCCGGTTGGCATGATAGTTACTGCCCCGATTGCCGGGAAGATATCTGATATTATCGGGACAAAAAAACCCATTATTACCGGTTTTGTACTCTGTGCCATTGCACTTTCTCTTCTCTCTACTCTCTCGGCCCACTCAAGCATCGGCCATGTCGGCATCTACCTCTTCTTACTGGGTGCCGGTACTGGCATTGCATTTTCTCCGTTAAACAGTGCTGTCATGGGTGAATCTCCATCATCTGAACGTGGCATGTCTTCGGGACTGATTAAGATGATGACTAATCTCGGGTCGTCGCTTGGGGTAGCTTCAGTGATGCTGGTTGCAACAGTTGCTGCCGGACCAAAACTTGCTTTGGTCTCTGCCCATACTATCCCATCTGTAGACCTGGCCGGAGCATTTGATGCAGCCTTTCTTTTTTGTATGGTACTCGAAATTATTGGGATCATACTGATGTTTGCCATTAAAGATAAAGAGCCGACTGGTAGTAGTGACGGGGAAGTATGTATTGGATTCTAGAGATCTGGCACACCCTCTTTTTAAAAAACGTTATGTGTAGATCTTCATTACACTGCATTTATGTTCAAAACCTTTGACTGGCCGAATAAAAAGCAATATAACAGGATATCATCTGTATCAAAGATCTCCTGCACACAACAGGTTTGCCTGGATATTCGCATGGTGAATAATGGAATTGTGCATGCGATAGCATACCACAAATAGTCATATAGAAAGATGAGAGATATAGAACCCTGAATTAATCAATTTTTTACCATACATCTTTTGATTATGTCTGGTTATCCTCCACTTTCTGATAATGCAAACTTCACCTCTTCATATGCCCGATCTAGTAATCTTCGGTAATATGTAACATCACATGATGTTAGATCCCAGGATGGATCTATCTGATAGTGTTTCTCATCTCTCACCAGATATGAGGCGTTCATACCAGGTCTGATGACGACACCATCCTGTCGGTACCGATCGATAACAGCCTGTGCAATACATCTCTTATGATACCGGTCACGTCCAATACGACGGGTAATGACCAGATCCGTAAGGTCAGCTTCATGAATGGTATCAAAAAAGCGGTGATAGATATTATGGATTTGTGGTTGTACGAGTGGAATGTCACGAATATCCGGGCAGGTTGCCATGCAGGCTATCATCTCCTGCTGCATTCGTTTGACATAGGCCGGCATATCTGTCCTCCTGGAAGCGACACCCCGGATTTTCACTTCCCCTGATGTCAGCCTGCCGTAATACGAGCCATAAGATCCACTCCCATCAGCCTGTGGGAGAATAACAACCCAGTCATAGTACTCACATTCAGTGTGAAATCCTGTCATCGTTTCCAGAGTGGTCTGTGCCTTTATCCCTTCTGTACCTTCAATAAAGAGACAGTCAATAATGGCATGTATGACCCGGCCACCGGTCTCTTCTACCATTGAGATGCACTCTTTGAGAATATCACAGGCATGTTGCGTGATCTGTTCATGCACTTCTATCCTACCGAACCGTGCATTTTTATATCCGGTATATCCAAAACAGGTGACCAGCATCCATTTTAAGATGCTGTCCATTCCCTGGTATCTGGAATCTTTCTTCTTTAACTTTTTTGCCCCCTGCCTAAGGATGAGAAGTGGCTGTAAGACTGAAGGGAGAAATCCGTCACGATCCGAATCAGCCAGGGTCTCAGGAGAGAGATTGTATTTCACGATAATGGAAGGATAAAATGAGGTAAAGTCAATCTGTATCACGTTGGCATATATTCCTGGTACCGGTTGGAGCATATATCCTCCACGGTAATCAAGACGCATATCACGCAGATTCCGGTGTGCTTCAGCATCACTCTTCCGAAACGGAACTGCAATTCCCCTTACAAGTGCTTCATATACTTCATATCCGGAAACAATCGTTCCTGGTGTTAGTCGGGAGGTCAGGTTCGGAGAAAGGCCGGTAAGACGGGATGCTAAAAAGACTCCCCTGCAATCACCATTGCGGTACATGAAACTCTGTCTGGTATCAATGATGATTCTCCCCTCAGGTATCTCTGCTCCGGTTCGGTGTTCCATTCTGCCATAACTGAAATACGATCGGGACTTGAGGGTTGAAAAATGCCCGGTCCGGCTGAGTGTATTCATGATTCCCCATTCAGTAGTCAGGTGGTTAAAGAGGGGTGACCAGGCATCATAATCAGGAAAGAGAATAATATCAGGATCAACAGAACCGATGATATCCATCATATCGTCAACAATTTGGCGGTCAGGTCCTTTTAGGATGCTTTTTTGTCCCGCTGTTTTCATGGTAATCACACCCGGATGATAAGTACGATACGGATCTTCACTGCAGGTTATCTCCATAATATTTGTAGGGATTTCCAGATCCAAAACAAGACGCTCCCCTCCTATCCATCCTCCCGGAACTATCTGAGCAGTAGAACAAAATCGTTGTTCGGATCGTATATCAACATTATAGAGTCGTGCCTGGTGTCGTGTCTGTCCCTCAATTTTTTCTGCAATTTCCCGGCCGGCATATATCGTATATCCGGTCTCTTCGCCATAGATTGACTGTATAGTACATGGCACAACCTCATACATACTCTCAAGTCCTTCGATGAGCTGATAGTGGAGATGTGGATCAGTAAAAGCAACCATGAATGAGGGTTTCAGGGTATGCTCTTTTCGTGTCAGAGATCCATTCTGAATCGTCCAGAGAACAATTCCATCATGACTTTTGGAGATATCTAGTACAAATGCCGGATTTGTCATATCACCAGAGCCCTTCAAGAGTCTTCTGTTTTGTTGTTCTCTTTTTTACTGGAACGATTCGGGAACCATGTTCACCCTGAAAGAACACCATCCGATGAGCAAATGGTTCAAGGAGATTTAAAGATCGATCAGGCTTTGATGCAACAAGTAAAATGGTTCCGGTTGTGGTAGCATATTCCTGACATTTTTGACCAATTGTTTCAGGCAGGTCTGTTATATCATCATAAAGAGTTGGATCGTGCTCAAAGAGGAGAAGGGAATGGTGTGCCTCATCAAGGATAGTCAGCACCTGATAAGTGGTCAGTGCCCGTCTGACTTCAAAAAAGCTGGCATATTTTTTCAAATGGAAGAGGAGAGACGGGTAATTGCCACAGAGATAGAGTGTTTCACCCCGCTGCCTGCTTAGGAGATTGCTGAGCGCTCTCTGTAGATCTTCTTGTGGAGCGATGAATATCGAAAAAGTCCCATATGAGAGAGTAATGTTGGGGGCGATAGATACTGACATGGCATATCATGATCTTGCAGTAGCTATGTAATGGTAAAGTAAACAGGGTGAAAGTAAAAAGAAGACACCCGTACCTGGCATGAATGCAGAGCTTTTAGAAAAAATATATAGATATGAAGGCAATTTCACTTTCGGAGTTTTGATTAGATATAAAATACGCAGATAATAGCAGTGATGCGCCAACCATTTGATTATTTTTTCTGCTGTTTTACATGGTTTCTGCAGGCATTAAAAATAGAGGATTACATGTCGCATTTTCCCTGTTTAAACAGATACGCATAACCTCAAAGACGATTGTATGAGTGCTTTTTGTCACTTTTTCAGGTAAATTTTACGTGTGAATCGCACCAATCGCGTTGATAATGATAGGTAATAAGAGAATTTTTGGATCTTTTGTCTTACCCGATAAAAGGCATATTGTGTGCATACTTCAGAATAATTTTTGTTGCACTTGGGTTACTTCAAAATATCTAATTGCCCTATTTTTTGTAGTCTTACCATAATCGGGTTGTACAACAAACTGCATACATCCGGTAAAAACTCACACAGTATCAATAAACTGCATTATCAGGTAAGGTGAAAAGTCAGGAATTATCCCGGACTGTTATGAGATTCAGATAACGAAAGCATTGATTTTAAGATATTCTACTGCACATATTAGTACATGAAGAATATGGAGATGGTCGTTACGGGAACAACCCTGACCATAACAGTTGACCTGTCAAAAGAATTTGGAGAATCAAAATCTGGAAAATCGCTAACTATAGCTTCAACAGAAGGTAACATCTCAATTCCTGATAATGATGATATAAAGATTGGTCTAAACGTCTATCGGAAAAAATAGGCTTAATTTTAGTATAAGATTTTTTTTTTGTTTTCTGGCATTATAGAACGAGTGACAATTGCAAATTTTGTAATCTCATCTCTTCTTTGCTATATTACTGTTAAATGGTAATGAGATTGTGACTGTCAATGTATTCTATCATGGACATCCAGAGTATGAATTTCTATCAGTTGTATCCAATGTCACGTCCAAGAACCGATGTTTATCCGGGTTTTTTCATGAGATATATTGGCAGATTGACAAGACCTTTCCGAACTTCTCATTCATTCAATAAGATCGATAAGGATTTTATGCGTGGTTAACGTTCCTTCTCTCCTGTATCCTGATAATCAGATAAAGACCGGTCGGGCAGGAACCACTGCATGTTTGATATGAAAAATAAAGAGATACTGTACCAGAGAGGATTTGGCCGTCATGTCCCCTGCAGTCTCCAAAAAAGCTACAGGTAGTACTGCTATGGGAGAAAGAGTGATAATACTGAAAATACCTCTGATATGTAGTCCTAATAAATAAACAGAGAATTAAATCCATTTCCTGTTCAATAAGTATAAAGGGATATGCTATCAGGTTTTATGCTGTATTAATTATAATCTGTAACATCAGGTATTCATGAAATTTTTGTATGTCTGGCAAATATATCCATAATTGTCAGTCAGGTGAACGGATGAAACCCAAGCTCACTGATAAAAAAGTAAATAGTGCAGATCTTAAAGACACGAGAGAAAATTCCCTGTCACAGGTTATCATCAGGTTTTATCAGATGTATGTTTTGAGTATATGTGCTAGTGTACCAGTATGTGTGGGAGTACTATGGCAGGGGAAGATAACCAGATTCATCAATGACAATCCTGGTACCCGTCTCATCTTGGAGAACTATTATGTCTTTTTTTGATAACACTTATATTACCTGTTTTGCTGACCATTTATCAGAAATAATCTTATTTTTGGATCGAACTGGTAGTATTGTATATGTAAATTCTTCCGTCTTGCACATTCTCGGGTTCCTGCCTGATGAATTGATCGGCAGAGATCTTGTATCACTTCTCCACCCTTCAGAACGGGCCTGGCTGACATCGGTTTGCAATGGGGCAAAACCCGCATCTCACTGGCGGTCCGTGTATACGAAACTACAGACTCGCGATGGGAATTTTTTCCCCTGTAATCTGGACTACTGCATCCAGACTCCACCTGATCAGTCGTATGACATCATTATCATTGCCCACGGTACAACGAACAACATTGTACAAGAAGATGATCCAGATTGTTCCGTAGATATGTTACAGACAGTACTTGATTCCATACTTGATGGTGTTGCTATCGTATCTAATACTGGAGATATACTCTATGCAAATAAGGCAGCCAGACTCATTGTTGGGATTCCTCAATCGTATGATATTAAAAATTTCAATATAGAAGTATTTCTTGATGCTGGTTCCCGTAAAAAAGCATCAGAAAATCTTATGCAGATAATTCATGGTGGTTCTGTTCATATCACTGAGTACAGGTTGCAGGATAAGAATGCTACCGGGGAATGGATCGAAGCGATAGGATCAAGGATCTTGTTTGAGGGAAAACCGGCAGGTTTAGTGTCTTTTAGAGACATTACAGATAAAAAACGGGTTAAAGAAGAGATAAAACAGATTGAAAAACAATATGCAACCATCGTAAATGAGGCTCCAGAACCCATCATTATTCATACGCAGGAAATTGTTACCTTTATTAATGAGGCTGGCCTTCAGATTTCAGGGTATGATCGCGACGAGATAATTGGACACCCTGTCTATGCCTATCTCACAGAATCATCTAATATGAAAGTGATAGAAGCGATGAAGGCAAGAGAAGATGGAAATCAAATCCGTGAGTATGAAGTTGATTTCATCACAAAATCAGGTGCAATTCTTCATCTTCTGGTTAAAAACTCAGTGATTGTGTGTGATAAAGAATCTCATGTGCTGCTTTTTATTAGTGATATCACACAACGAAAACAGTTGGAAGAAGCACTCAGACAGGCAAACAAGAGATTAAATCTTTTAAACCGGATAACCAGGCATGATTTATCAAATAAAATAGCATCACTTGAAGCATATTGTCTCATGACACACAATGATGTCCTCAGTCCTGAAGCCCGGTATCGTCTGGAATTGTTAGAACAGACAATAAGCATGATAAAAGAGATGATTGAGTTTTTCCGGACATATCAACATCTTGGAGTACATGATCCACAATGGGTAGATATCTCAGTTATCATGAAAGAATGTATCAGTATGATGAAAAACCTCCCTTGTACGCCCTCATGTGATATTGGTCATATTCTTGTATATGCCGATCCCTTAATAAAACGGGTTTTTTTCAATCTTTTAGAAAATTCTGCCAGACATGGTGGAAATGTCAGTACGATTACCTGCTCATGGTATGTACTTGAGAAAAATGGTATATTTCGCTATTGTGATGATGGTATTGGTGTCTCTCATGATGAAAAAGAGAAGATATTTGAAGAAGGGTATGGAAAAAATTCAGGGATGGGTCTTTTTCTCGTCCGTGAGATCCTGGCAATTACTGGTATGACTATAAGGGAGAACGGAGTGCCTGGATCCGGTGTTCAGTTTGAGATAATAGTCCCTTCTGGTATATTCAGATATACCTGATCCCATTCTTTTAACGACTCTGCCAGTCCGGTTGTCTTCATTGTTTCTATCAGTTGCAATGCTATACTGAACATAACAAATGCGAAAAATGCAAAATACCCGAATGAAAAGATAATTTCCCCTGCTCATCATGTGTATTTCATTCCCGTTACACTGAAGTTTTCGCACAGGTACAATATCTGATACAAGTGATAAGAGGGGGTCAGAAGAGTAACTAGTGCAATGTATGTTTCAGAATATCCAGATCTACTGAGAATTGAACCTGATATTATCAGGGAATTATGGTACAAGAACTCTTGTATAAAGACGTACAATCTTTCAGGTGTTCATGAGAGATATCATATCACGCCATTATCAATGTAGTTTTGCAAGTGACAACAATGCAGGTGTCCATCCTGCGATTCTGTCCGCAATGCATGAGGCAAACACGGGCCATGTAATTGGATATGGAGATGACCCCTGGACCCGTTCCGCTCAAATATCCTTAAAAGAGGTTTTTGGTGAAAATACTGATATATTTTTTGTTTTTAACGGGACCGGAGCGAATGTATCAGCACTAGCTTCGGTAACGCGATCATTCCATGCAATTATCTGCCCTGAATCTGCTCATATCAATCTTGATGAGTGTTGTGCACCTGAGCGGTTCACAGGTTGTAAAATATGTGATGTTCCAACATCAGATGGAAAACTTGATCTTGAACGTATCAGACCTCTTTTGTCTTCACTAGGAGATGAACACCAGGCCCAGCCACGTGTACTCTCAATAACTGAGGCTACCGAATATGGGACAACATATCGCCCTGCAGAAATTAGAAAACTGGCAGATTTTGCTCATGATAATGAGATGCTTCTTCATATGGATGGAGCACGGCTTGCAAATGCAGCTGCGTTTCTTGGATGCAGCCTCTCTCTCCTGACCCGGGAAGCAGGGGTTGATATTCTCTCCTTTGGCGGTACGAAAAATGGAATGATGTATGGTGAAGCAGTAATATTCTTTGATCCGGATCTTTCAGTGGACTATCAGTTCTTTCGAAAACAATCTACACAACTCGCTTCTAAAATGCGCTACATTGCGGTCCAGTTTGAGACGATTATGAAAGACGGACTCTGGTTTTCTAATGCAGCACATGCAAACAACATGGCAGAACTCCTTGCGCAAAAGGTCTCCTGTATTGAAGGAGTATCTGTTGTCTATCCGGTAGAAGCAAATGCAGTATTTGTAACGCTCCCTCTCCCCGCCATTAGAAGACTACAGGAGGATTACTTTTTCTATATTATTGATGAACAGATTCCTATTGTCCGCTGGATGACCTCATTTGACACAGGTATCGATGATGTGAAGCAATTTGCCGGGGACGTTTTAAAGGCAGTATCTGATACAGGAGAGAACACCCGCAGATAACTACTGATACCAGGGAGGGTAATAACGTATGCGTGACCCTGAAATCATTCTTTTTTGGAATCTAATATCCGGCCAGGGATTTCAAACTCCTGTATCAAAGGGATTATCTAAAGGCCGGCCAAACTAACATCAGGATCGTATCCATATACTATGATCGGTAAAGGTGAATACTTAAGCCAACTGACTGCTGCAACAGGCCAGATGAAATCGCAGGTCATTGGTACCGATTTATCTGGAAGCAGTCCCCCTTCGGTTTTTATCGGAAGAGCGAACTATCCAAAACTATCGGCCGGACCGATGATAGCATCGGTGCATGGTGATACTTCTCACATGGATATGCCTGAATCCTGGATACCTGGCACCATCACGCAGGAAGAGATTATCAGATACCGGCTTGGGCTTGTACGGGGGATACATAAAGTCGATGCACGCGATATTAATACCCGGTTTATTGAAAAACTGCAGGAAATTGCGCTTGCCAATACATCCGTTGAGAGTGAGGCACGATTTACAACGACACCCAATGGGACATCATTTAGTGAAGAACATACTCCATTTGGCCCAAGTGCCCCAATTGAGCAGTTGACAATAGAACCTGTCAGATGGAACCGGGATCTTGAACGAATATATTACGATACCGATCTTCCCGCTGCTGATGCAATTATGATGCTGCATGAAAGCGGTCTTCCCTTTTCATCGGTTCAAAAGGCTCTCTCTGTTGGGACAATGGGAAAGAAAAGAGGGAGACGTCTTGTTCCTACCCGGTGGTCGATTACTGCCTGTGACAGCACTATTGCCAAAAACCTTCTGACCCGGGTTAAAACGTGTACTCCTGTTGATACCTGGCGTGTCCATGAATATAGCAGTCTTCACAACAAATATGCTGTTATTCTCATGCCGACAGGCTGGCAGTATGAATGGAGTGAGGCCTTTATTCACGTTCTTGGAGATGAACAACTGGTTTTTTCAGATTATGAACGACATAACCCAAAAACTACCTATTCACATCTTGGGGGATGTTATTACTCCTGCAAAATGGCAGTTTTAGAAGCTCTTGCCCGCGAACAGCGTCAGGCAGGGGTTATTGTTTTACGGGAGGCAACACAGGGATATATTCCTCTTGGGGTATTTAATGTGAGGGAGAATGTACGACAGGCAATGCGGGAGCCTGGGTTTGCATGTGAAGGTATCTCAGATGTGCTTAGTCACCTGTCAGAGACCTTTACGCTTCCTATCCGGAGGTTTATCGAGGAAGGAACAATTCTCCCTGATGTTATGCAGGAGAGACAATGCACGCTCTCTGAGTTTACCCGCCCCTGATCCCTGAATACTGTTTGCGAGGATAAACACATAGGTCTGTGCTGCTGTCCTGCCCTAATTAAATATCCCGTGTTGCATTGTTGATAATTATTATCTGAAAAATATGTGGACTTATGTAACAATATTATAAAGTCAGTTCAAACCTGATTTTTCGATAAGCTGGTTCTCTTATTATCTTTCAACATGACATGAGGTACTGATGTTGCATAAAAGACAACACTTCTTCATATAGTCTGCAGGTAAATATATACAGATATTATCAGGCAATGACAGTTGTGGGTAACTCTTATACCTGCCACATGATATCTGTGGCGAAGGTATTAAAAAAACAAAATAACAGAACCAGCATGAAATATTATAAAAAAGAGATGATACGATGAAATCCCCGTATGAAACGCTTGCAGATGCCATATCATCACGACCATATATTGTTGCCGGTGTCGTTGTTGCAGTCCTTATAGTAGCTCTGTTTGGATCAACCCTTGTCTCCATGAAGACCGGTTCTGATACGTATATGGACAAGACAAAACCTGCAGGAGTACTCCTTGATAAGTATACCAATACATTTTCATCAGATGCAATAATTCTCATTGTCGAATCAGATAACATTCTGGATCCTGATGTATTGTCCTATATGGATAGAATCGAGAGTGATATTGCAGTTCAACAGTATATTACATCGGTAAGCGGATTACCTGATTATTTAAAAGCAATGAACGGGGGAGACCTCCCTTCCTCTATTGCTGCTGTTAAAAATACGTTTAACCAGATTCCTGCAGATCAACAGAAATACCTGCTTCCATCCGGGATGATGACCCTTGTTACCATCACCCTTGAACCCGGGCTTCCTGATGGAAAAAATTATCAGGTGCTGACCCAGCTGGATTCACTGATTGCAACATCACAGCCTCCTCCGGGAGTAGAGATTATAGTATCAGGAAATCCTGCATTTGAGCAGGAGATGCAGAATATGATGGGCCCTGAGATGGGTTCCCTTATTGGTCTTGCAATGCTGCTAATGATCGTTGCGATGTTGTTTCTTTTCAGATATGTCAGATACAGTCTTCTTCCGGTTGCGATCGTTGGTTGTGGTATTATCACGACATTCGGAATTATGGGGCTTGCACATATTCCCATAAGTATGATTGTAATTGCGGCATTCCCTGTGATGATAGGAATTGGTATTGATTATGCCATCCAGTTTCAGTCACGGTTTGATGACGAGGTCCGAAAGAGTTCCATACCGGAAGCGGTCTTTACTACGGTCACCCGTTCAGGGCCTGCCATTCTCTTTGCAATGGTTTCAACAGCGCTCGGATTTTTGGCACTTGCCATCTCCCCGCTTCCCATGGTTGGGGATTTTGGTCTCATCTGTATCGTCGGAGTTAGTTCCTGTTACCTTTCTGCCCTCATCATTGTTCCTACCTTTGCCACGTTGGTGCAGTACACTCCAAAATCTCCCAAAAAGAGAGGTGAATCCTCAAAAACCGCCAATGGCAGTATCACGGATCACTATAATCATCTTCTTGGTCTGACTGCAACAAAGGTTGCGCGACATGCGGTTATCATCCTTGTTGTTCTCTTTGTTATTGCCTGTATTGGTCTTCAACTGGACAATAAGGTACCTATCAATACCGACGAGGATACCTTTGTTCCTCCTGGAATGCCGGCAAAGATTGATATGGACAAAGTGACCCGGACACTGGGTTCCATGGATACCCTTCCGGTTTATGTAAGAACAGCAGGAGTAATGGATATAAAAACCCTCGAGTGGATGGCTGGATTTGGAGATTACCTTAAAAATAAACACTACGAGGTGTCCGGCGTCACCAGCATTGCCACGATAATCGCTGACGTAAACGGAGGAAAAATCCCCTCTTCACAAGTCGAGGTTGATGAGATTCTTGCAACGATTCCTGAAAAAACCAAATCTGCATATCTATATGGGAATCTGGAAGCGGTTGTTAAGATTAATACTATTGAAATGACGATTCCTCATGCAGAATCCCTGCTCAATGTGATTCGTGATGATCTTGTCTGGTATGGGCAACCACCCGGTATGGAGAGTCAGATGACCGGGATGAGTGTCATGTTTGCAGATCTTATCAAAGACATTAAGGATTCTAAGAATCCCATGACATTTCTTGGATTTGGCCTTATAGGGGCGTTTTTATTAGTACTGTACAGAAAAATATCAGCTATTGGTCCCATCATTCCCATTATGATGATAGTCGGGTGGAATGGGGCAATCATGTACCTCTTAAAGATTGATTATAACCCGATGACAGCTTGTCTTGGTGCGATGACGATAGGGGTGGCATCAGAGTATACCATCCTCATCATGGAACGGTATGAAGAAGAACGGGAGAGAGGTATGGATCTGTACTCGGCAATAGAGACTGCCATACAGAAAATAGGTATGGCTATAACGATATCAGGTTGCACCACCGTCTTTGGTTTTTCTGCACTCACACTGGCAACATTCCCGATCCTTGCGAATTTTGGACTCGTGACCGTGATAACCGTTGCATTCTCAGTCATTGGAGCTATTATGGTGATGCCGGCAGTTATTGTCTGTATGGACCGGATCAGCCACCATGCCAAAGCAGGTTGTCCATCATCTAATGGAAGGTATACGTTTTGGAAAAAAATCTTTGAAAACCGAAAAATTCTCAATATTTCGGCCATTTTACATGAAGGAGAGACAAAATAACGTAACTACACTTGTTCTAACGTATATTTTTTTCCTCTGATAATCAGGTTTTCTATTCATATACAATTTATTACAGGTGCAGGTTTTACTGGTGAATCATGAAATTTGAATGATTTAACCGTATCTATTGACAGGATAGATACAATTCCTGCCAGGCTTATCTATAGTATGCATTTGATGTATGTATCAGATTTACCTGCATTCTATCAACCTGATGAAAAGAAGTACTCTTTTCTTCTCAGTATCAGGTTCTTTTTAATATAGACAAAACAGAGATAATATTCTATTCTAATAGGTACATATGGGATTTATATGCCGTCAATGCGGATTATGTTGTTTATCTCTTGGGCCGTATCTTACTGTAATTCAGGATAATAAAGACGGCAGTTACCTGTTGTATCATGAAGTGACCGGAGAGACAGATCTCGTATGTATTGATCCTGATAAAGTTCATCTTTTTGCTGATCATACCCTTCAGGAAGAAGAACCCGAGGCTTGTGTATTTCTCAGGCGTGATCCTACAACTCACTCTATCAGGTGCATCATACATGAGACAAGACCACAGCTCTGCCGGAGCTATGACTGTTATGAGATCCTTATTACATATCATAATGGGGAATGGGCAGGACGGGTGAAAGGTGGCCGGGCTCTGTTATCTGATGATCCCGGGTTGCGGGATATCTGGAACGAGCTGAAACAATCCCTTGGTAGTATTAGTGATGATGAATGGAAAGAAACGATCAGAGTCATACTGACACAACACGGGTATCGAGTAACCTGGTAGGATGTTTTTCGGATATGTTCGGTTCTGTAGGTCTTTGTGGAGATGGTGATGAGATCTGGGGAAAAAAGTAACATGTACCAGCAGATCTGTGATGATATCGGCAGGTTCCTGAATGAGGCAGGACAGATCTATGCAATCTCATCACCGAAGGGAGTTGCAAAGGATAACCGGGACTGGTATGCACGGTGTATGGTGACATTTGCCCTGATAAACCGGACACTGGATCTCGGATTTTTTGTACTTGAGATCTATAGATATACCGATCCGGATGGTCCGGTCAGGTATAAAGCAATGATTAAACGACTTTGTGATCATCATCTTATTGATAATACAACACGTGATGGGATGATCGCTTTAATTGAACAACGTAACAGGATCTCCCATCATTTTCATGAGATTGGACCAGGAGAACTAGTGGGGTATGACGAGATCACTACGATTGTAGCATCATTTACCTGTGCTATGCAACACGCATATGCACAACATACGACACGTACCATGATCAGGCGGGGTTTTCTGGCAGCAGGTATTGTAAGCTTTTTTGTGGGAGTTCTGCTCTGGTTTTTCTGGGCATAACATCCAGCTTTGTTATCCCTGTTTCTATAAGGATTAACATGAGTTTCTCTTTTATCAGATTCGATGATATAGGTTAAGATCTTCATCCTCCACTTTTTTATCTAAACATCCGGTCCCGGTAAAAACTCTGGCCGAAAAAGAGGTTCAGAAGAAAGCCAAGGACTGGAGCAAACAAGAGGGCCATTAACAATGCAATAGTGGCAATGGGATTTTTTGTTCAATTAAGACTACTGTTAATGCAAAACAAATATTTAAGGCAAAAATAATCAGGATGAAAAATCATTAATACCTACAATAATGTCATTCATATAAATCAGGACTTCTCCAGGGTGATGATGAATTGATCCTCTTGAGATAAATTGTATTTATCCTACTCTCACTGGAACCTGTTTGTTGGATTGGGATATATCAGACAATTGAGAATTTTTCCGTGAAGTTCATATGATCCATAAAAAAATCTGTTTCACAATGTATGTGTTACATTTGGTGACTGATCAGTGACATTATAATGTAAAATTTCCAGGAAGTGGATAAATTTAATTACACATGCATATACTTAATATACAAATGAACAAGGGAATATTTCTGCTTGCGGCAATTTGTTTTCTTCTGATATCTTCCGGTGTCGAGGCAGAGAGCCCAGAAAAATATGGATATATTACAGTTAATGCAATAAATATCACTTTGGAAGAAGGATTTGCAGAATTACATCTGGATTACTCGATCGATGATGCAATGAAACTTCTCGGCTTTATATTTGGACAGGCAGATCTTAAAACGAAAATAGTGGAGATGTTAGGGTTTTATGATGCTGAAATCATGGATATTAATCTTGATTCAGCTGATATTATCATATATGATATGGAAGTTATTTATGGTGAAGGAATGTATTGGTTTCCTCCCCATCAATTTCAGGTTTCCGTGCCGGAACTGACGATAACCACTCCTCAGGGTTCTGTTATATACTCAAATGTAACGGGTATTCCAGAAGGAATATGCTATTATAGAAAGGCACATATCGATGGTGCATGATCTTATAAGTTTCTCTCTTCTCTCTTTTAGTTCTCTTATCATAGTGGTCAATCCTATTGGGGCTATGCTTATGTATCAGGCAATCACCGAGATGATGGACTCACAATCCAAACGTCGCGTTATTGCGTATGCATGCCAGCTATCTGTAGTAGTTCTCTTTTTTTTTACCATTGCCGGTTCCTTCTTACTGCAACTCTTTGGAATAACCATAGATGCATTTACCATTGCCGGAGGTATTCTCCTGTTTGGTATTGGTGTTGAGATGGTATATGCCAAAACATCACGAACAAAAATGACTGCAACAGAAAAGTACGAAAGCATTGAAGCTGAAGATATCTCTTCTATGCCACTGGCGTTTCCCATGATCGCAGGGCCTGGTAGTATTACAACGGTTATTGTTCTCTCTCATAATACTGGGGTTATGGAACCTGTTATGATATTGGTTATTTTAATTTCAATTCTAGTCACGATATTACTAACATATATCATATTACGTTTCTCAGATCCGATAACCGCACGAATCGGTCAGAGAGAGTATCGTGTAATAAACAGGTTAATGGGGATAATGCTCATGGCAATTGCTGTCCAATTTATCATTAACGGTATTTCATCTACTTTTCCTGGTCTTGCAGGTACCTGATACAAAACCGGACACTTTGATAGAAAAATTAATGCTGAATTGAACTATTCAGGCTTCTTCTTCCATAGCCGCATAGCATTGTCTGAAAATTTCACGGGTCTCAAGAGCATCTTCACGACTCAGTTTCTGAATTGCAAATCCCACATGGACGAGTACGAAGTCACCAATCTTGACATCAACAAGATCGATTCGAACATCCTGTTTTAATTCGCCATAATCCACGTGTGCAATATTTCCTTCTTTTATTTCAATTATTTCAGCAGGTACAGCAATACACATAAAACTCTCACCTTATAGCATTATATTTAGATCTATTGCACTATAGGTCTTTTCCTATTTGAAGGCAAAAATTATTACATCTGCATAATTGTTGTAAAAGGGTACCAGATATATCATTAGACTACAATGAACTGGATATACACTCTGAAATAATATTTCATGAATGCATCTTTTCAGAGGATGTTCTTTAAAATAACATTTTAAGGTTTAATTGCAAAAAAGTATATCTGAATAATCTCTTCTAACCGTTATTATTCCTGTTAAAATTGAGTGCAAAATCCTGCAAAATCTAGACGAAATTGACTAAAAGGGTTTAATATCACGCATTAAAAATGATTGATTTAATGTTTACTAACAAAATCACTCAATTTTAGGACAATACTCACATTACCAAAGATGCCTGATCAATTACTTTGGATTATCATGCGCATGTAGGATTGTGATCGATTGGGTTTGTTGGTTAATCAAAATTAGTTTAATAATATATATAAATAAAAATTTAACAAATAAAATAGTAAAAAAAACTATTTATCAAAGATGATTACAATCCTGACTTTATCAATGCCTTTTATAAGACTTATCCTCATGTCTGTATGATGAAAAATAATCGGTTTTTTCTGCCATATAGGTTTTTCATGCAAAATGGAATGATGTACTGCATCAGGCTTATTATATGAAGATATATTTTATTTTCCTATTAAAATACATCTGGAATATGAATTAGGACTCATTTGAGCATTTTCATCGATTCAGTCGTAGATACGTTTCATCAGCGTTTTTATATATCTCTTAAAAAGATGTTTTTATTTTTATTCTTCTTCAATATATGGAGATACAACTATTATCTCATCATATAACTTCTTTTTTTTCTCAATGCCAGAAGATGTCCGTTTAATAATTGAAGAGAGTTCTTTTTTCTTTCCCAGATAATCCTCTTCTGTGATAAGCTGCAGGGAGTAATGCTTCTCTACTTTTTCTAGGTCGATATCGGCAGCAGTTTTTTCTGATTGAAGTTCTTTGAGTTCTTCAGTTAGAGAACCTTTTAGATCAAGATATTCCTTCTTCCAACTCATTATTTTAGACTTAAGTGAATCTATCCGGTTCATATGATCAGATTTTAAGAGATCATATTCTGTTTTGTCTATTTTTCCTTCTTCGTAACTTTTTTCGACATTTGCTACTAAATGCTGATATTTTTTCAGTTCTTCTCCAATTTCAAGAACCTCTTTAATAAAGGCAGGTTTTGCAGTAGATGTAACATCATCAACGACACCAGAGACATTTTGTTTCATTTTTTCAAATAAACCCATAAGAAAAGATTGTTATCATGTGTAATAAATTATGTCTATCCTCATAAATGGAGATCGATATTCTTTGTTGCAATGGTGTCTATATCATTAGTATTAATACAATCTTTGGCAACTTTCATGATTGCATAAAAAAAATTAGGGCTTATTGATTTAATGCATCTTCCTATAATTGAAATATATCAAATTCAATCAGTTTAGTTTTTTATTCCTTTAGAATCATTACCCATTTTGGATGCTATCCATCTTCTATCTTGTTATGAGAGACATCGATGAGGATTATACAGATATGAAATATTACATATATAAAAAAAGATTCAGAAACTCTCTTACGATTATAATGCCTTCATCTTACTAGAATTGTTATGCCATTTCGATGTTATCAATGTGGAAAATGTTGTACTGCTCATGGGCAATATATTACGATTGAATCAAGAGAAGGGAGTGTTTTTCATTGTAAATCATCAATGACCGGAGAGAGGTTTATTGGTCAGTTAACAGAAATTGGAAAAGAGGCATTTGAGGATAAAACCATTTTTTCAACGTTTCCTGATGCCTGCCCGTTTCTTCGTCAGGGAAGATCTGATAAGACTTATATTTGTACAATTTATGGGACTATGCCTTCTCATTGCCGGGCGCTTGAGTGTTATGTGATACTTATAAAGGATTCTAATGGAGAAGTGGTTGGGAAAGTAAGGGACAAAAGACAATTATCTACTGATAATGATGTACTGCGAACATTATATAATTCTCACATATTGCCGATTTCATCGAAGAATGAAGTAGTATGGCAAAAGGAAGCAAAAAAAATTCTAACAGAAGCTGGATACAAGGTGAAGATGTAATTTTTTACCTGGTTTGAGTATATAATTTTTGAGGGTTAGCTATGTTTGGTGTTTTTTGCACGAGTACCGATGGATTTAGATCCTCCAAAATGAAATTCGCAATTCTTTTGAGGTTTTATCCTTTCGTTCTGTTCTGTTAATAGAGAATTTGCATGAGGTGAACATGGTAGCGAATCACAATTTGCAGGAAATGGTTATAATAATGATCTGGTGTCTTAAACTCATCTGATATTTTCGGACTGGCAGAACAGAAGAGATAAACATACGAAAACCAGTACTTATTGCACAATTTCTATCGCATGAGGTTCTATTTACCCCTGTCCAAAAAAGATACGGTTGTTTAGAATAACTAGAAGGTAATACCATAGTATTCAAACAGACCTTGTAGTACCAAAGTCAACATACTAATAATAAGATCCATTATTTCTTCCATAAGGAGATATAGATCTCCCTTCCTGATATATCTTCATCTATGAGCTTTATGTATGTGCCTGGTGTGTATGATATTAATAAGATAGATTACATAAATCTGTTTTACATAAAAATTTTAGAATCTAAATATCACCGAATTTTGAATGCAGGTGGTACTTTCTGAATATTGAACCGGTTTTTAAGGATCTTCTTTATTGTTTTCATCATAAATCTGGTGAAATTACTGATTTTGGTTACATTATCTAAAAATACAATAATTTGCGATAGTAATGCTTTAGATTATGTGATCTGTAGTCTGTTTAATCATAGAGGAGCATTATTTGAACATCTGGATTTTCTCTATATCCCGAGGATATTTTTCTCATTTGATTCTGGAAAATGGATTTCAACGAGTCAAAATGAAATTGTACTTTTCTCCTGAGAAAATTAGTAATTTTCTTTAAATACGTGGTAAATAACAGAAATGTGACAGCCAGATAAAGAAGGTAACTATTTATCTATCTTAGTCCACCTTTCACCAATGGTTCCCTCTGTTCTTATAATCGGTGGAGGTATGGCTGGCCTTGCTGCCGGATGTTTCTCCAAATGAGCGGATTTCAGACCGAAATTCTTGAGATGCATACCCTACCTGGAGGATTATGCACTGCCTGGAAACGCAAATGATACACGTTTGATCTCTGTATCCATTGGCTGACAGGATCAAGATCCGGTTCTGCCATACCGCTTATATGAAGAACTTGGTCTTATACAGGGCCAGGAGATTATTCAGCCAGAGTACTGGGTCAAAGTCAGAGATCAGCAGGGTTATGAACTGACAATATATAATGATCCTGACAGGCTTGAATCTGAACTTCTTTTGATATCACCGGAAGATAAAGCATTTATTGCCGCGTTCTGTAAAGATATCCGCAAACTGAGGACAATAGAAGTTCCGGTTGATTTGACTATACGAGATAAGCTGCGACTCATCCCTATTATTGGTCTCATGAAAAAGTACAAATCTCCTGTTGCAGAAATCCTGTCAGAAATAAAAAATCCTATCCTTTGAAGGATGCTATTTGTGGGTCTTGACTGGGAGGGACAATCAGCATTTTTCCCTTTGATGGGGCTTGCTTTGCAGGGGGCTGGAAATGCCGGGTATCCGATTGGAGGTTCTCTTCCCTTGGCACAAGCTATAGAAACGAGATATTTGGAACTGGGAGGATCTATCAGATATAAAAGTAAGGTAGAATCTATCATCACCAGGAATAATAAAGCAGTAGGTGTCAGATTATCCGATGGCAATGAATTATATGCAGATTGCGTCATTTCATGTGCATATGGGCATTCCACTATTTTTGACTGGTTACGAGGGGAATATTGTGATGACACTATCAGAGGATATTATCAGAATATGAGATGGTTCCCGCCAATTCTGTTTATTTCTTTAGGTTTTAATTCGGATCTTAAGACCATCCCTGATGAACTGACACTAATTCTGGACAACCCTGTGATAATAGGAGGAGCCGAACAGAAAACGATTACATTCAGAAACCACGCTCATGATCCAACGCTTTTTCCTGAAGGAAAAGGTATAATCACATTATGGTTACCGGTCAGTTATGAGTGGTGGGATACAATACCATATCAGGGAGAAAAATACCGGGATGAGAAAGAGAATGCAGCTCAACAGGTCATTGATATTCTTTTCAACCAGTATCCGGAATTGTCTGGAGCTGTTTAGGTCATTGATGTTGCGATACCCATGACTTTTGTCAGATACACGGGAAACTGGAAAGGATCATATGAAGGATGGCTGGTTACTCTGGAATCATTTTTTCTTGAACTTCCCCTGAATCTTCCAGGTCTTACCGGATTCTATATGGCCGGGCAGTGGATTAATGCCGGAGGGGGCATTCCTGGAGCGATAAAAAGCGGACGTAAAGCAGTTAAATGTACGTGTAAGGAGTTCAATCAGCCATTTCGGGATACGCGGTGATGTATTTTTAACCTTGGAATTCACATTTCCGTTCGCTTCACGTGACTTGTAGGCCGTAGGCGAAGGATTTTCCACTTATGTAATTACTCGGCACTCATTTTTGCCTGGTTATCTTGTATTCCTGTAACACGGATACAGAAGAAGTATACCTTTGCATCTGTGAACCACAAACTCACCCTAAAAAAATATCTTCAATATGCCTTCTTTTTACCTGTCATTTTACCTTAAGATGACAGGTTTAAATATACAAGAATGAATCTATTACTATTACACAACTTCCAAAAGTCAGCAAGGCCGGGACCGATATACTCTTCCCATCTCAATATATTATCCTGGTCGATAACGCGAGGGATCCCCGGTTTACAGATACCATAATTATCCTATTCCATACTGGGATGAGGTATAAAGAGCTCTTTCAAATTGATGTTACACACTACAATAAGCGGTCAGGGAAAATCAGGATAGATTCGTGCAAAATGAAGTGTAAGAATCCTGATAGGTGGATATTATTAACACCAGCAGCGAGGGAGGCGGTTGAGCACTGGATACATGAGGGATACTCACCAATGACCAGACAATCATACAACGAGAGAATCGGTAAGATCTCACGATATTATGGCTTCAGAGTGTCGGCAAAGACCAGCCGTAAGACTTGCGAATCATGGAGGTTACTCTTGGGTGATGATTATCTGAAGGTGTGCACGAATATAGGCCACACCCCCGAAACTGCTTATGCTCACTATGTTCAGGAACTACCATTCATAGAAGATGATATTGAGCAGATTAAGGAGATATATGGGAGAATCAGCATTGAATGATCTTTATTTCCATGAGAGGCTCACAGAAGGCGGTTGTTATCACTTCTCTTTTATTCATGCTACAAACCCTATAATTTTAGATTTGGGTATGTAATTGCACTATAAGGGCATTTTTTTGGCAGGCAATGAAACAAGTTACTAATATCAGTTCTTTACCTGGGTCATGAGTACTTGAAAAAAATAAATTTATAGCCTGATAATATCAACGGCTTTAGAACAGCAATAATTTACGCCGAGGAAGAGATTTGAACTCTTGAGGTGCAAAGCACCAGTGGCTTTCAAGGCCACCGCCTTCCCAGACTAGACTACCTCGGCACCTTAATTAAATGGCTTGCAGCATGTAAAAAGGTATCCGTAAAAAAAATAGAGGGGGCAGAAATTATTGCTCCCGTTTGCATATCAGAGTCATGGCAAGCCCGAGCGCAGCGATAACCACTACAATTGGAAGTGGTGACCCTGGTGTTGTTCCTGGTGACCCGAATTTTTCAGCTGCGATTGAAGAAACGCCAATATCTTTTGCATTTTGAGCAAAAAGGGTGATATCTTCCATCGCAGTAAAGCTATACGGATATACTTTTATATAAATTCTATCATCCGGATTTACCGTAAGTGAGATATCTTCAGTCCCATCACGTCCTTTGTCATTTACTTTCCATGAATCTGTTCTGTCATCTGTGATATATTCCATTACCCAGTCGACACCTGATGATGTCTGAATAAGCACATTCGTTTCATTTGCAGTTATCAAAAAATATCCTGGAGCATCACGGGACACCTTTGCAGAAACTTGTAATGCATTATCAGGATCAAAGGCAGTATCAATAAGGGTTCTCGTCATAAGAGGGAGTGGAGTAGAGGTACTTATTGGTTTTACAGTCTGTAGAGACGTCACTATTTGCTCTTTCACTAGTATTGGGTAAGATCCTATCATTCCATTGTAATCTGTGAACCGTATGGTATATGGACCAGCTGAAAAAATAGGTATGTCATAGGAAAAGTCACCCTGTTTGTTTACAGGTATGAATTCCGGACCAAAAACCGGATTTCCATCTAAAAATAGATCTATCTGGACTGCGTTCTCTGTAAAATCCCTGATATATCCTTCAATATCCAGTTCTCCATCAAATTGCTGTGAATCAGGTGATGTTAGAATAACTTCATCAGACCGGTCAACCAGGTTAATAATTCGTATTGAACGTGAACCCCCTGAATATGCATGGATAGTATTGCCGATCACCTCAATTTTATACTGTCCTTTCACCAGATCTGTCGTCTCAAATGAAGTATTAAAACTCTTATCTCCCTTATCAGAAAGAATAATTGTCTCTTTCCCCCGTTCAATTGGTATATTACGTGTCTCTGAAAAGATAATATTAATGGAATCCGGAGGAATATTTGTCATTCCTGTCACATTGATAACATCCCCTACATGGACCTCGCGTGGAACATCAATGTTCATATAATACGCAGATACATTCCATGTTATTCCAAAACAGAGAATCAAAATTACAAGTAAAAGAAATACCGGTTTTTTAAGTATCATACTATCAAAATCTCCTCATTAACACAATACGTATACATAGTAACTGGTCATAAAGATTCTTTTGGATATATCCGTCTGGTATCCTTATATTACCCGAGTGTGATACATATGAAACACCAGATGAATAATGAAAAAATCATTCGTCCTCTTGCAAGTTGGCAGGGGATGGATAGACTAGTGGATGAAATTGTACCATCCACAACAATCATCCTAACATCAGGGGGATGTTCATGGAACCGATGCAGGATGTGTCAGTACCGCCATGA
>Ga0268285_1000362_pt1 | contig 27076 bp, 24 predicted proteins | sample saktaG_2_FD_190144 | JGI IMG/M metagenome (GOLD analysis project Ga0268285, IMG submission 190144) | Saline water microbial communities from Sakinaw Lake, British Columbia, Canada - sak_2013_06_06_120m | ecosystem: Environmental > Aquatic > Non-marine Saline and Alkaline > Saline ... | reverse complement strand
ATTAAGCCAATCATATGCTTCCCGATACCCGCCACTTAGATTATCCGTGGCCCGATTCAAACTGTTGAGTTGATTATTTGACCATCCCAACCGCAGCAAGCTGCGGGGTATTCAATTTAAAATAAATGGCCGATCTGTGACAACGTTTAATAGTCCGGTGGCCGTCTCCACTGCGACGTGATGAAAATGATGGGCAATGATCACGACGATCGTTCCAGCGACCTCGAGGACCTCGCCACCACCATGGGGATGGAGGGCCGAAGCGTGTACCAGCTCGCAAGGGACATGGCAAAGCTCGGGTTTCAGGCTGGCCAGCTCGGTCGCTCGGTGGAGGCTTGGCAGAGGATGCTCACAGAGGAGGAGATCACCATCTTCCTGGGCCTTGCTGGAGCGATGGTCCCCGCGGGCCTCAGAAAGCTCATCTCCTTCATGATCTCCGAGAGGATGGTGGACTGCGTCGTCAGCACCGGGGCGAACCTCTTCCACGACCTCTGTGAGGGCCTCGGCGTAGTCCACTACCTTGGAGACCCAAAAGCCGACGACGCAGCTCTGAGAGAGGAGGGGATCGATCGGATATTCGACGTATACGTCTCCGAGGCGGGCCTTCAGAAGGGCGATCGGTACATCGCCGAGTTCGTCAAGACCCTCGATCCGGGACGAGGTTATTCCTCAAGAGAGCTGATGGAGATGCTGGGCCAAAATATGCCTGCTCACACCCTTCTCGGCAGCGCCAGCCGGGCTGGGGTTCCGATCTATGTTCCGGCCCTCTCCGACAGCTCCATCGGGATCGGGATGGTCCTCGCCTGGAGGGAGGGGCACCGGATCGTCGTTGACCAGATCAGGGACGTCGACGAGATCAGCCAGATCACGGAGAAATCCTCTCAGACCGGCGTTGTCTTCGTGGGTGGAGGCGTTCCCAAGAACTTCATCCAGCAGACTAAGGTGGTGGCAGACCTCTGCGGCAAGTACCGCGGCGGCCACAACTACGCCATACAGTACACCATCGATTCGCCCCACTTCGGGGGCCTATCAGGTTGCACCTTCAACGAGGGGGTCTCCTGGGGCAAGATCTCGAAAGAGGCGAGGATGATCCAGGTCTTCGTCGACGCCACGATCGCACTTCCCATAGTCGTCCACGCCCTGGACGAGAGCGGGACCCGACGAAAGGCATGTCCTCGTTACGCCTGGGAGGAGGGTGAGCTCTCCTTGAGCTACGAGGAGAGGAGATAAAAAGAAAAGAGGACGGAAGAAAACTGAAGACAGAAGATGATCAAAAGAAGAGGAGGGACGGAGCCCTCAAAGGCCCGTCGCGCTGGCAAGCTCCAGGCTGTCGGCGCGGTCGCCGTTCCCCTCCACCAGCACCACTCGGTTGCCGTCGTTCCAGATGTAGAGGTACTTCAGCTCTTTTCCGACGGTGTCTCTGATCTCAGTGACCTGGTGGCCGTTGACCACGGCGGTGCTGAATCTGTCCACGTCCACTCCCACGAAGGGTGGCTTTTCGAATTTTGGCTGGGCGATGTAATTGGAGACGGCGGCCTCTGCCTTCTCTTCACTCTCGCAATCGATCACCGTAATTCTCGCATCGTAGTCCTTGCCCATCTCGCCCCACTGGTACTTGCCCACGGTGGCCTTGACCGTGCCGATATCCTCATCTCCCCTGAAATCGGCGATCTCGTCCTCCATGTTTATGCCCGGAGTCGAGTCGTCGATCACGGCGATGAGCGAAAAGCCCTCGGGCAGGTTTTCGGTGGGCACTCCGAGGCTCTCGCCGCCTGCCTTCTCCGAGCTGATGCAGCCGGCGGTGAGGGCCGTCCCGGTGATGAGCAGCATGCAAACCGCGTACTTCAGGTTCATGAGAGCTAGAAAACCGGTTAAAGCCAGATAAAGGCTTTGCTGAAATTCTAGGCTGCGCCCTTTTTGAGATCTCGGGTGATGCACCCGGAAAAGTATTTATCATCAGTCTGGAGGAAAGTGAGCTGAAGGTGAACTGCATGTTCAAAAAAATCTTTCTGCTCATCTTGCTGATCGTCGGCTCCGCAGCGGCTGGCGCTCAGACATGTCCAGCACCATCCCAGGACTCGTCGGATATCGATGAGCCCGTCGACACTTCAGGCGCTCTCGGCATTTCCGATCTCCAGGAGCTTTTGCTCTACGAAAACCCTCAGTACGGATTCAGCGTTGCCTACCCCTCTGACTGGACCGCGGAGGAGCCAGATCCAAACGAGCTTGGGATTGTGGCGGGCTTCCTGGCCCCGGGCGAGAGTATAGACGAACATGCTCAATAAAATATTATATCATGCCGCTTTATTTTTATCGAATACCCCGCAGCTCTGCTGCGGGGTGCGCCGCCGCCAGTTTGACTAAAATTTTATAAAATTTTGGATAATTGGATATGAACATCTCTTCGCCCAACTTATCTCCTAAGCTCACAAGTTCTTATCTCCTCAGATTCCTTTATACCTAGTTCTTATTTACCCATAAAGAACAACTTACATCGGATGTTAGTCTACGCCGTTTTTGGAGACCCCGTGGAGCACAGCCTCTCCCCGGCGATGCAGAACGCGGCCTTCTCGGCCCTCGGCCTCTCCTCCCGTTACCTCGCCTTCAGGGTGAGGCGGGAGCGATTGCGGGATGCTATCCTCGGCGCGGAGGCGATGGGGTTTGGCGGCCTGAACCTGACGATACCCCTGAAGGAGGAGGCCCTCAAGGTGGTGGTCCCCGACGAGAACGCCACGGCGATGGGAGCGGTGAACACCGTCGCCTTCGAGGATGGCTCGATCCGGGGCTACAACACCGATGGCCAGGGGGCGCTGATGGCTCTTGAGGGCGCAGGGGTCAGGGTCGATGGGGTGCTGGTCCTGGTCATAGGCGCTGGTGGCGCTGCGAAGGCCATCTCCCGCCAGCTATCCCTCCGGGGGGCGGATCTCTCCATCGCCAACCGGGACCGACGACGCGCCCTGGATCTCGCGGCCATGGTGGGCGGCAGGGGCTTCGGCCTCGTTGATCTGGACAAGCTCGTTCCCGAGGCTGAGGTCGTCGTCAACGCCACCTCCGTAGGGATGAGGGAAGGCGACCCCCGGCTTGTGGACGGCCGCCTTTTCAGGGAGGGGCAGACGGTCTTTGACATCGTCTACAACAGGGAGACGGAGCTTTTGCGGGACGCCGCGCGGGCCGGGGCGAAGGTTCTGGACAGTGTAATGATGCTCGTCTACCAGGGCGCCCTCTCGATAGAGATTTGGACCGGCAGGAAGGCCCCCGTCGACGTCATGGAGCAAGCGGTGAGGGAGGAGCTGAGGAACAGATGACGCAGATGGGGATGCAGATGAGGACGAAGAAGAATCGGATGCTGATCGTGGGGGGGACCGGCGGGACGGGGAGCTGGTTTGCCAGCTACTTCAAGGATCACGGCTTTTTGGTCTCGGTCTGGGGGCCGAGCGGCCGGGTCGAGGTGGCCGAACGCCTGGGGGTGAGATTTGCCAGCGACCTGATGGGCGAGGTGACCGAGAACGACGTCGTTCTTCTGAGCGTCCCCATCAAGGAGACGGCAAAGGTCGTCAAGGAGATCGCCCCCAGGATGAAACCGGGAAGCCTTTTGATGGACGTCACATCCCTCAAGTCCGAGCCGATGAGGGCGATGCAAAAGTGGGCTCCGGAGAGGGTCGAGGTTCTGGGAACCCACCCCATGTTCGGCCCCACCATACCCCACATCAGGGGCCAGACGGTGATCCTCGTCCCGGCGGCGGGAAGATGCGATGCGTGGCTCTCGCCGATGGAGGAGATCTTTAGAAAGGACGGCGCCCGCGTGGAGGTTCTGGGGGCCGAGGAGCACGATCACATCATGGCCGTGGTCCAGGCCCTGACCCACTTCGCCTACATCTCGATCGGGTCGGCCCTGCGGTCCCTGGACTTCGATGTGGCCCAATCCAGGCGGTTCATGAGCCCTGTCTACGAGATCATGATCGACTTTGTTGGACGGATCCTCGCCCAGAGTCCGGAGCTTTACGCCAGCATCCAGGAGAACCCCGAGGCGAAACGAGTGAGAGAGGCCTACATAGAGGAGTGCAAGAGGCTTGCAAAGCTGGCCGACGAAGGGGACTTAGCGGGCTTTATGGAGGCGATGAAATCGGCCGCCGACCACTTCGAGGGGACCGAGGAGGCTCTGGCAAGGTCGGACAGGCTGATCAGCCTCTGGATCGATAACCGTTAGTCGAAGGACGTAGATGACGGTCGGGCCGTCAGCAGGACCGCCCTCAAGACCATCCGGCGAGTCGTCCCCCAGGGCGAGGACCCTCTTTGGAGTGAGGCAGCTTTGGACCGCAACTTAGCCGCCCCCTGGAGAACCCGCAAGATCCTGGAGACTGAGCACCACGGCGCGTTTCAGGCTGTGGGGGGTGGAGAGGGCGGCGGCGGAAGGCAGGCAAAAGAAGACCTGGCGCACCGCGGGCGACGACAGGGTGAGGGCCTCTCATCGGGCGCTGTCGGGCGTCACGGTCGCGATAAATGCTGTTTTCTGGAACGGGCTCTCCTATCCATCAGATCCGTTCTGAAGGTGTTATCTGACCTTCTCAGGCGAGGTGCCGGGGCGAGATCTCGTCCTGTGGTAAGTTCACATTATGCGCTATTATGCCCCCCGTTTAGGGAAGGTCTTAACATCACCACTGATGACGTTTTTAAATACATATCCAACAAAATCCTCGCCCTTCAATTGGTACTCTATAGTTTCAAGCTTTTTGGAGATCGTGACTTCGACGGAGTCTACTTTTACTCTAATATCTGGATTTTGCGTTTTAACGAATGTTGGTTTGTCGAAATGATGTGTCTTTTTTGTAGGCGGCAGTTCTTCAAATCCCGCTGGTGTCAATGAAGTATATAACGCAAGCTCATCGGTAATTTTTACGCCACTTTCATCATAAAATACCAAATTATCAGATTCAATCACTACGGTTGATCGCTCTAATTCCCGTGCGTTCCAACTATCGTCAAAGTGAATTTTTCTATCAAAGTATGGCTGATAAATATTCATCGATATATTAAAAGTTTTAATCCGATCGTTCCAATCCTCTTCAGTGGGTTCACGTAGTTCATAAATATAAATACCGTTTTTTTCTGCAAATTCGCGTGCTCCACTTTGAAAGCCTTTGGATGTTACCACAATACCCCGTGGTTGACCAGGCAGATCATCGAGGACGCCTTTAAATTGAATTAGCTTTCCCTGATCAACATTTTGGGTTCTCCAGTCTTTGGCTTGAATTATAGTAGTATATTTGAATCCGGCGACGTCGAATTCCCAAAGCACATCAATCTGATGAACTGCAGTTTTCCCTGGTAACTTAACATTATGCTCAAGTCTTGTAGTATTAACGCCTTCGTTTTCTGATATTTGTTCGATAATCCACTTAGCTAATTGTTCATAAGGTATTCCGGTATTCTTGACCATAGTTTTGCGGAGCATTCTCTACTATTTAATACTGATCATTGCAAACCTTTTTTATCCCATGTGCTCACCACATGAGCACACTATGCGGCACACTTCAGTCAGGCTCTCAGAGCGCCACCCGAAACTGATCAAGTCCACTGGGAAAGGCCCTACCGAAGTCCATTCGACTAAGTGCGCGAGCATTCGCGATTTTACTGGTAAAAACGTGCTGAAATCCGAACCTCAGCCCCCGATGCCCGCCTGCGCCTGCACCCTGGGCCCCCACCGCTCCTGGACCGTCGTCTTTCTGGGTATCATCCTGGTGATCCTGGCCGTCGACCTGGACCTCTCCCTTGAGGCCGTGCTGATCATAGGCCTGATACCCCTCGCTGTCCTGGTGGCCTCGGCCGTGAGCGGCCGCGGGCGGCCTTGAAGATGCCTGGTCCTGAGCTCGATTAAGGTCAACTGAGCCGGTCAAGCCGCAGCCCAGTGCCGGCTCAGCCCCTGCAGGGCCTCGTTCTTCGCCTCGAAGAGGTCCCGGTGCTCAAGGCCATAGAGGCTGCAGACCTTCTCCACGGGTAGGTTTCGTACCAGATCGACCATAAACTCCGTCTTCAGGGTCATCACCTCCTCCGGGGATCGGGCCTCCCGGACCCTCCGCTGGAACCGGCTGGCCAGATCGATGAGGCGGTCGGCATGATCTTCGAGGGCGACCCGGACCTCCTCTGCCGGGATCGGGGACCTCGCCTGGAATTGGCCCTGACGGAGGTCCTGAACCGCCCTCACTAGGTCGTAATGGGCTTCCAGTGCCTGGTCGTAGAGGGACCCCGCCTCGGTGCACCGGCCGTACTTGGCCGCGTATTCGCAGTCCCGACAGTCCTCGGAGCCCGGACGGTGAAGGTTGCAGAAGGGGCAGTAGACCGGGCTCATGGGAAGGTAAGCCAGCATCTCCAGGGTTGACCTCTCAGCCAGCTCCAATACTTCCTCCGCTCCCCCGGCGGCGGCAAGGTCGGCCCGGAGGTCCCGGGCCAGGTCCGAGTACCGGTCGGCCACCTCCTCCAGGGCCGATCTCACGCTCTTGGGCGTGGCTTGAAAATTTTGATCGGGTTTCATCTCGTCTCTCCTCCTCTCGGGAAATTACGCCCCCAATCGGATTAAAGGGTTCCCTCGGGCCGGGCGGATGTCCAGAAAGACGAAATATGCGGAAAATCGTGACGGATAAAAATGATCGCCGGGAGGAGGTGCCACCCTCCCCGGGTGTGATGGCCTTCGTCGAGGGTCATCAACAAATAGTATTCAGCGCTTCCCGGTCACAGGAGCTGCGTACCCCAATATCCTCGGGTTTATGCCGGAAGAGAGCTGGTGGACGTCGGTGTACCCGCCCGTCGTCTCATCGACGGTCTTGGTCTTGGGTTGAACCTCGGTCTCCGTGCTCTGCGAAGTCTCGGAGCTCACAGCAGCCTCCAGGACGGAAGGAGCGGATTGAGAGATCGCCAAAGGCGCGTATCCAGCGGCATCGGCGCTGGTCCTCATTCCGGCAAAGTTGCCACTGGTCGCTTCTCCGAGGCTGTTGATCCTGAAATAGCTGCCCCTTACGGTCTCACCGGTCGCAGCTCCCCGCATCTCGGTGACGGTCAGGACGTCTCCATCGGCATAAAGCGTGCTGATCTCGATTCTATCCCCAGAGATCGATCCGGAGAGAGCGCCATTCCAGGGCTCTGGCTTCTCGGATTTTGCTGCGCCCCAGATCAAGTTCTTGGACTGGTACAAGACGGCGGTCATCTGGCCCACGCCCTCGAGGCTGAAGGTCCAGATCCCCACCAGGTTCAGGGCCTCGGCTGCTGGAGCGGTATCATCCACTGCGGCGTTCTCCGAGCCGCTTTTCGCATCCTCTGCAAGAGCCGACCCACACGCTGAAGTCAATAAGATGAAGATCGATAGACATATCTGAGTTATCTTCAAACTAACCCCTTCGTTATCATATTTCTTCGGCCGTGAAACTTTCCCCAACCGCCCGGCGGCCCTCCATTAACCCACCCCTCCGGGTAGATAAGCTTTCAGGTAACGAAATCGGATCTCGCAATTACAGCTTGCACGCCTTTTCGTCCTGCTGGCTCTTTTTCACCAGGTAGTAACCGGCCGAAAGGGATACGATGATCACCCCGATCCCGATGAGAGTCATGCTGGGAAGACTCTTGACGTCAAGGATTATGACCTTCCTCGCGATGGCGATGATCGCCACCAACAGGACCACCTGGACGTTGATTACGTTCTCCTCGAGATAGATCTTGAACGTCTCGAGAAGCTCGATCCCGATCAAAACCAGGAGGAAGTATCCGAATATCTCCAGGAGCTGGTCGATGTTGAGCAGGACCAGGGGCGGGGAGACTATGTCTATGATGATGATGTAAAATAGCTCGACCGTGGCCAAAAGCACCACCACGGCCATCATCCAGGTCAGAACCGTCAGAATCGCGTTCTGAAATTTGGTCAGCCACCCCATCATGGAAATCCTCTCTCCAGCCTCCAACTCGCCCTCAGTGAACCGTCCCTTTGATCTTCATCCATTTCTGATGTTCTTATCTGAAGTACCTTCTGGTGGTGTACTTGAAATAGACCACAAGCCCCAGGGTCAACGTCGCCAGAGAGACGAAGTTGGCCACTATCAAAGGCGAGTTTTGCAGGTGCAGCCCGTAAACCATCCAGAGAAAGACCCCGAGCCCCACCTGGACCATCATGAAAAGGCTCACGTCGTCCACCGACTTCGTTCGCACCATCTTCACAAGCTGCGGCACAAAGCCGAACATCGTCAGAGCCGCAGCGGCATAACCTATGATTTCCCAGTCCATTGACATCGATCTCTTTTGAAATTGAACCTGCCGACCGTCGGCGGCTCTTCAACTCCGAGACATAACCTGTGGCTCGTTAATCCGGTTTTCGGTGCTCCCCTGACCGCGCCGCCAGGGCCAGAAAGCTTAATATCAAGATGTTTGATCTTTTGTCAAGAAATGTTGATTTAGATTTGGAGGGTCCATGAACAATATCCAGAGAATGATTTCCGTGCTCCTCTGCTTCTTTCTTCTCTATCTATCGGGATGTGGCGCAGAGATGGTGACGATCGTCGATTACACCGAACGATCGGTGGACGTACCCCTCCCCGTTGAGAGGATCGTCTCCCTATCGTCGTCGGCCTCAGAGATCGTCTGCGCCCTGGGTGCTGGCGATTTGATAGTAGGCCGGGGCTCAAGCTCCGTCTTTCCTCCCTACCTTGAAGAGGTGCCCATCGTCGGCAAAAGCTCCCGCACCTTCGACATGGAGCTGATCTTGGAGCTTCGTCCAGATCTCGTGATCGCCGACACCATGCTCTCCGAGGACGACCGCAAGACGATGGAGTCCGTCGGAATCCCTGTCCTGGTGGAGAGCTTCGTCGATCCTTCGAGGGTGACCGCAGTCGTCAGAAACCTCGGCATCGCTCTCGGTGAGGAGGATCGGGCTGATTATCTGGCGGCGTTCATCGAGGGGTATCAGGAGGTCATCGGGGATAGGACGGCGAACCTCGGCGAGTATGAGATGCCCCTCGTCTTTCTGGAGCGGGAGTGGACTTACCACACGACTTCCAAAGGGACCTCGTCTCACAACTTAGTAGTCATGGCGGGAGGGAGGAACATCGCCGCCGAGGAGTTGGTCGAGTACCCCACCGTCAGCCCCGAGTGGGTGGTGGAAAAAGATCCTGACGTCATCGTCCGCCTCCTCTGGGCGACGACGGGAGAGCCCTTCCCCGAGGACAAACTGAAGAAGACCAGAGACGAGATCGTCTCAAGGCCTGAGCTTGCGGGCGTCAAGGCCGTCAAGGACGGACGGGTCCACGTCCTCAGCAGCAAGACAAACAGCGGGGTGCGCTCGATAGTGGGGGAGCTTTACCTCGCCAAGTGGTTCCACCCCCAGCTCTTCGAAGACATCGACCCTGGGAAAGTGCATGAAGACCTGATCCGCGAGTTTTACGGCATCGATCTGGAAAAGGTCTACGCCTATCCGTGATCGATAGACGCGTCCGTTCATCCCTCTTGGATGGGTGCTCTTTCTTTTTTTTGCTTTCCAGATCCCGCTCTTTTCATCCTGAGACAAACAGCAGCTCTTTTAAGCAGGAACTCCAGCTGAGAATTACAAATTAATGACCGAAATTCTTATTAATTAACAAACATCTTCAATATTTACGTGCAACAAGCCGGAAGGAGGCTCATATTTTGAATAAGATACCGCTAATTTTATTTTTAACCCTGGTCGCCTGCCTGACCTCGGGAATGGCGAACGATGCCGATTATCCCCTGACCGTCACCGACTCTGCGGGAAGAATTGTGACGATCGAGGCTCCGGTCGAGAAGATCGTGGTCCTGAACTCCGATGCGGCCGAGGCGGTCAGCATCCTCGGCGAGACTGACAAGATCGTGGGAACGACGGACAGCGTTCCCAAGTACAAGGCCTACTACTTCTCAGACGTCATGGACAGCTGGGAGATCGTTGGGACCTGGAAGGAGTTCAACTACGAGAAGATCGCGGACCTGGCCAGAGACGGCGATGGAAAGATAGAACCCGGGATGCTGGTGATCTCCTACGCCAACAAGGCCGCAGAGGTGGAGGAGAACCTGGGACCCTTCAAGAAGATCGACGTCGTGGGCCTCGACCTCTACAACGCCGATACATTGGAGGAGGAGATGACCACCCTCGGAGAGATCCTGAACCGCGAAGCTGAGGCCGAAGATTACAACGACTGGGTCAGCGAGAAGAAGGCCGACGTTGTGGACGCGGTCTCAGGGCAGGAGAGGCCGGGGGTTTACGTCGAGGGCGGGTCCATTGGCGACCTTGGGGCTCTCTGGACTTACGGCCGGGGATCTGCCCTGAACGATATGATCGATCTCGCCGGTGGTGAGAACGTGATCGACGTGGATGAGGCCAACCCCAAGGTGGACTGGGAGAGCGTCCTCGCCGAGATGCCCGAGGTGATAATAAAGGTGCCAGCGGCCATAAACCAGCTCGGCTGGAGCAACACCACCGAGATGGAGGCCCTCGTCGAGGATATCGAGTGCCGCCCCGGTGCCGATGCCGTCCCCGCCATGGAGGATGGAAGGGTCTACGTGATCTTCAGGGACACGACCCTGGGGATGGATGCCGTCGTCGGGCTCACCTACTGGGCCGAGATGATCCATCCAGAGACCGATCTCAACCCTGTGGAGGTCTACCGAGAGTACCTCGGCATGAGGGGGCTCGACTACCCTGAGGAGAACTTCTTCGTCCGCCCGGAAATCTGAAAAAGCCGGGCAGGACTATCGAGATAGAATCCTTAAACTAGAATCCTCAAAATGGTCGTGCGCTGCCGGTCTTCGGGCGGCAGCGCAAACATATTTTTCGACTTCGATCCAACCATCATTTCGATCAATGGTCACATCTCCAGCACCTTAGACATCTTCTCCCGCCAGGCCTTGACGTCCTCAGAGGTTAAGACGTCGATGGACCCACCCTGAAAACTCCCATTGGTCTCGCCTAGCCTCTCCTCGATCCAGCCCTCCATCTCGAGGTAGGCGGCCTTCAGGCCCTCGATCACCTCGGGGTCAGCCTCCCAGAGGCCGCGCTGGTTCGCCTCCAGGAGTCTGCGCCCGATCTCCTCCATCGCCCAGGGGTTGTTCTCCTCGAAAAAGCGTCTCATTCCATCGTCGAGGACGAAGGTCTTGGCGATGTCGTCGAAGACCCAGTCGTCGACTTCCCGGGTCGTCGCCTCCCAGCCGTAGACCCGGCCGACCCGCTTCGATATGTCGCCTGCCCCCTTGTAGCCGTGCCGCTTCATCCCCTCGACCCACTTGGGGTTGAGAAGCTTCGTTCTGACGACCCGCCTCACCTCGTCGGCGAGGCTTCTTACGGCCACACGGTCCCGGTCTCTCGTATCGCCGTAGTAGGCTGAGACCTCCCTTCCCGAGACCTCTCTTGCGGCGATGGTGAGGCCTCCGTGGGTTCCGAAGTAGCAGCAGCACCCGAAGAGGTCGTACTCGTCGGTGACGGTCTTGTTGAAGGTCATCTCGACGCTTTTGAGCTGCGAGACGAGCCTCTCGTGGGATTCCTCGCCGAAGACGCCCTTGCCGTAGGCGTAGCCGTTCCAGTAGATGAAGACGTCCGAGAGGTCCTTCTCCTTCTCCCAGGCCGAGGCGTAGACCGCCAATTTCACGCCGTTCCCGTAGGTTCCAGGACGGCTGGCAAAGATCCTGGGACCCTCGCCCTCTTCGAGGACGTGCTTTCTCACGTAGTTCTCCTCGGGGCTCTCATCGAGAGATGCGACCTCTCTTATCGCCTCGTCGAGAAGCTCGATGCAGTTGTAAAAGCAGTCTCGTGTGATGCCGCTCACCCTGACGGTCAGATCGATCCTGGGCCTATTCAGCTCCTCGATCGGGATCACCCTATAGCCCTTGACCGATCCCCCCTTCCAGACCGGCTCGACGCCGAGAAGGTGCATCATCTGGGAGAGCTGCTCGCCGTCGGCCCACATGATGTCGCTGGCCATCCAGAACATGGCGACGTTCTCGGGGATATTGCCGTGCTCCTCCCTGTACTTCTCGATGACCCCTTCGGCAAGCTTCCGGCCAACCCGCCAGGCCCCCTCTGTCGGGACCCGGGAGGGGTCGAGGGAGTAGAAGTTTCTCCCGGTGGGGAGGACCTCGGGCTTTCCTCTGGTTATGAGTCCCGAGGGACCGGGCTCGATGTAACCACCGTCAAAGCCGTGGAAGAGTGCCTCCATCTCCTTTGAGGCCTCGATCCTTCCCGAGATATCGAGGACCCGGTCCCTCATGGCGAGGATCGAGCCCTCGTCCCGATTCCCAAGCCGGTCCCCCAGGACCCTCTCTGCAGCCTCGATCCCATCCTCGCTCTCGATGAAGGCTGCTATCAGCCTTTTCGAGAGGGCGTCGATCTCCATCAGCACCTCGACCCCGGCCTCTGATAGGTCGATTCCCAGAAGCTTCGAGACGAACTTTCTCATCTCCGAGTCGTAGCGGAGGATCGAAGCGATCAGCTCGACCCTCTTTTCTCCTTTTGGCCTCTCATCGAAGATGTGCATACCGTCGGGGATCTGGGTGTTGTAGATCTCCGAGATCTTCTCGTGGGCGAGGTCGACGACCTCATTGAAAGAGACACCCCGATCGAGGAGGGCCTCTAGCTTCATCTCCTCGGAGAGGTTGGTCTCCCTCAGAAGGTCGAGGATCAGGTGCTCGAGGGCGTGGGCTCTCGCCTTTTCTGAGACTCTCGTCCTCTTGTACTCGGAGATCTTCTCCTCAAGGTCCTTCAGCTCGCCGTAGAGGCCGCTTTCGGTCATCACCGTCTGCATGTGGTCTACGAGGACGGCGTAGCTCCTCCTCTTTGCGATCGTCCCCTCGGGAGGGTTGTCGGAGTTGTAGATGTAGAGGTGGGGAAGGCTCCCGATGGCGATGTCCGGATAGCAGGCGTCGGAGAGGGCGACCGCCTTGCCAGGCAGAAACTCGAGGTTGCCATGGGTTCCGACGTGGACGACGACGTCGGCCCCGAAATCCCTCTCGATATAGAGGTAGGTGGCGAGGTACTGGTGGGGCGGCGGAACCTCAGGATCGTGGAGGATCTTGCAGACCTGGCCGTCGCACCTGGCCCCTGCGCACCCCCTCTTCGGCTGGACGCAGACGACGGCGTTCTCGTAATTGACGCCTGTGATCACGATCTTTCCATCGTGGACCATGGCTGCGGGAACGCCGTCCTTCTCCTCGCCTGGGGGCTCGCCCCAGGCCTCAGAGACCTTTTGCCTCGCCTCTATTGGAAGGGTCTCAAACCACCGTTCGTAATCCTCCCGAGCCATCAGGGCGAGAGCCCCTCCCTTGGTCACGATCTCCTCGACCGAGGTCCACCTGAACTCCGAGATCGCTTTCCGGTCTAGGATCGTCTTGACGAGGTCTGCCCCGTTCTCAGGGGGGCTCGCGATCGAATAGCCCGCAGTCCTCATCCGGTTCATTATCCTCGCCAGGCTCTCGAGGGAGTCGAGGTTTGCGGCAGACCCCACTGAGGCCTCCACCGAGGCGCAGGGGTTGTTGTGGAGGATGAAGGCGACCCTCCTTTCGCCGATCGGCTTTTCTTTGAGACGGATCCAGTTTCTGATTCTTGAGACGATCCGCCTCGTCCTCTCATCGAGGGCCCGGTGTCTTTCGAACTCGGCCCCGTCTATCTCATCGGTCGTGGCCACTCCGGCGATGATCGGCTCTATCGCCCCCTCGAACTCGGGCATGGCGACGCTCCAGCCGACCTCGCTGCTCCTCATCCCGGGAATGTCGGCCCTCCACCCCTCCTCTGTGGCGTGGTAGACGGTGAGAGGGTGGAAGATCGGAACGCCAAGCCTCTTCAACACCTCGCGAGAGGCCTCGACGTTTCCGGCGTGAAATATCGACTGGAGGTTGATCACGGCGTCGGCCCTTCCCGAAAAGAACTCCTCGGTCACCTCGCCGCTCGATTTTGCTGAGAGGTCCCGATCGCCCATCCCGAAGCAGAAGGCCGGGATCACGTCGAACTCCTTTTCCAGCTCCCGGACGAAGGCGTCGACGATATCGAGGTCGCCGTTCGCCCAGTAGGTCCGAAAGAATAGGAGTCCTACGACGTGGTCGTGGCGGGGCCCTCTCCAGGCGAGGTACTCCTCGACCGACTCGAAGGCCTCAGAGGCCTCGGGGTGGTAGATCCCCTGCCATAGCCTCTCCTCGGGCGGATCGAAGCTGAAGTCGAGGCCCAGGACCTCCTTTCCCAGGTACTTCAGCATGTTCTCCGCGTTTGCAAGGCCGCCGTAGAGGATGTACTGATTCGTGGTCGCCACGATCTCGAGGGGGACGTTGGAGAGCGACCAGTTGGAGGGATCCCGCCCGAAGGAGACGACCGGGACCGACCCGTCGAGGCTCTCGGCGACATCGTCCCACGGCCCCTCGTGGGAGGGGTGGAGGAGGATGACGTCGGCATCTCCGAGAAACTCACGGCATTGGATGGCCACGTCTTGACCCTCAAGATCAGAGGTGGTGGCCGCCTTCAAATCTATTCCGAGGTTCTTTGCGGCCTCCATGAGGAGGGCGACATCGCTGGCCCAGGTTATCGATCTAACTCGCATGCAACAACCTCTTCGAGAGCAGATCAGATCTCCGGATAGACGAAGACGCGTTCACTCGGGTATTCGAAGTCCAAAAGGGCCAGGTACTCCTGGTGGACCATTTCGAGGTCCAGGTCGATTTCGGGATGGAAGATTTGGGCCCAGTATGTGAGGCCGACGACGCTGTCAAGGCCAAAGTTCATCCCCCAGTAGCAGACGTAGACTTTGCCGTTCTCCACCGCCGAGATATCCTCTGCGCCCGGCCTCGTCATGATCTCGCTCCTTTCGGCCTCAAGCTCGGAGACGTCGCTCCACCCCAGATCTGATATCGACTTGATCTTGAGGATCACTTCGGGGTTCTCGGATACGACCCACTCCCATTCGACCTTGGGGTACTCAACGAGGTCGCTTCCGATGTTCTCGCCGCCGGCGATCCTGCACAGGTCGTTTAAAGCTGAACCGTTCCCGTAAGAGCTGAGGGACCCGATGCCGCCCTTGGAGCTCATCTCGATGTAGACCCTGGGAGCACGGAGCCCCTTGACGGCGGCCTTGACCTCATCCTCCTTTCCCTCGCACCATTCGCAGTAGGCCTCGGCCTCATCCTCCCTTCCGAGCAGGATACCGAGCTTTCTGATCTCGCCATTCAGGGTCTCCTGCTTGTAAAGGTCGAGCCCGACGGCGGTTATGTTTTCGAAGGGGGCTAGGCCCCTCTCGACGGAATAGACGCCGTAAGGAAGGTCAGGGTAGGTGTATCCGATGACGATTATGTCCGGGACGATCTGGTTGGACTCGCCCATGGCCAGGGACCCGATCTTCTCGTAGTCGAACTCCTTCCAGGTGCCTACGACCTCACAGTCCAGAAGATTCGGGAAGAGGGCGGGCTTTCCCGAGATGGTGTCGGTCACCCCGACGATATCCTCCCCGGCGCCGAGCATCTCGACCGCCTCGGCGGCATCGGTGTTCAGAACGATGATCCTCGAAACCGGCATCTCAACCGTCACGATCCTCCCTGCCGAGTCGGTTATCGTCCTCGGATACTCGGCCTCCTCGGAGGGCGAGGTCGAGGACGCTGACGCATAGCCAGACCCGGAACCAGAAGCGAACGCAGACGGCAGCGATGAGAGCAGCAACAGAAGCGCCAAAAGCGCACAGAACGACTTTCCCCTCATATCAATACCTCTTTTAAGCCGATAGTTCCTCCGATGGTTAATAACTATTGTGATTTAGATGTTATTAATTAAGCAAAATTGATTTCGATATAAATAGGATATTAGTACGATAATTAATCGGATATACCCAATGTAGAATTTATATTCTCGCTTTATTTCAGCATCTATTGACATGTTAGTCATTAAGTTCTACATATATGATATATAGTATTATGAATTTACTAATCACTTAGTAATACGGAAAAAGAGTTTATATTATAGAATATGCTAACCATTCCGAAGAATGCCCCTCCTCGAGTACCTGGTCAGAACGACGATGCTCATGGCGGCGGGGGTGATCGTCGCGAACATCGCCATGGAGGCGAACCTCCTCGCGGGCCTAGCTCGGCCGGTCGGCCTTCTATCCCGCTCATCGAACCTGCCCGAGTGTTGCATGGTCTCGATCTTCACCTGCATGATCAGCCCTGCTGCCGGGAAGTCCGCCCTCTCGGAGTTTTACAGGAGGGGCGAGGTGGGAAAGACCGAGACGTTTCTAACCATCCTCATCAGCACCTTTCCCGTCGTCCTGGGGGAGTCGCTCTTCAGGGTCCAGGCTCCGATAGCCGTCGTCCTCCTGGGGCCGGTCGTCGGCGGAACATACGTCCTCCTAAACCTCTTTTCAAGCTTCGTCCAGAGCTTTTCTGCTCTCCTCTATTCGAGGCTCAGAATGAGACCGACTGTCTCCACCGGGGCCGGCACGTCCGCCGCTGCCACCACGATCAACACGAACAACGGGGTCGAGGCGGCTGATGAATCTGAAGAGAAGAGGAAGTGCTTCAGACTCGATCGGGAGACTGCGATGGCGGGCTTTCGAAAATCGATCCCAGCCCTCAGAAAGACGATACCGATGGTGGTGGCGACGATGGTCCTGATGGACCTGTTGATGAGGCACGGGGCGATCGAGAGCCTCTCCGCCCTCTTCGACCCGGTCCTTCGGGCCCTGGGCCTTCCGGGAGAGTGCATCGCGCCCCTGGCGATGCAGTTCGTCCACTTCTCGGCGGGATATGCCTCGGTGGCGGCCCTGATGGAGGCGGGAGCCATCACCTCCAAGCAGGCGGTGATCACCCTCCTCGTCGGGAGCATGGCGGTGATCACGATGATCTACGCCAAGTACAGCCTCTCGATGTACCTCGCTTTGTTCGGCAAGTTCGGGGCCAGGCTCGCTCTGGCATCTTACCTCTTCAGCATGACGGCGAAGGTTGTGACGATCTTTCTGGCGCTGATACTCCTTTAGCCAAATCAGCTTCATATCGACGATACCGACAAGCTAAATTCAGAAATTTCCATATTTTCGTATGCTAGTGACATTATAATCCTGCTAATTTAAAGGGATATTCATTCAATTTTTATGCTTCAATTAACACTAAGTATAGGTTTATATAACTAAGTATGATTTAGCGTTGAGCGTAAGGAGTGATCAGATGCACCACCTAAAGAGAAGAACTATCCCGTTCACGTCCATCGTCGGGCAGGAAGATATGAAATTCGCCCTCATCCTCAACGCCGTAAACCCTCGGATCGGAGGCGTGCTGATAAGGGGCGATAAGGGCACAGCAAAATCGACTGCTGTTCGCGCCCTGGCCGATCTTTTGGAGGAGATCCCCGTCGTAGATGGCTGTCCATTCAACTGCAATCCTCACAACCCGGAGGAGATGTGCGACCTATGTTATGAGCACAGTCAGATGGGCCAGGTGAAGGCGACGGCACGTAGAACTCCCGTGATCGATCTGCCGCTCGGAGCAACGGAGGACAGGGTTGTGGGATCTTTGAACGTCGAGAGGGCTATCAAGGAGGGGATTAAAGCCCTGGAGCCCGGGATTCTGGCTGCCGCCAATCGTGGAATCTTATACATAGACGAGGTGAACCTCCTCGACGACCACGTGGCAGACGTCCTGCTGGACTCGGCCGCCATGGGCGTAAACATAGTCGAGCGCGAGGGCATCTCTGTGGCCCATCCATCCAAGTTCATCCTGGTGGGCACCATGAACCCCGAGGAGGGAGAGATCAGGCCCCAGCTTCTGGACAGATTCGGCCTCCAAGTGAACGTAGAGGGGATCGATGACGTGGACCTGAGGATGGAGATCGCCAAGAGGGCCGAGAAGTTCGAGGCCGACCCCGAGGAGTTCGCCCAGGAGTTCGAGCCAGACCAGGACGAGCTTAGAAGGAGGATATCCGAGGCCAAGAAGATCCTGAGAGGTGCGACCATAGACGATGACCTCCTGAGAACTGTGGCCTCGACCTGCGTCGACCTGGGCGTCAAGACGCATCGAGCAGAGATCGTGATCTCAAGGACTGCCAAGACCATAGCTTCCTTTGAAGGAAGGACGGAGGCAAACCAGGAGGACGTAAGAAGGGCCATGGAGCTCGCTTTGGCCCACAGGATGAGAAGCAGGCCGTTTGAACCGCCTACGCTTAACAAAGAGCGTCTGGAAGAGTCGATGGCCCAGCACCAGGAACCTCAGAAGCGGCAACCCAAGGATCAGGAGAGGGGTGAGGAACAGCCACGGGATAGGCCCCAGGAGCAGGACTCCGATGGTTCTGATGAACCTGTTCAGGCGCAGGAAACGATATTCGATATAGGCGAGCCCATCGACGTGCGGCAAATTAACATTCCCCGCAAAAGGGACAGGACGCCGCGCCGGAAGACCAGCGGTAGGAGAATGAACACTCTTGCACAGTCTGGATCGGGAAGGTATCTTCGCCACAGGATGCCTCAAGAGGGAAAGGACATCGCCATCGATGCTACCATCAGGGCGGCAGCGCCCTACCAACGCTTTAGAGAAGGAAGTAACGCCATCAAAGTGCACAGCCAAGACATCCGGGAGAAGGAACGGGTCAGGAAGACCTCGGCAGTGGTCATGTTCGTGGTGGACGCCAGCGGCTCCATGGGCGCTGTGAGAAGAATGGAGAGCGCCAAGGGCGCGGTCCTCTCCATGCTCATGGACTCTTACCAGAAGAGGGACAAGATCGGCATGGTGGCCTTTAAGGGAAAGGACGTAGAGCTGCTCCTCTCCCCCTGCTCCAGCGTGGAACAAGCTCTGAACAGGCTCAGCGAGCTTCCCACTGGCGGGAAGACTTCCTTGTCCGCGGGTCTTTCCAAAGGGTTGCAACTCCTGCAAAGTGAGATGAGGAAAGACAAAGAGGCCAAACCGATGATGGTGCTGATATCTGACGGTAGGGCCAATGTATCCCTTGGAGGAAGCATCAGAGATGAGATTAGAGAGATCTCAGAAAGGACAAAACAAGCCGGAGTACATACTATCGTGATCGACACTGAGGTGGTGGAGTCGTCGTTCATGGATATGAGGCTGGGGTACTGCAGAGATATAGCAGATGCAGCTGGTGGAAGATACTATCCCATATCTGGCCTCAGCCCTGAAGCGCTATGCAGCATAGTGGAAGGGGAGCAGCAGACCCTCTTCGAGAAGAACGCCTGAGCCCAGAATATTTCAGAGAATTTCAAAAGCTCATAGGACTTACGCAGTTGACGGGCGATCCGGCTGCGTAAGTCCTATCTTTGTTACCTTGGCAGTTTGGTCGCGTGTCTGCGATTTTATATGATCCACGATATCGATTCGTTGCCTACCGATTTGCCATAACAGAATAAACGAGGAGTTCTGAACAGGAAGCAGTTCATCTTATTTTGACCAAAATCCTTATTAATTAATCGGTTTATTGGCGCTAAAATGTGTAATTAGTATGAATTAATTTCAATTTGTAATAATCAAGGTGTGTAAATTAATTCGAAATAGTGTTAAAGTCTTACTGACAAGGCGGAATTACTGACGAGGTGAAATGTATTATGACAAAAAAGTCGTGGATGTTGGTCCTGTCCCTGTTATTTTTGGGGAGTGGAGATGCCGCCGCTGAGGATTTCGCAGTTCCCGGCGATCTAGACGGAGACTTCGTCGTCTCCACCGAGGAGCTGGAGTCGGCAGAGCAGGATCAAAAGGCAGGGAAGATCACCACCGAGGAGCTTGAGGAGATCAGGCAGATAAGCCAGAACTATCCCCTAAGGATCGTCGACTCCTCTGGAAAGGAGGTGACGGTCTACAAGCCCCTCAAAAAGATCATAATCTTCAACAGCGAGACCGTCGAGGTGGTGCGGTCTTTGAATGCTCAGGACAGAATCATAGGCGTCGGCAAGTACACACTGGAAGACGCGACCTATTTCCCGGAGCTGAGCAAGCTTCCGGGCGTGGGTTCGGTCTGGACCCCGGACATCGAGGCGGTGCTGGACCTTCATCCCGACGCGGTCTTCGTCTACGGGACTTTCATGAACTCCAGCGCCGATGAGATCCAGGAGACGCTCGAGTCAGCAGATCCAAACCTCGTGGTGGTCCGGGTGGACTGCTTCGTGCCCGATAGTTACGAGGACGAGGTGGAGATGCTGGGGGAGATCCTGGAGCGCGAAGATGAGGCCCGCGAGTTCCTCCAGTTCCACGACGAATGCCTGAACCCGATTGAAACGATCGTCTCCGGCCTGGGCGAGGACGATAAACCTGCGGTCTACCTCGAGAGCTGGGTCGATTACAGGACAGCAACCCAGGGAGCGGCCTGGCACGACAAGCTGGTGATGGCGGGAGGCGATAACATCTTCGGCGACCTCGCCCTCTCCTACACCGACGTCGACCCTGAGAGCGTTATCGAGAGGAATCCCGAAATCGTGATCAAGCTCTGCGGCGCTGGAGGCCTGAACTTCGGCGGCTACGATGAAGACGACACCTCCGAGATGGCGGCCCTGAGGGACGAGGTCGCCGGCCGCCCCGGCTGGGATGAGATCGATTCCGTGAAAAACGACCAGGTCTACGTCCTTTCCAACGACATCCTGGGCGGAGCCCAGCACTTCATAGGGGTGGCCTACCTCGCAAAGCTCTTCCATCCCGACCTGTTCGCTGACCTGGACCCCGTGGCCCTGCATCAGGAATACCTCACCAGGTTCCAGGGGCTGGATCTGAAAGGAGTATACATATATCCGGAGATGCTCGTGTGATCAATTAGACTTAAATTGGATCAAGTTTATGAGCGATGCTGATACGATGCCAACCGAAGGCGCAACGAAAAATTCCGAGCTGAGGGAGGAGTACGCCCAGTTCGTGGGCAGAAAGGTCCTCTTCATCATCGCGTCCCTTGTCGGGATCGCGGTGCTGGCTGGGGTCGCAGCGACCCTGGGGTCTGCAAACATCAACCCCGTAGAGGTCTACTCGGCGATCCTGGCCAGGTTCTTTCCCGGCACCTTTCAGACCACCGATTTCATAGATACGATCGTCTGGCAGCTTCGCCTCCATCGGGTCCTGATGGGGATCTTCGCCGGGATGGGGCTTGCCGTCGCGGGATCTGCGATGCAGGGAATCCTCAAAAACCCCCTGGCCAGCCCCTTCACCCTCGGGATCGCCTCCGCCGCCACCTTCGGGGCGTCGCTTGCCATAATCCTCGGGGCGGGCTTCGTCGGAGGCCAGTACCTGATCGTCGGAAATGCCTTCGTCTTCACTATGCTGGCATCCCTTACGGTTTACGGCCTAGCCAAGTACAAGGGGATAACTCCGGAGACGATGATCCTCGCAGGAATCGCCATCATGTACCTCTTCTCCGCCTTGACCTCATTTCTCCAGTACGTCGGCGAGTCTGAGGAGGTTCACGAGGTTGTATTCTGGATGATGGGCAGCCTTGGACGGTCCTCCTGGGACAAGGTGGCGATCATCGCCCTGGTGACTATCGTCTGCACCCTGATCCTTATGGCCTTCTCCTGGGACATCAACGCCCTCGGGGCGGGCGACGAGACCGCAAAGAGCCTGGGGGTGAACGTCGAGTTTGTGAGGGTTCTTTGCATGATGCTCGCATCCCTCATCACCGCCAGCATCATCTGCTTCACAGGAACCATCGGGTTCATAGGCCTCGTCGCCCCCCACATAACCAGGATGGTGGTGGGCGGCGACCACCGATTCCTCCTCCCGGCTTCAGGCCTCGTCGGGGCCCTGATACTTCTCTCTGCCGACACCGTCGCCCGAACGATCCTCGCTCCCGTCATCCTGCCGGTGGGGATCATGACCGCCTTTCTCGGAGTTCCGTTCTTCATTTACCTGTTTTTGAGAAGGAGGAAGGACTATTGGTAAAGATCACCATCAAGGATCTCAGCTTCAGCTACGGTAGCCGCAGCATCCTCGATGACCTGAACGTCGTCGTAGGCGACTCTGAGGTCCTGAGCCTCGTCGGCCCCAACGGCTCGGGGAAGACGACCCTCATCAAGTGCATCGACCGGATCCTAAAGCCGAAGGGCACGATCCTCCTGAACGGAGGCCGGAACCTTCAGAGCCTGAGCCGCCAGGAGGTGGCGAAGTACATCGGGTACGTCCCCCAGTCCACGACCAGCGTCCTCACTACCACCGTCTTCGACACCATCCTGATGGGGAGAAAGCCCCACATGGGCTGGCGGGTCGCAGACGAGGACATCGACCACGTAGTCGAGGTGATGAAGCTCCTCCACGTCGAGGAGTTCGCCCTCAAGGACTTTTCAGAGCTCTCCGGTGGCCAGAAGCAGAGGGTTCTGATCGCAAGAGCCCTATGCCAGGAACCGGAGGTTCTGCTCCTGGACGAGCCGACATCCAACCTGGACGTGAAGCATCAGCTCGAGGTGATGGAGACGGTCCGGTCCCTGGTGAAGAAGACCAAAATCTCGGCGGTGATGGCAATCCACGACCTGAACCTTGCGGCCAGGTACTCCGACAACCTGGTTATGCTGAAGGACGGGAAGGTACACGCCATCGGCGATCCTCTCAGCCTCCTGACGAAGGAGAACATCAGGTCGATCTTCGGAGTCGAGGCTGTGGTGATGAAGAACCTGGACCGGCCTTACGTCGTCCCCATCAGGTCTCTGAACGGCGAGGGGGCGCAAGGATGAAAGGGGCCTTCGCGTCCTCGGCTTTTTGTTCAGCCCTCTTCGATCCGGCCGCTTCGTTTCGGCTTTGAAAAGTCCCCAACAACTCGATATTGGCAGAAGAAAAGGGATGCCAAAGCTTCGGGAAGATGCTCTTCTCCCCCTCTGCTCCGGCACCCTTGGTTCAGGAAGGCTTGTTGTCGTCTTTGCCACCCTTTGGCGGCGAGCGCGGTTCTCTGAAAGGTCACGAAACGGGTTTTCACGCACGCCAATCAGACTACATCTTATTTAGTAATAAACTTTTCGCTTCAATTGATACAAGGTGTGATCAGATCGAATTTAAAGCGACTCAGCCGCGTACATCCTCGATCGTTGCGGTCCTTTGGAGGCGTTAAAGGACAGGTAGTTATCGTAGAAGCGATCTATTGTTGAGGGAGGCGAATGCTGTGAAGGCGAAGGGCGGAAGAAGGGTCGACTTTTCGATGTGGCTATTTGAGCAGCGCAAGAGGGACGATCGGGTAGGGAGCGTCGCTCGCGACGCCTACCAGGAGCACCAGAACGGCAAGTGGCCCAAGATCGGCACCCTCCAGGATTATCTCGACCACATGTTGGAGAGCAGGGTTCGGGGCGCTCCCCTGAAGGCCCTGGACCAGGCCTGGTGGGAGTACATCGACGTTGTGACGAGGGACGTGGCCCAGCACTATCTGCTCCGGGAGGTCGGAGCCGTGATGGAGAGGGCTCTTTTGAAGGCTGAGCATCTGGAGGATGGCGACAGGTACGTCATCGACGGGGCTTATGTCGAGCGTCTCCAAAAGCTGATGGCGAAGCTGAAGGTGATATAGAACGTCCGGGGGAGTGTCATTCGCCCTCAGGATGGCGCCTGCTTTTAGGTCTGGCCCAGTTTCGCCCTCCATTGTTCACGTTTTTTTTCCGAGCGATCTTCTCTTGGGGGTATCCTCTGGCATCTTCGATGGGATCAGAAACGTGGGATAATTTCTCAATTTGGGCTTCTGCGAGCAGTCCGTCAATAGGCAAATAATATATTCAGATAGGCAAACTGGCGACGGCGCACCCCGCAGCAGAGCTGCGGGGCATGTTTCGCGCCGCCGCCCTGTTAAGCCGATAGACCGCAAATAGCATCATTATTAAGCCAATCATATGCTTCCCGATACCCGCCACTTAGATTATCCGTGGCCCGATTCAAACTGTTGAGTTGATTATTTGACCATCCCAACCGCAGCAAGCTGCGGGGTATTCAATTTAAAATAAAATTTACGTGGCAGGTGTCCCATGAACTTCGAGACGATGGCAAAGGTGGCGGCGGGGTCTCTCTTCTACGGGGGGCCGTCTGTCGGGGTGGCCCTGGGGCTTTCCGGCATCGAGGGAACTATTGTGGACTTATGTTCTGTGTGGTTTGTGATATCGGTGGTGGTATCGCTCTTCGTTTATGCGGTTCTCACATGGTCTGATCGAAGCAGCCTCCGGGAGTGAGGACCTGAAATACGACGACGCTTTTTTTCTTGGTTCGGTGCGGGGGGTTCGACGAAAAGCGTCGACCTAAACGAAAAAAATCTCACGACCTCGGCAGGCTGCACTTCAGTTCGGAACAAGTTTCATATAGCCATCCTCTCTAAAAATACAAAGAATTAGCGAAGAGGTGGTTATAGACATGGCAATCGCTTATCCGCACCCTCCGGGAGACGGCAAGGTGAAGTGGGTCTCGACGGACTGGCTGAACGAGCACCTGGACGACGAGAAGCTGATGATCCTGGACGTCCAGCCGAACATCCACGACTACATCACCGAACACATACCCGGCGCCGTCTACATGAACGAAGGGCTCCTGCGGGTCTCTTTGAGAGGAAGGCCGGGAGTCTACGCCCCCAAGGAGTCTCTCCAGATGATCTTCAGCCGGGTGGGCCTCGACCCCAACGTCCCCGTCGTCGTCTACACAGCCCCCGGACCTTACAGCCGCTGCACCGCTGGCCTCGGCGACGGCCTCGAGCAGACAATGGTATCCTACTCCCTGGCCCGATTCGGCCACGACAACGTCCTGGTTCTCGACGGCGGCCTTAAGAAGTGGAAGGCCGAGGGAAAAGAGGTCACCCGCATATTTCCCGACGAGGAGGGGTCCAGTTACAGGGTCCAGGTCCGGGACGAATACGCCGTGGGGTACGAGGAGTTCAAAAAGATCAAGGATCGGGACGACGTTGTGCTTCTGGACGCAAGGCCCACAAAGTTCTACGAGGGCGAAGGCCCCTGGTCGAAGCCCGGCCACATCCCTGGGGCCGTGAACCTACCCTGGAGGGGGCTGATGAATAAGGATAACCCGACCCTCCTTCGGCCCGAGGAGGAGATAAGGAGAGCCATCGAGGAGCGGGATATCGCACCAGACAAGACGATCATCTGCTCTTGCGGAACCGGCAGGGAGGCGACCAACGAGTTCGTCCTCTTCAAGTGGCGCCTCGGCTACCCCAAGGTCAGGCTCTACGAGGGCTCCTACACCGAGTGGACCTCCCACCCCGGAAACCCCACCGTCGTCGGCAAGAAAACCCGCTAGAATCGAGCTTGGAAAACTCTGAAAGCCTGTTTGGCTATCGAGGTTGGAGGTGTAGTTTATGCTGTTTGAAAGAGTCGAATCAGAAGGGCTCGCCCACTACTCCTACATCGTAGGCGACAGAAACGAGGCCGTGGTGATCGATCCCCGGCGGGATTGCGAGGTTTACCCGAAGATGGCTTCAAAAGAGGGGATGCGCGTCTCCACCGTCCTTGAGACCCACAGAAACGAGGACTACGTCATAGGCTCTGTGGAGCTATCCTCCAGAACCGGGGCCGAGATCTGGCACGCCGACGGCCAGCTCGACTACAGGTACGGCCAGGCGGTCGAGGACGGCATGGTCTGGAAGGTCGGAAGGTTCAAGCTTGAAGCGATCCACACCCCGGGCCACACCCCTGGATCGATGAGCTACCTCCTCCGGGACACAGGAGGCGATCCCTGGATGGTCTTCACCGGAGACGCCCTCTTCGCCGGGGACCTAGGCAGGGTCGACCTCTTGGGGATGGACCGGGCCGAGGAGATGGCCCGCCACCTCTACGACTCCCTCTATAGCAGGCTCCTCCCCCTGGGGGACGAGGTGATCGCATGTCCCGCCCACGGCGCGGGATCGGTCTGTGCCGCCACCATAGCCGATCGGAAGTGGACGACCCTGGGCATCGAGCGAAAGCTCAACCCCAAGCTCCAGGTCAAAGGAGAGGAGGAGTTCGTCGCCAGGATGGCGGTGGAGCTGGAGCGGCCGCCCTACTTCAGGGAGATGGAGCGGCTGAACCTGGAGGGGGCGCCCCTCCTCTGTACCGTCCCGGACCCTGCGCCCCTCTCCCCGAAGGAGTTTGCCGCGGCGTTCGAGGAGGACGTCGTTCTCGACACCAGGATGGAGCTAGGGTTTGGGGCGGCTCACGTTCCGGGAGCCCTAAGCATCTGGCTTGCAGGGGTTCCGAGCTTTGCGGGCTGGTTTTTGCCCTACGACAGGAAGGTCCTGCTGGTGGACGAGACCGGCGATCCCGATACGGCGGTCCGATACCTCCGGCGGCTCGGCTACGACAACATGGAGGGGTACCTCGCCGGGGGGATGGTGGCCTGGCACATGGCAGGAGAAGAGAGCAGGTCCGTGGCCACCGCCAACGTCCACGACCTCTGCGCCCGGCTGGACCGAGAGGAGAAGGAGAAAGCCTGGGTATTGGACGTCCGGGGCGCCGACGAGCTGGAGAAGTCGGGCAGGATCACCGGGGCCCATCACATCCACATAACAGAGCTTCCCCAGCGAATCAATGAGGTGCCGAGGGACCGGTCCGTCTACATCTTCTGCGGTAGTGGCCTTCGCTCCATGGTGGCCGCCTCGATCCTCCAGAGGGGGGGGTGGGACGATATGACCGTGATCCTCGGCGGCCTTGCAGGCTGGTCCTCGGCCACCTGTCCCGTGGTGAGGTAGGGGAGAGGGCGAAAGGCGGCCCCTTTTCATTTTTAGGACTTACGCAGTTGACCGGAAGATCTTTAGGCGATTTGGTTCATTCAAATGTAGATATATATGAGGTAACTTATTAAATTGATTCCGCCCAAATGCTGCGGTTTGGACTACATCCACTTTCTGACAGCTGCTGCGAATGTTTTTACGTGTACTGAAGCGGCTCGATGTCATCCAGAACGGTCAGATTCACCTTCTCATGATTTTTATCGAATACCCCGCAGCTTGCTGTGGGGATGGACAAATAACTGACTTAACAGTTTGAATCGAGCTGTGGATGATGTAATTGATATTGATTGGGGAACATACGACCATCTTGAGAATTATACCATTTGCGGGTGGTGACCGTTTATCCGGTTGATGTTATATAATATGGGTGTGTAAGTAGTTCACGCAGAGTCCAATTATGATCAATCAATCCCTGCTCCTTCG
>Ga0268285_1000359_pt1 | contig 27191 bp, 20 predicted proteins | sample saktaG_2_FD_190144 | JGI IMG/M metagenome (GOLD analysis project Ga0268285, IMG submission 190144) | Saline water microbial communities from Sakinaw Lake, British Columbia, Canada - sak_2013_06_06_120m | ecosystem: Environmental > Aquatic > Non-marine Saline and Alkaline > Saline ... | reverse complement strand
CTTGGCTTTGAAGTTATCTCATTTTGTAATGCAATTATCACTATTTTCTCATCAAAAATCATCATTTTCATGGGCAATTTATAAGCAATTCTTACTTCCTCACCAGCTGAAGCAAACATCTCAATTATTTTTAAGAAGTCCGATTTTCTTGCCTCATCAACCTCATAGATTCCTTTATATTTCATCCCACTTTTTAATCTCTTAAATTCTTCTCTGTTTGATACTGAAGTTTTAGTTAGTTTCATAGCATAAGGACCCTTACTAAAACATACCTCTTCATATTTAGCTTTTTTTTCTAACATCTCCACTTTTTCAACGATTCTACTTCTTTCTCTTAATACTTGTATGTAATCTAACGGGTCAGTATTTTCTTTTTCAGAAAGGTATAATGGCAAAAGAGATTTCGACAAATCCGAAACAATTTTTTTCTTCTCTTCAAATTCATTATATATATTATCAAAAACAACTTCGGGACTCACCGGATTATACTTTTTTACTTTTCCCAATGTTTCAGTGCATAAGCCCCTTTGTACTAATTTTGCCAGCACTTCATATATTTTTGATCTGGATACATTGGATAATTTTGCAATTTCCGCTGCTGTGAAATTTTTCTTCTTTAAAAGATAAAAATAAACCTTTGCTTCAGATTCTGGTAGTCCTATTCTTATCAATTTGTTAATATGATCATTTATATTCATGATTTTTCCTTATTAGATTTTCATTTTCACCACTTAGGTGGCAAATTTATTTTAGATTTTCTATCTGTCAAGAAAAATTTTATTTTTTTCTTGCCAAAAAAATTCTCTCTTTCAACTTGCTCAATATAAGATTTCTTATTTTAAGAATGGAGCTATATGTGAAAAATATTGTCAAAATTTTTATTGCAGTAACGCTTTTCTCAATTTGAATAACTTTAAAGGAGATTTTACAAAACATATATTCATATCTTTTTATAATTATCAAATGCCTGAATAAGATCATTCCTTATTCTTTCTAACTTCATTCTGGCATCTCCCCAATCCGCATAATAATAGGGCTCTTCTACATCTTTAATCTCACCATTGTTAAATGTGATTATAAAACCCCATTTGTATAAAGAAGGGTTATGTCTATTCTCACCTCTATCCTCCATATTACCTATTTTGTATATTTCAGAAACTCTTATTATTTCTTTATTTGGTAAAGTGAATAAATCCTTATCCATTTACCATGCTCCTCCATTAGTCGCAACCAATCATGTAATTAACCAAATCAAATTGATTGCCTTCTAACAATAAATTTCTTGAATTAATTCTGAGAAAATGTTTATTATCCATTCAATTACTTTTTTTATTTTATCAGCAACATCTTCTTCACTTCATTATAGTTCTCAGTCTCTAGTTAATAGAAATAAATACTTGTGGGAAGATTGGCAATATCCCACTCTGCTATTCTCAATGAACACGAGAATGAGACTTAATTGCAAATTTTGTAAGCTTTCATTTAGCATTATTAGCAGTTACACAGTAGAATTTTTTATTATCTTCAGGAACAGGAAGGATGACTTCTCCCGTATTAATTACTGTGGATACCGGAGGACCCCATTCATCCGGGAAAGCAGCATAAGGATCATCACTGCTGTAGACATGATAGGTATAACTTTCATTGTTCCAGGAAATTCTTACACTATCCCCAGCAGCAACTATTTCAATGTTAACATTATCAGGTGGGTAAGGAAGGAATGTAGCAGTATTTGTATCCGTAATTATATCCATCACTCCAAAAGAATCGTAGAAGTAAACATCTCCAAAAGTAAGAGAATCTCCAATGGTGCTTAAAACCTGGAATACAATATCTGCAACAAGACCCTCTCCTTCCGGTGCTTCAGTAGTATCTGTGCCAGTTAAGGTCATAGAAATACTGAGAACACCTGGAGTAGAAGTATCTATTAAAGGACCCAGTGCCTCACCACCATTGGAAGTAAGAATATTCTCTTCATAGGTTATAGGATTGGTAGAAGTAGTAGTAATATATTCAAGCTGGTTTGGGTTATAGTTAACTTCAAATTCATAGGTGTCTAAATTGTGAACATTTATTGCATAAACATCAACACGAATATAATCATCTATAGATGGAGGATCCATACTGGTTTGGTTCTGGTTGCCATAAGTTGTGGCATCTAAATCAAATCTAATTCCTGCATTCTCATTGAGTCCTGCAATAAGTTGGGAACTGAATAATAATATTATTCCCATTACTAAAGCAATACTTGTGTGTGTTTTATTTTTCATTTCCGATACATTTCCTTCATTTTTTTTAAAAACGGGTGGAAATAATATTATCACTTCCACCCGTAATTATTTTTTACTTCATAAGTAACATCTTATTAATTATACAATCTTCTCCACAACTTACTTTATAGAAATAGATGCCTGACGAATAATGTTCGGTATTCAAGCATGCTGTTCCGTTCGCCGCTTTCATCGCTTCGATTAACTGACCACGAAGATTATATATCTTGATTTCAACTTCATCTGTCTTCTTTATACCTTTGATTGCATAAGATATCGTTGTCTGTGCCTTAAATGGATTAGGGTAATTCTCAAGTCTATTCTCTTTAAATATAGTATCAAATCCAATGTCATCTACCGGCAAGTAAGCAGTTCCTTTATCTGTAATGACATCCATAACTCCAAAGGAATCGTAGAAATACACATTTCCAAAGGTCAAAGAATCCTGCTCTGTAGTTAAAACCTGGAATACAATATCTGCAACAAGACCCTCTCCTTCCGGTGCTTCAGTAGTATCTGTGCCAGTTAAGGTCATAGAAATACTGAGAACACCTGGAGTAGAAGTATCTATTAAAGGACCCAGTGCCTCACCACCATTGGAAGTAAGAATATTCTCTTCATAGGTTATAGGATTGGTAGAAGTAGTAGTAATATATTCAAGCTGGTTTGGGTTATAGTTAACTTCAAATTCATAGGTGTCTAAATTGTGAACATTTATTGCATAAACATCAACACGAATATAATCATCTATAGATGGAGGATCCATACTGGTTTGGTTCTGGTTGCCATAAGTGGTAGCATTCAGATCAAATCTTATACCGGCATCTTCATTTGGTCCTTTCCCCGACTTGCCACATGTAATTGATTTTGGAGGTGTGCCTTCGTGCCAGTGGTCACCAAATACCTGAAAGTCAGCAGCATCGATGATCTGAAGCCCAGTTACCGGATCAGGGGTAGTATCCAGATTGTAAATAGCATCCCAACCAGGGTCGCTGTCAATAAAGTGCCAATGGTCTCCGAAGAGAAGAAAGTCTGCTGCATCTACATAACCATCAGAGTTGAAATCACCAGTAATTCCTCCTACTACTGTAAGAGTTACATTTACTGTGTCACTCCCTACATTAGGAATGGAACTAAATATAATATTCTCATTTAATGTAGCTCCAGAGTCTGCATCCATGGTGTAACCGGTAACTGTAATTGTATCTGTACTTCCTGGTTCAAGAGTTCCTGAAAAAGGTTCTATAGTCATCCATATATTACATGGTGACAGATAAACCGACTGTAGGAATTCCCCCATATCAGGAGACTGTGACCATAATGTCCAACTCCCTGGTGACCCATAATATGAGTGATTATTACCAGTATAGCAATTATCAGCACAACTTGATGGAAATCCACTACTTGAGACTGGGGCAACCCCAAAGTAGAAACCACCGGAAGAAATTGCTACAGGTGAAAGTTCGTATACTATCTCTACCATATGCTCTGCCTCTATATCTCCTGATTCATAGAGAAGTCTTATACCACCTTCACCATAAATTTTAAAGTGGAAAGTAGCATCATCCCAGAGATAAGAAGGATTCTCATAAAACCAATGGCTTAGCTTGTTGATGTGGAAAGGATACTCTAATCCAAAATCAGCAGGATTAAAATAGGTAACCCTTTCGGGATCTGCCCAAGTAATCCAGTTTAATGAATTTATATCACCGTAAGTGTACCACTCATCTAAGCGATTTCCTTTACTATTAGGCTTATTAGCAACTGTATACCAACCTGCAACTTTTGAATTTATAGGTACGGCTTTACCAATTACTTCATCTAAATCATTAAGTAATCCATCTTTATAATTATTTATGTATATAACTTCAGGTACTATATGGAATTGTTCTCTTCTTGTACGATCATTTCTTAAAATCTCAGTAGCAATACTGTATTCTAAAGTTCCATTCCCATCATTGTTAACTGTAATGTAAGTTACAAGCGTATCATCCGTACCTATGGTAGTATCAATAACACCTGGTTCTACTATCATATTTGGTGAGGTTAACCAAAAATCAACATCAGTAGTTTCATCACCAACAATCTCTACATTATATTCATAAGCTATATTATAACCCTGATCAAAAGCATCACAGCAAACAGTGTAATCGTCTCCGGCCATAATATTTTCAATGAGATATGCACCTGACTGGTCAGTATAATCTGTTTTAAGATCAATTGTTATTTCCGCATTTTCAATCGGTGCTTGTGTGGATAAATCTATCACTGTTCCCGCAAGAGAACCATATTCTATTTCTGTGTAATCTAATCCTCCACAGATATGGGGACGATAACTTGTTATTAATCTCCAGTTATCCCAACCACCAGAACCTGACCAATATTTTCTTATACCAAACCTATTTCTTGTATATAATGGATATGCATAAGTAAGAGGTAGGCTCCATTGAGCACCCTGATCAACAGACCATAGAACGCCAACATAACATTCTACATCCGACTCCTCTATTACAACATTTGAAGGTATGTTATAAGTATACCAACCTTGCATAGGGTCAACTTCAACTGTTTCTAAGAATAATAAATCACCAGGTTCAAATGTATCTCTGTTGTCAGGATTAGCATCCGAAAATACACAGAAACCAATAAGAGAAGTCTCTTGCAACTTTAAGTAACATTTTATTTTATTTACTTTTGTAGGATAGGCAAGTGGAGTTAACCTAACCACTTGATAAGTGCTATCCCCTGAACCACCAGCCGACCATGCGTTTATACTTGGTGGAAGATAAGAGTATAATGAAATATTATTAGAAACCAGAGTATCTATAAGTATATCATTCTGAGGGTATTCATCTCCTGGTAGATCAGTAATGAACTTTATCTCATATTCAGTGCCTATACTACCAACATTCCAGGGTTGAAAAGATACCATCTTTAATGAATCGGGACTAATAGTAATATTTTGTGTATCTTCATATACAACCGAACCACCGATTTCAGTTACACGACAAATAACAGGGAAATTTTCTTCATTCCCTCCCTGGTTAACTACTGCCACTCTTGGTGTGAGTGTTGTTTCGGCAGGTGCAATATGTGCTAATGCAGTCCCTCCATAAAGTTCTGCAGGATAAGGTATAGGAGGAACATCTGAATAGCGTGGAAATACATCATGTTCTAAAATATAAGAATAACTGAAAACCTGGAATTCATACGCAGATGATGCACCAAATATTACCTCATCAAAATTATCATTATTTAAGTCCCCACATTCTACTTGATTAAACCATATACTTGGACCTGGTAATGGGTATGATTCACCGGCACTAAAGTTTCGTCCGCCTTCACTGAAATAGACAAATAAGTGTAATGGCCTTACACTAAGCGCAATATCCGGTAATCCATCACCATTTATATCTCCGGCATCTCCCCACCGTTCCCACATAGCATACGAATAAAGATAATCTGGAGGAAGAGCATCAAGAGCATCAAGTGTAAAATTCATACTACCTTCATTCCAGAGTATATGAGGTCCTACTACTATATCAGTATATCCATCATCATCAAAATCAGCGTAACATACTGAGCTGCTTTGGTTAAATTCAAGAACTGATTCTCCATAATCTATGGTTGTAACTAATTCAAAACCATTAGCTCCATTATTTTTAAAAAAGTCCACTGAATGAATTTGCCGTTTGACAGCTACATCCAGAAGTCCATCATTATCAAAATCAGCAATCATAGGTTTAGGATAAGGGGAATAGTTAGGCCAGGAAGTTGGATAGGTATAGACCGAATCAAATAAACCTGCACTATTATTATAAAGGATTACCATGCCTACAGAAAGAGGAGTTGCTATTATATCAACTGCATTATCATTATTGATGTCACCCACTGCTATCTTTAAATATCCACCATTACCACCAACATAATACTTTGTTTCAAGAAAAAGACTTCCGAAACCATTATTCATAAATGTAGAAACACTATCTCCACAATGTGCAACAGCCATATCAGGATAACCATCATTATTAAAATCTGCTGAAACCATATTGTATTCTACATTACCAATAGTTGGTCCATGTGATGATGGCGGTATCAGCCCACCTGATCCATCATTCAGCCAAATATCTGCATAACGTCCACCCGAACTAAAGTCTACCGATCCAGTTATCACATCAAGATAACCATCCTGATTCATATCTGCAGTACATAATGAACGAGTAGCAACTTCATCGTCATACAACATTCTTACAAGTGAACCTCTTGAATTATCCCTTGATGTATTCCAATACCCGGGAATATATACCTCTGAATCAATCTCTTTATATGTCTTACTATCATCCATTACATAAGTTGTTACAGTTTCCCTGGAAGCATATACATTTGCTGATAAGAAAAAACAAAATGAGAACACAACAACGATTGATATTGTTGTAAATGATCTCCATTTATAAAATTCCCATATTTCCCCGAATGATCCTTTACCTTCTTTTATGTTTTGCTTTTTTAATTTCATTGCTTCTCCTACATATAAATACTTTAGCTTCTGGTTCCCAAGACCCAGCTTGGTAACCCATTACACATTATAATCAACGCATTCCCAAGCTGGGGCTTGGGAACGAGGATAAAAAACGTTATTTTAACTTTTTAAACCCGTTTAACCAATTAACCTATCTTAATATGATCAACCTCTTTATTTCTTTTACTGTATCATTTACTTTTAATTGATAAAAATAAATCCCAGTTTGTTGTTCAATTCCGTTCTCATCTTTACCATCCCAAAATATTTCTACTTCTATATCACAATTTGCCATACTAGCATACAGGTTCCTGACCAATTCTCCGTGAATATTGTATATCTTTACTTCTGCCAGTCCGGTTGCAGGAAGCATGAAACTTATCTTAGTCGATCCATCACTTATACCAAATGGATTAGGGAAATTCTGATGAAGTCCATACTGTTTTGGTATATCAGATGTACCAGGATCAGGTTCTCCCGGAATTGTTAATTCTCTGGGACCAAATACATGTACCATTCCACCTAGATCTATACTCTGTATCCAATACCAATATATATCTCCAGGTTCAGTTCCCATTGTTTCATCTGTATATATGTAATCGTGAGGTTCTGAAGTGGTGCCATATCCGGGAATTAATTCACCAGTTATTCTTTCTGCATTATGAAAATTATTATCAAAACTGTTACGATAGATATACCAGCCAATATTATCGTTTTCCGAAGCAGTTCTCCAATACAAGGTAGGAACGGAGTTTAAAAATTGAACTGTAAAAGCAGAGAGTTCTACTGGCAAGGTGCAGAGACCAGATTCTATAGGAAAGCCACTGTTACTGACTGTGGCAGGACTGCTAACAGTTATATATGAATTGTCTAGCAATTTTGCTCCAGCCGTATGACTTGGGTCAGCTTCACCTGCAATATTGTAAACTACAAAGTAATCCTGAGAAGTTGTGGTGATAGTTTCAGAACTACCAAAAGTTATAGTTGCAGTTTCTCCACTAAATGTACCATTACCTATCTGTGTATCTGCTTTTGATGAACCATCCCATGTATGGTTTCCATCATCTTTCCATATTTCAACTGAGGAGATATCAACATCTACTGCTGTACCTGTCAAATCTACTTTTACAGCGGTCCATGTAGCACTTCCTGTATTTGTAATAAAACTAAGTTTTAACATTCCAACTCCAGTAGAACCAGGTGAAGTTCCAGAAGGGGCAATGCTTGCGCCTGTTACAGTCACTGTGCTACTTTCACCTTCCACTTCACCAACAATAGCAGTTCCATATTCACTATTGCCCCAATCTGCATATGCAACAACAAAATGAGAAGCATCTAAACTGGTTGTCGAGGTGTTCAAATATGCTATTGACCCAACAGGAAAAACAGATGCAGAACCATAAGAAATTGAAGTATCGGTTACTTTCCCAATAATAGCAGTTCCCTTAAGATTATTACCGTCATCTCTATATACAACAACAAAATGAGAAGCATCTAAGCTTGCTACTGAGATATACCTTGAGTTAGCTTCATTGAAAACAGATTCAGATTCAGAACCGAATACGATTGAAGCACTTTCTCCTGTACCTGAAACTGTTCCGACTTTGGAACAACCATAATCATCACCTCCTTCATCACGATATGCAACTACAAAATGAGTTGCATCTAAGCTTGTTACTGAGATATAATCTGTAATAGCATCATTGAAAACCTTTTCAGAACCACAAGAAATTGAAGTACCGTCTAATGTTCCCACGATAGCAGTTCCTTTATTACTGCTACCACCATCTTTATATGCAACAACAAAATGAGTAGCATCTAAGCTTGTTACTGAGATATGTTCTGTGCTAGCATCATTGAAAACCTTTTCAGTGCCAGAACTTATTACATATGTAGGAGATACTGTTATCACAGTAGCACCTCCAAAAGTGGTGCTATTCCTATATGTAGCAACAAAATGAGAAGCATCTAACTTGGTTGCAGCTAAAGACATACACCGTCCACTTGAATGAAAATCATATTCAGTACCATATTCAATAACATCAGTATCGGTTACTGTCCCAATAATAGCAGTCCCATCATAATTATCATTAAAATCTTCATATATAACAATAAAATGAGAAGCATCTAGACAAATAACTTGATTACCATCTGACCTATCTGCATTGTAAACATATTCAGAACCATAAGAAATTGAAGTACCGGTTACTGTCCCCACAATAGCAGTTCCATAATAATTGTGAGCACTATCCTTCCTAAATGCAACAACAAAATGAGAGGCATCTAAGCTGGTAGTTGAAATTTCGGCTGTCTGTTCGGAATTGAAAACCTTTTTAGAACCATAGGTAATATCTCCTGCTGCCTTACCACCTTTTAAGAAATTAACAACATCATTTGCATCAAAGTTTCCGCTTTGTTGTAGTGCCCATTTATCAATTTTTTCTAATGGGCTAGCAAGTAAAACAGTACTAATTGAAAGTACCATGATAAGTATAAATATTGATTTTTTCATCTTTTACCTCTTATTATTTTGGTATAAACGGTTAACAGTTTTTTAATATCCAGTAAAAGTAGCACGTTGGTAACATATTGTGATAAATCCTCAAAATCGTAACTACTAACTGAAGTCTTATTAATAACATTAACATTCTTATTCCCGAATTATAATCAGGGATTCTTAATTTTAAAATTAACATTTTTGTTATACTTTCTCTTTCTTTTTATACTCTTCCAAAGTCATTGAGTTTTGCCAATAAAGATTAAAAACTTGTTTTAATCCTTTTGCCAAATCAGGATGTTCAATTATCAAAGAAGTTAATTTTGATTTTGAAGCAATTTCGTCTTCTAAAGTAAACATTACAGTTTTTTCATCGTAAATATACATTTTAAATGGAATTGATAGTTTATCTGCAATTCTTACTTCTTCTCCAGCGCTTGCGAAAGCCTCAATACTTTCGAACAAGAACTTATTTTTCAAAAATTCAATCTCATAAATCGTTTTAAAGTTGACTCCTCTCTTTAAAGAATTATATTGCTCAAGGTTATATTGTTTAGTCACATTCATAACTGAAGGACCCTTAACTAAAGATAATACTTCTTGAGTTGCTATTTTTTCTAATGATTCAAACTTTTTTATAATACTATTTTTTTCTCTTATTACTTGTATATAATCTAATGGTACACCATTTTCTATTTTAGAATTATAGAAGGATAAAAGTGTTCTTTTTAAATCTGATAAAAGAATTTGTTTATTTTCTAATTCTTGTTTAATCTCTTGTTTTAGTCCATTAAAGGCAGTCTCCGGATTTACAGCAGCATATTTTTTTACGCTACCAAGTATTTCAATACATAAACCTTTTTTAACCAATTGATTTAGTACTTCATAAGTTTTTGGTCGAGATATATTAGAAATTCTAGATAGTTCAGAGGCGGTGTAACTCTGTTTTTTGAGCATATTAAGATAAATTGTGGCTTCGGATTTTATTAATCCCATTTTAATTAAATTCTCAATAATAAAATTATCTTTCATCGGTTCTCCAGCTCTCTTCAATTTTTATTCCTTTCAATTGGAAATTTAAATTTTTCATTTTTTTTGTTGACCTATTAAGAGACACAGTTTCAGAATTTATCAATACAGTTTCCATTATGTTCCTATTATTCAAACTATCTTTCATCTACTGTACCAACCCATTTCACTTTTTATCCCTATTTTAGAGAAATTTAAAATGTTCAATATTTTATTGACCATAATGGAGACAACAGAATTGAATATAAGATTTATTGTCAAGAAAAAAATAAATTTTATTAAAATTTTTTAACTTTTTTTAAAAAAGAAACACGTGTATACACCCAAAATTTCATAAAAGCTTTTATAAAAAACCAATGCATAAAGGAATATCAGGATATTGTATATGAAAAATTGCTTAATTCTCTCATTTCCTTTTTGTGAGTATTGCTGTAATCTTTTTTCTTGCCATAAATATTCAATCCTTCATTTTATCTAATATAAGTTTACAGATTAAAAAGATCGGAGTGCACTTATGAAAAATAAAATTCATGTTTTTATCGCAATATTACTTGTTTTTAACACAGCACCTCTACTGGCACAAAGCGACTATGAGGAGTGGCTCAAAAAAGAACAGCAAAAAATTGAGGACTACAAAAACGAGCAGGACAAGCTCTTCATGCAATTCCTCGAGGATGACTGGAAACAATTCCGGGTTTTTCAGGGACTGAAAGTCGATGACACACCAAAACCAGCCGTTATCCCGCAAGCAGAACCACAACCGCTTCAGCAAACCGAAAAAGAACGGGATGATACCGTAAAGGAACTCGATGTGCCAAAATCACATACTTCCATGAAATCGCCCCAAACTCAACTAAAGACAAAACACGGCACAATTCCTGCCGAACAACAGGCAAAAGAAGATGTGCTTTCACCACATTTTAATTTCTATAAAATGCCGATATCTATGCCCGATGAATCCTCTCTAAATATTTCATTAAAGGGAAATCCAAATAATGAATCTATTGCAGAGTACTGGAAAAAGATCAGTAATGCGAAATTCGAAAGCACATTGAAGAAAGCGGAATCTTACAAAAATTCCCTCGCTCTGAATGACTGGGGATACTGTATGCTCCTCTATGATATTGGCAAAGTCATCAATAAAGGAAATAAAACAGAGACACGCCTGTTCACCTGGTTTATGCTGAACAAATCGGGTTATGATGCTAAGGTCGGCTACTCAAACAAGCAGGTCTATCTGTTGCTGCCGAGTAAAGATACCGTCTTCGGCGCACCCTATTTTACTATTGATAAAAGGCGTTTTTACGTGTTTTCTCTTGATGGGAAAGAGCTTCAGCTTGGTTCTATGTACACCTACGAGGGTGATTATCCAGACGCAAACAAGATAATTTCGCTGAACATGAACACGCTTCCTGCTTTGTGTGGGGATGTGCCAAAGCAGGTAAAATTTTCCTATAATGGAATAGATTATACGATAAAATATACGTACAATAAAAACATTGTGAACTTCCTGAACACCTATCCGCACACTTCATATCCGATTTATTTTAATGCCCCCCTGATGAATGAATCCTATGCTTCGCTGGTCGAACAACTTAAACCGATCTTGACCGGAAAGACAAAATCTGAAGCTCTTAACATCCTGCTGCGTTTTGTCCAAACTGCTTTTGAGTATAAGACAGACCAACAGCAATTTGGGAAAGAGAAATGCCTCTTTGCAGAGGAAACACTTTACTATCCCTATTGTGACTGCGAAGACCGCTCAATTATTTTTGCCTATCTTGTGAAAAAGCTTCTTGGTCTTGAAGTGATAGGCTTGGATTATCCGGGACATATTGCCACTGCGGTTAAGATCGATAACGTGCCCGGCGATTATGTGACGGTGAATGGGAAAAAATATCTAATATGCGATCCCACCTACATCAATGCAAATATCGGGATGAGCATGCCTCGATATAAAAACGTAAAACCGGAGATTGTTCAGATTTCTCAGAAATAATATTCTGGAAACATTTCAATACGATATTCTTCGATCGGCTTATCAGAAACGGTAAGCCGATTTTTTTATACATTTGCACTAAATGATCGATATGATTATTAGTAGATTATTAATGTTAAGACTAAACATAAATCTCCTCTAAAAAGAGGAGTCCGGCTTTAGCCGGGAGGTGTGTTTCTATTCTTTGAGAAAGCCAAAGATTTTGTAAAGTTGGTTATTTAATATTTTTGTAGCTCAATATTCCGACCTGTCTCGGCGTAGTGAAACGAAGATGGATGTTGAGTCACCGCAAGATTGGAATCTTGCGTTACATGAACCAATTATTTTGTATTGATCTTGATTATCTTATCATTGCTGATGATAACATCTTTTCCTTTCTTATTTTCAAGCAACACCCAGTCCTCATTTACCGATTTTATCATCCCCGTTTCAGAGTTTGAAACCGAATCGATCGAGAGATAATAAATACGCACTTCCCTGCCTGCAAGATTTTTTAATAATGATATATCCATTGGTAACCTGTCCTTTGATTTTCTTCTTATAAAATATTTAAATAATCTCTTTTTCTTGTTCTGTTGTTTGATAACAAAAATAATAAAAAAGAGGGATATAAATAAAGAACTATTCATTGAACTCCTGAGCTTCTTAACTTCAGTTTTTCATATTTTTTGTTGTTCCCGATGTCAAGCAAAATAGTTTTTACTATTGCAAAGATTGACAGGAGTTGCATCGGGCACAGTAAACTTTTCTCTATGAAAGTGCTTTTTATTCGATTCAGTTCTCTTGGAGATGTGCTGCTCACCACTCCAATTATTCGCACATTTCGCACACATTTCCCGGATGCTGAAATCCACTTTCTCACAAAAAAACAGTTTTCTCCTCTTCTGGAATATAATCCGTTTATTGATACTATCATCAGCTTTGATTCCGAGAATGAATCGATGCTTCTGCTTATAACCCGCCTGCAAAAGGAGCACTATACTCACATCATAGATTTGCATGATAAATTACGCTCTGCTCTGATCAAGCGCTTTGTGCGGGGGAAAGTTATTACTTATAAAAAAAAGCATAACTATAGAAAAAAAATGCTGAAAGATCATGATCTGAAACCGATTTTTTCTACTGTGGATCTTTACGCTTCAGTGCTGGAGGATTTCGACCTCTCACTTGATGAAAGGAAACTTGAGTTATTTCTTCCTGATAATGAGCATGATATCGCAACTTCCTTTTTGCCTGCTGATAAGACACGAATCGTGACTATCTCCCCAGGCGCTTCATGGCATACAAAGCAATATCCCGCCGAGTATTATAAAAAGATAATTCGGCATCTTTTGGATCATTACGATGTCAGAATTGTGCTTATCGGAACAGAGCAAGAGAAAAATTTGACAACTGAGCTTGCTGCTTTATCTGAAAACAAAATTCTCGATCTTGGTGGCAGAACATCTTTGATAGAATCAGCAGTGATCATTAAACATTCCGACCTTTTCATAAGTGGAGATTGTGGACCAATGCATATTGCTGCTGCCTTTGGCATACCTCAGATAGCGATTTTTGGACCGACACATCCGAAACTTGGTTTTTCGCCAATCAATACAAATGCAGTTATTATTCAAAAGGACCTGCCCTGCCGTCCCTGTAGTTTACATGGAAAAGGTAAATGTCCGAAAGCTCATTTCAAATGTATGATGGATATAAAACCTGAAGAGATTTTTGAAAAGATAGTAGACATTATTAAAAGAAATGATATAAAATGAGCCACAAAACCACACAAAATCACACGAAAAGAAATATTCTATTCAAAGAAGAATGTTATAAAATTATAGAATGTGCCTTCCCCGTATGGAATGAATTAGGATGTGGGTTTTTAGAAAAAGTTTACCCTGTTAAGTATAATACAAACAAAGTGTATTGGATTTTTATATGACATGAATGGAAGAATAAATTTCAATATAAATCTAATAGAGTTACTTAACAGGGTGAATCAAAATGCTTTAATTATTGAATTAATTAACAACGGTTTTCAAGCTGAAAAGGAATATCTAATAGTAGTATATTATAAATGTAAAAAGGTTGGTGAATATTTTGCCGATATTCTTATTGAGAAGAAAATTATATGGGAACTAAAAGCAGAAGAAAAATTAAATCTTAGTCATCAAGCCCAAATCATTAATTATCTTAATGCAACCAATATTAAAGTTGGTTTGCTAATATATTATATTTTTTGTGAATTTTCGTGTGATTTCGTGGCTAAATATTCCCAAGGAGTAAAATGAAGAATGCCAGACCATTATGGAATGAATATTTTATGAAAATTGCTGAACTCGTTGCTTCACGCTCCACCTGCCTTCGTAGAAAAGTTGGTGCAATAATAGTGCGTGAAAATCAGATACTTTCTACCGGATATAACGGTGCGCCGAAAGGGGTTCCCCACTGCGAGGATGTTGGATGCCTGAGAACAAAAATGAAAGTGCCTACCGGTGAACGTCATGAATTGTGCCGTGGCGTTCATGCAGAACAGAATGCGATCATTCAAGCTGCGGTTAACGGTGTATCGGTAAAAGGCGGAACCATGTATTGCACATGTCAACCCTGTTCGATCTGTGCAAAAATAATCATCAATGCTGAAATAAAAAATGTGTATATCGCCGATTCCTATCCGGACAAACTCGCAGAAAGCATGTTCGCAGATGCTGACGTGAATGTCATTCTCATGAATATGAACGCAAAAAGTCACCTAAAGAAAATATTTTAATGTTCAATTATTACATCGAGACATTGCTCTTCCGGATTCTATTCAAAATAATAAACCTGTTTTCACTTCCCGCCGCACGACGTATTGGTCGAACGCTTGGGCTGCTGAACTTTCATATAGTAAAAGTACGATGCGCTGTTGTGAAAAGACAGTTGAAAGTAGCATTTCCTTCAAAATCCGAAAAGGAAATTACTAAGCTGATTCGAGATATCAACATTTCCTTTGGATATGTTGCTGTAGAATTCTGCTGGTTTTCTCCGAAACGTCTTGAAAGTTTTGACCAATTCATACAATTCAAAGGATTGGAGCATTTGAATGAAGCTCTTTCCCACAACAAAGGATGCATTATATTTACAGGACATTTTGGCAATTGGGAACTGGCTGCACAGCTTCTCGGGAATCTCACAAAAAAGGTTTATGCTGTTGCAAAGAAGCAGAAAAACCCTTTCTTCGATGACTTTGTGAATAACCTGCGGGAATCAAACTTTGTGCATCTAATTCCCATGAAAATCGCACTTCGGGGTATCGTGACCGCGATTAAAGAAAATAAGGTAATTCTTATGCTCGGTGACCAGAATGCGGGGAAAAGCGGTGTGGTTGCACAGTTTTTTAATATGCCCGCATCCACCAACCCGGGAACTGCGAAAATTTCATTAAAATATCATGTTCCTGTACTTTTTGCAGTTTGCTACCGCCTGCATAACGGCATTTATGTCTTTCATTTCGACAAACCGATTTATCCGGAAGTAACAACTTCCTTTGATGAAGGAGTGAGAGAATACACGCAGTTATTAACATCTAAGCTCGAAAGCTGGGTGAAAAAATATCCTGAACAATGGTTCTGGTTCCACAGGCGATGGAAAGTATGAGAATGAATAATTTTAACAAAATAAATGGAGAATCTGTGAAAAAGAAAATTATGTTAGTTTTATTGCTTGCACTGTTCATCACTCAATCTTTGCAGGCAGTTCCGATCACTTCCTATGAAGGCACCTGGGAAGGTTATATCAAAATACCCGGACAGGAATTGGAAATCATTGTTGACTTTATCATACATGAAAAGACACTTGACGGTACGATCGATATCCCCCTGCAGCAGGCATTTGATCTGCCCTTGAAGATTGTTTCAATTGAAGATAACCTTATCCGTTTTAATATAGTTGATGTACCTGGTGATCCTCAATTTGAGGGCACATTATCAGAAGACATGAACACAATTGAGGGTGATTTCACACAAAATAATGCTACCTTTCCTTTTGTTTTACACAAAAAATCCATTGAAGAAAAGGAGCAGGAATCAGCACATCTTGAAGAAATTCTTCAAAGCATTCGCACATTTATAGATACAACATTATCACAATGGAACGTGCCGGGCGTTGCTGTTTCTATCGTGAAGGACGGAGAGATCCTTATGATTGAAGGATTCGGCTTCCGGGATCTTGAGAATAATAAGCCCATGACATCCAATACGCTTCATGCAATTGGCTCATCCACAAAAGCATTCACAGCGTTTTCTGTGGGACTGCTTGTTGATGACGGCATAATTGATTGGAATACCCCGATAAAAACCTACATGCCTGATTTCAAAATGTATGATGAATTCGCCACGCAGGAAATGACAGCCATCGATCTGCTGACGCATCGTTCTGGATTGCCACGGCATGACCTGATGTGGTATGGCTCCTATTTCACTCGCGAGGAGATGTATGAAAGACTTCGCTTCCTCGAACCAAATGAACCTTTCCGATACACTTATCAATATCAGAATCTAATGTTCATGACCGCCGGCTTAATGGTTGGTCGTCTTTCAAACAGCACATGGGAAGATGTAGTGCAGGAAAGAATTTTCAATCCACTTGGAATGAACTCAACTAATTTTTCTATTGATGTCTCACAGGGCAGTGATGATTATGCACTTCCTTACAGCGGAAATCCGACAGAAGAGCCGGAAGAAATCTCCTTCAGAAACATTTCTACGATCGGACCTGCCGGTTCAATAAACTCTACTTCAGCCGATATGGCTCGATGGATAAAGATGCTGCTCAACAAAGGAAAAGTCGATGACACACAGCTTATGATGGAAGGAACAGTGGAAACGATCCTCACACCCCACATGTTCATTCCCGGAAAAAGCTCTAACGAAGAGCTTACCTACCGAAACTATGGCCTTGGATGGTTTATTCTTACATATAGAGGACACCCTTTTGTTCAACATGGCGGCAATATTGACGGATTCTCTACATTGGTTTCGTTATTACCAGAGGACAATCTCGGCATTGTGCTGATGGTCAATCAAAACGGTTCAGGATATCCAACCACTCTGAATTATTATATTATTGATCACTTACTTGATCTGGAACCCGTGGATTGGCATGAAAGAAATCTTGCCAAGCAATTAAGTCTTTCCGAACTGGAAGAAGAAAAGGGTGAGATCCCGCGAGTTCAAGGAACAAAACCTTCCCACGACCTTGATGACTACGCAGGTACTTATGAAAATCCAGGTTATGGAAAAGTTGAAATCGGAAATGACGGCACACAGCTCTATATGGTTTATCATTCCTTTGCAAGTCCCCTTGAACACTGGCATTACGATGTATTCAAACCCACAGAAGGTGTTCCTGCCGAGTCGAATATTTTTATAGAATTTCATACAAATATTCAGGGAGACATTCATAATTTTTCTTCTTTGCTGGAACCTTCCGTTGCTCCTATTGAATTTGTAAAACTTCCTCCTTTAGAACTTTATGATCCGGAATATCTTATTCAGTTCGTTGGGAAATACGAAATGGGCGGAGTTACAGTAAGCGTTGAGTTGAATAAATCCGGTTCACTTATGCTCACCTATCCCGGACAGCCCGTTTATGAGCTTATACCTTATAAAGGTACAGAATTCAGCATAAAGGATCTGGATAATTTCCATATTTCATTTATAATTGATAAAAATAACGAAGTGACCGGGCTGACCTTTATCCAGCCGAATGGCACGTTTGATGCAAAAAGGACAGAAAAAGAGTAGAACTATATTTGAAATTATACGATACCATCGTATAGTTTATGCTATTTTTATACGATGCCATCGTATAGTTTGGCAGGATATTATACGATCACACCGAATAGTTTTTTTTAAAAAAATATAATGTGCCACAAAGGCTCGAAGACCCAAAGATTCAAAAAGAAAAATTCAAACCTATTTCTGAATCTAATGAGATGGGGAAGTTGATCGTTGATTCAGCCCACACAGTACACTATAGTATAAGACCATGACTGCTGGAGAATGTACATGTAGTTGTTTTATCATGAATTGTCAAAGCGTGGTTTTAACCATCAAAGACTCGTAGAAAAATGATTTCAACTGGTTTAGCATTGTGAATTCTTTGTGACTTTGTGTCTTGGTGGCAATTGATTTTATTGATGTTTATATAAATGCAAAACTTTAGTAATTAATAAAAATGTTGCATAAAAAGAAGTATGTCTTCTTATTGTGAAAAATTTATTAACTGATGGGTAACATCATGGAAAAAAGCGATACACACGAGAAATCAACTTTTGGGCATCTTTTCAGCAAGATCTACAAAAAATGGTGCGTAGGTCTCATAATTGCAGTCATCATTGCAATTCTGGCCTCTCTTTTTCACGAAACAGATATTGGAAAACAACTGGAGTGGAAAACTGTAGATTATCGCTTTCGCAGATTTACGATCTCGGAGCGAGCAGACACTAATGTGGTTCTTGTTGCAATTGATAATACCAGTCTTAATTATTTTGAAAACTTCGGCGTTTTATGGAAGTGGCCCCGTAATTTTTACGGCATTGCAGTCGATTATTTTGCAGCAGTCGGTGCGAAAGTTATCATTTTTGATATGATGTTCGATGATCCGGATATCGACCGTGCAGAAACAGATGCCAGCGAAACTGACGGGGCATTTGCACGATCTATAAAACGGGCTGGAAACGTCATTCTCGGCGCCGAATTTACCATGAACGAAACTGATGTCACTCCGGATATTTCATCTTTCTCTGTTGATCCTCAGATGCAAAGTCCTCTCTATTCACAAAAGTTCAAAGGCGGTATCATACCCATAGATATGCTTCTGCAAGCCACAAAATCACTCGGATTTCTTAACATTCGTCCCGATGATGACGGGATCATTCGAAGAGTGCCGCTCATTTATTCTTATAAAGACAACTATTATCCGCAGATTGCCTACAGCGGTTATCTTATGGGACGGGAAGGAAAAAACATCATTGTTTGGAATAATGCCGTTATCACAAATGGGCTCTCTATTCCGGTAACCCAAAATGACAAATACTTTATTAACTGGTACGGACCCAGCGGCAAAGATGGTGTGTTCAAATATTATCCCTTCGCAGCCGTGTTCCATTCAGCTCTCGCTATGCAAACAGGCGGAGAACCTTCGCTTCCGAATGAAACTTTCAAAGATAAATATATTATTCTTGGCGCAACGGCATCAGGTCTTTCCGACCTTCGTTCAACTCCTTTCATTAACCCCTATCCCGGCATGGAGATATGGGCAACAGCATTAAGCAATTTTCTGAATAAAGATTTTGTGACCATAGTTCCCGGCTGGATAAATTTCCTTCATGTCATCCTTGTTGCTTTTATCACTTTTATTATTTTCATTCGGCTTAAACCCAAGATCGCAAATCCACTTATGCTGCTTGTTATTGCATATGTTGTTGGAATCACACTACTTCTATGGACAGCAGACAGGATCCTGCTCAACCTCTCAATGCCGCTCATCGGTTTTGTGCTTTCTTACGGATACAGCGCCACGATCAGCTACATTATGGAAGGGCGATCCAAACGGGATATCAAAAAGGTCTTCTCTCGCTATCTTCATCCCGATGTGATAGAAACCTTGCTTGTTGATCCGGATTCTATAAAGATCGGCGGAGACAGCATTAACGCAACTGTCCTTTTTACCGACATTGCCAGCTTCACGACCTTTTCAGAAGGCAAAACGCCCAAAGAACTCGTGGATTACCTCAATGAATATTTCGATAAGTTAACGGGATTCGTGCTGGAGAATAACGGACTTCTCGACAAATATACCGGCGATGGTATCATGGCGATCTTCGGTGCACCTATTCCCAAAAATGATCATGCATTAATGGCATGCAGAGCTGCTCTTGAGCACAGAAAATACTGCCAGAAACTACAAGAGGAAAAGCAGGAATTCGATGCTGCGGATAACTTTCATATTCATACAAGGATCGGGGTGAACTCCGGTCAGATCGTTGCAGGAAATATCGGCTCAAAAAGCAGAATGGACTACACTGCGATCGGTGATAATGTGAATCTTGCAGCGCGCCTTGAAGGCGTGAATAAGATATATAAAACCCAGATCATGCTAAGCGAATCCACATATGACCTGATCAAAAAACAATTCCTCTGCCGTGAGCTTGACCGCCTGCGTGTAAAGGGGAAAACAGAACCAACTTCTGTGTATGAGCTTATTGACGAGAACACTGAAGAAGCGATCAGGAACAATGCATGGATCAAGGATTATGAAGAGGCGCTCTCATATTATAAAAAGGCAGAATGGAATAAAGCTATTGACATTTTTGAAAGACTTTCTCAAAATCCTACCAATGATAAAGCATCCGGTGTTATGCTGGAACGATGTAGAAAATTTAAGCACGAAACCCCAAAAGATTGGGATGGCATCTTTACCCTGGAGGTAAAATAATGAAAAAGAAATCTTATCTTTTTATTGCTGTAGTTTTACTTAGTATTTTTGTGATTATCCTAAACCTCTTTGCAGTAGGAAACGTCACAATCAAGCGTGAGCAGGCATATCTCCGAAGCGGACCCGGCTCCTACTATCCACCTCTTGCAACCCTGCCGGAAGGATATTCAGTTACTTTGCTCGAAGACAATAACGCATGGCTGAAAGTTCAGGCAGATACACTGACCGGCTATATTTCAAGCAAAGTTACAGAAGGCAAGAAAGAATCAGAAGATCTGTTTGCTCAGATGGGTTCCCAGAAAGCTATAACAGAAATTTCACAGATCGGCATGACCGCAGGCATAAAAGCAATGAGTGGGAAATTCTCAAAAAAGATCGACGAGAAAATTGATTTTATTGATGAATTTTTAAGTTATCACATCAATCCTTATGGCTTCGAGCAATTCAGAGATGACACCTACCGCTCGTTAAATCTGAAGAAAATCCGAAAGAACGTAAAACTTCCCAGTTTTGATACCCCGCAGTTCTTCACTTTCTCAGAAGAAGCAATGGGCTTTGCCATCGCAAATAAGATCGCAGAACTCGGATTATACCACAATAAGGCACTTCAGGATTACGTGAATTATGTTGGACTCCTCGTCGCACAGGCAAGTGATGCCTATGACATTCCTTACAGATTTTTTATTCTTGATATCAACATACCAAATGCCTATTCCTGCCCGGGTGGAATTGTCTTCATCACAACCGGAATGCTGGAAGCTATTGATAATGAAGCTGAACTCGCTGCAGTACTTGGTCATGAGATTGGACATGTTTCTCATTATCACGGAATGGAAGAATTGGAAAAAAGGAAAGTTCAGATCATCGCAGAAGACTCCTTTGCAGAACTCGATATGCTTGCAGACAGTCTGTATGGACACGATGAAAAGTATGATGACGTCGAAGCTGAACTGGAAGATATAGCACTTTCCATTTACGAAACCATCTATCAAGGACGGCTTGAAGAATATGAAGAAGAAGCGGACAAGCTTGCACTGCTCTATACAACGCAAGCTGGATACAATCCTCAAGCTCTCGAACATATCCTTATGCGTTTGATCCTGCTTGGTAAAGCATCGAACAACGAGCATTATACTCAAGTACAGATCGGATGGAGAAAAGATATTGTTGAGGATAAGCTGAATTCTTATGATCTGCCAAAAGGATTACGCTATTGGGAAGACCGATATCTACAAAAAACTAAATCTCTAAAATCTTCTAAAAATTGACAAGAAAGTACGTAATTCCTTTTCATATGTATAAATACGGAGGTTGCATGAAAAAAATTTTAGGAATAATGGTTGCGCTTCTCATCATAAGCCAGACTCTTTCTGCGCTGGAGATGACAGAGCTAATTGACTGCCCAACCGCAGGTATTCTGCAAAAGGGAGAAGTAAAATTTCCGATCGGTATTTTCGATAAAGGGGGCGTTTCATTCGGCGCCGGCGTAGGGTTGCTGCCCAAGCTCATGTTCGGAATCCAATACGGCGGAGAGTACATCATTGGTGACTCCATTCCGGAATGGAATTCCTACCCGGGTGTGTTCGTAAAATACCGCATTTTTGATGAATCTCCAAAACTGCCTGCTATTGCTATCGGATTTGATTCGCGGGGATTCGGCACTTATACAGACTCCCTGAGTAACGGCACAGAAATAAACCGCTTTGCGATAAAATCAAAGGGATTCTATGCAGTAACAAGCAGAAATTTTCATTTTCTTGGAAACCTCGGTTTGCACGGCGGCATCAATTACAGTACAGAATGGGATGATAATGACGACAATCTGAATTTCTTTATCGGACTCGATAAGAGCATCAACCAGCACATCACATTGCTGGTGGAATACGATTTCGCTTTCAATGATAATGGTAAAAGCGGAGACCAGGAAACCTATAGCTTCGGAGAAGGAAACGGCTATCTGAATGCTGCGCTCCTTCTGAATATTGCACAAAATATCAGAATACAAATAAATTTCCGCGACTTCCTCGACAATCAATATATAAATCCCGACCGCTCGATTTCCATCGGATACTTTGCACAATTATAGTATGACAGGAAAAAATTTACTCAAGCCGCTTATTTTGTTGAGCGGCTTTTTATTTCTTTGCTCTCTCGCTTATACCTCAAATTCGCTTTATTATTACTCCCTTGCAGAAGTAGCAATAGATCAGGGACAATATGACACTGCGGACTCTCTTCTCGAGATCGCCTATCGAATTGACCCAAACTCAAAAGAGGTGATAATCGAACGTCTGAACGTACTCTACTATCTTAAGAATGACGAGAAGCTCATCTCTTTTGCTGAAGATGTTCTTGCAAAAGGAACTGTGCTGTCGGAAGTGTACATAATGCTTGCAGAAAGTTACCTTGCAGTAGGCGAAACAGAACCCGCAAAAGAAATTCTCATGACAGGACTTCAGCAGGTTGAGGAAAAAGGACCACTCAATCTTGAATTGTACAGAGTCGCACTGCACGAGGAAGATGGAACAAGAGCGATGCAATATCTTCACCTGTCGGAAACAGATACCAATGATCCCGATCTTTTGTATCAGATTGCACTGGAATACTCGCGTCTGCAGGATAACGTGATGTTCGAAATGACCTTGCGAAGAATTCTCACACTTGAGCCGAACTTTTCACAGGCACATGTCTGGCTTGGAGATTTCTATTTCAACAACAAGGAATTCTACAAAGCAATACGGCAACTGGAATATCTGCTTGATAATTCCCAAGAAATTACAATGATCTCATTGCGGCAGCTTCTGCTTTCTTACTATTTCACACAGCAGTTCGAAAAAGTACTGGACCTGTCGAGCTATTTTCCTCTTGAGTTAATGGATTCCGTTCAAAAAAGGATGTTCTTCTTTTCTGCATATAAAGCAGAGAAATTTCCGGAAGCACTCGAATATGGAGAAGTCCTGCTTGAGGAAAAAGAAACAATGGAACCTGACCGCCTGCAGGAGCTTTATGAAATGATGGCAGTTTCCGAGATACAACTTCATAATTATGAGCAGGCAAATGACTACTTCAGCAAGATCGGTGATGAACGCTTTCTTCTCCCCCATTTAAATATTATCCCCTTCATTGTAAGCGAGACAGGGGATGTTTCGCTCTTTCATACACTCCTTGATTATGCAGAATTAAATCAGGCGGACACTCTTTCCTGCACCCTGAAAGCGCTGCTGGCATACAATTATGCAAAAATGGATTCATTCGATCTAAGCAAGAAATATATTTCTGAGATAGACCTGCAGCACTGTTTAGATAACTACCCGGTGGTGTTGATCTCTTATGCAAAGCTGCAAACAGGAACTTCTGCTGATTCCGTATATATGCTTCTCGAAATGCGTCCAAATAAGGAAATGTCAAGCGCACGATGGCTCGGGCAGTATTATGCAGACAATTATGATATCGAAATGGCACAGCAATATTTTTCACAAGCTCTTGAACAGGACAGCACAAATCTTGATCTCTACCTAAATGTGGCACAATTCTATAATGAACACGGTCTATTTGAGCAGGAGGTCGCAACGCTGGAGCAGGGTGTGCAATTTTTCCCAGATAATGCAGATCTTCTGAACTGGCTCGGCTACTCGTTAACCGAACATGATATTCGTCTCGAAGAAGCGCAGAAAATGCTCGAAAAAGCAGTGGAGCTCGCGCCGGACAATATCTACATCTGGGACAGTCTGGGTTGGGCATATTATAAACTTGGATTCTATGAAAAAGCACTGGATGCAATGCGACTTCTTATTGAAAGCGATGTAAATGATTCTGTGATCTGCTATCATCTTGGATTGATATACATGGAAAACGGCATGATAGATAAGGCAAAGGAACTTCTACAACGCTCCATTGACGAGAATAATAATGAAGAAGCCGCAGGAAAAGCACTGGACACCCTGGAACAACTAAAATAAACGCACTCAGGAAATGCATAACATTCTTTTGGACAAAAAATTTGATACTATTCAAGAGTTTACTCTAAAAAGTGTGTAATTAGAAATATGTTAGAAAATGCATCAAATATTTGGAAACCGATAAATCGGTTACAATTAGCTATCTTCCTATTAACCACCAACTTAAGTTGGTGGTTAATGAAACAAAAAAATGCATTAACCGTTTCAACGGTTTCTCGATTTCTTAAATTTAACTTTTTAGAGTGGACTCATTCAATATTTACATATATTTATAAATAAGGAGTTTTAATGGCACAGAAAAAAGCAGAAAAGATAGAACGTTTTAAGTTCGGAAAGATCAATATTTTACTTTTCATTGCTGCAATTATTGCGATTATTATTGGATTCATCATTGTGAATTCAACAACTACCTTTGGAACGATACTCCTCGTACTTGGATATGCGGTTCTCATTCCTCTTTCTCTACTTATCAGACCCAACCCGGATAAACAGAAAAAGATGTAACCACGAAATAACACGAATGGAAAAGTTGATTAACTTCACTGTTTAAACCAAAGTAGAGAGATGCCGGAAGATAATAGGAAAGAATGTAGAAGCATGGGCTTCGTTAGATATTACTTTACTCCCGACAGGTCGGGAGAATTGGTAAAGAGAGCCAGACCTGTTCTCTTTACAAAGTCTTTCAGGATGTGAAATCAATTTATTTCACTGTTCCCAGCCCGACTTTTCTCTTTACCAAGCCCCAGCTTGGTAAAGCATATATGATTTATTCTGTAGTTTACACTCCTACGAAACTTGAGTTATGTTGTTCTCTTTACAAAGTCTTTCAGTATGTGAAATCAATTAAAGCATATGATCAACGATTTAATATTTGTGAATCTGGTTACATCTAAAATCTTCAATCGATGTTCCTTGTTCTTAAATCAAAAATTCTTGGAGAATAACGAATAATGATTAACGATTTGAGAAGTTGATTATATCTAAAATCATAAATCAGTGTTCGTGTCCACGAATGTTCTCTTTACTAAGCCTCAATACATATGTTCTATTTACCAAGCCCCAGTTTACCAAGGCGTAATGCAATGAAGACTGGCTTGGTAAAGCATAAATATGATATATCGAGCCAATAATTTCTCATGAGAAAACGAACAGTTTTTTATCTTTTTCTGATCTTTACCCTTGTTCCCCTGATAGAGCTTTCACTGCTAATAAAGGTTGGCTCTTTGATCGGATTCTGGCGTACAGTTGCCATTATTTTGATCACGGGATTGGGAGGTGCCTATCTTGCAAAAGCTCAGGGTTTCGGTGTTATAGATGCGATCAAGAAGGACCTTGCTCAGGGCACTTTCCCGGCAGAACGCCTGTTTGACGGAGCGATTATTTTATTCGGCGCCGCGCTGCTTATTACACCTGGACTAATTACCGATCTTATCGGAATATTGTGTATGTTCCCAACATCAAGGAAGTTATTCAAAAATCCGCTAAAAAAATATCTAAAAAACAAATTCTTCGGAGAAGATGTTATTATAAAATAATAATCATCGGGCTTGCATAAACCAAAAAGAACTTACCACCGAGGTCACAGAGAGCACAGAGAAGAGTGGAAATTAAATATGGTAAAGTTGGGCAAAGGTTAACGGGGAAGAACTCACTTGCTTGATATCTTTATCTCATCAATTGTAATTGAATCAAGGGAAAAACCACTTTGACATTTAGGTTTTGGCATTTATTTGTAATTAGATATTAGGATTTAGAAATTTTTTTAGTAGCTTCCATCCTTCGAAACTTGAATTTTATTATTCACCAATAACCCTTTCAATAATTCCTCCTCCAAGCACATAGTCACCATCATAAAATACCACTGACTGCCCGGGAGTTATACTCATCTGCGGCTTGTCAAACATAACTTTGATCCCATCAGGTTCAGTAAATATTGTGCAACTTTCCCCAGTTGTATTGTAACGCACTTTTGCCTCTGCTCTTAACGGTTCTTTCAATTCCTCAAACCTGATCCAGTTGCACTCACGCGCAGCCAATCCTTTGCGATATAACTTTTCTTTGGGACCAACCACGATCTCATTTGTTTGCGATTTAATTTCAATTACATAAAGCGGATGCGGTGCGGAAATTCCCAAACCTTTTCGCTGCCCGATAGTGTAAAAAGGAAATCCTTTATGCCCACCAAGCACATTTCCGTTTTCATCGATTATATTTCCGGGCTTGATCTTTTCCGAGAATCTATTTTTGAGAAATGCCTTGTAATCGTCATTTGGGATGAAGCAGATCTCCTGGCTTTCCGGCTTGTCCTCAACTTTAAGACCATAATGGGCAATTTTCTTTTTGATTTTCTCTTTAGATTCCTTGGCGAGCGGAAAGATCGTATGCTCAAGCTGGAATTGGTTCAATCGCCACAAAAAGTATGATTGGTCTTTAGTTGCATCCCTGCCTTGTT